>Ga0315281_10002699_pt1 | contig 26261 bp, 25 predicted proteins | sample YL17G07_0_MG_FD_204540 | JGI IMG/M metagenome (GOLD analysis project Ga0315281, IMG submission 204540) | Sediment microbial communities from Yellowstone Lake, YNP, Wyoming, USA - YL17G07_0 | ecosystem: Environmental > Aquatic > Freshwater > Lake > Sediment | place: USA: Wyoming | collected... | reverse complement strand
CCCATTTTTTGCGTTCGCCGTGCAGTTCAGATAACCCCACTGTGTCCGACAAATCCATGCTAAAGATCAGGTTGCTGTGCACTTTAGCGTAATCAGGTTTGATCTCCAGCGCCCGGCGGAAGCTCGCCTCTGCCTCGTCCAGCCGGCCCATATTCATGATGGTGAGTCCTAGGCTGCTATGAGCATCAGCGAAATCCGGTTTGATCTGTAGCGCCCGCCGGTAGCTGGCCTCGGCCTCGTCTAGCCGGCCCAAGTCGTTGAGGGTGATGCCCAGGTTGCTATGTATCTCAGCCATATCGGGCTTGATCTGTAGCGCACGCCGGTAGCTATCAACCGCTTCGCCCAGCTTTCCTTGATCTTTAAGCGCAATCCCGAGGTTGCTGTACGCATCGGCATAACCCGGCCTCAGCGTTACCGCTTTTTGATAACAGTCAACCGCCGCATCCAGCTTTCCTTGATCTTTAAGAGCAACTCCCAGGTTGCTGTGTATGCCGGCATTGTCCGGGGTCAGTATCAGTGCTTTTTGGAAACAGGCAATGGCTTCGTCCAAATAGCCCTGGTCATGCAGCATGTTGCCCAAATTATTTATCGCCCCGGCATAATCAGGTTTCAGCGCTATCGCCTCCCGGTAACAGGCTTCGGCTTCGGCAGCCCTACCCAATCTATTAAACGCATTTCCCAGCATGTTGCAGGCTTCCGCGTAACCTGGATGGATAGCAATCGCCTGCCGATAACATGCCACGGCATCTTCAAATTCACCCCCTTTAAGATGTTCGTCACCACGATTCTTACAGGCTGTGCCTTTACCCAAGGCTGCGGTTTGTGTCGAGGGTTCGTTGGACGATCCAGTGGCGGCTGCTGCACGCGGTGTCTTTTTGGGGGGTAGGTAACTTGTTTTGAGCCAGTTAAGCATATCTGTCCTGAAGTGGATGCCAGCCGCGAACATCAGAGTTTTTGCATCAGTCCTTTTGTCACTTGATCCACGAACTCGGGTTTATATCCTGCGGCAAGCAATTCAAATTTAAAAGCGCTGCCAAGTTTTGCTTTTTTGTAAATATTAAGCTTGTTGTTGAGCTTGAACTGCTCTATTTGGAGGTTCATCTTGTCCACTGCATCAAGCTGTTTTGCTATGGCTTTCTTTGTTCTCTTTTCAGCAGCAACGGGGATTCTTTGGATAAAAAATTGAGCCAGAGACTGGCCAAATTTCTCAGCAACGCTTGCATCAAACCATTCAAGAGTCATTTAATTTCCTTCATGTTGGTTGTATCCATGTGAGTGCTGATTTTACGTTCACGCAACATAACATGGAAATTCATTAAGTTGCTGGCCTGTGTTGTCAGTTCCAGTTGCTTAATGGCTCCGTACAGGTTGCCGCGCCAGGCTAACCGTAAATTTCACACCCGGTCATGCATACATGAGCCGCCCGGCAGGTTCTGGAATGGTGCGGCCTTGTGCTTGGGCCGTTTCCAGCCATTCGGCAATGATGGTTTCGGTGTTGTTCACGGCCTCTTGATAGGCTGCGCCGTCTGCCATGCAGCCTGGGAGTTCCGGCACTTCGACAATGAAGCGTTGATCGTCTTTGCTCCAGTAGATGATGAGTGCGTAGCGGCTTTCCATCGTGATTACCTCGCCAGTTTGTATTTTAAAATCAGGTTGCGCACCTGCTTTACTTGATAGGCTTTCGCCTTGTTGCCAATCGGTTGTATGTTGATGATTTCTACCACATCATGCTTCGTGTAAATGAAGTGGTCACCATTGATGCGCACTTCAAAGCCTGGCGATTCGAGAGTATATCGCAGGTCAGAAAACGCGATATTGTGGTCCGACGCGCCATGCAGTATTGCGGAGAGCATGTTCTCCAGCTTACCCACTAAGCCTCAACCTTGTGTGACCGGAACGTCGAGGGCACGGCAAAAGCGGTCGCTTGTTTGGTTTCGCGCAAGTCAGTGTTCATGTGGAATTGCCTGCATAAATTTGCTGGCATACTACATCATAAGCATCAGATTTGCCCACGCGGAATGCCCCCAGTATCCACCATTTTGGAAAATGGGGATTCAGGGAGATTTTTTCGCGTGTGCCGCCGCGATTTCCCTGAACTGCTTGAGCTCGCTTTCGATGATGGAAAGCTGGTAATAGTCAGAGCCAGCATGTTTCGCCAGTTCCAGTTGTTCAATCGCGCCGTGCAGGTTGCCGCGCAAGACGTAGGTGTAGGCGAGTGCGTGATGCTCTTCCTGCACCTTCCCTTGGGCCGAGTAGGAGCGTGCCTGTAATTCATACAGGCGCGGGTCGCTGGGGTGGCTGATGACTTGCTCGTTGAGCAGTTTGAGTGCATCCTCGTACTGCATGGCTTGCAGCAGCAGGTCGGCGTAGTCGTAGGTCAGTGCGCGGTGTTGCGGGAAATTCTGCGTGGCGGTGCGGTAGAATTCGATGACGCCCTTGCCATTCTTGTCCGCACGCTTGATCTGTCCGGCCAGCGTCGCAATCATCGGGTTGTGTGCTATCTGCTCATGCAGCGGGGCGAATTCCTGCGCGGCACGCTCTGGCTGGTTGCTACGCAGCAGGGCCAGCGCCAGGCCATAGCGCTGTGCGGTCTGATCGCCGTGTTTTTGTGCGCCCATCGCGTCGGTGAAGAAGGCAGCCGCTTCCTGCGGGCTTTTCTGCATGGCCTGCAGCTTGGCGCGTACCAGATGAAAGCTGAGGCTGTCGGCAACCAGGCGATAGGAAATTTGCTGCACGCGGCTGGCGATATCGGCGACACGTTCGCTGGTGACCGGATGGGTGCGCAGGTAGGATGGGGTGCTGCCTTCCAGCAGGCGCGTGGCCTTTTGCAGGCGCTCCAGGAAAGCGGGCATGGCGCGGGGGTCGAAGCCGGATTTTTGCAGGGTGGCGAGGCCGATTCGATCCGCTTCCTCTTCGTGTGTGCGGGTGAAATTCAGTTGCCGCTGGATGGAGCCTGCCTGCATCCCGACGATGGCGGCCTGCGAGGCTTCCGGGTTGCTGCGCGCGGCCAGGATGGCCACCGCGATGGCGGCCATGGAGGCCAGTGAGTCAAATTGCTGCCCGGCTATCATGCGCGCTATATGATGTTGCGTGACGTGCGAAATTTCGTGGGCCAGCACCGAGGCGAGTTCGGATTCGCTTTGCGTTATGAGTATCAGTCCGGTGTTTACCCCGATGAAACCGCCTGGCAGCGCGAAGGCGTTGATGGCGTTATCGTTGATGGCGAAGAATTCAAACTCCTGCCCCGGTTCGCTGCTGTTGGCGACCAGCTGATAACCGAGATGATTGAGATAGTCGCTGATTTCCGCATCGTTCAGGTAACTCCTGTCGGCGCGGATCTCGAACATGCTCTGTTCGCCGATCTGGCGTTCCTGTTGCGGCGAAACAACCGCCTGCGAAACATCCCCCAGATCGGGCAGGCCTTCCGCCCGGCACAGCGATGACGACGTCAACAGCATAATGAGTATAAAATTCTTCATGGCCGGTATGATACCCGTTTTGCCCGGCGGTTCCCAAGCTCCGGGCAGGCCAAGAGTCAGTCTGGACAGGGGCAAACGAAACCCGCAGAATGATCCCTGTCGGCAACCATATCTCAATTTAATGGATAAAATCGGCAAGTACGAAATCATCAGGGAACTCGGCAGCGGTGCGACCAGCACCGTGTATCTGGCGCTTGACCCTTTCAGCAATCAGCAGGTTGCGCTCAAGGTGTTCAACATGGATACGCAGCAGGATACCAACCTTGCCAGAGCCCACCGAAAGTTGTTGATGACTGAGGCATCGCTGGTTGGAAAGCTGTCCCATCCGCATATCGTTAAAGTTTTTGATGCCGTGATGGATGGCGCGGTGAATTACATGGTGATGGAATACGTCGAGGGCGAAACCCTCGAACGCCATGCTGAAGTGGATCACCTGCTGCCGCTAAACACGGTTGCGGAAATTATTTACAAATGCTGCAAGGCGTTGGAATACGCACAACAGCAAGGCGTCATCCACCGCGACATCAAACCTGCCAATATTCTGCTGTGCGGGCAGAGCGACATCAAGATTTCCGATTTTGGCGCGGCGGTGATCGTGAGCCAGCAGACTACCCAGGTGAGTGGCGTGGGTTCGCCCGCCTATATGTCGCCGGAGCAAATAGAGGAGCAGTTGCTGACGCACCAGACCGACATTTATTCACTGGGAGTGACGATGTACAAGCTGCTTACCGGCAAGCTGCCTTTTGATGCGGGCAATAACTACAGTTTGATCTACCAGATCATGAATATAGAGCCGCCACCCGCCAGCACCTTCCGCCCGGAAATCCCACTTGAGCTGGATGCCATCGTGCTGCGCGCCATGCAGAAGAACCTGTTGCGGCGTTACCAGGCATGGGGCGAATTCGCGGATGATCTGGTGCATTTCTTCAGCGACAACGTGGTGGCCCAGGCAGAAATATTCGACACGGAAAAATTTGATACCTTGCGCTCGCTGGGGTTCTTCAAGAATTTTAGTGATGTCGAGTTGTGGGAAGTGCTGCGCGTCAGCGAGTGGCGCAAAGTGCAGCAGGATGAGCGCATCATCAGCGAGGGGGATGAAGGGCGCGCGTTTTTCATCCTGGCCCATGGCGCGGTCAAGGTGCTCAAACAGGGGCGCCTGTTGAGCATATTGCACGAGGGGGATTGTTTTGGTGAAATGGCGCATCTTTCCGAGCGCGAATTCAGGCGCTCCACGGATGTGGTGGCAAAGTCCGAGGTAACCCTGATCGAAATCAACCCTGAAATATTGGAGAAGGCTTCGACAGGATGCCGTTTTCAGTTCGACGATGCCTTCCTGCGTATGCTGGTGAAGCGCCTGGCTGTTGCGAATACGCGTATTTCTTACCTGCTGAATGACCAGGTAGAGAGGTAAAGATGGCTGATTGCCCTTTGCAAAGTGGATACGCAGTGGACAAGCGGCTTTTTAGTCTCTTATCACTTAACTGATCTCAAAACATGACAAGAATTTTGTGTTTGCCGAGCATTGACAATGAGCTGGGCGATAGGTACAGGAAGACGGCTTCCCATTTTTGGTTCCGGCTCGTCCGGCTTAGGCTATGAAACGCATCGGAAAATATGAAATTGTCAGGGAGCTGGGGGGCGGTGCGACCAGCACGGTGTATCTGGCGCTGGACCAATTCAACAACCAGCAGGTCGCGCTCAAGTTTTTCAATCCGGATGCACTGCGCGATACGATGAGCGCCAATGCGTATCGCAAGTTGTTGCTCACCGAAGCCTCCCTGGCAGGTAAATTATCGCATCCGCACATCGTGAAAATATTCGATGCGGTGCTGGATGGCGAATTTAATTACATGGTGATGGAATATGTCGAGGGGGAGACCCTGGAAAGATATACCGAAGTGGATCATCTTTTGCCGTTCGGCACGGTGGCGGAAATTATTTACAAATGCGGCAACGCATTGGAATACGCGCAGCGTCAGGGAGTGATACACCGCGACATCAAGCCGGCAAACATATTGATGCGGAGCGAAAGCGACATCAAAATCGCGGATTTTGGTGCGGCGCTGATCGAAAACCAGCAAATATCCCAGCAGATGACTCAAGTGTCGGGTATTGGTTCCCCGGCTTATATGTCGCCGGAACAAATTCAGGAGCGGCCATTGACCCACCAGACGGACATCTATTCGCTGGGTGTGACGTTATACAAGTTATTGACCGGCAGGCTGCCGTTCCATGCCGACAACAGTTACAGCTTGCTCTACCAGATCATGCACGGCGACCCGCCCCTGCCCAGAACCCTTCGTCCGGACATTCCGGAAGAACTGGATGCCATAGTACGGCATGCGATGCAGAAGGATTTGTCAAAGCGTTACCAGACTTGGGGGGAATTTACGCGTGATCTGGTACATTTTTTCAGCAGCAATGCGGAGGTTCAGGCTGAAATCTTCGATACGGAAAAGTTTGACACCCTGCGCTCGCTTGATTTTTTCAAAAACATCGGGGAGATCGAGCTATGGGAGGTGCTGCGCATCAGTGATTGGCGTGAGGTGCACAAGGGCGAATGCATTCTGCATGAGGGTGACCAAGGCCGTGAATTTTTCATATTGGCCAGTGGCGTGCTGAAGGTGATGAAGCAGGATTGCGTGCTGAATACGTTGCACAAGGGGGACTGTTTCGGTGAAATGAAGCGCTTTCCCGACAGCAATTTTTCGCGCACCACTGCGGTGCTGGCGGAAACCGACGCCACTCTGATCGGGATCAATCTGGACGTGCTGGCAAAGGCGTCGGTGGAATGCCGTTTCCAGTTTGACGATGCGTTCCTGTACGTCCTGCTGAAACGGCTGGATATGGCGAATACGCGCATTTCCAATTTACTGGATAGGCCCGCTAATTAGCTTAAGGCGCATCTAAAAATTTAGAGTTCGCCCATCATTTCTTATTTCAGTTTTGTGCGCTGTGCCTGTAGTTGCGTCAGCATGGCGCAGAAATCATCCAGGCGCTTGCGCTCCTGCCCCACCACTTGCGCCGGGGCGCGTTCGACGAAGCTGGCATTCGCCAGCTTGCCTTGTGCCTTGGCGATCTCGCATGACAAACGGGTGATCTCCTTGTCCAGGCGTTCGCGTTCGGCGGCCACGTCAATTTCGATTTTCAGCATCAGCTTGAAATCGCCGACGATGGCGATTGCCGCATCGGTGTCCGGCAAATCTTCCAATATACTGACTTCGCTCAATTTGCCCAGCGCTTGCAGATAGGGTGCGCAGGCGTGCAGCGTGGCGGCATCTCCCGCAGCCAGCAACGGCACTCTTTGCGCGGGCGAGAGGCTCATCTCGCTGCGCAACTTGCGGCAGGCATTTATCATTTCCTGCAACAGGCGGATGTGCTCCAGTATGGCCGGGTTTATCAGCTTCGGATTGGCCTGCGGGTAAGGTTGCAGCATGATGCTTGAAATCCCCCCTAGCCCCCCTTTTTCAAAGTGGGGAACCTGATCGGAAGCGTTGTCTCCCCCCTTTATCAAAGGGTGGGTGGGGGGGATTTTACCAGCGAGTGGCGCGACTTTCTGCCATAACTCTTCGGTGATGAACGGGATGATGGGGTGTGCCAGGCGCAGCATGGCTTCCAGCACACGCACCAGGGTGCGCCGCGTGGCGCGCTGCCGCGCTTCAGAGGACTGAGGACTGAGGACTGAGGGCTGATCTTGCTCTGTCTTCTGCCCTCTGTCTTCTGTCTTCTGAATCTGCACCTTGGCGAACTCTACATACCAGTCGCAGTAGTTGTCCCACACCAGTTCGTACAGCGTGCGCGCCGCCATATCGAAACGATAGTGATTGAAATGTTCCGCCATCCCGGCTTCGGCCTGCTGCAACAAACCGATTATCCATTTGTCGGCGGCGGAAAATTCCAGCGGCAGCGTTTCGTCCAATCCGACATCCTGGCCTTCGCAATTCATCAGCACGAAGCGCGTGGCGTTCCACAGCTTGTTGCAGAAGTTGCGGTAGCCATCGCAGCGTTGCAGGTCGAACTTGATGTCGCGTCCGTGCGAGGCGAGGCTGGCGAAAGTGAAGCGTAGCGCATCGGTGCCGAACGCCGGAATGCCGTCCGGGAAGTGCTTGCGCGTCTGCTTTTCGATGGTTTCCGCCTGCTTGGGGTTCATCAAGCTCTGCGTGCGTTTGGTCACCAGCTCTTCCAGCGTGATACCGTCGATGAGGTCCAGCGGGTCGAGCACATTACCCTTGGATTTGCTCATCTTGTGGCCTTCCGCATCGCGGATCAGGCCATGCACATGCACCTCGTTGAAAGGCGCCTTGCCGGTGAAGTGCAGAGACATCATCACCATGCGCGCCACCCAGAAGAAGATGATGTCGAAGCCGGTGACCAGCACCGAGGTCGGCAGGAAGGTTTTGAGTTCCCTGGTGTCGTGCGGCCAGCCCAGTGTGGAGAACGGCCACAGCGCGGAGGAAAACCAGGTGTCGAGCACGTCTTCGTCGCGCTTCAGTTCGCCCGTATAACCCTTGGTGGCAGCCTGTTGGCGCGCTTCTGCTTCGGCGCGCGCCACATATATGTTGCCCGCGTCGTCATACCATGCCGGGATGCGATGGCCCCACCAAAGTTGGCGCGAGATGCACCAGTCCTGGATGTTGTTCAGCCACTGGTTATAAGTGTTGCTCCAGTTCTCCGGGACGAACTTGATCTCGCCATCCGCCACCGCTTGCAGGCCGCGTTGTGCCATGCCGTCCATCTTCACGAACCACTGGTCGGTGAGCATAGGCTCGATCACCGCATGGCTGCGGTCGCCGCGCGGCACCATCAGCTTGTGCGGTTTGGTGGCGGCAAGCAGTTGCTGCGCTTCCAGATCGGCGAGGATTTGCTTGCGCGCCTCGAAGCGATCCATTCCTTGATAAACAGCGGGAGCATGTTCGTTGATCTTCGCATCCAGCGTGAAAATACTGATCGGGGTGAGACCGTGGCGCTGCCCCATCGCATAGTCGTTGAAATCGTGCGCCGGGGTGATTTTTACGCAGCCGGTGCCGAAAGCCGGATCAACGTATTCATCGGCGATGATGGGGATGGTGCGGTCGGTGAGCGGCAATTTCAGGCGCTGTCCGATCAGGTGCTTGTAGCGCGTGTCTTCCGGGTGCACCGCCACGGCGACATCGCCGAGCAGCGTTTCGGGGCGCGTGGTGGCGACGATCAGCGCACCCGCACCGGCTTCCAGCGGGTAGGCGATGTGCCACATCGAGCCGTCCTCTTCCTGTGACACCACTTCCAGATCGGATACGGCGGTGCCCAGCACCGGATCCCAGTTGACCAGGCGCTTGCCTCGATAGATCAGCCCTTCTTCATGGAGTTTGACGAACACTTCGGTAACCGCCTCGGACAGGCCATCGTCCATGGTGAACCGTTCGCGCGACCAGTCGCACGAGGCGCCGAGGCGGCGCATCTGGCGCGTGATGGTGGAGCCGGATTCCTCTTTCCATTCCCATACGCGTTCGACGAATTTTTCGCGCCCCAGGTCGTGGCGCGAAATATTCTGCGCGTCGAGCTGGCGTTCCACCACAATCTGCGTGGCGATACCCGCATGGTCGGTGCCTGGCTGCCACAGCGTATTGTCACCCTTCATGCGGTGGTAGCGGATCAGCGCATCCATCAGTGTGTCCTGGAAGGCGTGTCCCATGTGCAGCGTGCCGGTCACGTTGGGCGGCGGCAGCATGATGCAGTAGGCGGGTTTGTCGCTGTCCAATTTAGCCTGGAAATAGCCGGCGTTTTCCCACTTGGGATACCAGTGTGCTTCGATGGCTTGCGGTTCAAAACTTTTTGCGAGTTCCATTGTTATCGTGTTTGGTTTGGGCGTATTCGGTTTGGGTATTCCCGCCGTTGCGGAAAGGGGGCGCGATTATATCGGATTGTGCTGATGCGGGTGATTCGGCGAACTGGGCGCGGATTAGTTTTGGCAAGCCGGCTTGCGCCTCGCGCCAGGCATCCTGCCACAGTCCGTCAAAATGGCTGGCGAATTTATTGCGCAGCAGCGCTTCCAGTTGCGGCGCGATCCGCACCGCAAGTTGCTTGCATTCTGCATCGGACAGCGGCAAGGCGGTTTGCGCGACGAGCGCCGGGACTTCTTTGGCAAGGATCTCGGTCAGGATGGGAATCTTGGCATCCACTTCCACCACTTCGGTCAGCACCGGAAGGTCGGCGAAGCCGTCGGCTTGCATGGTTGGCTGGGTCATGATTTGCGCAAGTCGAAGTGGCGCATTTCGTAACCACGGTCGCGGTAAAAACCGAAACGTTCGCGCCCCAGGCGCGCGTCTTCCGCATCCTGGCTGACGATTTCGATGACGCGCTCGAAGCGGCTGAAGAATGGCAGGCAGATGGTGTGCAGGCTGATCATCACCTCGCTGTGCGGAAAGGTTTCACTCTGATGCCCAACCACCACAGGCATTTCGTTCGCTGTAGTTTCGTGGCTGAGGCAATGCGGGATGAAGGCAATGGCCGGGTAATGCCACAGCAGTTTGTTCAGCGCGTTGGTGGTGGCCTCATCCGGGGTGTGCAGCAGCACGCGCAGGCCGTTCTGCATCGCCTTGTGGCTCAACTGGCAGGCGGTGCGCAGCTTGTCGGTGCTGCCGGTGTAAAAATCAACTTTGGTCACGGGTGAAAAAGCGGTTAGTGGAAGACCGCGTAATTATACCAAAGGCAGGCAATCCGCTATCAGATGAAACTGATGCGGAATTGTCACTAGCAAAGGCGAGAAGGGGTTCGGGTGGCGTGGCTGAGAAACGGTAGGTTGTAATTACGGTTAGTTGAGTCCTTCGACTTGACTCAGAGCAGGCTCAGCGGAACACAATGGTTTTCGCGGTCAACGCTGGACTTTCATGCGTTAATGCAAGACACACCGCACATTGATTCAAAAAAATGGCTCATGGCGATTGGGAGGCACCACACACGCACACTCAATTTACATTACCGTTGAATAAGGATGAATTGTCTCCAATACCTTGTTTTCATTTTGCTCAGCAAAATACAAATCCCAACGTAACTGTAAATTCATCCAGAAGTCAGCAGACATGTTGAAAAACTTTGCCAAACGCAAAGCCGTGCTTGGGGTTATTCCCCTGCGCCCGTTGACAATATCATTGACACGCTGATAAGGAACATGAATGTTATCAGCCAGGGCTCGTTGTGTAATGCACATTGGATTAAGAAACTCCTCCAAAAGCATTTCGCCTGGGTGAGTGGGCGTGCGGTTTGTAGGAACGCGAACCATGTTTTATCTCCTGTTTATGTCTCTAATGATAATCAGCAATCTCAACCTGGTCGGGACCTGAATCAGTCCACACAAAACAAATACGGTATTGGTCATTGATGCGAATACTATGCTGCCCTTTTCTATCGCCCGACAAGGCTTCAAGTTTATTTCCTGGTGGAATTTTTAACTCGAGAAGAGCAGTGACAGAATCAACTTGGTCAAGTTTTCGGGCGGCAACTTTCCATAATGAAGTCGGGCAAATCTTTCGCGCATCTTTGGTATTAACGCCGTTGAAAATATTTTCTGTTCCCGTGTTTTTGAAGGACTGGATCATGCCGATATGATAGCACGATACTCATGCTATATCGCGACCTGGGTTTTTTTGCCCAACGTTCAAATTGATGGGCTGCGCTTTAGCGCTGCCCATCACGATTGCAGGGTTTGGCCAGACAAGCAGCGCAATGCTACGAATATAGACCCGACGTTCGGATGAAATTGTGGTTGGTGAATGACCGCGTGATTATAGCAAAGGCGAGGAGGGGTGCGATGTTGCGTGGACGTAAAGCGGCTGGTTTGCAATTACGGTTGGGATGAACCCTTCGACTTGACTCAGGGCAGGCTCAGCGGAACACAATGGTTTTTGCGGCCAACGCGTGGCTTGTAGCTATGAAATGCATCAATGCAGTACATCAAGGCTCTCTTGAGGAATTATAACCTTGCCAAATTTTCAGATTTTGTAGGCGGTGTTGGTTCTTGCTGTTCGAAGATACTAACTATAGATTTCAATATCAAGTCACGAGCAACGGACGCACGCTCTCCCCCAACTTTTTTACAAACCTTATCAAGTAAAGCAAGCTCATCCTTGTTTAGACGCAGTTTCAGTGTGTTATCCCTAATCTTTGCTGGGTCTGAATACATGGCTCCCTTTCCGTTATTTCGGGTGTGCTATCAAATCCCGCCAGCCCACGTAGGGCGCAATCGTTAATTGCACCGTATGAAAACATCCGGTGCAGTGCGCTTCGCTTATTGACATCCTACTTTACGTTTTACGCGAGTTATGAATAGCCTTTTCCGTGTCATCCGCAAATCAATAGGGTCAAAATCAATAGAAATCAATAGGGGCAGACTCGATTGATTCAATGATTAAACACATTTAACCACGGAAGACTCGGAAAAAACACGAATCGACTTTTCCGTGCTTTCCGTGCCATCCGTAATTCAAATTTATTTTGCAGCCGCCCGGTTAATCAGGTACTGCGCCAGCAGTGGCACGGGCCGTCCGGTCGCCCCCTTCTCCTTGCCGGATTTCCATGCGGTGCCGGCGATGTCGAGGTGCGCCCAGCGGTAATCCTTGGTGAAACGCGACAAGAAACAAGCTGCGGTGATGGTGCCACCCGCCCGCCCGCCGATGTTTTGCATGTCGGCGAAATTGCTGTCCAGCAGCGGCTGGTAATCTTCCCACAGCGGCAACTGCCAGGTGCGGTCATAAGCCTGGTTGCCCGCCGCGAGCAGTTCCTTGGCGAGGGACTCCTGGTTGCTGAACAGCCCGCTGGCAACATGGCCCAGCGCGATGACGCAAGCGCCGGTGAGCGTGGCGATGTCTATTACGGTATCCGGCTTGAATTTTGCGGAATAGGTCAGCGCATCGCACAGGATGAGGCGGCCTTCGGCATCGGTGTTGAGGATTTCGATGGTCTGGCCGGACATACTGGTGACGATGTCGCCCGGTTTGGTGGCGCGCCCGCTTGGCAGGTTTTCGCAGGTGGGGATGACGCCGACCACATTCAGTTTCAGGCCCATTTCGGCGACGGCTTGCAGCGTGCCGAGCACGCTGGCCGCACCGCACATGTCGTATTTCATTTCATCCATTTCCGCGCCCGGCTTGAGTGAGATGCCGCCGGAATCGAAGGTGATGCCCTTGCCGACCAGCACGATGGGCTTCTGTTTCTTGTCGCCGCCGTGGTATTCCAGCGTGATGAGTTTGGCGGGCTGTTCGCTGCCGCGCGTGACGGAGAGCAGCGAGCCCATGCCCAATTTTTGCATCTCTTTTTCTTCCAGCACGGTGGTCTTGATGGTTTTATGGGCCTTGGCCAGCGCCAGCGCTTGTGCGGCAAGATAAGTCGGGGTGCAGATGTTGCCCGGCAGGTTGCCGAGATCCTTGGCCAGTTTTATGCCTTGTGCAATTGCCACCGCCTGTGCCAGCGCGGTTTTCAGGGCGGCAGCCTGTTTACCGTCAAGCAGCCCGAAATGGATTTTGCGCAGGTTTTTATTATCTTTTTCTGGTTTGCTTTTCAGGCGGTCGAAACGGTAGGTGGTTTCGTATGCCGCCAGCACCGTCTGGGTCAGGCACCAGGCCTGTCCTGAGCTTGTGCCAAAGGTAGGCAATCCGCTGTCCGGCAAGCCGAACGTGGAATTGACACTCGAAGCGGTGCTGTCATGCTGTGCTGCAGGCAGTTCGGCCAGATACAGTATGGCATCCTTGGCGCCGGTCTTTTGCACGGCGCGCATTGCGGCGCACGCGGCATCGATAAATTGTTTGGCATGGAATTCGGTGCTTTTGCCCAGCCCGACCAGCAGCACCCGCTCGCCAAGGGTGTTGGGCACATGGTGCAGCAGCAGGGTGGTGGCGGCTTTGCCGCTCATGTCGCCACGTGCGATGATATCGCTGAGGTGGTGCCTGGCGGCCTTATCCAGCGCCAGCGCCGCGCCCGACAGCTTTTCTCCCTCGAATACACCAACCACTATGCAATCGCTACGCTGTTTTTCCGGGCGGCCTGTTTTTATGCTAAATTCCACTCGCTTCTCCTTGTAATTTTTCTTGCCATAAATATTGCCAGATGCCGGATTATCCGCAAACTCACAGACAAAAGTCAAAGCCGCCGCGCACCGGTATCTTTCACCGTGCGCTGGTGCGTGAGTTTGCGGGTATGGGGGTGCCGATATTCGTCATCCTACTCGGTATCGTTATACTCTCCCAGTTAATCCGCCTGCTGGGTGAATCGGTCAGTGGCGCCCTGGCGGTGGATGGCGTACTGGCATTGCTGGGTTTTAGCGCCCTGAATTACCTGCCGGTGCTGCTTTCCCTCAGCCTGTTTATGTCGGTGTTGCTGACGTTGACGCGCAACTACCGTGACAGCGAGATGGTGGTGTGGTTCTGTTCCGGCATAGGGCTGACGCGCTGGATACGCCCGGTTTTATGGTATGCACTGCCGGTGGTGGGCGTGATTGCACTGATGAGCCTGGTGCTGTCGCCTTGGGCAATGTCCAAGGCGGAAGAATTCAAGCGCAGGCTGGATAGCCGCGATGAGGTATCTGCCGCCACGCCCGGCGCGTTCCGCGAATCCAAACATGATGGCCGCGTATTTTTCATCGAAAACGCCGAGGCAGGGAAGAGCCGCGTCGGCAATATCTTCGTGCAATCGGAGCAGCACGGCAAAACCGGCATCATGGTGGCCAAGCAGGGATTTCAGGAAACCATGCCGAACGGCGACCGTTTTCTGGTGTTGCTGAACGGTACTCGCTACGAGGGCACCCCAGGGCAATATGGTTTCAGGACTGTCGAGTTTGAGCGTTATGCCATGCGTATCGAGGCGGCGGAAGCAAAGCAGGGAGAGACTCGGCAGCAAGCACTGTCTACCCTGCATTTATTGCGGGATCGCAGTAATTGGAATATGGCCGAACTGGAGTGGCGGCTGGGGCTGCCGCTCAGCGCATTGATCCTGACGTTGCTGGCAATCCCGCTGAGTTTCGTCAACCCGCGCGCCGGACGTTCGCTCAACCTTATCATGGCGCTGGTGATTTACATGCTCTACAACAATATGATCAGCGTGACCAATGCCTGGGTTGGTCAGGGAAGAATGGGGGCGATTATGGGGTTGGTGGGTATCCATGCGCTGATGTTTGCGCTGATGGTGCTGTTGTTCTACCGCAGGCTGTCGGTGTTTTCCTTGCGGCGGTTGGTGCAATGAGGCTGCTGACCCGTTACCTGGCGCGCGAGATTTATGCCAGCATTGCACTGGTGTTTGCCGCACTGCTGATGCTGTTTTCTTTCCTCGACCTGATTCACGAGTTGAGCGTGATGGGCCGCGGTGACTACCATCTGGGCTATGTGCTGCTGTTTGTGCTGTTGACCGTACCCAGCCATATCTACGACCTGTTCCCGGTGGCGATCCTGATCGGCACCATTTTTGCGCTGGTGCAAATGGCGGCGAATTCCGAGTTGGTCGTGTACCGTTCTTCCGGCGCCTCATTGCGGCAAATGGTGGGTGCCTTGTTCAGGATAGGCTTGCCCTTGGTGCTGCTGAGTTACCTGTGCGGTGAATTGCTTGCCCCAACCAGCGAGCGCCTGGCGCAGAGCCTGCGACTCAAGGCGCAGAATGCCGAGGTGACGCTGAAGGAATTCCGCTCCGGGGTGTGGGTAAAGGACGAGCGCAGTTTCGTGAATGTGAAAAATGTGCTGCCGGACACCTCGCTGTTGAATATCAGTATTTACGAATTTGACGACAGCTACCATCTGCGCGCCATTACGGCAGCCAAGCGCGCTATTTTTGTGGAAGAGAACCGCTGGCAACTGGAAGAGGTGACACGAACCCACTTCAACAAACAGGGCACTGCAGTAAGTAACCTGGCTAATCTGGAATGGCGCTCGGTACTTAACCCGGATATTTTAAGTGTGCTGCTGGTGGTGCCGGAGCAGATGTCGGCGTGGAATCTTTATCAGTACGTTCAGCACCTGCGCGACAACCACCAGAAGACTGCACGCTTTGAAATTGCCATGTGGAACAAGCTGATATACCCGTTCGCGGTATTGGTGATGATGTTGCTGGCATTGCCGTTTGCCGCACATCACCGGCGTGAGGGCGGCATCAGCGCGAAGATATTTGCGGGCATCGTGCTGGGGCTGTCTTTTCACTTCATTGGACGGTTGTTTGCCAGTCTGGGTGCGCTAAATGAGTGGCATTCCTTGCCGAGCGCCATGGCGATGCCTATGCTGTTCTTGCTGCTGGCGGCGATGATGCTGTGGTTGACGGAGCGGCGCTGAAGTGGGGTAAGCAGGGATGGGCAGCATCACCGTCCAACTCGTACAATACCTCATCGTCAGTGCGACAGTGCATTGCGTAATTTTGTTGTTATTTAACTAATGCTGGCGTGGCTGGTGGTACGCCGCTTGCGGCTGCTTTGCCGGCTTCCTGTTGCCGCACCATTTGTTTGACTTGCTCGCGGTGTTCCGGCGGCACTTTGCTGAAGGCGCTGAATTTTTCCCTCGCACGCTTGCGCTGTTCCGGGGTCAGCTTGCTCCATTTCTCAAGCCTGTTCTGGAATCGCTGTTTTTGTTCCGGTGTGAGTTTCGGGTAGCGATTGGCGGCGTGCAACAGATTCTTTTGTAGATTGGGGGGTAGTGAATCCCACTGTGCAACCAGAGGTTGCAGGGCTTCCTGCTGCACAGGGGTAAGTTGAGTCCACGGTTTATAGGGAGCTGCTACAGCCAAACTTGCCTGTAGCAGGAGGGTGATACAAATCGCCAGAACCGAGAAACGAACCCTCATCATTTGTGGTTAATCCACATACATCTCGATCGGGAGGTCATCCGTCAGGATTGCAATATCCACGTCGCTGACATCATGATCTGTGTGATGCCAGTAGGCGGCGCCACTGAACAGAAGGGCAGCGAGCAGCACGGCGGCAGCCAAGTAATGGGATTTGTGATGCGCATCGGCAGTGTGGCGGTGATCTGCCCCTAAGCTTGCCCAAGCGAAAGCCGGCACCGTACTGTGCGCGTCATAGCGTGCCAACGCTTGTGTACGCGCATCGCGCAGCCGAGCCAGCGTCGGCTGGTCGAGCCGGGCCAGCGAGCGGTTGAGCAGTTGCTTGACTTGATCGGGATAAAATTTTTGGTTCATGGCAATTCGACTCCTTTCGCCTTCAATGCGGTTGCGAGCGCGTGGGTGGCGCGGGAGCAGTGTTGTTTGACACTCCCTTCGGAACAACCCATTGCTGCCGCAGTTTCCGCAGTATCCATATTATCCCAATAACGCAGCAGGAAGGCTTCGCGTTGACGTGCAGGCAGGTTCATTAATGCTTCTTCAATCAAAGCAATTAGTTGCGATTGTTCCAGGGAAGCATCGGGAGCAAGGGCTTGGCTATTGTTATCCTTGTCCTGCAGGGTGTCCAGCGGGTCGAGGTCTGATTCTTCGTGTTGCGGCGCCAGCGAGGACATCAGTGTGGTCCACATCGAGCGCACCTTCTGCCTGCGATAATGGTCGCGGATGGTGTTTTGCAGGATGCGCTGGAACAGCAGGGGCAGCTCCTCGGACGGCTTCGTAGCGTATTTGTCGGCGAGCTTGAGCATGGCGTCCTGCACGATATCCAGCGCCATGTGCTCGTCCCGTACCGCGAACAGCGCCTGTTTGTAAGCGCGGCGCTCGGTCTCGGCGAGAAATCGGGAAAGTTCGTCGCGGCTGGCCAGGTTGAATTACTATTAAATGTGGTGAGCGGCGAATACTATCAAATTACGGCATTCAGGGTGTGATCAGGCAATCCGGGTTGGTTTTGGGGGGTTGACCAAAATGCGTCTAACCTTTATCTTGCGCGGTTCTTCATTATTGCTTGCCAAGGTAGTCCGACATGAAATTGACGGGGGCTGAAATAGCCATCAGGTGTTTGCAGGAGGAGGGGGTCGAATACGTGTTCGGCTACCCGGGCGGCGCCGTCCTGTTTCTTTACGACGCGCTGTTCAATCAGGACAAGGTCAAGCACATTCTGGTGCGCCACGAGCAGGCTGCGGTGCATGCCGCCGATGGTTACGCGCGCTCTACCGACCGGGTGGGCGTCGCGTTCGTTACCTCAGGCCCGGGTGTGACCAATGCGGTCACCGGTATAGCCACGGCTTATCTGGATTCCATTCCGCTGGTAATCATCAGCGGACAGGTGCCGACGGGTGCCATCGGCGAAGACGCCTTTCAGGAAGTGGATGCGGTCGGCATTACGCGGCCTTGCGTGAAGCATAATTTCCTGGTCAAGGACGTCAATGAAATCGCGAATACCATCAAGAAGGCTTTTTATCTTGCCAGCAGCGGGCGCCCCGGCCCGGTGCTGGTGGATATCCCCAAGGATGTGTCGAACCAGAAGGCGGCATTCCACTATCCATCTTCGGTGAGCGTCCGATCCTATCATCCGGCGCAGCATGGCGATGTAGGGCAGATCAAGCAAGCCGCGCAGTTGCTGCTGGGAGCCAAGCGGCCCATGGTTTACGCCGGTGGCGGGGTGATCCTGTCCGATGCCTCCAGACAATTGACGGATCTGGTGCGCCTGCTGGGTTTTCCCTGCACCAACACCCTGATGGGCTTGGGCGGCTATCCGGCGACGGACAAGCAATCCCTCGGCATGCCGGGCATGCACGGCACGCTGGAAGCCAATATGGCGATGCAGCATTGCGATGTGCTGCTGGCTGTGGGCGCACGCTTCGACGACCGCGTGATCGGCAACGTCGAGCACTTCAACCAGGAAAAACGCAAGATCATCCACATCGACATTGACCCCTCCTCCATTTCCAAGCGCGTCAAGGTGGATGTGCCCATTGTCGGCGACGTGGCGCATGTGCTGGGCGACCTGCTGGCGGTGCTGCATGGCAGCAAGCAAAAAACCGATCCGCAGGCACTTGCGGCGTGGTGGGCGCAGATCGAGGGGTGGCGCGGCAAGCGTTGCCTGGGCTATAAAAATTCGGATGAGGTCATCAAGCCGCAATTCGTGATCGAAAAGCTGTACGAGGTCACCCGTGGCGACGCCTTCATCACCTCCGATGTCGGGCAGCACCAGATGTGGACGGCGCAATATTACAAATTCGACAAACCGCGCCGCTGGATCAATTCCGGCGGACTTGGCACCATGGGCTTCGGCATGCCTGCCGCGATGGGCGTGCAGCTTGCCCATCCCGATGCCACCGTCGCCTGTGTGACCGGCGAAGGCAGTATCCAGATGAACATCCAGGAGCTGTCCACCTGCAAGCAGTTTCGGCTGCCTCTCAAGATCGTGTTGTTGAACAACCGTTACCTGGGCATGGTGCGGCAGTGGCAGGAATTCTTCCACGGCAACCGCTATTCCCAATCCTACATGGAGGCGCTGCCCGATTTCGTCAAGCTGGCGGAAGCTTATGGGCATGTGGGCATGCGCATCGACAAGCCCTCGGATGTCGAAGCGGCGCTGCAGGAAGCGTTTGCGCGCAAGCATGACCTGGTGTTCATGGATTTCAGGACCGACCAGACGGAAAACGTGTTTCCCATGGTGCCCGGCGGCAAGGGCTTGTCCGAAGTGATACTGGCGGAGGATTTGTAAGATGCGGCACATCATCTCCCTGCTGATGGAAAACGAGGCGGGCGCGCTGTCGCGTGTGGCCGGGCTATTTTCGGCGCGCGGCTACAACATCGAATCGCTCTCCGTGGCGCCCACCGAAGATGCCACCCTGTCGCGCATGACCATCGTGACCAGCGGTTCTGATGACGTGATAGAACAGATCAACAAGCAGCTCAACAAGCTGATCGAGGTGGTCACGGTGATGGACTTGAGCGAAGGCGAACATATCGAGCGCGAGCTGATGCTGGTGAAAGTGCGTGCGGTGGGTGAGGTGCGCGAGGAAATGGCGCGCATGACCGATATTTTCCACGGGCGCATCATAGACGTCACCGACAAGACCTATACCATCGAGCTGACCGACACCGTCTCCGGGCTGGACAATTTCCTGCAAGCCATAGACCGCAACCTGATCCTGGAAACCGTGCGCACCGGCGCATCCGGCATCGGGCGCGGCGACAGGGTTTTGAAGCTTTGAAATACAGCTTGTAGCCTGTAGCTGGTAGCCAGTAGCTTTGTGGGTTTTGCTACACGCTACCAGCTACGAGCTACCAGCTAAGTTTTTTATTTTTTTAAAGAGGCCAATAATGAAAGTTTATTACGACAAAGACGCAGACCTGTCCCTGATCAAGGGCAGGCAGGTAACCATCATCGGCTACGGCTCGCAAGGCCATGCCCATGCCCAGAACCTGAAGGAATCCGGGGTCAACGTGACGGTCGGCCTGCGCAAGGAAGGCGCATCGTGGAAAAAGGCAGTCAGCGCCGGGCATCAGGTAATGGAAATCGCCGACGCGGTGAAGAATGCCGATGTGGCGATGATTCTGCTGCCGGACGAGCAGCAGGCAGAAACCTACAACAAACTGATTGCACCGAATCTGAAGAAGGGCGCGGCGCTGGCCTTCGCCCACGGCTTCAACATCCATTACAACCAGATCGTGCCGCGCGATGACGTGGACGTGATCATGATCGCGCCGAAAGGCCCCGGCCATACCGTGCGTTCCGAATACCTCAAGGGCGGCGGCGTGCCGACGCTGATCGCGGTGTATCAGGACAAGTCCGGCAAGGCCAAGGATATCGCGCTGTCCTATGCGGCGGCCAACGGCGGCACCAAGGGCGGCGTGATCGAAACCAACTTCCGCGAAGAAACCGAGACCGATTTGTTCGGCGAACAGGCTGTGTTGTGCGGAGGTGCGGTGGAACTGGTGAAAGCCGGTTTCGAGACGCTGACCGAAGCGGGATACGCGCCGGAAATGGCCTACTTCGAATGCCTGCACGAACTGAAGCTGATCGTGGATTTGATGTACGAAGGCGGCATCGCCAACATGAACTACTCGATATCCAACAATGCGGAATACGGCGAATATGTGACCGGTCAGCGCGTGATTGGCGACCAGGCGCGTGCCGCGATGAAAGAATGCCTGAAGAACATCCAGAACGGCTCCTACGCCAAGCAGTTCATCCTGGAAGGCCGCACCAACTACCCGGAAATGACGGCGCGTCGCCGCTTGAATGCCGAGCATCCGATTGAGCAAGTGGGTGGGAAATTGCGCGCCATGATGCCGTGGATCAGCAAGAACAAGCTGGTGGATCAGTCGAAAAACTGAGAAACGGGAAGGGGGAAGGGAAAAGAGGGAAGGGTAACAGCCCCCACCCTTCTCCCTTCCCTCTTTACCCTTCCCAATATGAACAACTACCCCCACCCCATCATCGCCCGTGAAGGCTGGCCGTTCCTGGCGATTGCGCTGATTCTGGCAGTTGCCGCCACCATATGGTGTTCCGCATGGTCCGTTCCGTTGTGGATCATCGCGCTATTCGTGCTGCAATTTTTCCGCGACCCGGCGCGCGCGATTCCGCAGGATGCGGACGCGGTGCTGTCTCCGGCGGATGGCCGCATCGTCAAGGTCGAGCGTGTGAATGATCCTTACGTGCAGCGCGAAGCCATCAAGGTCAGCGTGTTCATGAACGTGTTCAACGTGCATTCCAACCGCAGCCCGGTGGACGGTGTGGTGCAGCGCGTGCAGTATTTCCCGGGCAAGTTCGTGAATGCCGATCTGGACAAGGCATCAACGGAGAACGAGCGCAATGCGGTGTGGATCAAGACGGCGGATGGGCAGGATATCACCAGCGTGCAGGTGGCCGGCCTGATTGCGCGGCGTATCCTGTGCTACGTGAAAGCGGGCGATGTTCTTGCACGCGGACAACGTTATGGTTTCATCCGCTTCGGTTCGCGCGTGGATGTGTACCTGCCGCTGACAGCTACCGTTAAAGTTGCCATTGGTGATAAAGTATCCGCCACGACCACCATCCTGGCGCAGCTTTAATCCCGGATTGTTTATTAGTCCGAAAAACAGCGTCATTCCCGCGAAGGCGGGAATCCAGCGAGACAAACACTCCGCGAAGCGGACAAGACATCGGTTAGGTCCCGCTGATGGAACAACTGATATGACTACTAGCGGGGATTATTTAACCAACTGGATTCCCGCCTTCGCGGGAATGATGAAATCTGAATTTTTAGAGGTGTTCTTATGCCTGACTTGAACAACCGAAAACCACTGGACCTGCGCAGACGCGGCATTTACCTGCTGCCCAACCTGCTCACCACGGCGGCGCTGTTCGCCGGTTTTTACGCCATTGTGCAGGCGATGAACGGCAGATTCGAGTTTGCGGCGGTGGCGATTTTTGTTGCCGCTGTGCTGGATGGACTGGATGGCCGCGTAGCGCGCCTGACTCACACCCAGAGCGAATTCGGCGCGGAATACGACAGCCTGTCCGACATGGTGTCGTTCGGTGTCGCCCCCGCGCTGGTTGCTTACGAATGGGCGTTGAAAGGATTGGGCAAATGGGGCTGGTTCGCGGCCTTCATTTATTGCGCGGGCACCGCCTTGCGCCTCGCGCGTTTTAATACCAATATCGAAGTGGTGGATAAAAACAGTTTCCAGGGTTTGCCCAGCCCTGCCGCCGCTGCGCTGGTGGCGAGTTTCGTCTGGGTGATGCTGGACAACCATTTCACCGGGCACGAATTGCGCTGGTACGCCTGCGCATTGACCACCCTCGCAGGCATCACTATGGTGAGCAACCTGAAGTATTTTAGCTTCAAGGCAATCAACATGCGCAAGAGCGTGCCGTTCATCGTGATCTTCCTGTTCGCCTTGTTTTTCATTTTCGTGTCGGTTGACCCGCCCAGCATCCTGTTCTTGATGGCTCTTTGCTATTTCCTGTCCGGCTATGTGATGTGGCTCTGGCAATTTCGTGAAAAGCGCAATTCAACTCCCCAGTAGTTTCAGTCCAGACCCCAACAGGTACTGCGCCTAAGCAATAAACAACAGCCCATTGCGTGAAGCGATAAAACTGGTAATATTCGCCCCATGCACTTCTCCACACACATCGCACAGCTTCATTCCACATTCAGCCTGCTAGCTGCGCTGCTGCTGCGCTGCGCGCGCTAATCCTAGATCACACAAGTTTGAAGCAGGCGCGGCACCGCTTCGGTTCCGCAGGTTAAATCTATTTTGCAATGGAGTTAAGCATGAAAGATAAATTGATAATTTTTGACACCACCTTGCGCGATGGCGAGCAAAGCCCCGGCGCGTCCATGACCAAGGAAGAAAAAATCCGCATTGCGCGGCAACTGGAAAAACTCGGCGTGGATGTCATCGAGGCGGGGTTTGCCGCTGCCAGCCCGGGCGATGCTGACGCGATCCTGAGCATCGCCAAAATCATCGAGCGCGCCACGGTTTGTTCGCTGGCGCGCGCCAACGAGCGCGACGTGCGCGCGGCGGGCGAGGCGATCAAGCCGGCCAAATCCGGCCGCATCCACACCTTCATCGCCACTTCGCCTATCCACATGGAAAAGAAGTTGCGCATGACGCCAGACCAGGTGGTGGACGCGGCGGTGAAGGCGGTGAGGCTCGCGCTGGAATACACCGACGACGTGGAATTTTCCGCCGAGGATGCGGTGCGTTCGGAAATGGATTTTCTGGTGCGCGTTTTTGATGCGGTGATCCAGGCCGGCGCCAGGACACTCAACGTGCCGGACACCGTTGGCTACAGCATCCCGGCCTTGTGGGGCGAGCGCATGCGGCAGTTGATCGAGCGTGTGCCGAATTCGGACAAGGTGATCTGGTCCACCCATTGCCACAACGACCTCGGCATGGCCGTGGCCAACTCGCTCGCCGCCGTGATGAACGGCGCGCGCCAGGTGGAATGCACCATCAACGGTCTCGGTGAGCGTGCCGGGAATGCCAGCCTGGAAGAAATCGTGATGGCGGTAAAGACGCGCCGCGACGTGTTCGGATGCGACTCGCGCATTGACACCACGCAGATTGTGCCGACCTCCAAGCTGGTGTCGAGCATCACCGGTTACCCGGTGCAGCCGAACAAGGCCATCGTCGGCGCGAACGCGTTCGCGCACGAATCCGGCATCCACCAGGACGGTGTGCTCAAGCACCGCGAGACTTATGAAATCATGCGCGCCGAGGATGTGGGCTGGAGCACGAATAAATTAACGCTGGGCAAGCTCTCCGGCCGCAATGCCTTCCGTACGCGCTTGCAGGAACTCGGCATCGTGCTGGAAAGCGAGGAAGCATTGAATGCGGCGTTTGCGCGCTTCAAGGATCTGGCCGATCGCAAGCATGAAATTTTCGACGAGGACTTGCAGGCACTGGTCAACGAAGAAACTGTGGCGCATGTCAGCGAGCATTACCGCCTGGTGTCCATGCGCGCCCATTCCGAAACCGGTATCTTGCCCGAGGCACGGGTGGTGCTGAGTATTGGCGGGCAGGAGCGCAACGCCGAGATGCAGGGCGGCGGCCCGGTGGATGCCACGTTCAAGGCCATCGAACAGATCGCGCAGAGCGGCACCGAGCTGCTGTTGTATTCGGTGAACAACATCACCAGCGGCACCGATGCGCAGGGCGAAGTGACGGTGCGCCTTGCCAGGGGCGGGCGCATCGTCAACGGCCAGGGCGCGGACACCGACATCGTGGTGGCTTCGGCCAAGGCGTATCTGAATGCGCTGAACAAGCTGCACGGCGGGGCGGAGCGCGCGCATCCGCAGGTGTAGTTTTTCGGCGGTTGGTTTGCAAAATACGCGGCGCACATTTGCCAAGCTGTTAACAAAAAGAGTTGAAGATTGGTGAGAGACAGGTTTGTGCCAATAGATGAACTTCGAGTATGTCTTCCAATAGCAGATAGTCGAGCATTGCTCCAAAAGCTGGGGGTGGCGTGAAGCGCGGTCGAAAATCGCTCATTAGAACGACCCCCAGGGTTATGTTCCACAAGAAACCTACATCCGCCCCGAACCCAAAATCGGTAGCAACGATTCATGCCCGTGCGGCAGCGGCAAAGAATACAAGAAGTGCTATCTGGCAAAAGAATAAAATGTCGAAAGCAAAGGCCGGTTCGCAAAAAGGTTTGCCATTGCGTACGCCCATTTCAAAAAAGGTAAGCCATGGACCGCCTGCAACGCATCTACAAGCTGCATCAAGTTATTGCCGCACACCGTTTGCCGGTGCCGCACAGCGTGTTGCAAGAAAAGCTCGAATGCTCGCGCGCCACAGCCAACCGCATCATCAAAGAGATGCGCCTGTATTTCAATGCGCCGATTGAATATGACCGCCAGCGCAATGGTTACCACTACGCCTTAAACAAAGGCGAAACCTTTGAGCTTCCCGGACTCTGGTTCAGCGAAACCGAGTTGTATGCCCTGTTAACCGCACAGCAACTGCTGGCGCACGTTCAGCCCGGCCTGCTCGACACACAACTCAAACCCGTCAAGGAACGCATCGAACAAATCCTTGCGGCCAGACATCCGGGCGACGTAAAGCTTTTGTCCGGGCACCCGAGTGAAGAAATCTCCAAGCGAGTGCGCATCCTGCGCATGACCGGACGCAATGTCGCGCTGGAATGTTTCCAGACCGTAGCGGGCGCGTTGCTGCAAAGAAACAGCCTGCGTATCAACTACCACGGGCGCGGCAACGACGAAACCAGCAAGCGCGAAATCTCACCGCAGAGGCTTATTCACTACCGCGACAACTGGTATCTGGATGCATGGTGCCATGCCCGCAACGCATTGCGCAGCTTCGCCGTCGAACGCATCATTGCCGCCGAGGCGCTGGCACAGCGTTGTCGCGACATCCCGGAAAAACAACTCGACTCGCACTACGCGAACTCCTATGGAATATTCTCGGGTGAAGCAAAACACATGACCGTGCTGCGCTTCACCCCGGAACGGGCGCGCTGGGTTGCCGATGAACACTGTATCCTGCCAAATTGTGTCGGATTATCCGGCTTTTCTGACGAGAAAAGCAACTCTTTCGCAGCGCCAGATTACTTCGGTTAAAATCCTCACTCAAGGTGCTCGCACATTACATTGCCGGATCGCCAAGGATCATGCCTAAACTTTATGAATACTTCGGGCTAATCATCATGTTCTACGCCAACGAACATGAGCCAGTCCATGTGCATGGCAAGTTTCAGGGTCGTGAATCACGTGCCGAAATCATCGTGCTTAACGGCGTAGTATCGGGGGTTCGTTACAGCGCGGTTGCGGGCCGCGCTCCGCTCGACACCAATGAAATGCGCCACTTTGAGGAAGTTATCAGCACCCGCGCCGACGACATCGTCGCCAAGTGGATCGATTTTTTTGTACTGCATAAACCCATCACGCCGGAGCGCATCACGAGGAGACTCAAATGACACTAGCCACCATCAATATTGTCACTGCCGAACAAGCTGAAGACTTCCGCATCCGTCTGCAATTTGATGACGGCACCGAGCAGACAGTGAACTTCAAACCTTTCCTTACGCATGCCCTCCACCCCGACATTCGCGCATGGCTTGACCCTGCCCGTTTTGCAACATTTCGCATCGAATACGGCGAATTGGTTTGGGGCGACTATGACCTGTGTTTCCCTGTGATCGACTTGTACCGCAACCAGATTGAGCACCACGCATCGCTTGTAGCCGTGGCTTGAGCAGGACGACCACGTATTGAATTGAAATTAAAAATGACTACGCAGCGTAAGGCAATTCTGGCGGCAACGAAGAAAGCACCGCCTGGCGGTGATTATGTTGTGCGCCCAGCATGGGCGCGATCTTGGAGGTGGAAGTCCTCTCGTAAGTTGGCCACAGCAAACGAAGCGAAGCGCAACTGCATGAGGGCGACCGAGTGTGGGAAGGAAGCGTGGAGCGAAACC
>Ga0315281_10002698_pt1 | contig 26262 bp, 23 predicted proteins | sample YL17G07_0_MG_FD_204540 | JGI IMG/M metagenome (GOLD analysis project Ga0315281, IMG submission 204540) | Sediment microbial communities from Yellowstone Lake, YNP, Wyoming, USA - YL17G07_0 | ecosystem: Environmental > Aquatic > Freshwater > Lake > Sediment | place: USA: Wyoming | collected... | reverse complement strand
TCTGCCCTTCGGCATCGCGCACGATGGCGTTGATGTAGACATCGTGGAAGGGCACTTTGCCGGTGAAATGCAGCGTCATCATGATCATCCGCGCAACCCAGAAGAAAATGATGTCGAATCCGGTGACCAGCACCGATGAGGGCAGGAAACGCTCCAGATCGCGGGTTTTCTGCGGCCAGCCGAGCGAAGTGAACGGCACCAGAGCCGAGGAAAACCAGGTATCGAGTACGTCCTCGTCGCGCCTGAGCGGTCCGGCGTAGCCGCTGGCGGCGGCCTGTGTTCTCGCTTCGTCTTCGTTGCGGCCGACATAGACCTTGCCGTCATCCCCGTACCACGCCGGAATCTGATGGCCCCACCACAGTTGCCGGGAAATGCACCAGTCCTGAATGTTTTCCAGCCAGTGGTTGTAGGTCGTCGTCCAGTGCTCCGGATGGAACTTCACGTCGCCGCGGGCCACCGCATCCAGGCCACGTTTCGCCAGGCCTTCCATTTTCACGAACCACTGATCGGTGAGCATCGGCTCGACGATCACGCCGGTGCGGCCCGAGCGCGGCACTTTCAGTTTGTGCGGCTTCTCCGAGACCACCAGGCCTTGCGCCTGCAAGTCGGCCAGCACGCGCTTGCGGGCTTCGAAGCGCTCCAGTCCGCGATACGCCGCCGGCGCCTGATCATTGATCCTGGCATCCAGCGTCATGATGTTGATGACCGGCAGTCCATGCCGGTTGCCCACGATGTAGTCGTTGAAATCGTGCGCCGGTGTGATTTTCACGCAGCCGGTGCCGAACTCGGGGTCGACGTAGTCGTCGGCGATGACCGGGATGGTCCGTCCACTGAGCGGCAATTGCACCTGCTTGCCGACCAGCGCCTGGTAGCGCTTGTCGCCGGGATGGACCGCGACGGCGACGTCGCCAAGCATGGTTTCCGGACGCGTGGTGGCGACCACCAGGCTGCCATCGCCTTCGACCCACGGATAGCGGATTTCCCAGATGCGGCCATTCTCCTCCTCGCTGTCGACTTCCAGGTCCGATACCGCGGTGCCCAGAACCGGGTCCCAGTTCACCAGCCGCTTGCCGCGGTAGATCAGCCCTTCCGCGTACAGCCGGACAAAGACTTCGATGACCGCGGCTGACATCTTCGCGTCCATGGTGAAGTAACCGGCGTTTTGTCCCTCGGTGTCGGCGAACGTCCAGTTGCCGGACGCGCCGAGGCGGCGCATCTGCCGGGTGATGGTCGAACCCGATTGCTGTTTCCACTCCCAGACGCGTTCGACGAACTTTTCGCGCCCGAGGTCGTGCCGGGTCTTGCCTTCGAACCCCAGTTGACGCTCGACCACGATCTGCGTGGCGATACCGGCGTGGTCCGTGCCGATCACCCAGTTGGCGGCAAAGCCGCGCATGCGGTGGTAGCGGATCAGCGCATCCATGAGGGTCTGCTGGAATGCGTGACCCATGTGCAGGGTGCCGGTGACATTGGGCGGCGGCAACTGGATGCAGTACGCTGGATTCCCGTATTCGCCGCGCACCGCGAAATAGCCGCGCGATTCCCAGGCCGGGTACCAGCGTTGTTCGATGTCCTTCGGCTCGAAGCTTTTTGCGAGTTCCATTTTTCAGGGGCAAAAAATCAAGCGGCGAATTATAGCCGACCGTCATCGTCGGGCTGCGACGGAGCGGAGTTGTTCCCGGCAAGTGCGGCCCGAACCACGCCCGGGAGCGCCCGTTTGATCTCGCCGACAAGCCGGTCGAGCATCCGCGCCTGCGCCGCGTCGTTGCGGTCGATTTGAGCCAGCAGCCGGATGTGTTCCGCGTCCAGGGCGATGGCCATTCGCTGCAGTATCAGCACGCCGCTGATGGCGCCGGGCCGCGATAGTGCAGGCGGGGGATTTGCCGCGCGACCAGGTCCGGTTACCACATCCATCAGGGTCGGGACGGCTTCGCCGATGGGGACGTCTTTCCCGCCCGGCGACTCTGTAAGCAGCGGGATGGCTTCGACTCCGAATGCCTTCGGCCGGCGCCGCTTCAGCAGTTGATCCATCTTGCCGAGAACGTCGTCCTGCTGGTTGGCCTCGCGTTGAGGACCGGGGCCGCGGGGAATCTGCTCGGCCATCAGGGTGCGGGCGCTCCGAGATGATGCGTGCGGATCTGGTAACCGCGGTCACGGTAGAAGCGAAAGCGCGCGCGCGCCGCTTCACGATCGGCATCTTCGGCGCCGACGATTTCCACCAGGCGCTGAAAACGGCTGAAGAACGGCGGTGTTTGTGCGCACAAATTCACCAGAACCTGATCGTGGACCAGCGGTTCGGCCACATGGTCGACAATGACCGGCGTGACCGGCGCAAGCCGGTCGCCGCTGCGGCAGTGCGGCACGAATCCGGTTGAAGGCGCGCTCCAGATCAGCTTGCTGAGGCGCTCGGTTTGCGCCGAATCCGGCGTCAACAGCATCACCCGCATGCCGCGCGCCAACGCCTTGACCGTCAGCGTGCAGGCGGTCTGCAGCTTGTTGTCGGCGTTGGTGTAGAAAAGAACTTCGGTCATCTATATTCAATACCTCGAAGCGAACTAATCAAAACGCATTCACCGCGGAGGACGCGGAGGACGCGGAGGAAGGGCAACAACAGGAAGACTTTCGACAGTAAACATCTGCATAGGTGGTCACTTTGCAAGCGGACCTGCTTTTCGCTCCAGTATGTTTATCCTCGTTTCTGGTTTTCCTAAAAGGGTACTCCACGCTATCGCGAGGGTATCCGCGTCCTAAAAGGGTACTCCGACGTGCTACGCACGTAGGGTATCTGCGTCCTCCGCGGTGAATGCGCTATGCCGTAAGTGCTGCGGTGAAAATTGATCCTTAGATTGCAGAACTACCAACCTGCGCGGGTCATCAGGAACTGCGTGAGAAGCGGCACCGGCCGCCCGGTCGAGCCCTTGTCACGCCCGGATTTCCAGGCGGTGCCGGCGACGTCCAGATGAGCCCATTTGAACTTCTTGGCGAACCGAGATAGAAAGCAGGCTGCGGTAATGCTGCCGCCGGGGCGGCCGCCGATGTTCGCCATGTCGGCGAAATTACTCTTGAGCTGTTCGTGATAATCCTCCCAGGCCGGCATGCGCCACACCCGGTCCCACGATGCCTGTCCCGCGGCGATGACTTCGTCCGCAAGCGGGTCGTCGTTGGCGAACAAACCGGAAGCGACATGACCCAGCGCGATCACGCACGCACCGGTCAGGGTCGCGATGTCGATCACCGCAACCGGTTCGAAGCGCTCCGAATAGGTCAGCGCGTCGCACAGAATCAACCGGCCTTCGGCATCGGTATTCAGGATCTCGATGGTCTGGCCCGACATGCTGGTCACGATATCGCCGGGGCGCGTGGCATTGCCGCCAGGCATGTTCTCGGTTGTCGGAATGACGCCGATCACATTCAACGGCAGCTTCATCGCGGCGACCGCGCGCAGGGTGCCGAGCACGCTGCCCGCCCCCGACATGTCGTACTTCATTTCGTCCATCTCGGCACTGGGTTTCAACGAAATGCCGCCCGTGTCGAACGTGATGCCCTTGCCGACCAGGACCACGGGTTTGTGCTTTTTCGCGGCGCCGTAATATTCGACGACGATAAGCTTGGGCGGCTGGCGGCTGCCGTCGGCAACGGACAGCAGCGAACCCATGCCCAGCTTTGCCATATCCTTGCGTTCGAGCACGGTCACTTTCAGTTTGTGGGTCTTGCCCAGCGCGCGAGCCTGCTCGGCCAGATAACCCGGCGTGCAGATGTTCGGCGGCAGATTGCCCAGATCGCGGGCGAAGTTGACGCCTTCGCCAATTGCAATGCCGCGTTCGAGCGCCGTGCCGGCCACCTTGGATTCCCGCAGGAGACCGAGGATGATGCGCGTCAGGTGTTTGCGCTGCACGGGCGGTTTGCTCTTGAGGCGGTCGAAGCGGTAGGTGCTTTCAAGGCATGCCATTGCCGCATGCATCGTCACCCAATTCTCGTCCCGATCGCTGACGGCAATATCCGCAACGTAAAGCGCGACTTCGCCGATGCCGGCATCCGCGATGGCGCGCACCGCCCCGCGCACGCTGTCGCGATATTCTTTTGCGGCCGTCTCGCCCTGGGTGCCAAATCCGACCAGGAGCACACGCTTGCTGGTTGCCCCGGCAAGATCGTAGAGCATCAGGGTCGATCCCGGCTTCGCGTCGAAATCGCCTTGTTCGAGAATTGCCGAGATTTTGCCTTTGCTGGCACGATCGAGCGCTTGTGCCGCCGACGAGAGTTTCGCCGAGGCGAACACGGCGACAGCGACGCAATCGCTCTTCAATTTTTCCGGTGCTGCGGCTTTTATGCTAAATTCCACTGCGGACTCCTCGACAATGCTGTTTTTCATTCAATTACTTAGGATTATCCCTTCCACGTCGAACAAAAGTCAAAGTAGCACATGATTTTCCAACGCTCCCTGCTTCGGGAGTTCACCGCAACCGGAATCGCCACCCTCCTCGTCCTGCTGGCGATTACGATCACGACCCAGCTCATCCGCTTCCTCGGCTTTGCAGCGCGCGGCAATATCTCATCGGATGCGGTCCTGACCTTCCTTGGGATTGCCAGTCTAAGATATCTGCCGCACCTGCTCTCCATCGCGCTGTTCATCTCGGTGCTCATGACCTTGACGCGCAGCTACCGCGACTCCGAAATGGTGGTGTGGTTCACGTCCGGACAGGGGCTCGATTGCTGGATTCGCCCGGTATTGATCTATGCCGCACCGGCGACTCTGGTCATCGCGATACTGAGTTTCTTCCTGTCACCTTGGGCCATAGGCAAGGCCGACGTTTATCGACAACAGCTCGAGAGCCAGGAGGACATCGCCGCGATCTCGCCCGGCGTGTTCAAGGAGTCGCCTCATACCGAACGCGTCTACTTCGTGGAGAAGCTGGCGACGGATCTGGTCACCGTCGCCAATATCTTCGTGCACTCGAACGAGAATGGTGAAATCGGCACTACCGTCGCCAAGCGCGGCTTCCAGCAAACGGCCGCCAATGGCGACCGCTTTCTGGTGCTGCTGAACGGCAGACGCTATATCGGCCCGCCCGGCTCGGCGGAATACCGGATCATCGAGTTCGAGAAATACGCCGTGCGTATCGAAGCCGGCGAGGTCAAGGAAGCGCTGCCCTCGGTCAAGGCCATGGCGATGTCGACGCTGATTCTTGACCAATCCCCCGACGCGCGCGCCGAACTGGTATGGCGCGCCGGTTTACCGCTCAGCGCGCTGGTGCTCAGCCTGCTCGCGATCCCGATGAGTTTCGTCAATCCGCGCGCGGGACGTTCGCTCAACCTGATGCTCGCAGCACTGCTGTACACGGTCTACACCAACCTTCTGTCAATTTTCCAGGCATGGGTCATGCAGCAGAAGGTCGGCATGTTCTTCGGCATGTGGGCCGTACATGTGGCGATGCTGGCGATGGTCGCGATGATGTTCTATTTCCGGCTTTCGGTGCGCCCCTTTCGCAGGCGCAAGCAATGAAGACGATCCGTCGCTACGTGGCCGTACAAATCTTCTGGAGCACTGCGCTGGTATTCGCGGCGTTGCTGCTGCTGTTCGCGTTCTTCGATTTCATTCAGGAATTGGGCGACATCGGCCGTGGCAGCTATCGGCTGTCGCTCGCGGCGCTCTACGTGGTATTGAGCCTGCCCGCCAGAGCCTACGAGATTTTGCCGGTCGCGGCGCTGATCGGCACCCTGTTTGCGTTGGCGCAAATGGTTGCGCATTCCGAATACACCGTGATGCGGGTTTCCGGTGTATCGATAAAGAGCATGGCGATCGCGCTGGTGCAGATCGGGACGGCGCTGTCGGTGCTCACGTTCCTCATCGGAGAGTTCGTCTCTCCCGCCAGCGAACAGGCCGCGCAAAAGCTGAGGCTCAAGGCCAAATCGACCACGGTCGTTGCGCAAGCATTCCGCTCCGGGCTGTGGGTCAAGGACGACACCAATTTCGTCAACGTCGGGCGGATCATGCCGGAGACAGTGATCCACGAAGTGATCGTCTACGAGTTCGATTCCGGCTACCGCTTGCGCGCGATCAGCCGCGCGAAATCCGGCGAGTACCAGCGCGAAAATCTGTGGCGCTTGAAGGACGTGGTGCAGACGCGCTTCGAGGACAACCGCACCACCGTAAGCCGGATTGCCGAGGCCTATTGGCGCTCCGTACTCAATCCGTCGATCCTCAATGTCCTGATGGTCGTGCCGGAACAGATGTCGCTGCTGGCATTGATTTCCTATATCGAGCACCTGAGAGAAAACCGCCAGGACACATCGCGTTACGAAATCGTGCTGTGGCAGAAGATCATCTACCCGTTCGCGGTGCTGGTGATGATGGTGCTGGCGTTGCCGTTTGCTTATTTCCAGGTGCGCGAAGGCGGCATCAGCGGCAAGATCTTCACCGGCATCATGCTGGGATTGGGATTTCATCTCGCCAACCGGCTGTTCGGCCATCTCGGCCTGCTCAACGCCTGGCCGGCATTGTTCAGCGCCATTTTCCCCACGCTGGCATTTCTGGCCGCCGCGGTGGCGATGATGTGGATGGTGGAAAGACGGTGAACAGCGAACAGTGAACGGTAGACGGTAAAATCGGGAACCGCGACCAGATCGGCGCTCTTGCCGTTTACTGTTCACCGTTTACGGTTCACGGACTACTCGCACAATGCGCGTGCCGGCCAGCCGATCGTGCAGGAATTGACGTTGCCGGTCGAATGGCGCCCACAGCAGGCTGATGCCCGACAGTGTCCCTGGTATTGCCAGAAGGTAGCGCTTGAATGCTCTGCCTGCGCCCAGCGCGCCACCCTCTTCGGTGACAATGCGGATTCTCCAGGTTTTCATCGCCAGCGTCTGCCCGGTGCGTACCCAGCAGAATACGAAATAGGCGCCGGCTATCGATAGCAGATAAATCTGGAAGATGACCCGCGGCATTGCGGATTGCGCGTCGCGGGCAAGACTCAGGAAGAGGTAGGAAGAGACGAACAACACAGCAAACAGCAGTATCGCTTCGTAGAACAGACTCACAAGCCGCAGACGCAGCGATGCCAACTGCAATTCCGACCCTGTCCGGGTTGGCGCCGGGTCCAAAGCACGGCCGCGTCGCGCTTGGGGCGGGCTTTGCACTGTTTACCTGCCGGGTTTGCCCGTGACTTGATGGCCTTCGCGCAGTTTCTGCCGCTGTACTTGCGGCAGTTCTTCGTATTCACGCCAGCGCTGATGCACTTCGCGATGCTTTTCCGCAGGCAGCTGATGATTCGACATTTGCCAATAGATCAATCCGGTAATACTCGCCAGGGCGATGGCGCCCGGGATGCCTGCGGCAGCGAACGCGCCATCCCGTTCCCGCGTCAGCGCCCGGTTCCCAACGAAGGATTATACGGGCCCGGCTGCCGGGTTTGTGGCACAGGCCTTGTCACAGGTAAAATACATGCGGCGAATCCATGCAAAGCGTCAATCTCACCAACCACTTCCTGATCGCCATGCCAAACATGGCGGATCCGCACTTTGCCAAGTCGCTGACCTTCATCTGCGAACACAACGAGCAGGGTGCGCTCGGCGTGGTGGTCAATCGACCCACCGACATGACCCTGGAAGCCTTGTTCGAGCAGATCGAAATCCCGCTTGAGAATCAGGCAGTCAAGAAAATTCCCGTGTATTTCGGTGGCCCGGTCCAGGTGGATCGCGGCTTCGTCCTGCATCGACCGGTCGGAGGCTGGCAGTCGACGCTGTCGGTCAACGGCGAAGTCGGGCTGACCACGTCCAGAGACATCCTGCAGGCACTGAGCCGGGGCGGCGGGCCGGGTCCGGGTAATGTGCTGGTTTCCCTTGGCTACGCCGGCTGGGCGCCGGGGCAACTCGAACAGGAGCTGGGGCAGAATGCCTGGCTGAGCGTCGAGGCGCGGCCGTCGGTGATCTTCGAATTGCCGTCATCCGAGCGTTTTATCGCGGCGATGGAATTGCTCGGGTTCGATCCCGCCCGCCTCTCGGAGGATGCCGGTCATGCGTGAGACGATGCCGCGGGCCGGATGCTGATCATGGTTACGAAACCCGAGAGCATGCCCGAATCTGCTCTCAAGTCTCGTTCGCTTCGTTCCGGCACGATCCTGGCGTTCGATTTCGGCGAACGGCGCATCGGCGTTGCGGTGGGGGAATTGCAGCTCGGCGTCGCGCACCCGCTCGAAACCATAGATGCCGAAGCCAACGATGTCCGGTTCGCCCGTATCGAGGCTTTGGTCGACGAGTGGCGGCCGGTCCTGCTGCTGGTCGGGTTGCCGCTGGCACTCGATGGCGGCGAACATGGACTGACCGCGCTCGCACGCCGGTTCGCGCAGCGCCTGCAGGGCCGGTACGGTATCGAAACCCGCCTGGTCGATGAGCGGCTGACTTCGGTAGAGGCCGAGCAGCAGGCTCGCGAAATCGGACTGGATGTGCGCAAGGCCCGCTCAAAAATCGATCAACTCGCAGCCAAGCTGATACTGGAAAGCTTCTTCAGCCAATGAACATGCCCTTGCCCGACGCGGAAGAACTGCTGGCCCGTCTCGCCGAGCGCATGCGTGCGTCCGTGACCCCGGATACGGCCCTGATCGGCATTCACACCGGCGGCGTGTGGCTGGCGCAAAGACTGCACAAGGCGCTCGCGCTCCGGCAACCCCTCGGGACCATCGACGTGTCCTTTTATCGCGACGACTACGGCAGCCGCGGCCTGCACCCGAAGGTCAAGCCCTCGAATATCCCTTTTGAAGTCGCCGACGCCGACATTATCCTGGTCGATGATGTCCTCTACACCGGTCGCACCATCCGCGCGGCAATGAATGAAATATTCGACTACGGCAGGCCGCAGCGCATTCGGTTGGCCGCGTTGATCGACCGCGGAGGCCGGCAACTGCCGATCGCGGCGCAGTTCGTGGGCGCCGAAGTATCGGCGGCTGACGGTGAGCAGATCGAGTTGAGGAAGAACGAGAAAAGTCAGCTGAGCCTGGTAATGAGCCGGCCGGGCGCGGCGTGATGGGCCACAACCCGCAACTGAATGCGAACGGCGAATTGCAGCACCTGCTGACCATCGAGGGACTGCCGCGGGAAATCATCCTTCATGTCCTCGATACCGCGCATTCCTTTCTGTCGGTGGGGGAGCGCGAGATCAAGAAGGTTCCGCTGTTGCGCGGAAAAGCGATCTTCAATCTCTTCTTCGAGGCCTCGACCCGCACCCGCACCACCTTCGAGATCGCCGCGAAGCGCCTGTCGGCGGACGTCATCAACCTCAACGTCGGCACCTCTTCCCAGAGCAAGGGAGAAACCCTGCTCGATACCGTGGCCAACCTTTCAGCGATGCATGCCGACATGTTCGTCGTCAGGCATTCGCAGAGCGGAGCGGCGCACCTGATCGCGCGGCACGTCGCGCCTTACATCCATGTGATCAATGCCGGCGACGGCCGCCATGCGCATCCCACGCAGGCCTTGCTGGACATGTTCACCATCCGTCATTACAAGAAGGAGTTCGCCTCTCTGCGGGTGGCCATCGTCGGCGACGTGCTGCACTCGCGGGTGGCGCGATCCCAAATTCACGCGCTGACGACACTCGGGGTGCCCGAAGTGCGCGTCATCGGGCCGCGTACGCTGCTTCCGTCCAACGTCTCCGAACTGGGCGTGCACGTTTATCACGACATGGCGGTGGGGCTGAAGGACGTCGACGTGGTGATCATGTTGCGCTTGCAGAACGAGCGCATGAACGGGGCATTGCTGCCATCCGCGCAGGAATTTTTCAAGTATTACGGACTCACACCGGAGAAACTCGCCAGCGCAAAGCCGGACGCGATCGTGATGCATCCGGGGCCGATGAACCGCGGTATTGAAATCGAGTCCAGTGTCGCCGATGGACGCCAGTCGGTAATCCTGCCGCAAGTCACGTTCGGCATTGCGGTTCGCATGGCCGTCATGGCCATTGTGGCGGGCAATGCATAACTTTCACCGCAGAGAACGCGGAGGACGCAGAGGGATACCTCCAACCCATTTTTATGAAATGGAAAGCCCGGCAAATCTGGTCATGTGGTGCGCGCTCAATGTGGTAATTCTCGTTTTTCCTCTGCGTCCCCCGCGTTCTCTGCGGTTGGAGCATAAGAAATGAAAATCCAGATCAAGGGCGGGCGCGTTGTCGATCCCGGCAGTGGAGTCGACAAGCTTGAGGACGTTTTCATTGCCGCCGGCAAAGTTGTGGCTTTGGGAGCCGCGCCCAGCGGTTTCCACGCCAGCCGTGTCGTCGATGCAACCGGGATGGTTGTGTGCCCCGGGCTGGTCGATTTGTCCGCGAGATTGCGCGAGCCCGGATACGAGTACAAGGCGACGCTCGAAAGCGAAATGGCGGCCGCGGTCGCTGGCGGCGTAACCTCGCTGGTATGCCCGCCGGACACCGATCCGCCGCTGGACGAACCCGGTCTGGTGGAGATGCTCAAGCATCGTGCGCGCATTCTCAACCAGGCGCATGTGTACCCCCTTGGCGCTTTGACGCAAGGCCTGAAAGGCGAACGCATCACGGAAATGGCGGAATTGCTGGACGCCGGTTGCGTCGCCTTCTCGCAAGCGGATGCGCCGATGAGCGACAATCAGGTATTGCTGCGCGCAATGCAGTATGCGTCGACCTTCGGCTATCCGGTGTGGTTGCGGCCGCGGGATGCCGCGATTGCCCGGGACGGCGTCGCGCACGACGGTCAGGTGGCCACCCGCCTTGGTCTCGCGCCGATTCCCGCGATTGCGGAGACCGTTGCACTGTCCACCATCTTGCTGCTGGTGCGCGAGACCGGCGCGAGGGTGCATATTTGCAGGCTGTCCTCGGCCGATGCAGTCGATATGGTCCGCCAGGCCAAGTCGCTGGGAATCAACGTGACTTGCGATGTCTCGGCCAATCAGGTGCACTTGAGCGAAATGGACATCGGCTTCTTCGACTCGAACTGCCACCTGGTTCCACCGCTGCGATCCATCCGTGATCGCGAAGCCTTGCGACGCGGCGTGCAGGATGGGACGGTGGATGCGATCTGTTCCGATCACACGCCGGTGGACGAAGATGCCAAGCAACTGCCGTTCGGCGAATCGGAGCCGGGGGCGACCGGTCTCGAATTGTTGCTCGCGCTCACGCTGAAATGGGGTGACGAGGCAAAGATCTCGCTGGGCGCGGCGCTGGCCAAAGTCACGACAGAACCGGCGCGCATACTGGGCATCGACGCGGGCGCCGTCGCCTGCGGAACAAGCGCCGACTTATGCGTGTTCGATCCGCAAGCGCGCTGGAAAGTCGAGCCGGCTACATTGAAGAGCCAGGGGAAGAACACGCCGTTTGTCGGTTACGAGATGCGCGCAAAGGTCCGCTTCACGTTGGTCGGCGGGCACGTCGTCTATGAAGGGTAAATGAATCCCTTACTCGACTTTTCCGGACTTCCGCGCTTCGCGGAGTTCAAACCCGAATTCGTGACGCCGGCTCTGGATCAACTGCTGACCGAAAACCGGGCACTGGTCGATGGCCTCAGGATGCAGAATTCGCCGCCAGACTGGGCGAGCTTCATTGCGCCGCTGGAAGACGGCAACGAACGCCTGCGCCGCGCATGGGGACAGGTGTCGCACATGAATGCGGTCATGAACAGCCCGCAGCTTCGCGACGTCTACAACGCCAATTTGCCGCGCATTACGCAGTACTTCACCGAACTGGCCCAGGACGAAACGCTCTACCGCAAGTACAAGGCCCTGCGCGCTTCGGATGCATTCACTCGCCTGGGCGGCGCGCAGAAGAAAGTCATCGGCAACGAGTTGCGCGACTTTCGCCTCGGTGGCGCCGAACTGGCGGCCGCGGAGAAGACCAGATTCAAGCAGATACTGGAAAGGCTTGCGGGTTTGTCGTCGAAGTTCAACGACAACGTGCTCGATGCCACCAATGCTTTCGAGTTGATCGTGGCGCAAAGACAGCGGCTGGCCGGCATTCCGGGCGACGTGCTGGAGTTCGCCGGCGACGCCGCCAGGCAAGCCGGCAAGCAGGGCTGGAAATTCACGTTGCACATGCCATCGTATCTTCCGGTCATGCAATATGCGCAAGATCGGGATTTGCGCGAGCGGATGTATCGCGCCTATGCAACCCGGGCCGCCGAATTCGGAGAATCCGCATGGGACAACAGTGCGATCATCGTCGATATCCTGCGTCTGCGCCGCGAGCAATCCCGAGTCCTCGGCCTCGCCAATTTCGCCGAGTTGTCATTGCAGCCCAAGATGGCAGATACACCGCAGCAGGTTTTGGATTTCCTGGAGGAACTGGCGACCCGCGCCAGGCCGTATGCGCAACGTGATCTGGCCGAGCTGCGGGAATTTGCTTCCCGGCAACTCGGATTGGACGATCTTCAGGCGTGGGATGTGGCCTTCGCATCCGAAAAGCTGCGGGTTGCGCGCTACGCGTTTTCGGACCAGGAGGTGAAGCAGTACTTCCCCGAGCAGCAGGTGCTGGAGGGCATGTTTCGCGTGGTTGAAACGCTGTACGGCCTGCAGATCAAGCCCGACGAAGCGCCCATGTGGCACGACGATGTGCGTTTTTTCTCTATCCGCAATCGCGTCGGTGAGCTGGTCGGGCAATTCTATCTGGACCTCTACGCCAGGCCTTCGAAGCGCGGCGGCGCGTGGATGGATGATGCCATTACGCGGTGCCGCAAGAGTTCGGGCTTACAGACGCCGGTGGCCTATCTCAATTGCAATTTCTCCGCCCCGCTGGGCGCCAAGTCCGCCGTCTTCACACATGATGAAGTGATCACGCTGTTCCACGAATTCGGGCATGGCTTGCATCACCTGTTGACCCAGGTGGAAGTCATTGGCGTCTCGGGAATCAACGGCGTCGAGTGGGACGCGGTCGAACTGCCAAGCCAGTTCATGGAAAATTTCTGCTGGGAGTGGGACGTTCTCAAGGACATGACCCGGCATGTCGGGACAGGCGCTGCCCTGCCCCGCGAGTTGTTCGACAAAATGGTGGCGGCAAAAAATTTCCAGAGCGGCTTGCAGACGGTCCGGCAACTGGAATTCGCGATTTTCGACATGCGCCTGCATTCCGATTTCGATCCCGGCGGACAGATGACGCCCCTGCAACTGGTCGACGAAGTACGCCGCGGCGTGGCAGTGCTTGTGCCGCCGGCTTACAATCGCTTTCCGAACAGTTTTTCGCATATATTCGGCGGCGGCTATGCGGCTGGCTACTACAGCTACAAGTGGGCGGAAGTTCTGTCCGCCGACGCCTACAGCATGTTCGAGGAGAATGGGGTGCTGAATGCGTCCGTGGGCAAGCGCTTTCGCGAAGAAATCCTGGCTGCCGGCGGCAGCCGGCCGGCGCTGGAATCGTTTGTGGCGTTCCGCGGGCGCGAACCGAACATCGATGCGCTATTGCGCCACAATGGCATGGCACAGGCGGCATGACGCCGCGGCAGGATCCTTGCGATATACAGGAGGCCCCGATGAAGCGCTGGCTGTTGTTTCCGATTCTCGCGCTGGCTTGCGTCGCCGCGCAAGCCGATCTCTACCGTTGGGTGGACGCCGGCGGCGAGGTACACTACAGCGATCAGCCGCCGCCGGCGAGTATCAGGCAATTCACCAAAATCAAGGCAGAGGGAGGCAAATCCAGTGAGCCCGACTTGCCTTATGCGCTGCAGCAGGCGGTCAAGAATTTCCCGGTGACCTTGTATGTCAGCGCGTGTGGCGATGGTTGCACGCGCGCCCGCGAACTGCTCGCAAAACGCGGAATTCCCTACAACGAGATCGATGCGACGGATCCCGCGAGCCACAAAGAGCTGAAGAAACTTACCGGTGGAGCCCTCCAAGTTCCGCTGTTGAAGGTTGGTCGTGAGGCGTTGAGAGGCTTCGAGGAAGGCGCGTGGAATTTATCACTGGACGCCGCGGGTTATCCGCGGACAGCCGTAATTCCGCCGCGTCCGCCCGCCAAACCTGCCAAGCCAGCAGCCGCAGCGCGGCCCCGGCCAGCCGGCGAAGCGTCGCAATAGCGCTTTGAAACTCGCCGCCTGGAACGTCAATTCCCTCAAAGTCCGGCTGCCGCAGTTGCTGGACTGGTTGGCGCGCGAACAGCCGGATGCGGTTTGCCTGCAGGAAACCAAAGTCGAGGATCGCAATTTTCCGTCGCAGGCTATCGAACACTCCGGCTATCGGGCGGTGTTTTCCGGACAGAAAACCTACAATGGTGTGGCCATCCTGGCGCGCGAATCGCCGCAGGCGGTCGAGCACGGGATTGGCGGCTTCATCGATCCGCAGAAGCGCGTCATCTCGGCGACGGTAAACGACGTGCGCCTGGTCTGCGCGTATGTCCCCAATGGCCAGAGCCTCGACTCCGATAAGTATCGATACAAACTCGATTGGTTGAAAGCCTTTTCAAGCTGGCTGGATGCCGAGTCGAAGAAACAGGCGCGCATTGCGGTACTCGGCGATTTCAATATCGCGCCCGAGGATCGGGACGTGCACGACCCCAAAGCGTGGCAGGGGCAAGTGCTATGCAGTCCGGCCGAGCGGGCCGCCTTTCAGGAGCTGATCGGCATCGGCTTCAAGGACAGCTTCAGGCTGTTTGACCAACCGGAGAAATCGTTCTCGTGGTGGGACTACCGCATGAACGCGTTCCAACGCAAGATGGGCCTGCGCATTGACCACGTCTTGCTGTCCGACGGCCTTGCGCGGGATTGCAAGTCGAGCCGCATAGATATCGAAATGCGCAGAAACGAGCGGCCCTCCGACCACGCACCCGTCATCGCGGTATTCTGAACATCCCGGTCATTTTTCCCGGCCGGCTTCCTCGCCCAAGCCCAATTCCTGAATCTTGCGCGTCAGCGTGTTGCGGCCCATGCCCAGCAACAACGAAGCTTCAATGCGTCTTCCGCCCGTGTGCGCCAGCGCACGCGCGATCAATGCGCGTTCGAACTGGCGCGTCAGTTCATCGAGAATCGCGCTATCGCCGCGCTTCAACGAGGCTTCCGCTTCGCGCTCGAGCGCCGCTACCCAGTTTTCGGCGCAAGCCACGCGCGCTTCCTCGCGCAGTTCCGGCGGCAAGTCCTTCACGTCGATGTTCACTCCCGGCGCCATGACGGTGAGCCAATGGCAAAGGTTCTCGAGCTGGCGCACGTTGCCCGGCAGATCCAGCGAAGTCAAATATTTCATCGCGGCGTCGGAAAGCTTCTTCGGCTCCACGCCGAGTTCGCGGGCGCTCTTCTGCAGAAAATGACGGGTGAGAAGCGCAATGTCGTCACGACGCTCGCGCAGCGCGGGCAGCCGCAGCCGGATCACATTGAGGCGGTGAAAAAGATCCTCGCGGAACAGGCCGCTCTTGACGCGGCTTTCCAGATCCTGGTGGGTCGCGGCGATGATGCGCACATTGGCTTTGATCGGCTGATGTCCGCCTACCCGATAGAATTGTCCGTCCGCAAGCACACGCAGCAACCGCGTCTGCAGATCGGGGGGCATATCGCCGATCTCGTCCAGAAAAAGCGTCCCGCCCTCCGCCTGCTCGAAACGTCCGCGGCGCATCGCTTGCGCCCCGGTGAATGCGCCGCGCTCGTGGCCGAACAGTTCCGACTCGAGCAGATCCTTCGGAATCGCCGCGGTGTTGATCGCGATGAAGGGCTTGGCGGCGCGCGGGCTATGGCGATGCAGCGCGAGCGCCACCAGTTCCTTGCCGGTACCCGATTCGCCGTTGATGAGAACCGTGGCATGCGACTGGGTGAGCCGGCCGATGGCGCGAAACACTTCCTGCATGGATGCGCCCTGGCCGAGGATTTCCGGAGATTCCTGCGTAGCCTCCGCCACGTCGTCGCGTCGCAGGCTTTCCTGCATCGCGCGTCGAATCAGGTCGACCGCGTGATCCACATCGAAAGGCTTCGGCAAGTACTCGAAGGCGCCGCCCTGGAAGGCGGCTACGGCGCTTTCGAGGTCCGAATAGGCAGTCATAATGATAACGGGCAGCGTCGGATGCTTCTCCTTGATCTTCTGCAACAGCTCGAGGCCGGAACCACCGGGCATGCGGATGTCGCTTACCACCACTTGCGGCGTGGAAGACGCGAGCGCCTGCAGCGCTTCCTGCGCGGAGGCAAATGCCTTGAACGCGATGTCCTCGCGCGCAAGTGCTTTTTCAAACACCCAGCGAATCGAGCGATCGTCGTCGATGATCCAGACAGGTTTCATATGCCGTTATCCGTGTCGTTCGAAATCGGAAACAGGATGCTGAAGCGCGTTTCCCCCGGCCTGCTTTCCACTTCTATCGTTCCGCGGTGCTGGCTGACGAAGGTCTGGGCGATCGTCAGCCCGATACCGTGGCCGCCTTCGCGCCCCGAAACCAGCGGAAAGAAGATCTTGTCCTTGAGTTCATCGGCAATGCCGGGTCCGTTATCGATGATATTTATCATCAGCGCGAGCCGATGCATCTTCTTTGCCAGCGTTACGCGCCGGGCGACGCGGGTGCGCAATATTATTCTTCCCCTTCCCTGCATTGCCTGGGCGCCATTGCGCGCGATGTTCAGCAGCGCCTGGATGATCTGCTCCCGATCGGCGCTCAACGACGGCAGGCTCACGTCATAGTCCGGGCAGATGGTGATGCCATCCGGAAATTCCGCCAGCAGCAGGCTGCGCACGCGTTCCAGAGCCTCGTGAATGTTGAAGTGCGTCACTTGCGGCAGGCGGTGAGGCGTGAGCAGCCGGTCCATCAGCGACTGCAGCCGGTCCGCCTCCTTCATGATGACTTGCGTGTATTCGTGCAGTTCCGGGCGTTCGAGTTCCCTGTCGAGCAATTGCGCCGCTCCGCGCAAAGCGCCGAGCGGATTCTTGATTTCGTGGGCCAGGTTGCGAATCAGTTCCCTGGTTTGCGTGCTTTGATCCATGAGGCGCTCCTCGCGCGCTATCCGCGATTGCTGCTGAAGCGGACTCAACTCAATCAGAAAACCGGTCAGGTCTGCGCTTTCCGTCGGTGTCACAGTGCAGGATACTTCGAGCCGCGCGTGGCCGGGTATGGACAGCGGAAGTTCGTGTTGCGTATAGCTGCAATTGTTCGTGCTCGCATAGTTCACTGCCGCGATCATCAGCCCCGGATCGGCTATCGCCCTATCGAGCGGGGTTCCGACGATGCTCTTGGCGCTGATCGCGAGCAGGTTTTCAGCCGCCGGATTCACGTAGCGCACGACGCGGTCCATGTCGAGCAGAATGACCGCTGTCGCGAGCGCATCGAGTCCGGAGAAGCTCAGCAGCGTCATCGAAATGTCACGCGACGAGCGTCGAAAAGCGCTGCAAAAAGTGCGCCACGATGTAACGCGGACATGACGCAGCGACGGCAGGCGGCAGCGGATAGAAAAAGCGAGCGGGCAATGCGCTGATCGCGCGCGATTACTTCAAATTGGCGATTTCGCGCATGATCGCTTCGATATTGCGCTCGTGGGTGGCCACTGCATCCCGGTAGGGCTGCAGGCGCTCGAGAACGCGCTGGTAATTGCGCTCGTTGCCATCGCGTGCCGCTTCCTGTGCGGCAAGCTGTTCTTTGGCTTGCGCGAGTTGCCTGGTTTCGTCCGCAACTTCCTGCTCGAGTATGCGACGGCGCTCGGCGTCCGCTGCTTTCCGGGGGTCTTCCCTTACCTGTGGCGGCTTTGCCTTGGTGCCCGGGCTCCTGGCGGTGTCGGCTGCCTGTTTTGGCGCCGGATCTTCGAAACATTTCACTTTGGTCGCACCTTTCGGCGGATTCTTCGGTGTATTCGAGTAGATCACGCGGCCTTCGCTGTCCAGATATTTGCAGGTTTCCGCCCACCCGACGGACTGCAGCAACGTGAGCGCGAGAAACACGGCCAGACAGCGAAAACGCATCGGCATCACCTGCGAGGTTGACGGAGGGAAAGGGCGCGCGACAGCACCTCGCGATCCCGTAGCGGAGTCTAAGGCAGGCGTTTTCGATTATCAATCCGCGAGTCCCCCGGAAAATCAACGACCGCAAACGAAAAAGGGCGGGAAGTCCCGCCCTATATTCGGCGTGAAAGCAACGATTACGAGCTGTAGTACATGTCGAACTCGACCGGGTGAGTGGTCATCCGGAAGCGGGTGACTTCTTCCATCTTCAGCTCGATGTACGCGCTGATCATGTCCTCGGAGAACACGCCGCCCTTGGTCAGGAAAGCGTGATTCGCCTCCAGGTTCTCGAGCGCCTGGTCGAGCGAGTGACATGGGTGCGGCACCTTGGCGGCTTCCTCCGGCGGCAGGTCGTACAAGTTCTTGTCGATCGGATCGCCGGGGTGAATCTTGTTCTGCACGCCGTCCAGTCCGGCCATCAGCAGCGCCGCAAACGCCAGGTAGGGATTTGCCGTCGGGTCGGGAAAACGCACTTCGACGCGCCGGCCTTGGGGATTGGCGACATGTGGAATGCGGCAGGCCGCGGAGCGGTTCTTGGCCGAATACGCCAGATTGATCGGAGCTTCGAAACCAGGCACCAGACGCTTATACGAATTGGTGCCGGGGTTGGTGATCGCATTCAGCGCCCTCGCGTGCTTGATGATGCCGCCGATGTAATACAACGCGAAGTCGGACAGCCCGGCGTAACCGTTGCCGGCGAACAGATTCTGCCCCCCCTTCCAGACCGATTGATGCACATGCATGCCCGAGCCGTTGTCGCCGACTACGGGCTTGGGCATGAATGTCGCTGTCTTGCCATAAGAATGGGCAACGTTCCAAACGGTATATTTCAGGATCTGCAGCCAGTCGGCGCGCTTGACCAGAGAATTGAACTTGGTGCCGATCTCGCACTGGCCGGGCGCGGCTACCTCGTGGTGGTGGACTTCCACTTCCACGCCTTGTTGCTCGAGCGCCAGACACATCGCATTGCGGATGTCTTGCAGGGAATCGATCGGCGGCACCGGGAAGTATCCACCCTTGACCGGTGGGCGGTGACCCATGTTGCCGCCCTCAAATTCCTTGCCGGTGGACCAGGGCGCTTCCTCCGAAGATATTTTTACGGAGCATCCGGACATATCGATGTTCCAGGTAACGCCATCGAATATGAAGAACTCGGGTTCCGGGCCAAAATAGGCGACGTCGCCGATGCCGCTGGATTTCAGGTAAGCCTCCGCACGCTTGGCAATCGAGCGCGGATCGCGATCGTAGCCCTTGCCATCGGATGGCTCGATTACGTCACAGGTAATGTTCAGGGTCACTTCATCGGAGAACGGATCGAGCCGCGCGGAATCAGGGTCGGGCATCAATAGCATGTCGGACGCCTGAATGCCTTTCCAGCCCGCAATCGAAGAACCGTCGAACGCGTGACCGTCGTCGAATTTGTCCTGACCGAAAACGTGGGCGGGAACGGAAACGTGTTGTTCTTTGCCGCGGGTATCGGTAAACCGCAGGTCAACGAACTTCACATCGTTTTCTTTGATTGTTTTGAGTACGTCTGCTACCGCCATTTTTTATTCTCCTGAGTTGGAAAATTGACTGCGAAAGATTTTCAGCGAGCCACAGTTTCAGCAGGAACCATGCCCACCAAAAAAAACAATACATTCATAGTTCACAGAGAGTTAGCTCATCCGAGCTATCGTATCGCGCACCAAGAAAAAGCCTGAATTCCATGGGCGCCCGAAATTAGTGCATCGGCATGCTCTTGGCAAGAGAAATCTTGTTTGCAAGTCGAATCTGCTAATGTTTAAACCTCAATCAGTCCTGAACGGATAGGGAACTGATAGAATCCGATAAGTCATTGTATAGGTGTATATAATGAATTCTATATCAGAAATTCTGAATAAGGCGCATGAGCGGGCTCAAGAGATGAGGCTGCCCTACGCTGGTGCATTATTGCCGGCCGAAGCCCATGAGTTAATGCAGAACGCAGCGGGCGCCAAGTTGATCGATGTTCGTACCCGGGCGGAGTGGGATTTTGTCGGCAGAGTGCCCGCCAGTATTCCGATTGAATGGCAGACCTATCCAAGCTCGCAGCCGAACCCTGCCTTTCTGGATGAACTGAGCGCGCAGGCTGAGAAGGACGCCATTGTCATGTTCCTTTGCCGCAGCGGCGCGCGCTCGCACGCCGCCGCCGCCGCAGCAAGCCAGATCGGATACGCGCACAGTTACAACGTTCTTCAGGGATTCGAGGGAGACCGGGATGCGCATGGACATCGCGCGGCAGTGGGCGGGTGGCAGTATGCCGGATTGCCCTGGGTCCAGAGCTAGCCTGGATTTCCACGGCACAGGATTAGCCTAACACGGCTCGGTTCGCGAGCCGTCTTTTCACCTCCACGCAAACTGCTGTTCTGCCAGAGCGCTTGTTAACGGATAGTGCGCCTATCCTGGCATGAATCGGTCTCGTTCTTGGGTGGCCACGCAAGGGGCGCCGCCAAGGCGTGTAGAGCCTACCGCCGCCAAAGCCAGTATCCATGAGGTTGTGCGGGCACACAAGACATTGTGGGCACGTCCCTGCTTGACACCAAGGGTTGTATGTAGAACTATGCGTATATGGGTATAGGAGCACCAAAAGGACTAACATCTTGCCGCCGCTTCTTCGAGGCACCCTCCCACCCGCGCCAGCGGATGTACGAGGCGCTGCGCGCGTATTTCCTCGAAGGACGTCCCTCCCATGAGGTGGCCCGCGCCTTTGGCTATAGCCCGGGCTCGTTTCGCGTGCTCTGCCATCAGTTCCGCCGCGAGCGCGATCCGCAGTTCTTTGTGAGTCTCTCGCCAGGCCCGCGCGAGCAGCCGAAGAAGTCCAAAGCGCGCGATGTGGCGGTGGCGCTGCGCAAGCAGAACCACTCGGTCTACGAGATCGCCGAGGCGCTCAAGGCCAGCAACCTGGTCTTGAGCCCGACGGCCGTGCGCGAGGTGTTACGCGCGGAAGGCTTCGCCGCGCTGCCGCGGCGCCTGGACGAGGAGCGCCCGGGGCGCCTGTCACCCACCCCGGAGCCGGTGGCCGATGTGCGCGGGTTCGGGCTGGTTCCCGGCACGAGCTTCGTCACGCGCTGCGGCGGGCTGTTTTTGTTCCTGCCCGATCTGGTTCGCCTGCAGGTGCAGGCGTTGGCCAGTGCCGCCAAGCTGCCCGGCTCGGTCATGATCCCAGCCGAGCACGCGCTACGCGCCGCACTGGCGCTCAAGCTCTGGTCGATCGAGCGTAAGAGCCACGTCATGGCGCTGGTGGCCGACCCGGGTCTGGCGCTGTTTTGTGGACTCAACGCGACGCCCAAGAAGAGTTATCTGAGCGAGTACTCCTCGCGCCTGGACCACGCCCACACCACGCGCCTGTTGGGGGCCTGGCACCGGGCGCTGGCGCAAGACGATCTGTTTAGCGCCACCTCTTTCAATCTCGATTTCCATTCGGTGCCCTATTACGGGGAGGACCCGCAGCTGGAGCGCCACTACGTCTCGATGCGCAGCCGCAGCCAGCCCAGCGTGCTCGCCTTCTTGGCCCAAGACGCCGAGGGACGTGCGTTCTGCTATTCCAACGCGGACCTGCGCAAAGGAGAAGAAGCCGAGGAGATCTTCCGTTTCGTGGATTTTTGGAAGAAACATCACGGAGAGAACACCCGCCACTTGGTGTTCGATTCGCGGCTCACCACCTACCCCCAGCTCGCCCGTCTGGATCGCTTAGGCATCACCTTCATCACGCTCAGGCGCCGCTCTCCCGCGCTGCTGCGCGAGATCGAGCAGTTGCCCGCCTCGGCTTGGCGCCGCGTGCACCTGGAGGTCCCCGCGCGCAAGTACAAGACCCCGCGCGTGTTCGAGCAGCCGGTGCAACTCGCCGGGGCCACCTTGCGCCAGCTCTTCGTGTTGGACTTGGGCCACGAGAAGCCTACCATCCTGCTCACCAATGACCGGCACACCACCCAAGCCAAGCTGCTCACCCGCTACGCGCAGCGCATGCTGATCGAGAACGCCCTGTCCGATGCGGTGCGCTTCTTCCACATGGATGCGCTGTCCTCCGCGGTAGGCCTGAAAGTGGATTTCGACATGGCCCTGTTGGTGATCGCCAGCGGCCTGTACCGCCTGCTCGCCCGACGCATGCGCGGCTACGCCGAGGCGCAGGCGCGTCACATCTTCCGCGACCTCATCGACACCCCCGCCGATGTGAGCGTCTCAGAGCGCGAGGTGCACGTGCGCTTTCATCGCCGCGCCCATCTGCCCATCATCATCGCTTCGGGACTGCTCGACTCCCCGGTGAAGGTACCTTGGTGGCACAATCACACGTTGCGCATGAGCGCCTGAGGCGAACCCAGAAAACCGCTGCCCTGTTAGGTCAATGGCGGGGCGTGGAAATCCAGGCTAGGAATCTGTGATTCGGGAATCGGGGGAGATTGGGATGCTGAGCATTTCAGCTTTTCGATTCCCCATTCACGATTGACGATTCACGGTTAATTGGTCGTCCAGTTCACCGCGCCCGTGTGAGCGGTTACCAGAACGATTATTCCGAAACCGATCCGATACCATGCAAAGACGGTGAAGTCGTGCCGGCTGATGTAGCGCAGCAACCAGCGCACGCAAACGAACGCCGAGCCGAATGCGGCGACGAGCCCGACTCCCAGTATCCCAAGATCGTCGGCTGACAGCGCCCCCCGGTACTTGAACAGTTCATAGGCCGAGGCGGCAAATAACACCGGAATAGCCAGAAAAAACGAAAACTCCGCGGCCGCGAGGCGTGACAGGCCGAAAAACAATCCGCCGATGATGGTCGCCCCCGCGCGCGACGTGCCCGGTATCAGCGCCAGCACCTGCGCGAGTCCGATTTTCAGTGCATCGCTCCAGGTCATTTCGTCCACGCTGGCGACCCGGATCTCGTGCTTGCGGCGTTCCGCCCACAGAATGATCAAGCCGCCGGCGATGAAAGCCACCGCCACCGGTACCGGTTTGAATAAGACCGCCTTGATTGCGTTGCCGAACTGCAACCCGAGGGTCGCAATCGGAAGGAAGGCGATCAGAAGATTTGTCGCAAAACGCCGTGCCTGCGGGTCCGTGCGCAATCGCGCGACGACCGAGGTCAGTCTTGCGCGGTATTCCCAGACAATGGCGAGAATGGCGCCGCACTGGATCACGATCTCGAACAGCTTGCCCTTCTCATCGTTGAAATCCAGCAGATCACCGACCAGAATCAAATGGCCGGTGCTCGAAACAGGCAGAAACTCGGTGAATCCTTCGACGACCCCAAGGATCAGGGCTTTGAACAGCAGCGGCAGTTCCATGAACTCCTTGCGAACACAAAAAAAAGGCGGCGAATCCCTCGCCGCCCCTGTTGCGAGGGCCGTCAGGCCTTGCGATAGATCTCGGCGCCGCCGGCCACGAACTCCACCGCCTTTTCGCGCATTCCCTTCTCCAGCGCTTCGACCGCCGGCACGCCCAAAGTCGCGGCGTAGTCACGCACATCCTGAGTGATCTTCATGGAGCAGAAATGCGGCCCGCACATCGAGCAGAAGTGCGCCAGCTTGGCGCCATCCTGCGGCAGCGTCTCGTCGTGAAACTGTTTTGCCTTGTCCGGATCCAGGCCGAGATTGAACTGATCGTCCCAACGGAATTCAAAGCGCGCTTTCGACAAAGCATTGTCGCGCATCTGCGCCCCCGGATGACCCTTTGCCAGGTCGGCGGCGTGCGCGGCGATCTTGTAGGCGATGATGCCATCCTTGACGTCGTCCTTGTCGGGCAACCCGAGATGCTCCTTCGGTGTCACATAACAGAGCATCGCCGTGCCATACCAGCCGATCATGGCCGCGCCGATGGCGGACGTGATGTGATCGTAACCCGGCGCTATGTCCGTCGTGAGAGGTCCCAGCGTGTAGAACGGCGCTTGGTGACACAGCTTCAACTGCAGATCCATGTTCTCTTTGATGAGGTGCATCGGAACATGCCCCGGGCCCTCGATCATCACCTGGACATCGTGCTTCCAGGCGACCTGCGTCAATTCGCCGAGCGTGCGTAATTCGCAAAATTGTGCCTCGTCGTTGGCGTCATGAATCGAGCCCGGCCGCAAGCCGTCGCCGAGCGAGAACGACACGTCATATGTTTTCATGATCTCGCAGATTTCCTCGAAGTGGGTGTAGAGGAAGTTCTCCTTGTGATGCGCGAGACACCACTTGGCGAGAATCGAGCCGCCTCGAGAAACGATGCCGGTCATGCGCGTTGCGCTCAGCGGAACGTAGGCGAGCCGCACGCCCGCATGTATGGTGAAGTAGTCGACGCCCTGTTCCGCCTGTTCGATCAGCGTGTCCTTGAAAATCTCCCAAGTGAGTTCCTCGGCGCGCCCATCGACTTTCTCCAGCGCCTGATAAATCGGCACCGTGCCGATCGGGACCGGCGAATTGCGCACGATCCACTCCCGGGTTTCGTGGATATGCTTTCCCGTGGACAGATCCATGACGGTATCGCCGCCCCAGCGGATGGCCCAGGTCATCTTCTCGACCTCTTCCTGGATACTGGAGCCCAGGGCCGAGTTGCCGATGTTGGCGTTGATCTTCACCAGGAAGTTGCGGCCGATGATCATCGGCTCGGACTCCGGATGGTTGATGTTGGCGGGAATGATCGCGCGCCCGCGCGCCACTTCATCCCTGACGAATTCAGCCGTGATTTCCCTCGGCAGCGTGGCGCCGAAAGACTCGCCCGCGTGCTGGCGCGTAATGGGCTCCGGCAGTGCGTCGCGACGCTGATTCTCGCGAATCGCGATGAACTCCATTTCCGCTGTGATGATGCCTTTGCGCGCGTAGTGCATCTGGCTCACGTTCATGCCGGATTTGGCGTGGCGTGGCGTGCGTTGCAGATTGAAGCGCATCTGCGCCAGCTTTGCATCGTCGAGCCGCATGCGGCCGTAAATGGAAGTCGGTCCGGCCATCAATTCGGTGTCGGCGCGCGCCTCGATCCACCGCTCGCGCATTGGCCTGAGGCCATTGCGAATGTCGATGATGGCGCGCGGATCGGTATAAGGTCCGGACGTGTCGTAGACGAACAGCGGCGCATTGGGCTGCGCGCCAAAGCTTGCCGGCGTGTCGCTTTGCGAGATCTCGCGCATCGGTACCTGAATATCTGTGCGCGAACCTTGAACGTAAACCTTGCGCGAATTCGGCAACGGCTTCACGGCCGCCTCATCGACATGCGCCGTGGTACTCAAAAACCTGGGATTGGCATTCATGATGCGCTCCTGAAAGCTGTGGATGCACAGGAGAAGCGCGAGAAAAACAACACTTGGGCGCGCTTCCCTGCATCGGCATTACCCGTACAGGTTCGAAGGGTTTGTCTCACCCGCGCCACCCGTGCGCAGGACCCCTAACGCAATCATGACGCTAAATGAATTGTGTGATAATTGCAAGCTTCGATAATCGCCGCTGGTCTCGACAGTCGATGAATCCGGAACAGGCGCGCCTCAATATGATCGAGAGCCAGATCCGCACCTGGGAAGTTCTCGACCAGACCGTGCTGGATTTGTTGCTGAGCGTCAGGCGCGAGGAATTCGTCCCCGAAAAATACCGGGCCCTCGCGTTTGCGGATATGGAAATTCCACTCGGTTTCGGCGAGGTCATGCTGGCGCCGAAAATGGAAGCACGCATGCTCCAGGAACTTGGCGTAGGCAAGACCGACAAGATTCTGGAAATTGGAACCGGAAGCGGCTACGTCACCGCGCTGTTGGCGAACCTTGGCGGCCAGGTGGTGACGGTGGAATGCATCGAGGAATTCAGCCTGGCTGCCGCTCGCAGGATCGCGGGCCATGCACTAGACAACGTGCAGTTTCACGCCGGCGATGGCGCCGAAGGCTGGCCTGCGCAGGCGCCTTATGACGTCATTCTCCTGACCGGCTCGGTTCCGGTGCTGCCGGAATCGTTGCAGAAGCAGCTTGGCGTCAGCGGAAGACTGCTGGCGGTGATCGGCGAATCTCCGGTGATGACTGCGACTCTGATCACACGGGTATCCGGGCACGCGCTCAACACGGTGAGCCTGTTCGAAACTGCAATCCCGCCGTTGCGAAACGTCAAACAGCCCGAGCGCTTTGTGTTTTAGATAAGCCCGATCGTCACGGCGCCGATAAGAGCGCCGGCGCCGACATCGGAATAAGTCAAAAGAAAGATCAGAACATGAATCGGGTATCCAAGAAATTTCTGGCCTTGGCTTTGATGCTGGGAGCCGCAGAGCCTGCATTCGCCGCCGACCTGTTATCAGTCTACCGGGACGCGCAAGTGGAAGATGCGGCGTATGCGGCGGCGAAGGCGCAATTCATCGCGGCGCAGGAGAAGCTGCCGCAGGCGCGCGCGCTGCTGCTGCCGAGCG
>Ga0315281_10002697_pt1 | contig 26265 bp, 35 predicted proteins | sample YL17G07_0_MG_FD_204540 | JGI IMG/M metagenome (GOLD analysis project Ga0315281, IMG submission 204540) | Sediment microbial communities from Yellowstone Lake, YNP, Wyoming, USA - YL17G07_0 | ecosystem: Environmental > Aquatic > Freshwater > Lake > Sediment | place: USA: Wyoming | collected... | reverse complement strand
GGCAAGAAGGGCACATACGATATGAACGCCACTCCAGTGCTTGATGGCAGGAAGTTGTATCAACGCATCTTCATCCGTCGCCGATCCGCCCGATCCGCCAAGGGAAGCGCCAAGTGAAGACCACGCTGCGAACCGACATCACCGTCGCCGACATCTGCGATGGATTTGTTTACAACCAACTGGAGGGTAAAGGTCTGTTCGGGCTGGGCGGAACGCTCACCATTCAACCGGAGTACCAGCGCAACTATATCTATGCGGACGGCGACGGGAAGAAAGAGCAAGCAGTCATCCATTCGCTCCTCAAGGGATATCCGCTCGGGCTGATCTACTTCAACAAAGTCGGTGAGGACAAGTTCGAGGTGCTGGATGGCCAGCAACGGATCACCAGCATTGGACGGTTCGTTACGAACAAGTTCGCAATAATGGATAACGGCAATCCGAAGAACTTCGACAGCCTGCCAGCCGACCAACAAGCCAAGATTCGTGACTCGAAATTGCTGATCTACGAGTGTGAGGGCACGGAAAGCGAAATCAAGCAGTGGTTCGAGACCATCAACATCGCAGGCGTGCCGCTCAACCCCCAAGAGCTATTGAATGCCATTTACTCGGGGCCGTTCGTGACGCTTGCGAAGGCCGAGTTCAGCAACAGCCAAAACGCGAACATCCAGAAGTGGAGCGCGTACGTCAAGGGCAGCGCGAACCGGCAGGAGTTCCTTGAGCGGGCGCTGGAATGGGTGAGCAAGGACGATATCGGCGGCTACATAAGCCAGCATCGCAACGATAACAACATCAATGAGCTGAAGACCTACTTCAACAGCGTGATCGACTGGGTGTCGAGCGTGTTCAAGAATGTTGAGAAGGAGATGCAGGGGCTGGAGTGGGGACGGCTCTACGAGAAGCACCATTCACAGCCCTACGATCCGGCCAAGGTGGCTGCCGACGTTACGCGACTGTACGCCGATCCCTACGTTGAGAGAAGGCGCGGAATATTTGAGTTCATTCTCAGCGGCCGGCAGGACACGAAAGCCCAAGTCTAGTCTTTTGTCAAGCAACCGGATAGGCATGGTCGGTTCCTGCACACTCGCGTCGGGCGCTGGCAAGTGACCATCCAGAAAGAGCCGAATTTTCTTGAGATGCGTGCTCATTAGTGTATGATGGCATCATCGGGATCGCGGTGGATCCTGACAAGGAGAGCGCGGATATGACACAGAAGGTCATCGTCACGATCAAGGCGGATCTGGTCATGCAGATCGAGGTCGCTGCGGAGAAGTCCGAAGGCGCCATGCGCAGTGACGCGGCAGCCCAAGCCTTCAAGCGCATCGCCCAACTGGAGAGCGCCGGGCTCAGCATCAAAACGACGGACATCACGGTGCAAGCGGGCGAGCGATGAAAGCCACGCGCCTCTGTCTCATCATCGTGGCACTGGCGACCGGCTGCGCGACCGCGCCTGCCCCACGCAGCGCCCACTTGGGGCTCGTACCCTTCGACAGCGTGTTCATGCTGGCCGATCCGGCGGCGAGGATCCCCGAGTCCGTGCCGGACGGGGACTACCGCGTGGACGCGCGCGTCTGCGCTTCAACCAGCGGAGCGACGACCGCCGTGGTCTTCCTGGCGCCTGCGCGGGCCGACTTGCGTGCGGCCATCCTGGAAGCCACTTCGCGATGGCGCCATCGGCCGTACATGCGTGACGACGAGAGACCGGCCCTGTTCTGCTACGACGCGAGTTTCCGGTTCCTGATCCGAGATGGGCAGCAGGAATCGCACGCCGTGACGGCGGAAAACTAGGGCCAGACGCAGTTGGTCATCATGTAGTTGTCGCCTGCGGCGCAACAGCCGTACACCGTCTTCTTGGAAGTGCGCCCGGTGCTCTTGTCGTAGGTCGTCACCTCCGTCACGCCGACGTACTTCCCGGCACCGCAAGCGGGTTCCTGCTGGCCCGCGAGCCGCATGTACTCCTGGCAGCACAGGGTGCCGTTTGAACTGGCCTTCCAAACCTGGCAGCGCGGATCGAGGCCCGATGGCCGGTTGACGCACTTCGATGGCGAGTCGGATGAGACGAAGCCGCTGCTCTTGTCGACGGCACCAGGGAGTTGCCACGACAAGGTGTTGAACACGGCGCCCAGCGGACACCAGCCCTGGCCGCTCCACACGAGAGATCCGCCGAGGCCATCGGGCGCGTACCAGCGGCCATCGCCGCCGAGCGTGGGGCCACTGGACGGGGCCTGTGCGCCGAGGCCGCGGTCGACGATCTGCCGCCCGTAAGCGTCCGTGTAGTACCTCATGCGCGTCTCCCCTGTCGGGTGGTCGTATCCCTTGAACCGCGTCGCCGGGGAGACAGCGCGGAAGCAGCTACCCAGCACGATACCCCCCCCCTCCAAAAAGCAAGCCAAGCCTGCGTGGTGGCCGGGCGCCCAACTAGGCAGCGGGCTGCACTTTGGCCATCTTCCGACGGATCATGTCGCGCTTGAGTGGGCTCACGACATCGATCATGAGACGGCCTTCAAGATGGTCGCACTCGTGCTGAATGGCGCGCCCCAACAGCCCACCGCCGCCCATCTCGAAGGGATAGCCAGCCGTGCTGATCGCACGCACCCGGGCCTCGGTGGGACGACGGATCGGCACGAACACCTCCGGGAAGGACAGGCACCCCTCGCTCATCGTCCCCTGATGCTCTGACAGCCACACGATCTCGGGATCGACGAAGACGAGGATCCGGCCATCGCCCAAGCTCTCCATCGTCATGGCGTCGAGCACGAACATCCGCAACGGGACGCCGATCTGCGGCGCCGCCAGCCCGACGCCATCGGCCGCGCGCATCGCCCGCTCCAAGCGGTCAGCCAGCGCGCACAGATCCCCGGGCGACATCCCGGCGCACGGACGGCAAGGCTCGCGCAGCCTGGGATCGGGGTAGATGACGATCGGATCGGGCGCGTTCAAAGGATCGGGATGGCGCCACCAGCGGCACGCTCCAGGGCGCGCACCGGGGGCTGCTCCATCGGCTGTGAGAGGCCCAGATCCAACACCACAGGGCGCCCCGAGGCGTCGATGCCCCAGTTGCCGCCGTGGAAGTCCAGCCAGCCCATGCCCAGGGTGCCGAAGCCACGTACAGCCTCATCCGTGATCTCGACCGCCTTCGCCCGCAGGGCCGCATCACCCCCGGATCCCTTCTCGGCGATCTCGTCATCGATGTCGCCGAGGCGGACCTCGCGGAAGCCACTCCAGCCCCCGTAGTTGAGGTTCTCGATCCTGGCCTTGTCCCACATCTCATCGAGCGCGGCCGCCAGCATCGGATCGCCCTCGCGTAGAGGGATCACGCGCTGGGCCACGATGGCGTAAAGGCCCTTCCCGACGCTCCACACTCCGTAGATCGGTACTGCCCACGGCTGCGGATTCTCCGAGACGATGTACGACATCCTGGCGTCACGCACGTCCTTCGTGATCTTTACGACCCGGCCAGGCTCCTCGCTGGCGTAGGCGCACGCCATCGTGCCACAGCCCAGGATCTCGGGATCGGACGGCAATCCGAGCTGCATCGCCTGGCGATCAGTGATCTCGACCGCCCAGATATCCTTCGTGTCGGGATCGACGCCGGCGCCAACCAGCATGGCCTACGGCCCGGCCAGCCGACCGCAGAAGTTGGCCGGCGACTCCTTGGGCCGAAGCTGCTCGGCGCTGACCGTGTTGCCCGTCTCCGAGCCCGGCAGCACGCTCTCCAGACGGTTGACGATGGCCAGCGGCAGCTCCCTCAAGGATGTCTGATCGCAGAGGGTGGCCACAGACGGACCGCACTGGAGCACCATCAACACGCCGTCGATGACATCCTGGTCAACATAGAAGTTCATGAACTCGCCCGCGACGAGGTAGTGACCATCGGCGAATGCGTCCGCAGTCCCGACGCGAGATGGCGGGAGTTGGACAACGAAGGCAGACATGCCGGGCGCCACCACCTTGAACCGCCACCAGCCCGCCACCAGCGGGAACACGGCGGCGGCGTCGCCGCCCTCGCCCGTCACGAACGCCTTGGCCGCCGCAGACTGCTGCTTGACGCAGTTGGTCAAGGGAAGGGGGCTGCCTGGCCCGGGCTGCACCAGGAACGACAAGGCGCGTGGCCCGATCTTCTGGGTCGTTGAACTGTCGGCCGCGCCCTCCATGGTGCAGACGGCACGATACCCCCAGCCGCGCCCCGCCGCAAGGGTGCGGTTCAGGCGACCAGGGGCGCGGATGGCACGTCGCCGGGGCGCGGCACCCACATGCCCTGGGGCTTGCCTGCGGCCTTGAGAGCCCTGGTGGTGAGGCGCCCGGGGATGCCGTCCTGCCCCTGGCCCAGGGCGGCCTGACGGGGCTTCCACGCGGCCTTGTCGGCATCAGCCGCGAAGTCCCACGCCTCGTAGCCGGCCGCGCGAAGCTGCCCGAAGATGGCGTCGCCAGGATCCCCGAGGCCGCGGGAAGACGAGGCGTCCCGATGCCCGTAGACGCCGACCACGTCTTCCCCGCCCTTCACGAGGCGAGCGATGGGGCCCTTGTGGTACGGCCAGTGGAACTGGCGCTGGATCCCGAGGATGCGGGTCAGCGCATCGATGAGCACGACGACGGCTCCGAGTTGGCCATCGTAGAGGCTGCCATCGACTCCCTGCGCGATCTCGATACCGACGGAAATGCCGCTGACGGGCGGCGCGTGGAACGTGATCTCGCGGATCACATCGGCGGTGCAGTAGATCTTGGCGTCGAAGTCCACAATGAGGCCGGCGCCGGCCTGCTGCTTGGGCGAGGACCACCAGTGCACCTCACGACGGCCGGCATCGGTGCCGCGCCCGAGGCCCGGCTTGATCGTCTGCGGTCGCAGATTCTTGCCTCCTGGGATGCCGCCCGTCGTGTGCACCACGATGCTCCGCACCCAGATATTCGGATCGCGGGGCGCGCCATCGCGCTGGCCATCCGGGCGCGGCGCGATCTGGAGGCGCAGTGCCGGATCATCCAGCCACGACGTGACATTGAGACCGGGGACGACGATCTGCTGGCCGTTGACGACGAGACCGGGCATGGGGCGCATGCTATCACGCCAGGGGGCGGGGGTTGAAGCGGGGCGCGCGGAGTGGGAGGATATCTCCATGGGCATCATGGGCCTCGACAATCTGCTCGCCAGGTTCGGTGCTTGGCGGCGCTGGCGCGGCGGCCGGTGGAGCCTCGTGCGCCACTACCCCGTCGGTTGGGCGGGCGAGTGGTGGGTGCGCGGCGGGCCCCTGTCCCACGAGCGCCTCGTCGCCGATGAGGCCTGGTAGCGCCCCATGCCGCAGGCGACGCCAGACACGATCCGTCTGCTGGTGCGGCAGGCCGCGCGCTGGTCGACAGCGGCGCAGCAGGATCAGAGCCCGCTCATCGCGGCGCTCCATGCCAACTACGGCTACTCGTTCGTGTCTGCCCTGCGACAGGTGGCCAGCGACGTGGACGTGAAAGCGGTGACCGGCGTCGATGCGGCTGCGTTCGAGGACGAGATCGCGCGCGTGCAGGACGCGGCGGCGCAGCGCCTCGTGGCCGCCTGCCCGGCGCTGGCGCCGCCCGGGAAGCTGGCGGTGATCGCCCGCGAGGCGTTCGGCAGCGTGCCGTCATCGGCGCCCCGCCGCGCGAATCTGCTGGCCGCTGGGCGCTAGGACCCACAGCACCGGGTTCCCCGGCGTCAGGACGCGATCACTTGTAGGTTTCCAGACTGATCTGGAATCGCTTGCTGACGCCCAGCGGATGCCAGAACGAGAACCGAAACCTTCCCGCATGAGTCTTCGGATCGTACGAGATCACCGCCGTCGCACGCCCGTCCGTATTGAGCCGGCTACTGATCACGGCCTCAAGGTTCGTTTTGTTCACGAACTCGATTGAGCCGCCGTACTGCTCTGGTACGTCTGGCGCCCCGACGACAGAAAGCCACCACTCATCGGTCGTGCCGGCATGCAGATCCGGCGGGATATCCACCCAGCCGCCGATCACCTCGTGAGCGTATTGAGCCTCGAAATCGACAATCGTCATGGCCGCCAGCGCCGGATCCGCAGTGACACCCCCGCCAACGTCCAGCATGACGTAGCTGACATCGCCCCAGTCCGAATTGTCCCACTTCCTGTTCGACAGCTTGGTCGGATCGGCGGTGTAGAAAGAGAAGCTGCGCAGATGGAACAAGTGACCATAGGACGCCACGGCCGGCCGGAAGTTCAGGCGCCCATCGAGTTCCTTCGGAGGCAAGGACGCATCGTAGGCATGCAACTGCGCATCCTCCGGCGTATCCGTCTCGTTCTCCGCAACCTTGAGGCTGGCCTCGAAGTCGAGGCGATCGCTCGCCGTGACATAGGCCACGAACACGGCGCCATCAAGGGCCATGTAGATCGCCACGTCCTCGCCAACAGCGGACCAGTAGACCCGCTCATTCACCGGACAAGCGGCCTTGAAAGCCGCATATGATACAAGCGACGCCATCGCCTCAACTCCTTCGGTTAAATATCGCTAGCACCACTCGGCGCCTATTCTTCCGTCCACTCAACATCACAAGAAAGTGCGCCGCCGGTCAAAGTGACGGCATTGAGATTGACAGCAACGATCTGTGCCACTCCCCGGAGCACAAGCCCCTGCGAAGGCAGATCTGCCTTGTATTCAAACCGACCATCAGCAGCTGTTGCTGCCGCCGGAATCAGTGGGCGCCGCGATTTCACCGTCCCAACAGCTGCGCCAAGCGCGGGGTTCGCTGTATAGGATCGAAAAACAGCGGTGGCCGCCGGACTGGTTGAATCGTGCGGCACCAGTGTCGCCGTCGTGCTGGTTCCGCCAGTGTCGTCAGCGGACCTCTTGATCAGCTGGACCACGGGATGTCCTACGGTGGTCTGAATGCCACTCAAGATCAATCGCACGAGCCGTACCGCTTTCGTCGCACTGCCTACGAAAACGAACACGTCCGTCGGGGTAGCTGCTGGCACAATGGCCGTGAAAGATGCCGAGTAGGTCGCTTTCACTCCTCCGACTGCCTGGGCGTTGACAGCGATGTTCGCGATGCCGGACGTATCGTAAAGGACGACGGGAGAGACCGCCTTGGATGTCAGGGTGGCATACACGTCCGTGAAGCTGGGAGTGGTGCCAGTCAAGGCCCACGACACCTTCAAAAGCGCGCCGAAGGTCGTCTGCAGCGTCACGCGATAGACACCCACAGCAACTATGACCGCAGAGAGCGCCGTTGCTCCAAAGACCGTCGCGCCATCGCCGGGGTCAACCTCCTGCAGCGTGAACTGTAGGGTCGGAGCAGTTCCGGTAGGCGCAGCCGTGACGTTGATGATGAGACTGAATTCCTTGGATTCATCTATCGGCACGAGCACCGATCCGGGTGTCGTAACCGTGTTGCCAGCGAAGATGGATTGAACTATGGCTTGCGAACTGGTCATAATGAAATCGCCCTCAGAAGGTCGTGTCGACCTTGAGCCTATTGGAATTGACCGTCACCACGACATCCATGGTCATGGTCTGACTGGTAACGCCGTTTGCAGTCACGCCGATCACGAGGTAAAGCGGCGTGTACGGTGTCGGGATGTGGAGGCTTCGCTGGGAACGCAGCGTGGCGGGTGGAAACCCAGTTGTAACCGTGATGGCCGCCTGCCTGAACTGCGCAGCAGGCTGATCGATCGCGATCTGATACGCGTTGTCCGCGTTGGTCGTGTTCAGCACCGCGACGTTGTTGCCTGGGCCGCCTTCCGTGCCTCCAGCGCCAGCATGTCCACTGCTCTCGCAGAGAGCTTGAGTGTTGGTCTGCGAGTTGAGAAAGCGGTAGCGCACATACTGGGAGCCCGTAATCGCTGGATCAGGGTCATTGCTGAGGCCAACGAAGAAATTGGCTCCCGTCACTGCAACCCGCGCTGGCAGCGCGAGCTGAAACATCAAATTCATCGGCATTAAGTCGATCGGCCGACTGATGCCTGTGACATGGGCCGCAGTAGTCCCAGACGTGATCGACAGAAGGCTTGCTGCCACTGCGATGGCAGAGCCACCAACCCCCGCGCCAAATGAGGTCCAAATAGTGGCGTCGAGCGCAGCACCAGGGAAATCGTCGCGGAATGAGCCCTCGTCCGTGAATACCGGCCCACGGGTGACGATGTGGCCAGTAAGGTCCACAAGGCCGTAGCTACCCTCCTCGGTCGTGGGATCGGGGAAGGTGCAGGAGGTCGGATCAGGATCGAAGCCTCCGATGCTGATCCCGCCAACCAGCTTGAAGGACTCCGTGTCCTGGGGTCTTTTCCGAAGCGCCATGTGGTTCAGATCCTCATCAGAACGTGGGGTTGTTCCAGGGGCGCCCGCCGGCGTTCACGACCACCGCATCCACCTCGATCGCGAGGCCGGCCGTGGCCTCGATCACCAGGAACAGCGGCGTGCCGACTTTCGGAAGATGGAAACCGTGAGAGACGCCGATCACGCTGGCCGGGAACTGCTGAGCGGTGCCCATGTCGTAGCGGTAGTTGGCGAACGACGACTCCAAGTACACCCCAAACGGGGTCTGAATCATCGGCAGCGTGACCAGCGCGGCGAACAGACTGCTCTGGACGCTGGCCGCGTTCGCGCCGCCGCGCGAGCTGGCCGTGGCGTCCAGCACGGCGGATGGTGTCGTGAAGGACCACTCGACGAACTCCGTGGCCACGGCCGGGTTCACGTTGTCGTAGAAGCCGAATCGGACGGTGGGGGCAGGCGCACCGGCGAGATCCGCAGGCACCAAGAACCGGATGTCCAGCGTGATGGGCAGATTGGAGACGGAGCGGCTGACCCTGGACACACCCCCCGCTGCTACCGAATCGAGCGTCAGGATGCTGGCCGCCACGGCCGGCGCAAGTCCGGGCGCGGTGTTGAACGCAAGCCAAGCCGGATCCAAGGACGCGTCGAAGTCGTCCCGGAACGCCTGCGCGGTACATTCACAGCCCGGGATGCCGCACATCGGGGTCGCCATTTATGCCCAGCCCCTCATGGCATGCGGTCCTTCTTCGGATTCGGCGGCACGGCATCGCCATCCGGCGGCGACACCCTGAGATCGTAGCGCGGGCGGCGCCCGGTGCCCGCCAAGTGCAGGGCCAATCCCATGTCCTTCGGCCGCCGGGGGCGCTTGGAGGCCGGTGCGACCGCGATCACCTCGGTCGCGCTCGCGCTCACGCTCGCGGCCAGCGCCTTCGGCGCCGGGGGACTCGCTGCGAACTTGGCCGGAGACAGAGACACCGTTGCGGCCGGCTGCGGTGGAGCAGCGGGAGAAAGACGGCGAGGGCTCGCCGCCGGGCCTGAAAGGCCAGGGGGCGCCGGAGGACGGGCGGGCGGCGGCGGAACCGCCGACAGTGCTCGGCCGGCGGCTCGCTGCATCCCTGCCGCGCGCGCACGCTGCTGCTGCCGGTTTCCCACGTCTGAGCGGCCCTGCTTCGGCGGGCAGCAGCCGGGCTCCGGCGCTGGGCAGCACCGCTTCGGCGGCGGCGGCGGCGGGCGGCAGATGATGAACAGGAAGCAAATGCACCCCACGAAGGGGCAGGCGAAGACCAGCCGGAAACGGCAGTTGCCGAGATCTTCGATCGCCCATGGGTCGATCTGCGTCACCCCACCCGCATGGTCGAGGCCCACCGCTGGGAACACGCACCGGGCACACCTCGGATCCGGGCCGCAGAGCGGCTCGATCACCCTGCTCGGAGGCGGCGTGAACGTGCCCCCGAACGGGTTGAAGGGGATCGAGAGATCGATGAGGATCTCGTCGACCGGGAAGTCCCAGCAGGCCCCGAATGTCGAGTTTCCCTGCTCGGGCCGCGGCGGGGACTTCGGGCAGCATGGTCCCGCCATCGATCATCCGCCGCCGACGCACGGCGTCCCCGCCGAGCCGCTGTTGGGCTGACGTCCGCTGGCTTCCGGCCTGATCCTGCGGCGGCACATGGATATCCCCCGTGAGACGACCACCGGGGAGACGGCCGACCATCGGATGCTACTTGTCGGGAACCCGACAGTCAACGTGTGAAATGCAGGCGGGCGACGGATGGGGGTCGCACTTGGCTCTGCGTCCGAAGCCCGCGTTTTCTTTGACGGGACGCCGGATCAGCGGCTAGCATCCCGCCATGCCACCGCAGCACATGCAGATGCAGGTCGACGCGCCCACGCTGGTCATCGTCTCGGGCGATGTCCTGCACCCAAACTCGTACCGGCTGGCACAGGTGCCGCTGGCGCTGGATCTGACGATGTTCGAGGTCACTGTCCTGGATCACCCGTCGACCCCGGAGCGGATCAAGCGCCTGTTCGAGGAGTGCGCGGCGGCGCCGGAAGGCACGATGTACCATCCGCTCTGGGTGAGGCTGATCGCGCCGGTGATGATGCAGGTGGGCAGCGCGCAGATCCCGATGATGGCGGAGATGAAGGTGCGGGCACTAAAGTGGGCGCCGAGGCCGAAGGACGGCACGCCTCCCGACGAGAAGGCGTCCTGACAGCCGATGGCGCTTCCCAAGCCGTACCCGGACGGACACTTCTACTCCCCGATCCCGGACGGAACCGAGCTCGCCCGCGATGGCGCCAGGATCTGGCCGGAGCGCGCTCCCGAGATCACCGACATCGACTTCGACCCGGCCGGCCACGCGGCGCTCCTGGACGCCTTCCTTCCGCTGGCGACGGAGTACGACTACGGACCGCTGGCGACGCGGCGGGAGTGCTCGTTCGTCGATCCGAACGGCTTCTTCGAGGGGCTGGACTCCCGCGTGCTTTTCTGCATGCTGCGGCACCTCGCGCCCAAGCGCATGGTCGAGGTCGGCTGCGGCTGGTCCACCGCGCTATCGGGCGACGTGTCTGCGAGGTTCCTGGGCGGTTCAATGCGGATCACATGCATCGATCCCTACCCCGGCGCCGCCGCGCGGAATGCCGCCTGCGTCGACCAGATCCGCACGGCCCGCGTGCAGGATGTCCCGGCGGATCAGATCGCCGCGCTGGTCGGCACCGGCGATGTCCTGTTCGTCGACTCATCTCACGTCTCGCGCATCGGCAGCGACGTGAACCACCTCGTGTTCGAGGTGCTCCCGCAACTCCCGTCCGGCGCCGTCGTGCACTTCCACGACATGTTCCTGCCCCGCGACTACCCCAGGCAGTGGGCCGAGGAGGGACGAGCGTGGAACGAACAGTACCTCGTGCGCGCGATGCTGATGGACTCCACGGCCTGGCGCGTCCTCTTCTCGTGCGCCTACGCCCGCGAGGCCATGCGGGAGCGCACGGACGCCCTGGGGGCGCCGGGCCACGCCGGCGGTAGCCTCTGGCTCCGGCGCCTTTGAGGCGCGCCTGCGCCCAGGGCGCCGACGCCTGATTTATATTCCGCCGCCTCGGATGGTGATCGCGATATCCTGCGATGAGTGCAGGGCCGCAGGGTGGACATCCATCACCTCGAATCCGGCGTCGTTGAGGAGCGCGCGCAGGAACGCCGGGGAATGGAACGCCGTCCCATACCAAGCCGGAAACGTCCCCGCCCAGAGTCCGTCGTCGACGACGAAACAGAACCCGCAGCGTCGGTACTCCTCCGCACGCCCGGCATCGAGCCGCGCGGCGTGCGCGTCGCCCATGGTGGACAGCGCGAGCAGCCCCCGGGGGGCCAGGATCCGCGCGAGGCCGGCGAGGATCCCGCGCTGCCTCGGAAGATCCACATGCGTCAGGACCGAGGCGCAGATCACGGCATCCACCGACTGATCACCGAACGCAGCGCACGGATCGTCTGGATCGCAGAGGACAGCACGCACAGACGGCAGATTGTCTCCACACCATGCGACCGCCTCGGCGTCGGTATCGCAGCAGATCACCTCCGACACGGCCGCGCGGCCCACGAGCCACCGGGTCAGCCGTCCGCAGCCCGCCCCGAAGTCCAGCACACGCCCGCGCAAGCCGTGCCCCGTGTGGGCCACGATGAGCTCCTCGAAGTCGGCCAGGCACCGCACGCCGCTGGAAAGGAACGCCCGCTCGTCCCCGTTGAGGGTGACCCGCCACCGCAGCGCCTCCGGCGGGATCGGGGCGTCCGGCGCCCCTACGACCATGGCGCGGCCGACTGGTCGGGCGCGCGCGCCGGAACCGGATCCGGCACGGACGCGGACAGGACGATGCCGGCGGGCCCAGTCGACGCAACATCGACATCGACGAAGCCCGCGTTCTCGACCATGTCGGCCGCGCAGGCGGCGTTCGGGAGCCAGAACACGGTCGGATCGCACATCGTGCCGCCCGGGCCGCTCGCGATCCCGCGCTTGTGGAACCGCGCGCGCGCGGGCGCGGGCGCCTCGTCATCCCCGGCCGTCTGCATCAGCAGACGCCCGGCGCACACGGCCCTGATCCTGTCCAGGGCCAGCAGCGGATGGCGCAGGTGGTAGAGGACGCCGAAGAACATGACGAAGGTCGAATGTGCCCATCGACTTCGGATCGAGCTCGTAGACGCTGCGCAGCCAGATCTCGCAGGACGAGCCGAGCGCGTCGCGGCAGATACCGAAGCGGCGCACCGAGTCGGGGAAGGAGTCCACCGCCACGACGGACGCAGCCCCGCGGCGCTCCGCCTCGAAGGAGAAGAAGCCCTCCGCGCAGCCCACGTCGAGGACGCGCATGCCGCGCATGTCGTTCGGCAGCCCGAAGTGCGGCATCTTCTCCGCCGCCGGATCGGACCAGCCCGGCGTCACGATTCCGTCGCCGAGGTCCATCCGGTGGAACCAGTAGGACTCGGCGTCCACCCGTCCGCGCGTCCAGCCGGTCGGGGCCCTCTCGGGCGGGGTCATGGCCCGTCCCCCCGGATGCCGACCGACGCCAGGATGCCGGCGACGGCGCGCTGGAACGCCTCCGGCGAGCACTCGGCGGCGACCCGGGCGGCCGCGCGATCCCGCATGTCCAACCAGAGGGCGTCGTCCCGCAGGAGGGCCGCCACGCGCCGGGCGAACCCATCGGCATCGTCAGCCGCCATGATCTCGATCCCGTCCGTCCACCCGACCTGGCCCGCGACGAGCCGGGTCGCCACAACCGGGACGCCGTTCGCGGCGGCGCCGTGGATCTTCATCGGGATCCCAGCTGCCCACCGCGTCGGCGCGATAACCGCCCTGTGCCGGTCGTACGCGTCCGCCAGCGCGGCGTCGTCGAGCCGACCGATGAACTGCGCGTCCGGGAGGGCCACGCGCGTCTGGGGTGACGCCTCGGCGCCGACAACCTGAATCGCCGGATCGAGGCCCATCGCCTTCAGCAGGGGGCGCACCTCAGCGGCAAACCAGAGCAGCGAGTCCTCGTTCGGCGTCCCCTCGCCGCACGGGCCGACGAAGAGCAGCCCCTGGCGCTGTGCGACGCCGGGCGTACCCGCCCGGGCCTCCACGGAATGGCCGACGACGTGAGCGGCCCTGCCGTGAGCGCGCACCAGCGCCGCCTCGGACTCCGACACGCAAATCACGCACGCGGCCGGGGTGGCGATGGACATCTCCTCGGTGATCGCCGCCTCCTCCGCCTCGGCCGTCCGCGGCCGGCCGAGCACGCGGTCGCGCATCGCGTCACGCAAGGCGAACACAGCCTCCGCGTCGTAGATGAGCGGCCTGCCGTGCAGAGCCAGGTCGGCAACGACGGCCGCACCGTGATCCCGGAGGTTGTGCGGCCTGCTGACGATGGCCGCGTGGTAGTGCCCAGGCCTCGCGGCCATGAGGCCGGCGATACCGCCGCAGCCGTTGCCGTCGATCACCTCGACATCGGGCCCGACGCCGGTCGCGCTCCTGCCGCCACCGAATACGCCGAACGAAGTCGTCTCGATCCCGAGCGACGCGCACGCGTCCGCCAGCGCAACGGCGCGCGGTAACCCGGCCCCCAGGTCGCGGCGCGGCACCCGATCGTCCACGATGAGGATGTGCGTCCTGGCGCGTGAGCGTCCCCGAAGCATGGCGCCCGGGGGCGGCTGATCTCGGAGCGCCGCTTGGTGCCGGGCAGCGAACACACCGCGGTTCCTCATCTGCAGGCGTCCCGACTCGCCCGGCCCGGACGAGGCCCCCTCCTGGTGGACGACGAGGCAGCGGGGCTCGTAGATCACCGGCAACCCGCGCGCCCACAGGCGCATGCAGTAGTCGCTCTCCTCATAATACGCGGGCCGGTACGAGATGTCGAAGCCGCCCATCTCCATGAAGAGCGGCCGGGGCGTCATCAGGAAGCAGCCCGAGCAGTAGTCGACCTTCCTGCGGAAGCCGTGCTCCGGCGACGACGGAGAGCCGCCGCGGCCGTAGCCCGCGCATGATCCGTCCGACCAGACGATCGATCCCGCCTCCTGCACCGTCCCGTCGGGCAGCACGATCAGGCCGCCGACTGCGCCGGCCCCTGTCTCCCGGAGCGTCTCTAGCGCACGGCCGACCGCGCCGTACGACACGAAGGCGTCGGTATTGACGAAGAGGAGTGCACCGCCCCTAGCGAAGGCGGCGCCTTGGTTGGCGCCATCAAGAAAGTGGAGGTTGGCCTTGTTGCGCAGCACGGTCGCACCGGGGATACGCGCAAAGAGATTCGGCGTGCGGTCCCTGGAGGCGTTATCAACGAGCACGAGTTCGCAGCGGCCGGAGGCCGGGTCGAGATGCAGGCGACGCAGGCACTCAAACGTCAGTTCGGCACGGCCGTGCGCCACCACCACAATGCTGATGTCGGGTTTCTCTGGTGCCGGCCAGGGCATCATCCCTCCCCACGCGAGGAACGCGTCGAGCTCTGCGGAGAAGGCGCGCACCGTGAACGCGCACGGCATGGGCGACGGGATGCTCGGCTGCGGCCGGAACGGCGGGATCTGTGCCACGGGAGCCCACGGTACCAACCGCCCCGGGGCGGGTCAAAGAAATCGCCGCTTCTTTGACGGGGATGGCCCTCGGCGGATAGCATCCTACCCGTGCGCGATGACGCGGTCGCTTTCCTCAAGTCGTTCTACGCCTCCGATGTCTGGCGGACGCTCACCTGGCGCGGAGTCCACGCGCTCAAGTGCCCGTTCGACCTGTGGATCTACCAGGAGATCGTCCACCGTGTCCGGCCAAGGACCATCGTCGAGGTGGGTGTCTGGAACGGCGGGACCGCGCTCTTCCTGGCCGACATGCTGGATCTCGCCGATCGCGCGTCCGATGCGCGCGTCGTGGCGATCGACATCGAGGCCAAGCCGAGGCCAAGCCACCCCCGGATCGAGTACGTCGTGGGCGACTCGGCAGATCCGGCCACGTTCGCCAGGGCGCGGGCGCTCATCCGGCCCGGTGGCGCCACGATGGTGATCCTGGACTCCGACCACACGAAGGCGCATGTCCTCAAGGAACTCGCACTCTATCCGGCGCTCGTGACCGTCGGCAGCTACCTCGTGGTCGAGGACACCTGCGTCAACGGCAACCCGCTCCTGCCGGGCTGGGGCGAGGGGCCCACCGAGGCGCTGCGGGAGTTCCTCCCGGCCCACCCCGAGTTCCGGGTCGACGAGGAGTGCGAGCGCATGCAGGTGACGCTCAACCCCGGCGGCTACCTGAAGCGGATCGCCTGATGCACGCCAGCAGCTACGAGACGATGCGGATCCTACTCGACCGGCACCGCGCGCTGCTGCCGGGACGGCCGCGCGTTGCCGATGTGGGCGCGTCCGATGTCAACGGAACCTACAAGCCGCTCCTGGCCGGATGGGCCGACTACACGGGCATCGATCTCGCGGCCGGCCCGAACGTAGATCTGATCGCGGCGCCCTACGAGGTTCCCGGTGCCCCGTACGACGCGATCCTGTGCGGGCAGGTCCTGGAGCACACGGAGGACATGCCGCGACTGGTCGCGGCGATCGCGGCGGCGCTGCGGCTGGGCGGCGTGTGCTTCCTGGCCGCGCCTCACACTTGGGAGGAGCACAGGTACCCGGTGGACTGCTGGCGCATCTTCCCCGACGGGATGGAGTGGCTCCTACGCGGCGCCGCGCTGGATCGCGTCGAGGTCTTCCGCTGCGAGACGGACACCTGGGGCGTGGGGAGGCGCCCGGCCTGATGCCGACGCACTCGGTGGTGCTGTCCAGCTACAACCGGCCGAGGATGGTGCGGGAGGCGATCTCGTCGATCCTCGCGCAGACCGTGCAGGACTGGCAGGCAATCGTCGCGGACGATGGCTCCACGGACGAGACGCTTGCAGCCATCGACGGGGCAGTCGGGGACGACCCGCGCTTCTCCGTGCTGCGCGGGAGGCCAGCCACCAAGGACGAGAGGCGATCACTTCGCGCGCGCTACGCCGAGCGGATCAACGAGGCGCTACCGCTCTGCACGGGCGGGATCGTCCACTACCTCGCGGACGATGACTGGTTCCTGCCTGGGCGCTTCGCCGCCTTCGACCGGCTCTTCGCTGATCCAGCGGTGATGGTCGGGTACGGCCGGCTCCAGTACCGGGATGGCCAGGGGCAAGCCACGGAGCCGGACAGGTTCCCGCTGGAGTTCGCCATGCCGAGGTGGAAGCTCGACCACAATCAAGTGGCGCACCGGAGGGAATGCCTGGCGAATGTCCCAGCCTGGCCATCCCGCGGCGACTGCGCCGCCGAGGGGGCTGATGGCTGCTTCTTCAACGAGTTGTGGCGACACTGGCGCTTCTCGCCGATGGACGAACCCGTTGCCGTCAAGAGGATCCACCCCCTCAACATGCTCAGCACCGGCGCGGACACCGGACCCGGTGCGCGAATGACGGCGGAGGCGCCCGACCTGATGCCGGCGCACTCGGTGGTGCTGTCCAGCTACAACCGCCCCAGGATGGTGCGGGAGGCGATCTCGTCGATCCTCGCGCAGACCGTGCAGGACTGGCAGGCGATCGTCGCGGACGATGGCTCGACCGACGAGACGCTTGCGGCCATCGGCGCGGCAGTCGGGGATGACCCGCGCTTCTTCGTGCTGCGCGGCAAGCCGGTGCCGGAAGCGGAGCGCACCGTGCCCGGGCGCTACGTCGACCGCATCAACGAGGCGCTACCGCTCTGTACAGGCGGGATCGTCCACTACCTCGCAGATGACGACTGGTTCCTGCCCGGGCGCTTTGCCGCCTTCGACCGGCTCTTCGCTGCCCCGGCCGTCATGGTCGGGTACGGACGGCTCCAATACCGGGACAGCGACGGCGTGGTCGGCGAAACGGACAGGTTCCCAGCGGAAGTGGACTGGCCGAAAGATGTGCTCGACCACAACCAAGTCGCGCACCGTCTGGACTGCCTCAAGAGGGTGCCGGCATGGCCGAAGGAATGCGGGTACGACAAGCAGGGCTACGGCGCCGACGGCTGCTTCTTCAACGCCCTCCGCGAGCACTGGCGGTTCTGCGGCGTCGACGCGCCGGTCGCCGCTAAGCGCGTGCATCCATACTGCATGCAGCACACGCGCGAGCGGACCGGATCGGTGCGCGAGGCGCCCGGCTAGGAGTCAGAGATGCGGATCCTCATGACGAATCACGCGCTTGCCAGCCCCGGCGGAACGGAGACGTTCGTCATGACGACGGCTCTCGCCCTGAAGGCGGCCGGGATCGATGTGTGGGTCTACACCCCAGGTTACGGCGAGGCAGCGGAGCGGCTGGCGGCGGCTGGCGTCCCGGTCGTCCGAGATCCGTCCGAAGCCCCGCCGCCGGATGTCATCCACGGGCAGCACCAAGCCGTGCGCGCGGCGTGCGCGGCCTTCCCCGATGTCCCACGGCTGTTCATGGCCCATGGCACGGTGCCCCCCGAGGAGCAGCCGCCCGACGATCTCCCGTTCGGGGCGTATCTGGCCGCCAGCGACGGCGTCGCTGAACACCTCCGCGCCGCGCACGGGATCGAGGACGTGGAGATCATCCGCAATGGCCTCGACATGGCCCCATGGTCGGCCCTGCCGCCCCCGCAGACGGCGCCAACACGCGTCCTCCTGCTGAAGAACGTCGTCGAGCCGGCCGCTGAGGGCGCGCTGTCCGCCGCCTGCGGCGCGTTGGGCGTGGCGTACGAGAGAATCGTGGGACAGCCGGCTTGGGACGTGGTCGCCGCCGTCGGCCGCGCGGACGTGGTGGTGACCTGGGGGCGAGGGGCGCTTGAAGCCATGGCAGCGGGGCGCACGACGATCGGGTTCGGGCATGGCAACCTGATCGACGGCGCCATCACGCCGGACAACTTCGAGGCGCTGCGCTTCCGCAGCTTCTCGGGCCGCGTCGGCGCGATCCCGTGCTCCCCCGACGCCTTCGCGGCCGAGATACGCAGACATGACGTGGCGGTCGCCGCCGCAGTGGCCCTCCGCGTCCACGCCGAGCACGATGTCCAGACGACCGCAGCGCGGCTCGCCGCCGTCTACAGGCGGCTGGCCGACGAAGCCCGGACGGACACCGGGCGCCCCTAGCCGGGCGCCCGGCGCGCCAGCGCCATGAGACCGTTGTTGTTGGTCCACTCGCGCTCAAAAGCCCAGGCGGGGTTCGCCGACAGGAACTCGGACACGGCGTGGCGAAGGCCAGGGGGCCGCTTGTCTTCGCCGATCTCCCCGAAGCTCTCTGTGTCGTGTAGCAGGATGTGTCCCGACACCCTGCCTGCGTGGCGGCGCAGCTCGCCCCATAGCTGGCGGTAAGTGTGGAAGGTATCGATGAACAGCAGTTCCGTGGGCTCAATGTCGATGGCGAGCACATCGGCTTGCCGAAACTCAAACGAGGTCAGGCGCTTGGCGACGCCCTCCAGCGCGTCGACATTGGGGTGGCGCACGCGGTCGTAGCAAACCATCCGGCCAGGGCGCCCCAGCAGCAGCGCCCACGACGAGCAGACCGCCCGGACGCCCATCTCCGTGACGTGCCCTCGCCCTGTGGCATACTCGCGCAGCGTTGGTAGGTGCTCGACGATGTCGCCCTTCTCGTAGGCGAGTTCTTTCCGATAAAACGCCTCGGCCACGTCGAGCGCGGCGCGTTCGTCGTCTCCGTCAGACATGGCGGGAGCGTAGCACGGGTCGCGACAATTGTGGGCGGACGGATGCCCTGATGGTAGCATGCCTACGGATCAGGCATGCTCGCCCACTCCGTCGTCATCTCCAGCTACAACCGGCCGAAGATGGTGACGCACGCCATCCGATCGGTGCTGGCGCAGTCGGTGCAGGACTGGGAGGCACTGATCGCTGACGATGGCTCCTCCGACGAGACGGCCGCCGCCATCGCGCTGGCCACGGGCGGCGACGCCCGCTTTCGCCTGCTCCGAGGCGTCCCCGCCACGGACGACGAGAGGCGGCTACACCGCGCGCGCTACGCCGAGCGGATCAACGAGGCACTACCGCTCTGCACGGGCGAGATCATCCACTACCTCGCGGACGATGACTGGTTCCTGCCTGGGCGCTTCGCCGCCTTCGACCGGCTCTTCGCTGATCCAGCGGTGATGGTCGGGTACGGCCGGCTCGTCTACTGCGACGCCCCCAACGGCCGAAGCACCAAGGGCGAGAGGTTCCCTGCATCCTTCCAGACTCCGCGTTACGAACTAGATCACAACCAGCTGGCCCACCGTCGCGCATGCCTCGCGGCGGTCCCGGCGTGGCCGACGGCGGGTGTCTGCGCTGAGCACGGCGCAGATGGCTGCTTCTTCGACGAACTCTGGCGGCACTTCTCCTTCCGGGCCGTGGACTGGCCCGTGGCCGCGAAGCGGATCCACCCATACAACATGCTCTCGACCCGCGAGGCAACGGGCCCGGTGCGCGAATGAGCGCGGCGCTGGGCTATGCGGTCGTGATCCCCTCGGCCAACGCCAAGAACCTCCTCGCCTGCGTGCGCGCGCTAGTGGTCGGCGGCGTCGATCCTGGATCGCTCATTCTAGTGGACGACGGGGCGAGGGCCGAGGCGCAGCCGGGCGTCGGGCCAGTGACGTGGATCACAGGGATCAAGCCATTCGTCTACGCCCGCAACGTCAACCTTGGGATCACCGCAGCAGCAGGACGCGACATCGTGATCGTGGGGGACGACGTGGAGCTGATCACGCCCGGCGGCTTCGATCTGCTAGCCGAGACGGCGCGGTCGCGGTCATCCGCTGGCGTCGTGTCTGCGGCTGTCCGCGGCGTGGTCGGAAACGGGAACCAGTCCGACGATCCGTCGCGCGGCGCGGCGCCCCGCAGCGAGGCCGATTCCCTGGCGTTCGTCTGCGTCTATGTGCCCCGGGCCGCGCTCGACGAGATCGGCGCGCTGGATGAGCGATTCGATGGCTATGGTTGCGAGGATGTCGATTTCTGCTGGCGCGCGCTGGAGGCCGGACGGGAACTGCTGGTCGATCCGCGCTGCGTCGTCGGGCACGGACGGCTCCCGTCGTCGTTCAGGACGAAGCCAAACATCGGCGACCTCGACCGGCGGGGGCGGGACAAGCTGCGCGAGAAGTGGGGCCGGGGCTAGGCCAGGCCGGCGATCGAGCGGATCTCCTCGTACTCGGCGCGCAGTCCGGACGCCTCGACGATGGCGCCGTAAGGACCATCCAGCGGCATCATCGCCTGCACGCCGCCCCTGTACTCGTGGTGCCGCAGGTGGTTGATCGCATCCCGGATGAAGGCCAGCCTCGACTCGGCGGTCCCCTGCGAGCACAGCGCCGACCAGCGGCCGAGCCAAGGCGAACTCCATGTCCTGGCGTGCTGTCTGACGTGCCTGCAGTACGCCTCGACACTGTGGTAGCCCAAGTCGATGCAGGAGTCGCTCTCCGTCCTGAACGCGCCCTGGCCGGCCAGGTAGGCTCCGTCCCCGACGAAGCGATCCGCGCTGTCCGCGCCGACGACGGACAGGCCGTAGATCGTGCGGTGGGCGCGCATGTGGAGGCGTACATGCTGCACCTGGAAACAGGCCGCGCGGGCACGGTCGCCCGGCACGCAGAAGTCCCTGACGTTCGCGGCGCCCTCGTCCGTGACCAGCGTGTCCGCCTGAACGACGGCGAGGTGGTCGTGCGGATCCTCCCTCCGCACCCTCTCAATGCAGGCGTTCTGCGCCGCAGCGATGTCGCCGGGGCAGCGCACGCCGATGCCGAGCTCCGCGAACCGGAGGCGACCCGAGAGGGGGTGCCCGTCCATCTCCTCGCGGAGGGCATCGGTGTTCCGCGCGTCGGATCCGAACAGCCAGATGGACTCGGCGAACCGCAGCGCGCCGGCCACGAGGCGGACTGGGTAGCGGATCGCCTCTTGGTGGTCGACGTACACGCTGGCGACGATGCGCGGGGACGGATTGGCCATGCCGGAGATGCTACCATGGACGGATCATCCGCCGACGGGGATCGCCCCCTCGACGGACGGGAGGATCTGCCGGATGCGAGCCTCCCAGGTGTGGTCCCGGATCACGGCGTCCCGCCCGGCCGCCCCGATCGCCACCGCCCGCCTCGGATCGGCGAGGAGGGAGCGTACATGGGCGACCAGCTCCTGCGATGTCCGGTACCACAGGCACTCGACACCATCCTTGAACTCGTCCTCCAAGCCCGGCACATGTCGGCAGACGACCGGCGTGCCGCTCGCCATGGAGATCAGCTGTCGGTCCGAGTAGTAGAGCCGGATGTCGTTAAAGTGCGAGATCGACAAGGCTACCTTCGCGCGCCGGTACACATGGTGCTGCTGCTTGACGCCGCACGTCCCGACGGGGTTGAAGGGCCGCGACCAGCCGCCCCCCACAACGCCCGCGTCGATCTTCGCGGCCCGTAGCGCCAGGATCGCGCCCTCCCGATCCGGCGTGCCGGGGAACGCACGGCCGTAGTTGTTGCCGCAGAACACGACATCGGGCACGCGAAAGGGCGGCTCCCAGGGAGGCAGACCCAGCACATCCTCGTCCCAGTCCACCGCGATCTGGCAGTAGAGCGCCTTCTGCGCCCCGGCCACCTTGAACATGCCCATCTGCCCGTCGTTCGACACCAGGGTCAGATGTGTCACCCGGCAGATTGAGGCGAGGTAGGGCGGCACGGCCGCCCTGCAGTCGCCCATCCAGTGGGTGACCACGGCGCCGGGCAAGCGGCGGCGCACCTCGGCGATGGCCTCGGGGGTCAACACGCCGGTCTCCTGCACTTGGAGCCAGATCCAGTCGGGGCGATGGCGGCAGCAGTCCTCGACGAACATCCTGTTCACCTTGTCGAGGGCGAGCCCCGCGCGCCGCGCCGCCATGTAGTCAAAGTCCCGGACGTTCGATGCGCCGAACACCGTACGGAAGCCCGCTAGCATGCCCGCCTGCGGGTGGTCGGCGTTGATCGTGGCGAGCAGCGCCCTGGCGATCATCCGCCCTCTTTGATGGCAGCGCCGAAGCCCGTGTGGTGCAGAATGGGCAGCAGGATCTTCGGCGGCGGGATCTCCTCCCACGCCGACCGCATCCCGTCGTCCAGGTCGATGTCGTCGAAGAGCACGATTCCGCCCGGCCGGACATGGCCAATCCACGCCCAGTACTCCGCCAACACCTGCTCGCGCACATGCAGCCCGTCGATGAAGAGGATGTCGATGGCGGGGCGCTCCTCCATGAGGTGCCGAGCGGCGTCGGAGAGCGAGTCCGCCGCTGCGGCTACGAGGTTCCGTAGCCCATGGGCCGAGGCGATCCCGGCGGCCGCAGCAGTGGCGTCCAGATCGATGTCCATCGTCAGCACCGTACCCGGCCCGGCGCCGAAGGCGAGGTGTGCCGCAGATGTCCCGTGGTAGGTCCCGATCTCGACCGCCAACGCCGGCGCCGCCGCCTCGGCCAGCGCCAGCAGGAACCTGTAGTAGAGCGCCGTTGGCTCGGAGGCGTGCGGTAGCGCGCGCAGCCACTCTGGACGCCGATCCGGCCCGCGCCGCACGCGCTCCGCCAGCGCCGCGATCCCCTGCGGCGTCACGGGATGATCTCCGCGCCCCAGTAAGGGTGGTCGTGCAGGAGCGGTCGCATCGCCTCCAAGATCGCCGGATCGGTGGGTCTGGGGTTCCAGTAACCGCCGCGGCTGGTGGGATGCACATCGCCAGCACCCGGCTTCCACGGGAGAAACATGTGCTTGAACCAGAGCGGGTTCCACTCGGCCCTGTGCCCGTGGCACGACTCCTTGTAGCGGATCGTCGTGGCCGACTGCGCGTAACCGAAATGGAACACCGGGTGCTCCTGCCGATCCAAGTACCACTCCCCCTCCGGCCGCTCCGGCAAGATCAGCCGGATCGGCATGGCGTCGTCGCTGCACATCCAGCCGAACGAGCGCCAGAAGTGGACGAACCTCACCCTGGATTGGCGCTCCGTGCGTGCCTCGATGGCGCGGAGCGCGGCCGCAGCTGTAGCCGGATCCCACACCTCATCCGCGTCGACGACGAGCACGGAGTCGGCGCCCGCCGCACGGCAGGCATCAACGCCCGCGTCCCGGTGCGCTCCCTCGTGGGGCCATTCGCCGCGGTGCCACACGAGTGGGACGGAGAGGAACCGGCGGGCCTCCGCCTCAAGCCGCTCCTCGGTGTCCGGGCAGGGGTTCCCGGGGCGGCGGCCGAAGCCGAAGGATGGCTGCGGCGCGTACATGACATGGATCTCGTCGACCGCCTCCTGAACGGATCGAACCGACCACGCGAGGTACTCGGCGCCGTAGTGCAGCGCATAGTAAGCCGCGCGCCTCACGCCAACGCCTCCTCGACCGCAGAGCGGAATGTCCTATCGACGCAGAGCCGCTGGTGCAGCGCGCGGCCGATCTCCGGCAGCGCAGGATCCGCGATGGCAGCCGCCAGCGCCTCCGGGAGCCCCGCCCAGCGCGCCGACACGAAATCGCGCCCAGCGGCCAGGGGCCAAGGATCGGCCAACTCCTCACTCACCATCGGCAGCGCGTAGGCGGCGGCCAATGCGAACCGGAGCGGCTCCCCGATCAGAGCCGGAGTCTGGTGAACATTGAGCATCGCCGCCGAGGAACTTAGTATCTCGTCCCTCTCCTTCCCCCAGCCGTTGGGCGCCATCCTGATGCCGGCCTTGCCGACGGCATCCAGGACCATCGCCCTGCGACCCCACACGTAGCTCATGTGGCAGGCGTCGTACCGCCGCGGCAGGGGAGGGCCGTCGCGCAGGCGAGAGTCGCTCGCCAGGACGACGTGGCGCTGGCGCTGATCGAGCGATCGGTAGTGCCGATCGGACACCCACGCCTCGTCGACCCATGCCAGGGCCTCCGACACGACCTTGCCCAGGGGCGCCCCGGAAGCCACGTCGGGCCGTTCCAAGTTCCACCAGGCGACACGGGCCTTCCTCGCCGCGCCAGCGCGCTCCCTGGCGGCGGCAACCGAAGGACGCGTCTCCCCGTTCATCGGCGTGGTGACATAGAGCACGTCGCGGGTGAGATCGATCTCATCGATCCAGCACGTCGGAAACTCCGCCAGCTCGACGAGGCGCCAGAAGTCCGTGTAGCTGTCGTACTTCCAGCGCGTGCGCGCGAACACGATGTCCTTCATGTCGTCGCTGCCGCCACGGAGACCATTCGATCCTCGACGACGCACTCCATCGCCGTCCAGTCCGTTCCCGCGTTGGCCGGCTCCGGGAAGCCCGTCTCCCTCCGGCCATAGTAGAGAGCTCGATTCCGGGCGAGCCCCTCCTTCCATTTCAACTGGCTGCGATCGCGATGCGTCTCCCCCTCGTCGGAGTGATCCTGGTGGAGCGCCTCAATGGCGCGCTCGTAGATCCCGAGGCGCCCCGAGCGAACGATCCGGACGCGGAAGTCGTCGTCCTCGGCCGCGACACCGTCCAGATAGGCGAAGTCGACGCCGCCCACAGCGGCCACGGCGCCCCGGGGCACGAAGGCGCAGTACCAGTAGAGCTCCTTGCCGTAGTAGTCGAGGCCATCCGCGCCGACCGCGCGCATGGCTGCGTCCCACCCCCCGGCGCCCCAAAAAGGATCCGCGTCAAAGTGCCGATTCGTGGCCTGCGTCCCCAGCCAGCACCGACCGGCGACGAAGGCCCCAGCTGTGTCGCGGCCGGGGGGCGGCACGTCGTGCACCTTCTTCAGATCCCGCTGCGCCCATGCCCGGCGCAGGCACATCTCACTGCCCAACGCAAAGTTGCCCGGGGCGTGCATGACCTCGGGGTGGCACAGCAAGATCGCCTCGCCCCGAGCCAGATGGCAACCAGCGTTCGTGGTGAGGGCCGGGGTGTGGAACCAGTCCTCCGGTTCGCCCAGCCGCCACGACGGGTTGCGGGCCTTCCAAAGGGGGTGCCGACGGTGGTCGAACGCGACATGGCGGAGGTTCATCCTGCCGACGAAGGGCGCGTAAGCGGCGCGCAGATCCTCGGTGCTGCAGTCATCGACGAGCACTACCTCCCATTCCTCCTTGGGGAGCGTCTGCCAGAGGTACGTCTCCAGGGCGCGCGCGAGCAGCTTGGATCGGTTGTGGACCGACAGGACGACGCTGAGGCGCACGGCCAGACTATCGCTGCTTCCATGCATGGCTGTCAAAGAAAGGGGTAGCATGCCCTCCATGCATCCACTCGTTGTCCTGACCGCCCCGCGGCCAGCGGGGATGTCCTACTTGGAGCAGACGCTAGATTCGCTCGCGGCAGCTGGACCGTGGAACGGTCCTAAGATCATCCTGTCTGATGGCGATGTCGGCCTCACAGCGCCGCCGCCTGGATGGGCACATGTGCTGCAGCCGGCCCAAGGCCAAGCGAAGGCGATGTGGAGCGCCTTCCGCCTCGCTCTCGCCATGGACGCCAACTACCTCACATTCTTTGAGGACGACGTGCATCTCTGCCGTAACGCGCTGCCCTACATCGAGGCACGCGAAGTGCCCGATGGACTGGCATTCGTAACGTGGTTTGATGCCACGCGGCGAATGGCGCCGGAGCCTGGACTGTTTCACGAGCGCCTATCGGCGTCGGAAGGCAAGCACTTCCAGGGCGCGTGCGCGCTTACGTTGCCAGCGAGGACGCTGCAGATGGCAGTCAAGCACTCAATGGTCGCCTCATGGCCGCTGCGCACGTATGGCGATGGCCTGTTAGGCAAGGTGTTGGACGGCATGGACTACGGCGTGCACATCCCGAACCTCGTGCAGCACGTCGGCGCCGTGTCAGCCGCCGGGAACCCAGGGGGGCTGACCCAAGGCCGGTCGTCGCCCACCTACCCTGGTGACGACCACGACGCGCTGGGCTAGGAAGCCTGGGTGGCGTCCATCGCCCGATCTGGCGGCGTCCCAGCTACGGGTTGGTCTGGACGGAAAAGAAGTCGATCTTCATCTCGGGGGGAGGCGCTCCGCCAACGCCATCAAGCACGCCCGCGAAGCCTTGCATGACAAGCACGGGGAAGAACCCATCTGGAAGCGCCGGCGTCCCGACGAAGGCTCCGTCCATCTTGACGGTGACCGGCGCACCCTGGCCGCCCTCGATCTCAAACTTGTGCCACAGGTTGTC
>Ga0315281_10002696_pt1 | contig 26268 bp, 31 predicted proteins | sample YL17G07_0_MG_FD_204540 | JGI IMG/M metagenome (GOLD analysis project Ga0315281, IMG submission 204540) | Sediment microbial communities from Yellowstone Lake, YNP, Wyoming, USA - YL17G07_0 | ecosystem: Environmental > Aquatic > Freshwater > Lake > Sediment | place: USA: Wyoming | collected... | reverse complement strand
TTCGTAGCCCTCAAATGCCAATCAGCAACTTCCTTGTGGATTGTTTCACGGCCCCAAAGTATTCGGGTCTGAGTGGAACTCTGCGTGCTGTGACCTCGGAGCATTTCGAGTCTCGCGTTCAATGGGATCGCCTGTTTCCAGGTGGCGTCGAAGAATTCGTGAATCATCTTGACGTAACTCGGATAACTTGTAACAAGCTCGGAGACGTGCTCAGGTGCGGTTTGAGCCTGACTGTTAAGGCCGATGGCCTACGATCCATTGCATTCATGGGTATTTCTGACTGAATCCCAGCCATTTACGGGCAATGAAGGAAGGAACTCTTCTAGAAAACACTTTCACGACGCCTTCTTTGCTAATGAGGGCTAGTCATCGGTTTTCGAGCACATGTCGGGATTGCATGGACCGAGCGAATGGTCAAGGCCAGTTTTCTAGCAGTTTGACTCATCTCGATCGTGAATCGGAAGATGTGGGTTCTCTTGAGTCTTCGTAGAATGAATGTTGGCGAATGGAAGCATCGGGTACGGTCAGATTAAGCGAATTTCCAGTCGAATCTTAGGTTCGGGAACGAGTACTTAAATGAATGTAAACACCATTAACTCTTGTAAACGGTGTAACGCTTGGCCAAGGCTCGGCTGATGCAAGTGGTGGCTGCCAGATTACCAAAGGAGGTTGCGCGCGAGATTGAGCGAATCGCCCTTGATGAGAAGGTGGATAAGTCTACCGTTATTGCGCGCGCGGCAGACCAATACATTAAGGAATGGAAAATTCGAAAAGCCATCAAGCTCTATGAGGAGGGAGGAGTTACGGTTGCGAAGGCCGCGAGCCTTACCGGTCTCTCGATTTGGCGGTTTCTCGAAGAACTCGGGAGGAGGAAGATTTCTGTACAATATTCCGCACAGGAGTTCATTGAAGACTTCGAAGTTGCGCGGGCGGAGCAGATTCGCTGATTGGCTAGGGCCTTAGTCTTCGACACGACTCCATTAATCTACATAATCAGAGCCTCGCTCACAGAAGCTCTTCGAATGCTGGGTAATTCGAAGTTCCTGCCCCAGAGCGTCTACGAAGAGCTCATGGTTGGTGAAACTTATGGAAAACCAGAAGCGGCTGTGATACGTGAACTGGTTGACGGAAACACTCTTACAATTGCTCGACCTCACAGCCCTCCTCTTGTCAGTAGGATCATCAAGATCGCGGTGGAAGGTGAGAACAAGCCTCTTCACAGAGCCGAGGCGGAGGCGCTCGTCATCACAAGAGAAGTAGAGGGGGTACTCATCGCTGATGATCAGGTGGCGAGGTCAACAGCAAGACTCGTCCAAGTGGAATCTCATGGAACCGGTTATCTGCTTGGAAGGATGTTTCAGGAAGGTCTAATCTCAAAGGAGGAAGTGGTTAGAAAAGTGACTGAGATGCGAAAAGCCGGTTGGCGCTTGAGCGAAGATGACTACCGAACCATACTCGACTATCTGAGAGGCCTTTGACGTTTATGGCGGAAGTCGGAGTAGATTGATTCATCGAACTTGAAGCAGCTGCTGGGTAAGGGTAAGTTGTCCTGCTCGTAATTTCCCTGGATCGTGAAGAAGTGTTCTAGAAAAGCCTTTCACAACTTCCTTTTGACTAGTACCACGAGTCCGCGCACGCCAAAGTGTCTGGCGAGATTTGCGTGGACCGCATGGCTAGAAGTAAGAGGCAATACCGAAGCCGTATTCAGATCGCCGCGGACATAATCGAGATCGCGAAGAACGGTTCCCGCAAAACCCGGATCATGTACCAGGGCAACCTCAGCTTCGACCTTCTCCAGAAATACTTGGATCTGCTAATGAACTTCGGCCTGATCCAAATCCAAGACGGCAACGAGATCACCTATGTGGCAACAGAGAAAGGCCGCCAGTTTCTGGAAGATTTCAGTGAACTCAGAAAATACTCCCAGATAGCTGAGAACAAGAAGCGGTCTCTGGAACGCAGTTTGACGTCGGTGCCGGAGAAATTCTAGGAGGATCCAGCAGTGAGTCGACTATTAACAACAATGGGCATCTCTCATCGGCAATCGATTCAATCCCTGCGCAGGATGATCCAGGGAGATGGTGATCGGCTCACGTATCGTTGCCTAGTGAGCGTTTGGCGGAAGGGTTTGAGGAATGGTAGTTGGTCTCGCCTTGACTCGACTGAGAAAGCTCTGGTCCGTTGCGCCTTGTGGGTGGCTAGGATTAGGGGCTCGATCTGTAATATGCGTTTGATGGTGCAGGTTCTAAGCGTACTGCTGCGACTTCTTCAAGGCTGTCGCTCCCGCATCGTGGACGCAGGAAACAGACGAGCTCACGCCATGCTTCAAGAGTACGACAAGAGTCCGAACCGAGTTTTCGGTTGGGTTCCCCAACTGAGGGAATGGCTCAGTGACCCAAGGTACGTTCGCTACCTTGGCGTTCTAGAGATGAACAGGTAGTTTGAAGGTTCTGTCAAGTTGGGAAGATGTTGATGTAAAATGAGCCTGAAAACCAGAAGGCGGTTAGCCAGCGTACTTGTTATTGCTGTTGCTTTGAGTCCGTTTCTGATTCCAGCGAATGCTTGGCCTGTAATTGGTCCGCAAAGTGGCTTCGCATGGGCATCTAATAGTGGAACTAGTAGTGGCCGTTTTGTGGAGGGAAATTCTTTGGGACTTATTTTGATTGCTTATGCTTCTTCGTCAACCACATTGTTGACAGGAGTTAACTTTACGGGCGGCTACACACCACAGAATATTGCGAATTGTACGGAAAGCACATCTCCCGGTTTAACACTTGAGTTGTGGTATGTACGGTTACCTAGTACACAGGCTCCAGCATACCTTACTGCTACTGATACGTTCAGTAGTTCAGTTCTGAATGGTTTAGCTACGGCTTATTTTGCGAACGTTACTCAGATTGGAGTCGGCCTTGAGAGTGCTGCAACATCGGCAGTTAATGGCAATAGTCCTCAGACAGCCCAAGTATCTGTGGGAGGTTCTACGAATACGCAAAGGGAGATTCTTGCTTTCTCTGCTGCCGTTACAAGTATTGCATCTAATGGGACTAGTTCTTTTTCCAGTAGATTAGTTGGTTCATATTCTCCAAATAGGTTTTTCGGCGCTGGTCAAACTGCAACTACGGCTCTACAGGGTACTTACGCTAACGCTATCATAGAACGTGTTCAGAGTGGTGGAGATACGATTGGAGTGAGATATACCATTTCTAATAGTGATCCGATTTCCGCTTGCACGATTGGTTTGGCGGTGATTCCGAATCCTCCCCCAACGACGACTACAACTTGACAGAACAAGTTTGAATAAAGATCGAGTGATCGGCGCTGCCATATTTGCCGCTGGACATACCGTCGGCATCATCAGAACCGAAATCCATTCCCACTTCCCGAATGGCTCAGTGACCCAAGATATGTTTGCTACCTTGGCGTTCTGGAGGTGAATTCCTAGAATGAGTAGAGATCAAACGATTGGTGCGATCATACTCGTTGCGAGTTTGATCGGCTTGGCAGTGTACGCGGTTCTGCTTTACTTCTACGCTTTACTGGTCCTAGAGATTACCGCATTTCTGGCGGTGGCAGCCATCCTGCTGATACTGACGTGGATCGGATGGACGATGGCAACAACCCCGCCACCTACACCACTGGAAGCTGCGGCAAGTTCTTCCGAACCGACAACTACAGCCAGCAATGCCATCAACGAACCGAAGAAGGCAGAATGAGCTTAGTGCACCGCTGTCGCGTTGAACCAGACCTGCAACCAGGCTATTCTATGCTCCGTCCCCGCAAACCATCCAAACTCGAACGAACTGGAATCCACGTTCCAAGTCCACAGCTCGATGATCAACCGGAAGTTGTAGCCGTTATGAGCAGACGAATTCAGCAGCTGGATTGTTTGGTTGCTGATTTGCAAACCCAAGATCCTCACAATGCCGCCTGATGACGTTGCGTTCGAGATTTGCCAGATGAATGGAAACTCCCAGGTTTCATTACCCTGTATGAATCGATGGAATGCCGTAACCAGCGGAGCCTGTGACGGGAAAGCGTGTTGGTCGTCAGGTGGCTGGATTGTCTGGTTTCCCAGCTTGACACGGATTTCAACCAGCTGCACAGAACCCATAAAATTCGTAACCCCAACATACCAACGCACCGCATCGCCCATTCGAATGTTAGGGTCATCGTTCGGATAGTAATCCGCAGCCATATGATTCGCGCCTAGCACATAGAGTTGATAGAACTGTTCACGGGGACGCGGCGTTGTGGCAACGTAAGCAGCCATCTCGAAGACAATGAGGAACGTGATGAACACGATAACCAGAGTACGCTTCTGCAGAGACATAGAATTCACTTCGTGGAGATCTTCATTTGAAAGGTACGCTTTACTCGATACTTGCGCCAAAACGAAGTGCCGTACGCATAAGCGAGAGTCGCGATCAGGGCGCCTACGCCGCCAGAGAGATAAGCGATCACATTACTGGTGAAGGTCCGTTGCGACGCGATGCTCTCCAGTTGGCCGGCTTGGGCTTCAACGCTTGCGAGCTGTTGAGAGATCTGCGTTTGAAGTTGGCTTCGCATCTGCGAATCCGCATTGGCTGCTTGGTCGTTCAGTTTCAGAGCCTTGTTGAGGAGACTTACGAGTGGGGCAATTTCGTTTGGTGTTGCTCCGGCCGTTTGAGCGCTCCTGACCGATGAGAGAGCTTGACCGAAGCCGGGTTGCAGTTGATCAGCAGTCTGCGACGACACAATGGTTGCTCGCAGGACGAGAAGAAATAGGATTGTAGTCGACAGGACTATGACAAGTCGTCGAATCGGGGCCATGTGGCGTTCGTTAAGCCGCTTTTGCCAACTCCACATATAGCAGTATCGCAGCGTCGCGCGCCATGAAGAAAAACAATCACCAAGCTGCAGTCAAGACCGGGAGTGTTGAGCAGCAAGCTTTGAAATGCTTAGAGACGAATAATGGATCAACAGTTGAATCACTCTATAGCACGCTCAAGGCCAACATGCCCAATCTGACCGAAACAGAGGTTACGGACTTGGTGTGGCGATTAGCTGAAGAAGATCGTGTGGACTTGGAAGATGTCCCACCCGCCTCGGACTCCATCCGAAAGTATGTTCGGATTTGGGATCGAAATCTCTGGTTCTACGCAGCAGTCGTCACGTCTCTGGCGACGGTTCTCGTGATCTATGCGTTACCCACAGACTTCCCCCTAGTTGCCTTTCGCTGGATTTTGGGCTCTGTGTTCGTTCTGTTTATTCCAGGTTATGTGACCGTGGAGGCTCTCTTTCCGAAAGGACGGGAATTGGATGGGATTGAGCGTTTCGCTTTAAGCGTCGGACTGAGCCTCGCTCTAGTGCCATTAATTGGGCTTCTCTTGAACTATACACCGTGGGGAATCAGGTTGACACCCATCGTGGTTTCACTGGTTCTCTTCACAGTTGGAGTTGCAGTTGTTGGCGTGGCCAGGAGATTCAAGTTGGCCGCGGAAAGGTTCGAACTGGAAAAATCAGGTATGGGGGAGGCTTCCTGAAAATGAAGGCTAGTGGACGTTGGGCGCTGGGCACGTCGATGGTTGGCTTCGGCGTCCTAACAATGTTAACCAGCATCATATTTGGTGCGACGAGCCTTGCGGGAATGGGGCTGGCTTCATTCTTGATCGGTCTCCTTACCCTATATCTACCTTCACAACCGTCCGTAACACCCGAGCTGGTGGAAGCTTATGCCCTATCGTCACTGGGGAACGTTGAGAGGTTTCTGCGCGAACTCGGTCCCGAGAGCAAAGCCACGTACCTGAAGGTTAATGACAGATCAGACGTGCCCAAAGTCTTCCTTCCAGTAGCCGACAATCCAACGGCATATCAACCGGAGCTCAAAGACTACGACCAATTGCTCATAGTCAACCCTGAGGACCCACATCGGACAGGACTCCTCTTGGACGCGCCTGGCGCCTCCCTGTTAGCGTTGATCGAGAAAGAGTCGGGCGTTGACTTCTTTGATCTCGGAAGAGAGAGTGTGCTGGATGCCTTGAAGACTGGTCTAGTGGAATCACTGGAACTGGTCGCGGATGTCAAAGGCTCGTTCTCCGACAACCGCATTAAATTGAGAATACGCGAGGGATCAGTTGGGCTCTCCAAATCGATTGCGCGATTAGCACCGAAAACTCTCGCACGGCTCGGTTGCCCGATATGCAGCGCGGCCATATGTGCCATCGTGAAGGCTACGAAGAGACCTGTGGTGGTTGAGAATGCGTCGCACGAAGCAAAGTATCATAACCTTACTTTGACGTCCCCTGGAGGCAGTGAGCACGAGGCTCGCTGAGAAGTACATTTTCCTCTACGCATTGACGATCCTTCTGAGCGGGCTTCTCTTGATCGGAATCGGAGTGGAACAGATCGAGGTCTTCTACGCAGTATATCTGATTGAGTTCCTCATCGCCATGGAGCTCGTAGCTTCCTTCAGGAAGAGCTTGGAACGGAACCTCCGACCCTTCATTATCGTATTCCTAGCTGGATTCCTGTACACCGTGGTCGAACGGATACTGCAAATCCTAGGCTGAGCCAAAGGCCCTTGCGAACCAGATTAGAACACGGAGCGCTCACACTGGCGCTAGGTTTACTGCTTGTCTTCCTAGCCACTTTCCCTATCACGTACCCGTACTTGACCTCGCTGCTGACGCAGAAGTATGGGACGGAACCCAATGCGATTGATTTGAGCACAGTTCAGGACGTCCCTCTTTCACCTTACGTGCTCCTGGAATATGCTGGTGTGGCATTGCAATCAGCGCAGGCAGGGAACTTCACCCAAGCCCAAATCGTCTTGGGCTACATCAGTCATCTTCCACCGAATATTGAGCACAATCTTAGAACTTACCTAACGCAGATCGCAGAACTAGTGTCAATAATCAGATCATTGAAGGGCGGACTGGACTCGCTAAAGGGACTGATTGACAACGGCCAGATCGCCTTGGCACAACAAAGGATTCCACAAATTGAATCCATGCTAAGCGATGCCTCAAGCCGCCTAGAACTATTGTACTCTGCGTTGGATCGAGCCGCAATAATCTACCGCATTGATGTGTCCCGCCAACGAGGTCACCTAGATGGCCTCTCGTCGATGCTGACTCAGTTCAGGCAGATTTTGGAATCGCTCAAAGAAATGCTGCAAGCGCTTGACAAACGCACCGCGACCACATTGGCGATAAGTGCCTCACCCAACCCCGTCTGGGTCAATGGGACCCTACTCATAGCTGGCATGTTGAAGCTGAGTAACCAGACCAGCCTTGGAGGCCGAGTTGTCGAGATTTGGATCAATGGAATCAAGGCAAGTGAAGTAAGGCTAGATTCAGACGGTAGATTCGAGTGGAAATGCAATGTTAGTGAGCATCGCTTCTACACGTTGGAAGTCTACGCGCGCTACGTGCCCGTCGGAGAAGACGCCAACAGGCTTCGTCCAGCTAAGTCTGAAATGGTCACAGTAACCGTGAAGTTCTATCCAGTTATTCTAACAGCAACGATATCTCCTAACAGGGTCCACGTGCTAGAAAGCTTCCTCGTCCGAGGCAGACTTACGAACGGAGTAAAGCAACCGCTGGCAAACGAGACTGTGCAGCTGCTGATCGATGGCAAGTATGCCAACAACTCCGACACGGATGCCTCAGGCTCCTACGTCATGGCAGGATCTTTTCAAACCGGCAGCATTGAAGGAAACCACACGCTGTTTGTGGAATTCAGCCCGCTGCTAGGAATCTACGCTCCAACCCAGATCAGCCCGCAGCTAGGAATCTACGAGTCAACCCAAAGCAGGAACCTTGGATTGCAGCTGTACTATGTGCGGTCATCTGTGAACGTTACGAGCGGAGAATCCACCTTTGCACTTTCAGGGCAGACAGTAAGCCTCGGAGGCATTGTCACGGCTAGTGCGAAACCATTCTCTCAGGGTCTGATAGTTGCGCTCTTGGGCGAACGCGAACTTGGCCGTGTTCCCGTCGGAGAGGATGGGACGTTCACGATCCCTCTGAGCATTCCAATTGACGTTTCAGGAATGAGCGCAATCACGATCACTTTCGTTCCTGAAACACCTTGGGTTATTAGTAATGGCACGTCGGTTACGTTGAATGTCATGAACTCCGGGCTCATCGGCTTCGCTTCTATTGCCTTTGTGGCTTCGGTCGTTACACTTTCAACGCGAACCATCCAGGTGAGTTCTCCATCGCGACATCGGCGTAAAGAGGATGAGCAGACTCTAGTCGAAAAACTAAGAGCAGAAGCGAAAACGGTGCCCCCGTCAACCACAATGCATCTGGCTAGGCTGAAGGGACTCCGGGATCCTCGCAGTTGCGTGCAGGAGACTTATTGGGAGATTCGACATGTGCTGGTTGAAGTTCTACATCAAGAGGAACAATCGTCCGAGACGCCGAGAGAGTTCGCGGCCAAGATTAACCCTAAACTGGCTGACGCGGCTACTCCATTCTCCTTACTCACCTTGTTGTTCGAGGTCGCCGAATACAGTGAACATGAAATCTCTTGGCAAAGGGCTGATGTTGCAGTTAATTATGCGGTGCTAGTGGCCGAAGCCCTTAATGTTCCAGTAAAGCGGGATGAGACCTGGCAGCAGTTCCGCGAAGAATACGAAACCAAAACCAATGAAATCCTTCATCAACTGGGGATCTCGGCACTGGGCATAGCGATAAGTGCAACATCGGTTTCTGTGCAAATTCCTTGGTTTCTATCTGATGCAACGCAACTGCTAGTCAGTAAGGCTTTGCAGGAAGCATTGCGGATGCCAATCAACCTGATCCTAGTTCGATTCTGTGATAAATGCCGGTACAAACTTGAAGGCTCGGCCGTGAAGTTGGGCATCTGTCCGGAGTGTGGGAGAAGATTGGAGACGTCCGGACATTGAGGCTACGCGCCTTGGGTTCTGGAGCTGTCGTCGCATCATTGTTGATAGGCTTGATAATTTCGATCGGCTGGGCAGCAACATCCACGATCGATGATGCGTATTCTACGGCGAACTCGCAGTGGAACGGGACGAGCACGTTACTAGAGAGAGGCTTCAGGCCGGTGCAGTCGGACCTTGAGATGGCCCTTTCATCGCCAACCGCGCCATCAGCACTGTTCATACTCGGGCCCAGTGGTCAATTCACACAGAGCGAAGCAGACGCGATCAACGGTTACTTGGCAGATGGAGGAATACTACTTCTAGCTGATAACTTCGGTTCTGGAAATAGCTTGCTAGAACTCATGGGTCTTCCAATCAGGTTCGATGGCAGACTTCTAGTAGATACCTTGTTCTACACCAAGCACCCTACGTTTCCGACTGCCGTCGATTTTCCCATATCGGATCTAACGGAGGGAATAAATGAACTCGCAATGAACTATGCCACAGCCTTGAACATCACGAATAGCAAGAGCGTTAGAATCCTCGCAACTTCAACGCCCTTCAGTTTCCTCGATATCAACCAAGATGGGAAACATGGTCCTGGCGAACCATCCGGACCTTTCCCTGTCCTTGCGGAGCTAGGTATCGGAAAGGGGTCGGCCATCGCATTTGCTAGTCCTGCTTCCTTCACCAATGGAATGCTCAACATGGGTGATAACAGCATATTCCTTCAGAACATCGTGAAGAGCGCACCTGAGGGCAGTTTATTGCTGGATGAGACGCATCTTACTCCGTCCCCTTTCACACCCGCTAAGGAAGCAGCGAAGCAGATGGTGCTGACGGCGTTGAACGGTGGCATGCTGGGATCAATGAAACTGGGTCTAACAGCTCTAGTGATGTGCATCGTTGCAGTTAGATATGCGTACAGAAGGCCTCAGGAGGAAGAAGTCAGAGTGGGCAATGTCATTCAACCAGCTGTGACAACGGATATTGACTCGATCATGCAATTGCACCCTACGTGGAGTCGTGAGAAGTTGGAGTATGTGAAACGTGAGCTTGATGTGACTCAGAAGTGGAGGCGACTACGTTTTGAAGAAGAATGAAGCGTTACCGGCGTGGGTTCCGGACCTAACGAAGAGGATTACTGATGAAGCTTCACGTTTCGTGATTGGGAAGAAGGACATTCTCGAGAATCTCCTGGTCGCCCTTCTGGCCGGAGGCCATGTGCTCTTGGAGGGCGTTCCCGGTGTCGCCAAAACTCACATTGCAAGAACCTTCGCAAGCGTCCTAGGCTGCGACTTCACCAGGATACAATTCACGCCCGACCTGCTCCCTGTGGACATTATCGGCTCATATGTGTTCGATCAGAAGACCTCGGACTTCAAACTTCGCAAAGGCGCAATCTTCTCGAATATTGTGCTCATTGATGAAATAAACCGGGGAACACCCAAGACGCAATCAGGGACGATTGAAGTGATGCAGGAGCGGCAAGTAACAATTGAAGGTCGAACCTTCCCACTGGAGGAGCCATTCATGGTGGTCGCCACAAGGAACCCACTTGAGGTGGAGGGCGTCTACCCGTTGATTGAGGCGCAAATAGATCGCTTCATGTTCAGACTCAATCTTGGTTACCCTACGGTTGACGAGGAACGCGAGCTAATCGAAAGGCTGAGCACCATCGAGGAGTTCAAAGTTAACCAAGTGGGATCGAAGGAACGAATCCGCGAACTCGTGAGTCACGTGGACAAAGTGCACGTCAACGATGATGTGAAAACCTACATGGAGGATTTGGTTCGCCGAACCCGGCAACTCAAGGAAATCAAACTCGGCGCAAGTCCCCGCGCCTTAATCCACCTGTACAAGGCATCGAAAGCGCGAGCTCTAGTTACTGGAAGAGATTACGTGATACCGGACGACGTGAAATACTTGATCGGCCCAGTCCTCAACCATAGAATGTGGCTTTCCAGGGAATCACAGACCGAAGGACTGAACATTGAAGACATAGTCAGGAAAACGGTTAGCGACGCGCCTATCCCAGGATTGAGAGCAACAAGGTCCACCGAGTGAAAAGCCGAAGACCCCAGATCCGGACGACCTGGAAATCGAACTGGCTCATAGAACTCAGCGTAGCGTTCATAATCCTTGGAGTTCTCACGAGAGAATCTCTGCTGGCCACAGTAGGCATTGTTGTCTCCCTGACGCTGGCACTACTTGGCCTAAGATTCTACTGGAATCTGGCTCGAATGCAGGATCAGCTTCACGTGGACCCACAGTTACCCAGAACCAGGATATTTCTCGGGGAGACCGCGGAGGGAATACTGAAAATTCGTAACGGATCCAACTCTGCTGCAAATGTTCACATGATTCGTTCGACGCTAGGCGAAGGTCTGAGGCTTCAGTTTCAAGGTGCGTTCAACGAACTGGTTCCACCAGGTAACGAAGCGACATTTCCGTTTGCAATAACGCCTTTGAGGAGAGGCCATTTCCAAATCACCTGTTTCTCACTGGTTCTTACAGATTCCCGGTACCTCTTTACGGCTGAAGTGGGATTTGAGCAGCTCACGTGGCTTGAGGTCTTTCCGGGAACTAGTCGACCATTAACGCCGCTGACGCTCTATGCCGGCGGCTCAGATAGACTGCACAGGACTCCCATGGGAGTCGATTATGCCGGAATTCGCGAATACACTGCTGGTGATGAGTACCACCGGGTGGAATGGAAGGCAACTGCTCGTCTTCGGAGGCTTATGGTGAAGGAGTTTCATCAGGAAACACAAACGAATCTGCAAATACTCATTGACACAGGAAAAACGATGGGGCAGCAGTCCTACGTTGGAACGAGATTGGACGAAGCTCTAGCGGTTGCACAACTGCTTGTGCAAGCCGCGACCACGCTGGAAAAATCTATCGGCGTCTACTTCTACGACGAGACTCATCTCGTCAAAGCTCTGAGAGCTGTGGGGGATGAGCAAATGGTCGCTCTTCGCGATTTCACGTCCCCCTCAAAATCAAGTACAAGTATTGGAGCTGCAAGATCGCTCTCGAAATCTCTGGGGATTGTAAGATCCGTCCTGCCGCAAAGCGGTCAAGTAATTGCGTATTTGCAGTTGCTTAAGCGCATGCTAGGGCTAGGATACCGGAACGCAGGCGTCTACAAAGCGATTCGAGAAGCAACATTAGCTAATCGTGAGAGTGTTTTGGTAGTCCTAACTGACCTTGAATCAAATGTTGACGCTCTCTTGGAAGCGGCCTCAACTCACAACGAACGCGCAGCCAAGATCATAGTATCGCAAATTGGCGCAACCTGGAGACTGTGCCTGAACCTGGAACATGGCTATGCGGAACACCAGAGAAATGCCGGTACTCTCAAGCGCTTTCAGAGCCAAGGGTTGAATGCAATTGATGTGCGCCCTGAACAATTGTTGGAAACGATCGTAAACCTTCTCGGCAGAAGCTTGACGATCACGAGCAGAGATTGACGGTATCCAATGGTTCTAGAAATGTCCCTGCAGGAAGTTCTGGTAGACGTATCCTGAAGGCCTTTAGCACGTCTAGTCGAAGCGGACGCATTCTGGTCTAAGGTCTTGACGGAAGAGCAGCAAATCCCATTAGCCTCCAGCGAGCGGGGCCCCCAAGTCCTTCAGAAATACGTTCGAACGCTGCTGGAATGGGGCCTCGTTAGCACGGTAATTACGACTGAAGGAACGAGATATGAGATCACGCAGACCGGTTCAGAATTCCTGAGAGAACTCGCAGAGCTTAGGAGTGGTTTGTTAGAGCGACCCCTGAAACTAGATCAGATGCCGTTCGGTTCGGTCCTTCAGCAGGTAGTCAAGGACCAAGTCACCGTGGTCCTGCCTGTACTGAACGAGGGCAAGGCGATTGGCAGTGTCATCGAGGAAGTCAAGTCACAGGGTTACAGGAAAATCCTTGTCTTGGATGGATATTCCAAAGACACAACGGCAGAGATAGCCCGCTCAATGGGCGTCACAGTAATCTACCAACACGGAGCGGGTAAAGCAGGGGCCGTGAAATCGGCGATAGAAAACGTGGACACGCCGTACATGCTGTTCATGGATGGGGACTCAACCTACGATCCGAAGGACATCTGGAGGCTGCTCACTCATAATCAACGGTACGCGCATGTGATAGGGGTCAGGGACAGAAAGCATATTCCTCGTCTCCACAGACTCGGCAACTGGATCATATCACAAACCTTCAGCCTGCTTTTCACAGTAAAGACCTCAGACGTCTGCTCCGGGATGTACCTGCTCGAAAGTAAGCAAGCGAGAGAATACAACTTACAGGAGCCCGGTTTTATCGCCGAGATTGAACTGGCCGCACAGTCAGCCGCAAGTGATAACCTGACGGAGGTGCCAATCAATTACAGATCCAGGACAGGTGAAAGAAAGCTCAACACTTGGAGGCACGGGATCGCCATCCTGTCAGCAGCCTTTACTTTGGCAAGGAGATACAACCCCTTACTGCTCTATTCTGGTTTGGCGAGCTTGTCGATATTTCCGGCTGGGGTCATCCTAGGCTGGGTAGCTCTGGAGCAGCTGACAAGACATGTTTGGCATTACGGGTTGGTGCTGGTCGGCATAATGATGCTTCTTGTGGCAGCCCAAGCATTCACTCTAACAAGCGTCTCAACACTGATAAAACATGTCGAAAAAAGGCTAGCGAAACGAATAGAATCTGCAAGAGCGACCTCTTGAAGGCCTGTAAGAGATCCGTGAAGTCAATGAACTCATGCTTATCGCTCTGAAGCCACCTAAAAACCTCGAACTAGATTGTCGCACATGGGCACCTTCTTTCGTCCGAGCTACAGGCGTCCGTGAAGATTTGGCAAACTCACGCAAGACAGGTAAGTCACTGCTTAGACCGTCCGTGATTGTTACAACATACTCCACAAAGAGGTCAAATGATCTGCTGGATTGTATCGCCTCATTGAAGAGTCAAACTCTGGTTCCTCTTGAGATCATCCTAGTTCTTGAACCTGACAGCAGTGTTGTGTCTTACTATGAGCACATCGTTGGCGACGCAAGGATCGTTGTGGCAGAGGGCACCGGACTCTCAAACGCCAGAAATGCTGGGGTGAAAGCCGCGTCTTCGAGAATAGTGGCATTCATCGATGACGATGCGATTGCAGACAGGGATTGGTTAGTTGCTCTTGTCAGCAATTTCAGTGACTCTCACGTTGTTGGTGCAGGAGGGTTAATCAAACCTCTCTGGAGTGGAGATCGTCCTAGATGGTTCCCGGAGGAGTTAGACTGGGTCGTCGGCTGCTCATACAAAGGGCTTCCCAAGAACAAGTCCTTCACTAGAAATCCAATCGGCTGCAATATGTGTTTTCGAAGAGATGTGTTTGAGAGAGCAGGCTTCTTTACCAGCAATTTGGGAAGGTCTCGAGAGAGATTGCTGGGCAGCGAAGAAGCCGAGTTCTCATTGAGAGCACAGAGGGCAATTCCTAATTCGAGAATTATCTTTGATCCTTCGGCAGTTGTTTATCACAAAGTAAGCCGATCAAGGTCAAACCTGCGCTACCTCATGAAGAGAACGTTTAACGAAGGCGTATCAAAGCGACTAATGGCTCGTGGGTCGAAGGACACCCTTGCAGTAGAGGGCAGGTATTTGGCCTATCTCCTGAAAGACTCCATCCCTTCGCGCCTTAAGTCCATTCGTGAAGTGAATGACCTTCTCCGATTGACCGTAATTCTCGTTGGAATCACTCTGGTTCTGGTGGGGTATACCGCTACAGATCAAAATGCCAGGCGCCTGAAAAGCACATGACCAGTTACGTTTCCGCAGTCAACTGCGATTACGACAATTTTGGATCAGCGCTTGACAGAGCAGTGGGTTTGATAGGGGGCCTCGATTTAGGAGGCAAGAATTCAATTGCTGTGAAGATTAATCTGTGTGACTGCAGACCCCCAGAAACAGGTGCGATAACACATCCCAAATCATTAGACGCGCTTCTCGGTTATCTCCGCGCTGACCTACCTAGAGTTCCCATATACGTGGTCGAAAGCGATGCAACTGTTACAAGAGCAGACCTTCTAATCGACTGGTTCGGTTTTCGAGGCGTCATTGAGAAGTGGAACGCAGAATGGAGGAACCTGAGTCACGAAAAAACCCAGAGAATGAAGATCAAGGGCCGTCATTTCAAAAGCATGAAGGTGTCGACCTTGTTGCGTGATTCGTTCATTGTGAATTTGTCAAAGTTGAAGACACATTCTCTCACAAAGATTTCATGCTCATTGAAGAACCAGTACGGCTGCATTGCTTATCCTCTGAAAATACACTTCCATGATTTTCTTGACGACGCTATTGTCGACGCCAACACTGCGATGCCGTCGAATCTCAGCGTTGTCGACGGGATCGTCGCGATGGGGGGCGCCCAAGGTCCGGCATATGGCATCCCTCTTAGCGCTGGTGTACTTTTTGTGGGCAGTGATCCTGTGGCTGTCGACGCGGCATGCAGCAGATTCATGGGGTTCAATCCCTATTTCATTGGACATGTACGGAAAGCCGCTTCAGTTGGACTGGGTAGAATGCGTTCCAACGTTGTAGGCGACCATGTTCAACCAATCGACGTGAGTTTCGACCGACTCGAATACGTCACATTGAAGTTCGCAAATTACCTGCAAAGACGAGCCAGGAAGCTGTAGAGATGCGAGTCGGCGTGATAGGAGCAGGCGCAATCGCGCGTAGAGCCCACTTACCAGCACTCGCGTCCATGGAAGAAGTGGAACTGGCTGGTCTGGCTGATGTGGACCGCGAGGCTCTGCGTTCTGTCGGTAAGAGGTTCAGGGTTACGAAGTGCTACCAAGACTACAAGGAAATGCTTCAGACTGAGATTGACGCTGTGATTGTCTGCGTTCCAACACACCTGCATTCAGCCGTGGCACTCGAAGCAGCCAATGCGGGGAAACACGTACTCGTCGAGAAACCCCTTTCACTGACAACCGCCCAGGCGCGTGAGATAGTGGATGCCGCGAGGAAGAATTCGGTCACAATTTCGACCGTGCAGAACTATCGGTATTTCTCGGCAATCCAAGAGATGCACAATAGGTTCGTGTCGGGGCGAATAGGACGCCTCCTGTCGATTGACGGGGTTTGTCATACCAGGCCACCAATGGGGTGGACCAGGGGGACATGGCTGTACCAGTTCGGTGGTGTCATAGATGACTTCGCTCCTCACCTCTTTGACATGGCCTGCTGGTTTGCGAATTCAGACATCGCAGCAGTTCATGCATATGGGGATGACTACGTAGGCGACATGAAGTGCATAAATCACGCTGTCGTTTCATTGAAGTTTGACAGCGGAGCGCTTGCGACTGTCAATTCGTCTTGGCTTGTTGGAGCTACGAAGGTCATGATCAATCTGTATGGAACTGGGGGAACCATGCAGACGGACATCGGAGCTAACAATCTCGTGGAAACTCATGGCGTTTCAACACCCCTACAAGATGTTCGATGGGTCACGAAAAAGACGCTAAGCATCGTGAGGCGAGGTCTTTCCGGACAGTTGTTCAGAGGTGCACTCCAGTTCTATCCGATCCTGCTGCATGATTTTTTCAGGAGCATTGAGCAAAAGAGCTCTCCGCCGGTCCCTCTAAATGAATCTGTTAGAGTCGTAGCTATACTTGATGCGGCTCGCAAGCAACTGCAATCCACGAAAAGTTCGGGAACGCTTTGACCTTACTATCCAAAAGGGGACACACACCTACTGACTAACAGTAATCAACAAAGAGTTTCAATCGTTATCTGCACAAAGGACAGATATGAAGATCTGGAACGATGTCTGGAAAGCCTTCAGTCATCTTTCCCGAGCTACCAATACGAAGAGCTTCTGGTTGTCGATAGCACTGCAAATCCCGCTATCCGGAAGAAGATAGAAGATGATTGCAGAAGGCTCAGCGCGAAATACTTGCATGAGCCTAGAAATGGGCTTTCCGTTGCCAGGAACACTGGCATCGAGAACTGTAGCGGGAACATTATCGTATTCATAGACGATGACTTCATTGTTGAGAAGGATTTCTTGGCAAATCTCCTCCGAAGCTATGACAGCCGTGACGTCGGATCTTGCACCGGAAGAATGCTGTCGTATCGAGACGATGAATTGAGCAGAGTGTTCGAGAAGCATATGAGCTACGATAGAGGGGAGGTGGAACTCAGAGTGACGGCTCGTGATATGAACTTCCGCACGCTTTTCAAGACTGCGCTATCCAAGGCGCTAGGCAAAAGACGAAGCGTTCCACCTTACAATGTCGGGTTTGGTTTCGGTTCTTTTCGGAGGGAAGTATTCTGTAGGGTGGGAGAATTCGATACGAATCTTGGTCGAGGCACGCCACAGATGGGTAGCGACGATGTGGACATATACTATAGAGCCCTCCGAACTGGATACACAATTGTGTATCAGCCCAGTGCTGTGATACGTCATAACCACAGACATACGACGAGCGAATTGATTGAGTATGCATATTCGTCCGGCGTGTCTATAGCCTCTTTCACGAAGAAATACATGAAAGAGCCCTATGTCCTCGCTTTGTTTATTGCGAATGTGATCCTCACAAACTTTGCGCTAATGAAAGCGGCCATCAAGTCTGATCCGAAACTAGAAGCGATATGGTGTGCCCAATTGAGAGGGTATTTCAGAATCTTCCAGGTCAGTCCGTCCAGGAACAGGTTCCTCATGTGGGACTAGGCAAGACATGCCTAGAATACTCCTTATCGGCACCTACGGTTCGCTAAACAAAGGCGACGAAGCTAGACTGAGATCCTTAGTCGACAACGTGAGAAAAATCACCCCAAACGTGAGTTTTTCCCTGATGTCCTATGATCCTGTAGCCGACAGGAAAATCTACGGGGGGGAGATCGATATCGTGGAGACGCCGTGGAAAAACAGAACGAGGCGAACGCCTTTGCATCGTGTCCTTCCTAGCGTGATTATTCTTATCGCATGCTGCATTTTACATGGGATCTCCGGAAGAATCCCGGTGAAGATTCTTTCCGAATACGACATTATCCTTGATGCAAGTGGGGAAAGCCTGTCCGACTATTTTGGTCAGAGAGCTCTTTTGTCTTGCCTGTTTCCCGTTATCCTTTGCATGTTGATGAGGAAATCTATCATACTAAGCGCCCAGTCCATCGGGCCTTTCGAGAAGAGGTTCACGAGACTTCTGGCCAGACTTGTCCTTGCGAGGGCAAGCTTAGTCTCCGTCAGAGACTTCGAGAGCCTACAATATACACAGCAGTACACACGCTCAAACGTCTTGTTGACGGCCGATCCAGCGTTCCTTCTCGAAGGAGCACCACCAGCGCGGGCTCAAGAAATCCTACGCAAAGAAGGCGTGGACAGAGATGATCCGATCATAGGAATCTCCATCGGTTATGGTTCTTTCAAACGGACTACTGGTCAGACATTCGGATTGGACAAGGCTCATCATGAACTCGTGAGAATTGTGGCGAGGGCAGTCGACTATCTCCAAGAAAGACTGGGGGCTACGATTATTCTCCTTCCACACGTCTTCATTCCGAGCGAAAATGACGAAGTCGTGCTCAAAGAGGTATACCTTAGGGCACAAAGAAGTGCCAAGGTCAAGCTCTTTGCTGGAAGCTACACGCCTGGAGAGCTAAAGAGCATAATAGGGCAATGCGAATTAGTCGTTGCTTCAAGATTGCATCCAATTATCCATGCGCTTTCTGGGCATGTTGTTCCGATAGCAATTGGCTATAGTCACAAGATGCGGAGCATTATGAGAGAATTCGGACTTGAGGAGTATGCCTTTTCAGCGCATGACTTAACTTACGACCAACTTGTCCGAGTAATAGATGACGCCTGGAAGAACAGGAATGCAATCAAAGAAAGACTGCCTTCGAAACTGGTGGAAGTTCGCAGGCGAGCCTTGCTCAATGTTCAGGCAATTGTGAGTTTGTTACCTAGACCTCGTCTGGGGATCCAAGGAGATTGCCCTGACGAGTAGAGTTGGAACAGTCCAGAGCGTAGTTCAGGCCGGCCTTTGCACCGGGTGCGGAACATGCGCCGCCTTTTGCCCAAGGCTCGCGATAGAAATGGTGCGAGACTGCAGCGACGGAATCTGGGTGCCAGCAGTAGACGCAAAGCGATGCCAACCATGCGGAATCTGCTTACGAGTGTGCCCTGGAACTTTGGACGATTCGAGAGAGTTGAACGCAGCAATCTTTGGAACAGAACCAGAAAACAACCTCTTGGGGAATGTCTTGTGTTGCTATTCAGGGCATTCTACGGACCAGGGATTGAGAAACAGCGCGTCGTCTGGCGGATTGGTAAGCCAGATACTGATCTTTGCTCTTGATCATGGAATAATTGATGGTGCTTTGGTCACAAGAATGAATGAGAAGAAACCACTCGAGGCAGAATCGTTCATAGCAAGATCGCGCGAAGAAATTCTATCGGCATCAGGTTCAAAATACTGCCCGGTACCGGTCAACGTCCTATTGAGAGATATCCTCAACCAAGACGGTAAGTTTGCGGTTGTGGGCTTGCCCTGCCACATCCGTGGGGTGAGAAAGGCGGAGATGATCTATGAAAAGCTGGCTAAACGGATTGTTTTGCATATTGGGCTGCTATGCTCTCACACTCTCAATTTTCTTGCAACTGATTTTCTTCTCCAACCGGCCACAACAAATGGGGCCACTGTAACCAAACTTCGTTATCGCGGCCACGGTTGGCCGGGGTTCCTCACCGCACAAACAGTCGATGGCGAACGCTTCTCATTGCCGTATCAGAAGTTCGGGCGGATGCATATTCTGCATTTCTTTGCGCCTCGTCGTTGTCTGATATGTGTTGATCAAAGTTGCGAGCTAGCAGACCTCTCATTTGGAGATGCTTGGCTGCCCGAGTTCGTAAATGACAAGGTCGGGCGCTCGGTTGTGGTTTCGAGAAATCCGAAGGCGGAAGGAATCTTACAGCAAGCAAGAGAAGAACACATTGTTGCCCTGGACAACTTAAGTCGAGACAGCTTAGTGAGATCCCAGAAACAGGTTCTCTATTTCAAGAAAAAGACCGTGCAGGTGCACTATCACTTGAGATATGGCCGCAAAATTCCAAACAATTCTGAATTGCTGGAGCCGACTTGGCCTGATTATCTCTTAGCGATTCTTTTCAATTTGAATGTCAGTATTTCAGCTAGAAAAGCGCTATGGAAATTGATCTTTCCCTTGATCCCATTGCAAATGCTCCTTATGAAGCCACTAAGCTGGCTGAGTTCCAGACCTCGGACTCATGTGCTCTCGCAGGGGTGACCGCGTGAAATCCACTCGTGTGACCTGGGTTCGAGCGTTCGCATACGCAATGGCATTCGTGACATTGGCTGGGGTATGCATACTACCCTTGGTGTTCAAAGGCACTAACACGTGGTCTATTTGGGTTGCCGCATACGCCCACCACGTGATTCAAAGAGGTCAGCTGACCGACACCGCATTCATTCCAGACTTCCATCTGTTCGACAAGGGCGCGATTAGATTCGAGGCGGACTACCCGGCCCCGTCTATCCTACTTGCCGTGCTTGTTCTAGTAACAAGTGTAGAAATTCAGAATGCGATATTCATCCCCATAACGGCTCTTGCCAGCATCATCTTTTTCGTAATAGCAAGATCGGCGCTCTACGATCGCAAAGACAAGAACGCGATCGGCTTGGTTCTTGCCGCGGTCTATTACTTTTTTGCTAGCTCCATGATGCCCTACATGTCAATCGGGAGAGCCCAACTGGGCATAATCCTCTTGACGTACTTCCTTTTTTTATTGATGAAGTTTCTGCAGGGAGGACGGAAAAGCGCCACCTACATATTTCCCCTCTGCTTACTGACACTTGCCATTGGCTTGTCGTATTATACAGCAACATTGTCAGTGGCACTGGCAACAGCCATTCTCATCCCGCTTTCAGCCCTTCCCTCGTTTCGAAGAAAATGGCAGCTAACCGGCGTGGCATCCATCAGCGCGCTCGGAGTCTTTGTTTTCATTGAGAAAGCGGCAACCCCGGTAGCGCTTGCGTTGGGTGGGAAAGTGGATCTTGCCTCGTTCTCGCGCAATGTTGTCGAGTATGCGCGCTTTTGGCTTGGAGCCGAAGGCGAGCAAGGCATGGGTTGGTATCTGTGGAGAGGATTTACTGATGCCGGTGCTTTCTACCAGATCCTTGAAAGAATGAAAACCGTATTGTGGGTGGTGACCATAGCTGCGGTCGTGGTCATCTTGCTGTCATACAGGTGGAGCAATACTGGTCCCCTGAGAAAAATGTGGGTGTTCTCGATTATAGTGACTTTTGCAAGTCTCAGTGAGCTAACCTACCTATTTATTCTACCGAAGTCCCCGTTCCGCTTCCTAACGCTCTATGGGCAGATCTGCTTGCTTTTCATACTAGGAAGGTTGATTGGTCATGCATCCAAACTACCCAAGTTGGGACCGTTCCATGTTCGACGGGTTATGATCGTCGCTTGTCTGATTACGCTGTTGTTAATCGTTGGCGTTGGCTTTGGGACATGGCAACGCGCATGGGAGTTCGGAGTCGCTGGGGAGAGGCCTAACGCTTACTATGAAGCAGAGCCGTTGTCGAGATTTCTTTGTCGGTACTCCTCAGCAGACAGCCCTGTAACTCTTTCAGGAGATGCGCATTACACTGCTATTGTTTTCCTCACTATTTATGTCTGCGGCAAGGTTGATAGCGTGGGTACAGAGCCACTGGACAGCGATGCCATACTGCTCTACAAGAGTCTACTCAACGATCGACTTGACCCGTTTCTCAGAAGGATGCAAATAAGAGGCATTGCTAATCTAATGTTGTTCACCACCACTAAACCGCTCTGGGGAAGTGCGTTGGGATACACAGTGACACTTCAGAATATCGACGTTCTATCACAATCGTCGCGCGTTAGTCTCATGTACGCCGACGGTTATTCGCGACTATATTGGCTCCAATCATGAGAAGAGACCAAGGCGCTTCAGACCATATCCTCGGCTGCGCCGCGATCTGCGCCTTTTCTGTGGTTCTCAAAGACGAGAAACTATGTCACCCCTCAGGTCTCTTGCTGATAAAATAGTCAACGGGACGGCTGCTAAAGTGAGGTCTCTCAGTTATCTCCCCGCGGGTCTTAAGCAGCTCATTGATCAATGACAAGAGTATTCGGCCTCGCTTCAATGGCGAGGCAAGTGGACTGCGGTCTGAACATTCTGATTCGGTTGATCAACGAGTTCTCTAATTCCGCAAGCCGACAGAAACTACAAAACCCGCTGGTGGATTTGAAGGAGTAGATACGTCGTGGATGGCACTTGGAATTTGTGGCAAAGCAAGCTGGCGGAATTTAGTAAGTGGAGCTTGCGCAGAAGATCTATTTTGGAGAAATTATACGCCTGGTATTTGCTTAGGCAGCTCCTCAAAGATATCCCCTCTGAATTCAATGGAGCGGTTTTGGACGTAGGATGCGGTTCCGGCACTATTCTTCGAGCAATAGCGCAAGGATCCCTAACGACCGCTATCGGGGTAGACCCGCTTCTTGAGACGTCTCTCAATCCTTTTCTACAAAAAGCTCGAGAGAGGAACCTTAGTTCTCTCCATCCGCTGCTTGCTGTTGGAGAGAGACTTCCAATTAGGAATGAAAGCGTCTGTTTCTGCTTGGTAGTCGAAGCACTGGATCATGTGGCCAATTCGAAATGTTTACTGACCGAGATCCACAGGGTCTTGGCCAACAATGGGCAATTATTAGTTGAACAGCATATTCGTGAAGATTCACGGGCCTCTGACATGCAGCATCTTAGAAACTATAGTGAAGACTCACTGGTTGAGGAACTCAGAGAATCAGGTTTCATTGTAGTGAAGAAAAGGAACCTGGCGGAGCAGCTGCTCAAATTTCCACTGTCAGCGCTCTTCAATTTGGGCAGAAAGTATTACCTTAGACATTCAGACAAAGAGTTTGATACAACTGACGCCTTTCATGGAGAGCTGGTGGCGCTGGCAACAAAAGCCTAAATCAGCTTCGGTAGTTGCGCAAGCACCCTCTGAGCCTTTTGAATAGCATTCAGGAATTGTTTTCCGCAAACGACAGAACCACCAGTACCATCTAGCAGATGGAAGGTAGCAGCTTCGATCATGAATTCCCCTTGTAAGACGAAACGAGTAACGGCGCGGATGGCAAGGGGGCCGATAGTTGCAGAAGGATCGGCCAACCCAAGTATATGCTGAAATCAAATGGCCCCCTCACCAAAATTGAACACAGCAGATACATACGTCGGACACGCGACCAAACCGACAAGCCCGTTTCACTGAGGGAGGCCAAGTAGCACCTAGGAATGGGAGCATGCCAGACTCGATCTTAGAAGTGTACCGTGCGGTAATAACCATGAGCATGGTTTACGACCACACATTCATGTGGTCAGACGCAACCTTCGGTGATGTCCTTGATCCCTTGGAGAATTGACTCCCGATATTTCTAGAGGTACAATACTGCAATGATCCATGGAGATCCCAAAAACGGCGCAATCAAATTGACCCGCGACAAAGGCAAATAGGTCACGTCAAATAGGCAAGAAATGAACCCTGCCCGGCCAAGTCTTAGTTACTGGTGCAGCTGGTTTCATGGTCTCATGGTTCAGTCAGCAAGCTTTTCACTGAGCCTTCACGGAACGAACCGGTCCCCCCGGCAATTCCAACCATAACAATTAGATCACGTCCGAAGCGGTCAAGAAACTCGTCATAGACTAGGTGTGAGATCTTCCAGAATACCAGATCCTTTTTGCGGCCGCCTCAGACAACTCTTAACCACAACAGGTCTTCTCCAAGTTGCATGGGTTCATCTGTGGTGGAGTTGGCTGAGATTGCTGAGGAGTCTGCTAGAGGGTAGGCATGTATTTTGTTCCCGCAGCCATTTCATGAATGTATTGTTATTGGCACAGGATAGCTATTCCCTTACTCTCGTCCTCATTACGGGTATTACTCAGGTCCTTCTGCAACTGGGCCGGTTTCTGCTAGTTTGACCACATCTGCCTCTCAAGAAGCTTGACACACTTCTCGATCCATCTTTCGACGAGGCGTTGAGCAACGCGGGGATCTCGAGGATGAATTTTGATATAAATTACTTTCACCATCGTCCTCAGTTCGGATTGGAGGCGCAGAAAATCCTCGTCAAAGCTGAGAATGATATCGCCACTCTGGCGCCCGAGTTCGGCTATATTGTGGTTTCTCGCCCCTGCCCCAAGTATCTCAACAGCGAGTCTTGCCTGGAACCCTTTTACTTTCAGCGTGTCGCGAAGTGAAATTGGAACATTTTCATCCAAGAGAAACCGAGGCAAGTCTAGGCTTCCAAAGCCTTAACCTTCTCATACTTGATCGATTCGTGAACTCGTTTAGCGAACCGTAAGACCTCGAACAACGTATCGCGCCTAAGGTGTGGATACTCTTTCAGAATATCGTCAACCGAGTAGCCCGCTTGAATGAGTTCCAAGACTAATTCGACGGGGATCCTGGTGCCCTTCGCGACGGGTTTGCCACCGAGGATTTCTGGGTTTGACTCGATTGACATTCGCGGCCACCCCAACGACACAAGTCCAAGCGGCAATTTACTTAGCCGCCTACCTAACGCTCGCCCCGGTCTTCAAAGCAATCAGACGAACCGACCTGGAGATCTTGGCACCGATACTCGGCCAGATCAGAATCCTCAGACCCGCGACCAATCTCATCTTCGCATATGAGACACGCCTCCTCAACATGCTTGAGCGCAAAATCAGCACAACCTAGCCCTCGCCACAGCAAACTAGGGGTTGCAAGTTCGCGGTAACTAGTTGTCTTGCCACGCCAGTTTCATCGCGCGGGCAAGACGTATAAGTAAGGAATTCTTACATTTTCCCCTGCGGCGATATCATTGGCCACGAGCGATGTTGTAAAAATCACTTCGAAGGGTCAAATGACGTTACCAGCGGAGGTCAGAAAAGAACTCGACCTTGAGGAAAACAGTTACGTCTACGTGACCAGGGTCGGTCAACTCGTAATCATCAAGAAGGTTGATGAGCTTACGCTTGACGAAATATCAGTCATACTTCAGAGCCTCGCGAAAGAGAACTCGATAACGAAAGAGATGCTTCTCAGGGACGTGGAGATAGTTAGGGAGCGCTTCATGAGAGAACGGCATGCCAAAGCCTCAGGTCCTTCTTGATACGAACGTGATCCTCTCCGGCCTGGTCTATCCCACCGGAAATGAGCATAGAATTCTGAAATTGGCCGAGGAGAAGCGAATCCTTCTGGTATTGCCTGAGTTCATTCTTGAGGAAACCAGAAATGTGCTGGCCAAGAGATTTCCTGCACATCAGGTACTTCTCGAAGCATTCCTCAAAAGGACTGACTTTACGATGATCTCGCGTGATGAGATTGAACCGTTAATCGAACCGAATATCGGCAGAGTCCGAGACAGAAACGATACGCCGGTGCTGGCCGCAATAGTGCACTCCAAACCAGATTACGCAGTTACAGGCGACAAAGTCCTATGGGCCGACCTGCAAAGACTCAAAGATGTAACAGATGTCGTCCGCGTACTCTCACCTAGGCAATTCCTAGAACTCCACGCATTCCGCCCAAAGTGATTGAAAAACGATTGCGGCTTGAGCGAAACATCAGCACAACCTCAACTCCTCTAGCGAAATGATGAAGAAGGCTAGCTGCGTCATTCTGACCATGAAAGTACTCTCCAGAAGGGTTCTAGTCACCGGCGGAGCCGGATTCATCGGAAGTCACCTAGTCGATCTCATCGCGAGACAGGTCATCACGTTTGGATCATAGATAACCTGTCAACAGGTTCCCCAGATAATCCCAGGAAGGAAGATAATATCAAGCTCGTAAAGGGCGAGGTAACAGACCAGCCCTCCGTGGGCAGCGTGATGGGGAATGTGGATGCAGTGGTCCACCTTGCAGCAATCTTGGGTCATGAACTGTGCTTGCGCAATCCTGAACTCGCAAACCAGGTGAACGCAAACGGAACCCTAACAATCCTAGAAGAGGCGAGGAAGCATGATATCAAACGGTTCGTGCTCGCCTCCTCTGCAGCCATCTACGGAAACGCAACTAAACTGCCAATTACCGAAGACTCAAAACTAGAACCATTGACGCCATACGGAGCTAGCAAGCTTGCCGCCGAACGGCATTGCCTAGACTATGCTCGCCTCTATGGCTTGTCGACAGTCTGCCTGCGATACTTCAACGTCTTCGGCCCCCGACAAACCGCACGCCAGTACAGTGGGGTCATAACTGAATTCATGAAGAATCTCCGAGAGGATAAACCGCCATTAGTTTTCGGAGATGGACTCCAGACCAGAGACTTCGTGAGCATAGGCGGCGTTGTTAACGCCACGGTACTTGCCCTCGATTCCGAGACCG
>Ga0315281_10002695_pt1 | contig 26282 bp, 20 predicted proteins | sample YL17G07_0_MG_FD_204540 | JGI IMG/M metagenome (GOLD analysis project Ga0315281, IMG submission 204540) | Sediment microbial communities from Yellowstone Lake, YNP, Wyoming, USA - YL17G07_0 | ecosystem: Environmental > Aquatic > Freshwater > Lake > Sediment | place: USA: Wyoming | collected... | reverse complement strand
CACCATGCAAGCAGCAAAGCACTTCGATGAGCTTGACTGGGATACCCGGGCTCGGATTCTCGATCTCCCCCAGGCTGGAGCCGCCCCGATTGGCGATGATATGCGGTCAGGGCGTGAGACTTCAACGTCGGTGAAAGCTGACGCAGAGTTCGAGGTTCGCATAAAAATGATGGCGCGGCAACAGCCGCAGCCGGCATCGTCGAGCGCGCGGAATTTCGAACGTGAAACGTATATAGCTGCTCATCGAGTGCTGGGCACGCGGAAGGACGTGAACCTGCTCTCCCAGCTCATCGGCGGTGATGTCCTCTTCCGACATTCGCTGGCAACGGAAGAAGCCGCAGCTCGGCTTCCGCTCGAGGTATGTCGGAGTGAAGAGGAGTTCCGCAAGATTATGGAGCGATGGAACCTCTTGATCTATGAGATGTCGGGCGCCGGGAAGACCGATCTCTCGTTCTTCGCGAAGCAAACCCCGGAGGCAAGCGTGAGGTGGGACATCAGCAACCTGAGAGCGTACTACTCCTCCACGGTCGAAGCTGTGGTCGAGGAAGGAAAACACAGGGTGGCTATGTCGGTGTCGAGAGTGTTCCAGGAATCTCTCGGCAAACGCGAGCCCACGAATCCGGTTGAGTGGTCCACCGCCTACCTCCGTTTCCTTGGTAAGATGGAAGCTTACCTTTCGTGGATCTCTGAGCAGCTGAGAAAGTAGGAATCAGGAGTTAGAAATCAGAATCTCAGTTGTCCCTCCGCCTGTTGTGACCCCGTAACAGACGATCACCCTCTTTGCGCGTCATTTCTGCTTTCGCCGGCAGCTTTCGGGCCGCAAAGAGCGGCCTTTTCCCGCACCTTGAACCCATCGTGATTTCAGGGTATATTGGATAGGCATTGCGCTTTGATGATTTCGGAATTCTGTATGACACCCAGAAGAATCTGAGTTACATTCCGCACTACGCAATTCCTGATTGATTCTCTATTCGGCAATCTGCAATCCCTCATTCATATGTGGCAATGGCTTTTCAACACATTTCTTATCCTCTTCTTCGTCCTGCTGAACGGTTTCTTCGTAGCAGCCGAGTTTGCTATCGTAAAGGTTCGTGCGACGCAGATTGAGCCTCTCGCGGCGAAGGGCAACTGGCGCGCGAAGATTGCCTGGGAAATCATCACTCACCTAGATGCGTACCTGTCCGCTACCCAGCTCGGCATCACGATGTCAAGCCTTGCTCTTGGTTGGTTGGGTGAGCCGCTGGTGGCAGATCAGCTTCGACCCTTGCTCGGCAATATCGGGATCGCTAAACCGGAGATTGTCACCGGCGTCTCATTCGGTGTTGCCTTCGGCATCATTACCTTCTTGCATATTGTCCTCGGCGAGCTGGCGCCGAAATCCTTAGCCATCCAGAAAGCAAGCGGCACCGCACTCTGGACCGCCTATCCACTCAAGCTATTCTTTCTCGTCTTCAAGCCGATCATCTGGTCGTTAAACTCGCTTGCGAATGCAATCCTTCGACTCATTGGCATCCAACCCGCGGGAGAGTCCGAGCTGCTGCATTCCGAAGAGGAATTGCGCCTCCTGCTAGCTCAGGAAAGGGGGGTTTCAGTTGCGAGCAAGAGCATTGTCCTGAATGCGATGGACTTCCGTCGCAAGCAGGCCCGCCATTCAATGGTCCCAAGGACTGAAATGATGACGCTTTCTTTGTCAGCGCCGGTACAAGAGAACATCAACATCATGCGCACCAACAAGTTCTCTCGCTACCCTGTCTATAGGGACTCGATTGACAATATCATCGGGGTCATTTATACGAAGGACATCTTCAAGCAAGACCGACACCTGAAGGCTGATTTCACTCTTGAATCGGTACTCCGTGACGCGACCTTTTTGCCGGAAACGGCCAACCTGGAGCGAGTCCTCGAGACGATACTTCAGCGAAAAACCCACATGGTGATTCTTGCCGATGAGTATGGAGGAACGGCCGGCCTCATTACGCTGGAGAATGTGCTGGAGGAACTCGTCGGACCGATTCAGGATGAGTTTGACCGCGAGTCACCTGAGGTTACAAAAGTCAGCGACGATGAATACGTTCTTGATGCAAGTCTAACGACCAACGACGTCGAGCGACTCATTAGTCAAGAGTTATCTCCAAAGGATATCCTCTCCATCGGTGGATTTGTGCTGGAGCAGCTTGGACACATTCCGCAAAAGGGCGAGAGCGTTCAAGTCAATGGGGTCGAGTTTACCGTGGAACAGGTAAACGACCGCGTGATTGATCGTGTGCGCGTTCGACGCATCCCGCCACCGAAGGATGATGAAACCGGCGAATAATCGTAGCGCCCATCTCACGATCTCCTGCGTTTCTCTTCCCCCAACATCTGGAGCATGATAATAATGAAGCACTTCGCCCGCATTTGCCTCGCGCTGTTCATTTTTTACTCGACAGGTCTCTCACAACTCCAGGTTCCACAGTGGGCGAAAGATGCCGTTTGGTATCAGATCTTCCCGGAGCGGTTCCGCAACGGTGATCCAACGAACGACCCAACTGCGGCAGATCTCGAGCTCGCTGCAGAGCGCGGATGGCGCATCTCACCGTGGACGAGTGACTGGTACAAGCTCCAGTCGTGAGAGAAAAAGCACAGCGGGAATTTCTACGAGAACGTTTTCGAACGGCGCTTCGGGGGCGATCTTCAGGGCGTGCTGGACAGACTCGACTATCTCGCCGATCTCGGCATCAACTCAATCTATTTCAATCCCGTCTTCGAGGCAATTTCCCTCCACAAGTATGATGCATCGATTCTCGTGCACAAGAAATAAAGCTTCTTGAGTCGTCTGACAGCTTGCGCCGGGGGCGCATTTTCGCCGAAGACGGATGAGCCGGGTAAACAACACAGTGAAACGGACCAAGACCTGCCCACTTGACACTCACAAGGAAACACGTAACTTGAGGAGGTGCAAGGTGAGCCGGTAGGAATCCAGAAAGCTCATCCAGGGGCAGCCTCTCTACCACATCCGTCGTGACCGATCACAGAGGCGACGATGATACGTCAAGTCCTCCCACAATTCCTCCTCTTACTTATCTTCCTCTTTCTCTCTCTCACCGAGTCAGCAGATCCTGGAGCGGTTTCGCGAAAGACCATTGTTCATTCCCAACAGGAAAAGGAATTCGAGCAGCGTCGAATGACGATGGTGCGCGAGCAGATTCAGGAGCAAGGCATTATGGATTCTGCCGTGCTTCAATCGATGCGTCGAGTTCCGCGTCATCAGTTTGTTCCGTCTGAGATTCTGCGGGAAGCCTACATGGACCGGCCCTTGCCGATCGGATATGGCCAAACGATCTCTCAGCCGTACATCGTCGCGCTCATGACTGAATTGCTTGCGCTGAAGAGGAGCCACAGAGTGCTCGAGATTGGCACCGGCTCTGGGTATCAGGCCGCAGTCCTCGCGGAGATCGTCGACTCGGTCTGGACAATCGAAATCGTTCAGTCGCTCGCAAAGTCGGCCGAAGAGCGGCTGTGGAGGCTAGGGTATGGAAAGGTGCGGGTGCGTTGGGCTGACGGCTATTATGGCTGGCCAGAGCGAGGGCCGTTTGATGCGATCATTGTTACCGCTGCCGCTGAGCATGTTCCTCCGCCGCTCGTCCAGCAACTCCGGGATGGGGGCCGAATGGTGATTCCGGTCGGTCATCCGTTCTTCGTTCAGAATCTTGTGCTTGTCGAGAAACGGGGTGGCAAGATCACGACTCGCAGCATTGCCCCCGTCCGCTTTGTCCCGCTTACAAGACAACAATGACCACTCGCCTCGCGTGGATCGTTGGAGTACTCTCCGCGGCACTCCTCGGATTTGAGTTGTCGCTGATGCGTATTCTTTCGTATGCGCAGTGGTATCACTTCGCGTACATGATCATCAGCGTAGCACTGCTCGGGTTCGGCGTCAGCGGAACGCTCCTCTATTTGTTTCGATCTTCTCTTCTGCGACGGGCAAGTCTCGTTGTTGGAGCTGCAACCGGCCTTTGCTCTCTCTCGCTGGTTCTCTCGCCGCCGCTCCTCTCGCAGATTTCTCTTGATCCCTTTCTTATGGTTTGGGATCCTGTCAGATTCTGGCAGCTGCTCCTCTTCTATATCCTCGCGTTCCTTCCGTTCTTCTTTGGCGCCACGGTGATTGGTCTTTCCTTTATCATTTACCCTGATCGAGTGGGGCGACTCTACTTCTCGAACCTCATCGGTTCAGGCATCGGCAGTCTTGGCGCGGTCCTCTTGATGGAATGGATTCATCCCCACGATTTACCTTTCGCGATGGCGCTCATCACCGTCCCAGCGCTCGTGCTGGCAGCTTTTGATCTTCGGCGAACAGGAATGGTATTGATTGGTCTGCCTCTTTTCCTGATGGTGGTTGTTCTGGTTGTGCCGCTGCCGCGCCCCGAGCGGTCCCAGTACAAGAGTCTTTCTAAGTCTCTTCTCCTTCCCGATGCTCGGATTGTGCATGAGAGGATGGGTCCGCTTGGTGTATTGGAGGTAGTAGAGAGCTCAGCGCTTCGCTATGCGCCGGGGATGAGTCTATCGTACCAGGGCAAGATTCCTCATCAGCATGGGGTGTTCAGCGATGGAGAATGGCTGGGATCGATCCTTGATGTGCGTGACACGGCTGCACTGAGCATGCTCGAACATTCGATCTTCGCGCTGCCGTATCAGTTGCGGGAACAGCCGCGAGTGCTTGTTCTTGGGTTGGGGACCGGCAATGACATCCATCTCGCGGTTCACAACAGAGCGGAGTCCATCACCGGTGTCGAGATGAACGGGGAATTAGTGGAGCTGCTGGCTGAAGCGTACAAGGCTGAATCGGCGAATCTCCTCCGCCGCGAGGATGTACATATCGTCATCGGAGAAGCGCGTTCTTTTCTCGCGCGGCTGACCGACCGGTTTGATATCATCGTCCTGCCTGTCCACGAGGGATTTATCGCCTCAGCGGCCGGGACGCAAGCTCTCTTTGAGAATTACCTGTCCACCGTTGAATCATTCGAGACGATGATCGATCGGCTGACGGACAATGGAATCCTCGCGGTTCATTGCTGGATGACGTTTCCCCCGCGAAGTCCGCTGAAGGCTATCGGGATGATATTCGAGGCGATGAGATTGAAGAGGGTCAAGAGCCCGGAGAACCATCTTGTCGCCGTAAGGAGCTGGAATTCGTTCAGTGCGATGGTGAAGAAGGAGCCGTTCACGAAAGAAGAAATTCGGTTGGTGCGCAGGTTTTGCGATGAAAATGGATTTGACCTGGTGTATTTGCCGGGCATCCAGCCGGATGAAGTCAACCGCTACCACGTGCTCACGCCACCGTATCCGTATGAAGCAACGATGGCAATCATCAACGGTCGGGGGAAAGACTTTGCTGATCGTTACCCTTTTTCTCTTGAACCGGCGACGGACAATCGACCGTACTTCTCGCACTTCTTCAAGTGGACGCGGCTTTCGGATCTGATGAGAGCCTACGGGACAACGGAGGCAACATTCTTTGAGTTGGGTTATGTTCTCTTGCTCGCTACGTTTGCACAGCTGGCGCTGCTCAGTTTTGTCCTTATTATCCTCCCTCTGCTCTTGAAGCGCAAGCAGCGCGCCCCACGGGGAGCGATGTTGCAGACTATTCTTTATTTCGGTTCCATTGGATTTGGGTATATGTTCGTTGAAATGGTTATGATTCAGAAGTTCATTCTGTTTCTCGGTCATCCTGTCTATTCTCTGTCCGCCGTTATTGCTGCGATGTTGGTGTCCTCCGGGTTTGGAAGTTATGTGTCGGAACGCTTTGCCGAGCGAAGCCCGAATATGTCACGCCTCGTGTTCGTTGGAATCGTTCTAACCTTGTTGCTGTATGCTGCCTTCCTTTCTCCAGCGCTCTCGTTGTTGCTGCCCTTGTCGTTCTGGTGCCGACTGATCCTCTGTGTACTCTTCCTAGCTCCTCTCGCATTTCTGATGGGATTTCCTTTCCCTCTTGGCCTCAAAGCTGTTTCACGTCAAGCGGAATCGCTCATTCCCTATGCCTGGGGTGTCAACGGATACTGCTCGGTGATGAGTGCAACTGTGGCTGTGCTGCTGGCGATTGAGCTTGGATTTGTTGTTCTCTTCATCCTGTCAATTCTTCTGTACAGCTTGGCGGCACTTTCCCCCACGGCTGTCACTCGAGGTTCCTTGGACTCACCTTCTTCAGCCCGCTGAGTCGCCATTTTCCCATTTCCACTGCTATTCACAGAGGCTTGACATTAAATGCAAAAAACGCAACATTCAGCTAGTCGCAGGCCTCTGCGAGCCCAAGACCGTTCATGTCCATTCATTGGCTCGCTCACGTTATATGCCGGACGAAGTGACCGGCTAGCTGCAGCGTGTTTCTCATCCGACCAAGAGATCAGCACTTATTCCAACACAACCACTGCTTGCCCACTAGAACCGCGGTCGAGAACATCATCTTTGTTCCGCTGTTCAGTTCCGCTCCTCAGAATCCCGCCTTAAGAGCGGAATCCTGAAGGGCGGGAAATCCCGCTTACACAGCGGAATCCCCGCCTGCCCAAACGCAGCCTAACGCTAGGCGGGCAGGCAAAGCGCGGGATCACAAAGTCACCAAAACACTGAGCCAAAGGCTCATCTCCGCCAGAGGCGGATGAGCCTATGGCTCAAGCCTCAGGCTGAAAAGAAAAACTTTTTGATTTTGTCCCCTTTGGAGAAACTTTGTGACTTCCCCGCCCGCCTGCTCGCCCGGCTCCGCCGTTCGAGCGGGCGTCGTTCGGGCGGGGTGTCTTGCCTGCCCGCCCCGAAGAACTAAGATGGCAGGCGGGGTGGCCCACCACTTTTCAACTGGATTCCTAGCCCAGGGAGGTCTTCGTGCGAACAGAGCGAAGGCTGGGTTTGGCGCTCTCGGGGGGAGGGTTCCGCGCGTCGTTTTTCCACTCTGGTGTCCTTGCACGACGAGCTGAACTCAATCTTCTTCGGCCCATCGAGCTCATCTCGACTGTGTCTGGCGGCTCCGTCATCGGAGTGCTGCACTGTTTACATCTGCAACGCTCGTTTGAGTTTACATCCGAGAACAAGATCACACCTCAAGCCCACATCGATGTGGCGAAAGCGAATCATGATGACTTCCGCGACGATGTCCAGCAGAATCATCGGACGAGCACATGCGAGGATCGTGGCAAAACCTGGACGATGATTACCAACAGACTCTTCTCGTGTCGCGATCGTGTTGTACCACCAAATCGTCGTGTCAATGACAGTGTTGAAGAATGAGCCGAACGAAAATTGCCGTAGCGTTGATACACGGGATAGGCAAGCAGGATCCTAATTTCGCCGAGCCAATGATGGAGCTCCTTCGTCGAGGTTTTGCGCGCAGGCTCCGTGAATTTGGAGAAGGAGTGGGAGAAGACCTCGTCCTCCGACCCGTGTACTGGGCCCCGGTACTGCAACGTCGAGAGGATATCCTCTGGGAGAGAGTCAAGGCGGAGCACGACTTGGACTACCTCACACTTCGGCAACTGATGATTGACCTTGCCGCCGACGGTCTAGCGTATCAACCAGCGCGCAGAGAGCAGGTTATTTATGACGACGTGCACGCCGTGTTCGCAGACGCGATGAGAATGCTTGCCGAAGGGGCCGGTACGACCGCACCACTCTGTTGCGTTGCACACAGCCTTGGGACAGTGATCGCAAGCAATTATTTCTACGATCTCCAGGCACGAAAGTACTCGGACTCCCTTCGCTCACTGATCCGCGATAATCCCCTTGAGCAAGGCAAGACGCTCACGCTCTTCTATACCATGGGGAGTCCGATCGCCATCTGGAGCCTCCGCTTTCCGAAAAGCGGCGCTGCTGACGAATTCGGTAAACCGATCGATGTACCTTCAAAGGATCTCATAACGTTCTATCCAAATCTCGTGGGTGAGTGGATCAATTTTTTTGACGAGGATGACATTATCGCATATCCGCTCCGCGTGCTCAACTCAGAGTATGCCGCCCACGTCAACGATCAACCCGTCAACGCGGGGAATTGGCTCACCAGCTGGAATCCCGCTTCACATCTGGGTTACTGGACGAACAAGGACGTCATCAACGCGATCGTTGACGGCCTCGTGCGGACTTGGAAGAACGTGAACAGAATTAGCTCATAAACATTCATCAAGCAGAGAAAGGAGCAGCTTATGGCTCTCAACCGCAGCATGCGACTCCCGGAGAATCAGTACTTTCCCCGAAGCGGGGGCAAGACCGGCATCTGCATTCACCATACCGTGGGTGGGTCGGCGCGCTCGACCTTCGAGTGGTGGATGAAGGATCCGCTTCAGATTGGAACCGCTTACATCATCGAACGGGATGGAACAGTCTTTGAGGTCTTCGATCCTGAAGCATGGGCGTGGCAATTCGGATTGTCGTGGCCAGCGGAAAACAAGATTGCATTCGAAAAACGCTTCATCGGCATCGAGATTGCCAGCGAGGGGGGATTGACTGAATCGAGCGGGAAGCTGTACTGTTTCGATACGATCTCCGACAGGACGCTGAAGAACCGCCAGGAAGCGTTCGATTACGGAGAGGTCTATCGCGGATACCGGCACTTCGACAAATATGAAAAGATTCAGGTGGACTCGTTGATCCAACTGATCAATGAGCTGTGCCCCAGGTTCGGAATCGAACGGAAAGTCCCGGACAAGGTCCTTGCTTACTATGGTGACCTGCTGGGGGGCTTCCAGGGCATTATCGGTCACACGATGGTGAGGAAAGATAAGAGCGATCCCGCGCCGGATATGGAGTTTTGGAGTCGCGTGATCAACGAGTGCGGGTTGGTGAAAACGAGCGACTTGGGGGGCGCGCCCGCGGCGCCGCGACTGCTGGCCGAGTCTGATAAGGATCAGTTGTTTGAAGCGAACGTGCAGCAGATCAACGTGATGAATGTTGCGGCCGGCAGCATGGTCAAAGGCCTTATCATGGAACTGGAGCGGGATGGGCGGAACACGTATATCAAGCTGCGCGATGCGGTTGCGAACGGCCATGCGGTGAACTACGACTCCGTTCAGGGGGAGAAGGGTTTGGTCTTCCGGATTGGCCGTGCGTTGGGGTTCAAAGAGGTCACGGAATCCAGACTGGAGGTGTACTCGTGATGAAAAATCTTCTGATCGCCGCTGGCATCTTTGTCGTGCTTCTCCTTCTCGCGCTGACATACCTCACCGCGCGGTATGTCGACCAGGAGGGAATACACAGAGCCGAAACCGAGATGCAGCAGATGCGCCTCTCGCGCGATTCGGTCCTGACCGTTGTCGCGGTGAAGGATTCACTGCAAGGAATCCTCCAACTCAAGGTGGGCACTCTGCAGGCTGAAGCGAAAACGCTGCTCGGCCGGGTCGATGAGCTGGAACGGGAGCGCCAGGCAAAGCAGCTCGATGTGCGGCGCACAAAGCAAACGGACGAGCTGCTGGTGAAAGTGCGGGAGATCTTTCCGCCGCTCAAGACCACGCCTTTGCCGATCACCGAGAGGTACGACGAGAAAGAGAAGCTCTCGCTTCAATACCTCGGGATTCCCGTGTGGTTTGCCGAGACATTTCTGATCAACGAGATGAATGCGGAGAATTACAAGAAGCAGCGGGACAAGCTGCTTGTGGTTGATTCTCTCCGGCAAGAGACAATTGCGCTGAAGGATTCCGTGCTCACGCTGGAGCGAGAAAAAGCTCAAGCGTACAAACGAGGGTATGATGACGCCTACGCCAAGTATGAGGAGTTGAACAAAGACTATGTTAAGCTGCTGAAGGAACCGCCCTCAGTAAACCTTGGACTGCCATCTTGGGGGACCATCCTCGGTTCGACTGCGGTCGGCGTGGTCATCGGCACTCAATTGAAGAAATGATGGACAGGCGCGCACCTGACCAACGTGTGTCGAAGATCGAAAGGGTCTGAAGAAGAAAGATATTGTCGAGCACCACACAATTATGGAGGTTACTATGGCTGATGATATTCAACAACCGCCGGACGACTTGAAGAAGAAAGAGTCGAGTGACTTGAATTTCGTCACGGAAGAGCTGGCCAAAATGAATCCTTGGATCCACCGAGCGCTCGCGATATGGTTTCTTCTCATCGCGACTGCCTCGATATCATGGATTGTCCAGCTCTGGCCGGCCGAGGGTTCCGAGTTACCTGGAGTCTTGGAGCGGAGCTATCTCTTGCTGACGCTTTTGTTTGGTCTGCTGGGGGGATCGGCACACGGCCTTGGGTCGCTGATGGACTTCCGCGGGCAGCGAAGGCTCTTCCGGTCTTGGACGCTCTGGTACTTCATGCTTCCTGTCCTTGGCGGCATCATGGCTTTCATTTTCTATGTTGCTGTTCGCGCCGGATTCCTTACGGCGGACGCCACAAAATCCATCAATGCGTTCGGCGTCGCGGCAATCAGCGTGCTCGTCGGACTGTTCACCGACGATGCGACAAACAAACTCGCCGAGCTATTCAGAACGATGTTCAAGACGGCAGGCAAAGAGAGGGAAGGGGAATTGAGCCCGGGCGGTCCTCCGAGTAAGGAACCAGGGTAGGCAACATTAATCAGCGCAGTTGTGAGCTTGTTGGCAGATGACGCTACCAACAAGCTGAAAGAGGTCGTCGACACGATTTTCGCGACGAAGGGTAAACCGCGGGAGGCACAACTGAATCCCAATGCACCGCAAGATGCTGGACCCAAATGAATCGCCTTGGCTCTAGCTCTAAGCTTCGGGGATTAGCATGTCCATGTGTTTTTCTTGTGGCTTCGAGGAAATGCTTAGACAATTCATATCGATTGTCATACTATGTGAAAGAGGAAAAGAGCTATGAGCAACGGAGCAGGCACACCGAATCCCCGTCTTGAAGACCTTGTAAAGAAGATACGAAAGAGTGAATGCGTACTGTTCGTCGGTTCTGCCATCCATGCGCCACCGCCTGATGGTTCACGATTCACCTATCCTGAAGAAGTCAGACCGCCGCTGGGGCCAAGCTTGGCCAAGAAGCTGGCTGACAAGTGTGATTATGAGAAAATGTTTCCCGGGGAATCCGTGACCAATCTTCAGCGAGTGAGTCTGTGCTTCGAGACGGGACAGCCGCAAGGCCGAGCTATCTTGATGGACAAACTCGATGAGTATCTGAGGCAAAAAAAAGAGCCCTCCGCAGCGCTCAAGATGTTGGCGAGCCTTCCATTCAAGATTATTGTGACGACAAATTATGACCAACTGCTTGAGACAGGGCTCGGCCTGTTCAACAAGAAACCTTCGGTGTTTGTCTACAGTTCGAAATTGAATGAACCGACGCCGGATTTGGCAACCGACCCGACGGTAGAGCGTCCACTGCTCTTCAAAATGCATGGCGATCTTGACCACCGCGATTCTATCGTAATCACGGATGAGGACTACATCACTTTCATCCAACGAATGTCTGACAAAGACGCTCTCCATCCGGTCCCCCAGACTGTGCGATACCGAATGCAGAGGTGGTGGACCCTCTTTGTGGGCTACAGCCTCAGCGACTACAATCTACGGCTGTTGTTTCGGACGCTTCGTTGGCGCGTTGATCCCGTAGACGCTCCACGTACGTACTCAGTTGATAAAAGGCCCGATCCGCTCATCTTGAAGGTCTGGCAAGATAAGATGGACCTTGTCACGTTCGTTACGCAGGACATTTGGACATTTCTCCCTTGGCTTTACAAAGAGATCCACGAAAAGGAGTACGAGACATGAATTCGTCAGAGAGCATCCGTCATTTGCCTGATGATCCTTTTCCGGGAATCGAGCCGTATAGTTTTGCAGAGCGCGATATCTTCTTCGCCCGACCAGAAGAGCTCCGTTCTCTTATCCGACTTGTCGTGATGTACAGAGGGGTCCTCCTCTATTCAGCGTCAGGTACAGGCAAGTCATCTCTTATCAATGCAGGGTTGATTCCGCATGCACTTGATGAGGGTTTTTCGCCCGTGAGAATCAGAGTACAGCCTAGGCGGGATGAAGAGATTGTCATCGGACGAATCGTTGACAAGACGGGAGCCGAGCTGACATACCTCCCCTCTATCTTTGATTTTGATGAGGATCAGGAGCGACCGGTGCTTCCGGTGGATGATTTTGTCAGGATTGTCCGGATGAAAGCCAAGGAGACGTATCCTCTCTTGATATTTGACCAATTCGAGGAATGGATTACACTCTTCGAGTCGGCGTCTGTTGGCCAGCCTGCGACAGACGTGAAATTCAGCCGCGATAGAATACGTGATGCGATCGCCTCTCTTCTGAATGACAACAGTCTCCGAGTGAAAATCTTGATTGCGTTTCGGGAGGATTACCTCGCCAGTCTAACACCCCTCTTCCGACTGTGCCCAAGCCTTCAGGACGAGTGTCTCCGGTTGATGCATCTGAAGACCGAACAGGTGCTTCAGGCGATCCGTGGGCCATTTGAAAAAAAAGAGCTTCTAGGTCGATATCGACCGGCGTTTACCCCCGAGCTCGCAGGAGAAATTACGACACAACTTCAAGAGCGAGCGATGGCGGAACAGATCCATCTAACCGAGGTGCAGATCGTTTGCCGCAGTCTATGGGACAAGCGGGGAGACGCGAAGGATTTTGATGAACTCTTCAAGAAGCTTGGAGGTGTCCAAGGAATTCTCGAGCGGTATCTCGAATCATCGTTGCAGTCTCTTCCCGAGCATCAACAACAGCCAGCCGTAGCTCTCTTGAGCCGAATGGTGACTCCCGCCGGGACGCGTAATGTGGTATCGAGAGACGACCTCTTAAGCCTTGTTCAGATGGAAGAAGGGATCCCACTAGACCTTCTTGGAAGCACGCTCGACAATCTTGAGAAGAACACCAAACTTGTGCAGCGTGAGCGGCGCCGCAATGTTTACTACTACGAGATCGAAAACGAGTTTCTCATCAGTTGGATACAGAAGAAATCCCAAGAGAGACAACGCTTGTTGCAGGAGCAAAAACTTGTCGAGGAGGAGCGGCAACGGCGATTGCAGGAACAAGCGAAGACCGCGAGTCGTCTCCGGAAACTGTCCATTGCGTTGGCGGGAGTCTTTCTGCTCGCGGTGGTTGCAGCGTTGATCGCAGGGCGACAAGCGACTCGGGCACATCGAGAGGCGCGATTTTCGTTGGCTCGAGAACTGGCCGCCGCTGCTGTCAACGACTTGAATCTCGATCCTCAACGGAGTCTCCTTCTGGCACTGCATTCGGCATCGTTAAGCTACTCTGTGGACAAATCGGTCACGACTGAGACACAGAACGCTCTTCATCGCACCCTCCCTTCGTTGCGGTTGATGCAGAGCCTCGCTGGTCATAAAGGATGGGTGTATGATGTTGCGTTCAGTTCGGACGGCAGACTTCTTGCCACTTCGAGCTCTGATCCAAGTGTCAAAGTGTGGGATGCGGGAACTGGCCGAGAACTGCATACGCTCCTTGGTTTTCGAGACGGGGTCCTCGCGGTAGCGTTTAGCCCAGATCCCACCTCCTCAACTTTGGCTACTGCGAGCGCCGATAGCTCAGTGATCTTGTGGGATGCCATGTCGGGAAAGCGCCTACGCACTCTTGTAGGTCACCAAGGCGGTGTTACTGCTGTAGCGTTTGACGCGGAAGGTCGGCGTTTGGCATCCGCGAGCTACGACGGCACAGTCAGAATCTGGGACGTTCGAAGCGGCGAGGCGCTACACACTTTCTACCCCGATGTCGGACATGTATTCAGCGTTGCGTTTGATCCAGATGGAAAGCGATTGGTTGTTGCAGGGGAAAATGGTTTGGCGGCCGTCTGGGAAGTGTCATCTGCTAGGCGATTGTTCCTCCTTCGGGGACATGAGTGGGAGATCAACGCAACTGCATTCAGCCGAAATGGGAAATGGATAGCTACGGCGGGTCGGGATGTGACAGCGAGGGTCTGGGATGCTACAACTGGGGAATTGAAGACGACTTTGTCGGGTCACACCAATACTGTGCAAGCAGTTGCCTTCAGTCCAGACAGCCGTAGGCTGGCAACTGCCAGTCTGGATAGAACGGCAAAGGTATGGGACGTGGCGGAGGGGCGCGAACTGTTCACGATATCAGGTCATAATGATTACGTACATGGTGTGGACTTTAGTCCTGACGGGAGTCAGCTAGCCACAGCGAGTTTCGATGGAAGCGCCAAGGTGTGGTCAGCTCAGCCGGGACAGGAGCTGCTAACGCTCACGCATTCGGCCGCAGTCAATCAAGTTGTGTACAGCTCAGACGGAAAACGATTGGCCAGTGCGAGTCGCGATGGAAGAGCAATAATTTGGGATGCAGAGACTGGAGGCACAGTGGCGATAATACGCAGCTACGCTGAATTGCGAGGAGTGGCCTTTAGTCGAGACGGGAGTCGTCTTGCCACGTGCGGCTCAGGTGATACAGTCAAAGTGTGGGATGTGGCCTCGTCGGCACGATTGCTTTCTCTGCCGCTGAATTCGACGTTCGTCCATAGCGTTATATTCAGCCCGGATGGGAAGCGATTAGCCGCGGCTGGGTTAGGCGGCCAGGCAATTGTGTGGGATGCGAACAAGGGCACGCAACTGCTGACGCTGTCGGGCCCCAGCGGTACGGTGTACGAGGTGACCTTCAGCCCAGACGGCAAATACGTGGCAACCGCAAATGCGAACGGCACGGCTGTGATCTGGGACGGAGCGAGCGGAGCGCCGCTTGATACTCTCATCGGTCACACAAATAGGGTTCAAAGTGTTTCATTCAGTCCGGATGGAGAATATTTGCTCACGACAAGCGCTGATGCAACAGCGAAAATCTGGGAAGTGAAGGCCGGAAAAGAACTCTTGACCTTAGCTGGCCATACAGATCTGGTTTGGCGTGGGACATACAGCCCAGATGGTGCGCTCGTAGCTACCGCAAGCTTCGACAAGACAACAAGGATCTGGGATGCCCGCTCGGGTCAGGAACTACTTGTTCTGCCGGGGCACTCCAATTGGGTCAAAGGATTGGCCTTTAGTCCGAACGGGAAGCACCTGGTTTCCTGCAGCGAAGACAATACCATTCGCATGTACACACTGGATGTCAAGGAATTGATATCGCTTGCGTTGTCGCGCCTTTCCCGGTCGCTCACAGTCCAAGAGCGCAACAAGAAGTACTTGCATGAGGAAGGGCTGGAATCCATTGTAGAAGCTGTGGACCTCTTGGTCAGGGGGAAAAACGCGGCAAGAGACGGGAACTTCAATGGCGCAATCGAAAAGATCCGAGAGGCAACGAAGCTTGATCCACTCATTGATGTCGACCCTGCAGTGGAAGCAAGAAGACTTGCTGCCCGCAGTTTGGTGTCGCGGGGTGAGTGGTTGGTCAGGCAAGACAGCGTGATCGAAGGTATTGCTGCCTATCGGCGTGCACAGGAACTTGACTCAACTCAAATCTCACCTGAATCGTGGAATGCCCTCTGCTGGTGGGGGAGTCTCCTTGGCCATGCAACCGAGGTGATGTTTGCCTGTCAAAAGGCAGTCGAGCTAGCTCCTGCCAACGGGGGAATACGCGACAGTCGAGGTCTTGCTCGGGCACTGACAGGCGATTCTCCTGGAGCAATTGAGGACTTTAGCGCGTATTTGCGATGGGATTTCGATAAGGAAAGACTCTCCAGACGTCAACGATGGATCAAGACGCTCAAGGCGGGGGGAAACCCATTCATGGCCAGAGAACTCGAGCAGTTACGTCATGAATAGAGAAATCTGGTCTCGCTCTGAGATTCGCAGGGTAATGCAATCTAACAGAATACACAACATTCAACGATGCATCATGCAACCAGACTGCTATGGTCTATGTTTGTCGTCGTGATTTTTTTGCTTTTGCTCTCATTTTCTCACCAGAATTGCGTCTTGCTGGGGCAACCCATGGGCGGGATAACCTGCCTGGCGAGAAGTAGTGGCAAGACAACAACAGGCCCTGGGTCTCCTTTGCTATCGGCTACAAGCTCCTGAACTTCCAGTCCACTCTCAACGCACGGTTGCCAGCTCACATAAACTGATCACCAATGAAACCTCTCTTCCTCAAAGTCACGCTGTTCGATCCCTCATCGAACCAACAGTTTCCCGTCACCGCGGAAACCATGGACGATCTCGTCGTCGATATCGTGCCAATGCGATTCGGCAACGTCGTCGGATTGCACAGTCCGGTGCAGCTGCAACCGAAGGACAGAAACTCGGGCATCTACTTCGTACACGACGATGCCTTTCAGCCGGAGGACAATTACTTCCTCAGGGTACAGTTTGCGAAACGCATGTTTTCCGTCAAGCGCGGCCAGTTCATCACGCTTGACGAGGTCACCAATGATGCTCAGCCCCTTCTGTTCCCCACGCGCCTGCCGGCATGGGACTCCGGGTGGGACAATGATTATCGCGATAATGAGTTCTTCGGCGATGGCGATCTGAAAGGCGACTTCACAGAGCAAAACCCTCTTCAGCTGAGGGTCCCCCTGAGGGAGTTCTTCAACGTTGGCCACCGCGGGGCGCCGTATCACTTCGCTGAAAACACGATTGCATCGTTTCAGAAGGCCTTGCATCTCGGAGCCAACGGGTTCGAGTTCGACCTCAGTTTGACAAAGGATGATCATATCCTCGTCTACCACGATGCCGTTCAGGACACGATCGCTATTCAGCGGCGGTGGCAAGAGGGACTTCCGTATCCGGTGGTCTCTCCTGAGTTCGATGTGATCAACGGCAGCATGCATGTCAGCATTAAGAAGCTTCGCAATGGCCAGTACGAGCAGTCTCCGTGGCGGCCTTTGAAGTCTCCGTATGAGTTTGACCTGATCAACCTGACCGCAGCGGAAGTGCACGAGTATTTCCGTTACAAACACATGGATGGGGTGGAGCACCGGATGCCTGAGCTTGATGAGTTCCTCGAGTTTGTGAGCTCAAAAGCCGACCAGGTCAAGTTCCTCTTCTTCGATATCAAGAATCCGGGCAGCTCGCGAGGAGATGAGAAGAGCCATATGAGGAGATATGGAGAGCTCGTCGGGAAAGCGCTGAAAAAATATCGTCCTCTTGCTGAAAAAATGGTGATCTGCAACGTGGAGCCGGACTACATCGATGAGTTGAAGGCCGGTGTGGGGGATAGCGGCGAGAAACGACCGGAGTTTGCCTACGATGCAGGTGCAGCTCTGTTCAAGAGCGATGCGCTCAAGATCGCAAACGAGAGGCGAACAACAGTGGTCTCGATCGGCGCGGCCGGTCGTCCGGGCGACCTGGATGATGTGAAGTCGGCTGTCCGCTGTCGCGACTACCCACAGGAATATCCGCACATCACGACGAGGATCACATCCGTGGTCCACTGGACACTCAATGAGCGGAAGCAAATTCTGGAGTCGTTCATGGGTGGCGTAAACGGCATCTTGACTGATAAGCCGGATGAGCTGAAGAGGGTTCTCTTGGAGGGAATGAAAGTGAGAGTGTGAGAGAATGAGGAGGCGGGAGAGAGAGTGGATGAGAGGATGAGTGGAAGATTGGGTGATTTGCGCAGCCCCATTTCGAGTCAAACAAGGTGTGCTAGGCGATCAAATGAACACACAAGCCCTCGACTTCTTTCGACAGAACTACGCGCCGGGCCGCGTCTGCTTGGTCGGACTGACTGATCCGATCTATGAGTTGATTCAGATCGGCCAGGCCAAGATTACTCCCGACCATAAGCGCTCAAAGTGGAACCACACCTTCCTGATGGGGGAGCGGCGTGGGTCCCCAGGCAGGGAGAAGTTGTTCATCTTAGAGAGCGACTTTCATTTCAGCTGGAAAGAGTTCCAGTTCATCAACGGTCCGCAGGAGAGCCTTTTGGAGAAATGGTGCAAGGACTCGATTGAGCATGCCTGTGTGCTCGGGATGGATCTCAAACCAGAGGAGCAGAGGAAGGTTCTGACCACAGGGATTGACATCGCCTATGACGAACGTTATCGCTATCCCATCAAAGAGCTCTTCGAAACACTCTGGGCGATGCTCACGGGCACGCTCCACAAGCGGAATATCTTTGACGAGAAATACGCCATCCAGTGCGCCACGTTCGTGCGGATTTGCTATTGCCATTCCAACCAATCTTACCGAACCCGATTCAGTCAAGCCGAAGGTAAGATTGTTGTTGGAATGCGCATCCCGACACGTTTTACTGTGTCGGGACAGGCAGGCAAAAGTATGACGGGGGCCAATCCTGGAATTGGCGAGGACCCGCTCGTCGGCTCAGCTGATGATCTTTCGAACACCTCCCCGGAGCGGCTTCATCAAAGCAGTATGTTCACCCTGAGACAGGAGTGGCACCGGTAGGATTCTCGGTTTTTGGAACTCACGAACCGAGGTCCTAGGTGTAGAGCTCAAGCAGCGCGGCGTGGCTTGAGTCGGGGGCTTGCGCTTCCCAAGGTTTGTGATTAGATTGTGTCCAGCCACAAAGGAGGCAAGCACATGAAAACATACATTGTCTTCTTAGCCGCGCTCGCGTTTGTTGGATGTTCGCCGAAGCACCAGCCGTTCTCTGGGAAAGTTGTCGACCTGACCTATGCCTATGATTCAACAACAGTCTACTGGCCAACCGAGAAAGGCTTTGTCTTCGAGAAGGGGCCAGAAGGATTCACGCCAGGCGGTTGGTACTACACGGCCAACCGGTTCTGGACGCCCGAGCACGGCGGCACGCATATCGATGCGCCGATTCATTTCTTCAAGGATCGCGAGCATCTCGATGAGTTATCACTCGAGAAGCTCATTGCCCCGGGCGTCGTTGTCGATGTCGCGGACAAATGTGCGGGGAATCCAGACTACCAAGTCACAGTTGACGACCTCCAAGCATGGGAAAGCAAGCACGGTCAGCAACTCAACGATGTCATCATCCTCTTAAGGACGGGGTTTGGCAAGTACTACCCGGATCGTGTGAAGTATATGGGAACGAACGAGCGGGGAGCGGAGGCGGTGGCGAAACTCCATTTTCCAGGTCTACACCCAGACGCTGCGAAGTGGCTGGTGGAGAATCGTAAGATCAAAGCGATTGGTCTTGATACACCGAGCATCGATTACGGCCAATCGAAGGACTTCAAGACCCATGTGACCCTTTATGAGAAGAGCACACCGGCGATGGAGAACGTTGCGAACCTTGATCAGCTGCCGGAGAAGGGATTCACGATCATTGCGCTGCCGATAAAGATCAAAGGAGGGAGCGGAGGACCTGTAAGGATTGTGGCGGTGATGGACTAAGGATTGACCAAGATGTGCTGACCCCACCCAGCCCTCCCCTGATAGGGGAGGGTTTCTTTTTCAGTCGAAGAAGATCAAGGGAGGGAGCGGAGGACCGGTGACTTTGTGCTTACTACTTCCCTACATTCCCTCACACATCCTTGATCACCTTCACGACTCTCCACACAAACGCGACATCTTTTTTCCTCACCACCATCGGCTCGTACTCGAGGTTGAGCGGGACGAGGTGGAGAAACTGATCATCAATCTTCACCCGCTTCACAGTATCCTCGTCGTTTACCCTCACCACGCAGACGTCGCCAGTTCGAGGTTCCAGCTTCGGACTCACCACAATGATGTCGCCATCCTCAATGCGTGGTGCCATGCTGTTCCCTTTCACTTCTAATGCAAAGGCGTTCGGATCCTTCACGTCGTCGACGGTGATGTACTTCTCGACGTAGTCGGGATGAAACATCAAGCTCGGCGCGCCGCCGGGTACAGATGACAGCAAGGGAAGAGAAACGAGCTCCACTCTCTTGTACCGACCTGTTGGAAGCGGGATGATTTTGGATTCGGACGGTGCTTTTGCATACATATCCCCATCTCCTGTCAGGAGCCAATGTGGCGCGACGCTCGTGACCTTCGCAATGCGCATGAGGTAGTTGCTGTCCGGGACCTGCTCTCCTTTTTCCCACCGCTGTACTGTTCGCGTTGCGACGTCAAGCTTGGCTGCAAGCTTCGCCTGGTCAAGTTCCTTTTGTGTCCGGGCTTGACGGATGCGTTGGGCGATTGATTGTTTCATGGTGTTGGTCCTTGCCACAAAGTCACGAGGACACAAAAAAAAACGATTTGGTTTTGCCGTGTCTCTTCGCGGCCTATATTTTTGTAGGAGACATTTTTGTCAATTTTTCTCTTGACAAGACGACAAAAATGTCGCATGCTTGGTGTGGCAAAGGTAGGCAATTTTCCGGTTGCTGTCAAGGGGTTTTTGGAAACCGCGAAGGCACAAAGTATGTAAGGAGGCGAGATAATGAGTCTCGATCGGGAGAAGGTTTACATCGGTATGGGAGGGTGGGATCTGGAGCCGTTCATCAAGGTCTTCTATCCCCCGCGACCCAAGAAGGGATTCCGGAAGCTGGAATACTACAGCCAGTTCTTTGACAGCGTGGAGGTGAACGCGACGTTCTATACTACCGCCCTCACACCCGATCACGCGCGGCGCTGGCTGGATGATGTCGCGGGGAACAAGGACTTCGTCTTCACCGTGAAGCTCTTCCACGGCTTTACGCACACGTTTGAAGCGACCCACAACGACGTGCGGGCCGTGCATCAACTGCTGGAACCGCTGGCTGCCGCAAACAAACTAGGTGGGCTACTCATTCAGTTTCCGTACTCCTTCACCAACATCAAAGAACGCAGGATGTATCTGATGCAGCTCGCACGAGCGTTTCAACCGCATCGGTTGTTTGTGGAAGTCCGGCACAATTCGTGGAACAGTCCGCTGATGTACAACTTCTTCCAGGAGAACAAACTTCATCTGGTGAACGTCGATCTGCCGGGAATCAAACAGCACATGCCGCTGACGTGCGAGGCGTGGGGTGGGGCGGCGTACTTTCGAATGATGGGAAGGAACGTGTCGACGTGGGATCGTCCGTACCGGAAGCATCAAAGCGGGAACTACCTTATCAGCGACCGGTATCACTATCTCTACGGCGGCCAGGAGCTTGAGCATCTGTTCTACCTGATTGAGCAGGTTCGTCAGCGCGCTAACGTGACGTTCGCAGTGTTTCACAACGATCCGCAGGCGAACTCGCTGGTGAACGGCTTTCAGCTGCGGCATCTGGTGAGAAACAGGCATCGCGTTCTTGTGCCGCAAAATCTTGTCGCAGCATTTCCAGCGCTCAAGCAGATCAGCGCATCGGTCAACGTGCAGCATCCATTGTTTGCAGAGGTAGCGTAATCCTTGTTCTTGAGCTAAACGCTCATAGCTGTTAGCTGATCGCTGACAGCTGACTGCTATCAGCTAAGAGCTAACAGCGACACAGGGTTCAAGCACTGCGGCACATCGTTGCGGGGATTGCTGACGAGCGAAGAAACGCGGTAGGCTTTCATCTCCTTGGCGGGATACGGAACGAGGAGCGTTTTCAAATGATTGGTGTCTTTATACGCCCGGTCGAGCCACTGCTCGAAGTGCTGTTCGGGGAGGATCACCGGCATGCGGTTGTGAATCGGAGCCATCAGCTCATTCGGTTCCGTGGTGATAATCGTGAACGTAGGATGCTCTTTTCCTTCGGGGTCTTTCCAGATTGAAAACAGTCCGGCAAACATGAACGGAGATTCATCCTTCATCCGGATGCAGATCGGGTGTTTCTCTTCGACTTTCTTCGGTTTGCCGCGCACGTCGTGTGTGGTGGTGACACGCTGCCACTCGTAGAACGCCTCGGCGGGGACGAGGCAGCGGCTTCCTTTGAAATAGGGGGCGAACAGCTTGCTTTGCTCAATTGTTTCCCCTTTTGCATTGAACGAGGAAAAACTCGGCTTTGCGTCTTTCGCCCAATGTGGAATCAGCCACCACTGCATCTGCTCGGCAACCAGCTCGTCGCTCCGGATGGCGAAGACGGGCAAGCGTTGCATTGGTGAAGCGTTGTAGCGGGGGAGCTCTTTGAGTGCCTGTCCTGCATCCTTTACTTTATGGAGCTGTGCAAAGGTGGCGAGCACTCTCTTGCCGTCGATCAGGGCGTAGCGGCCGCACATCGTGGTGTCTCCGGATGATGTTTTCTGAAAAATATGAAATTCGTCGTTGAGAAGCCAATGATACCCGTTGACTCATCTCGTGCTGTTCGACCTGTGTCGTCGCAGACGCTGGTTCAATCGTTCGTCGCGCCGCCGGGAAAGATCTATTTGCTGTACGGCGATAACCTGATTTTTCAGCTTTCGCTCAGGATGGCGGCCCACGCGATGGCGAAGGGGAGGCCGATCGCCGTGGTTGATGGTTGCAATCAGTTCAACGTTCATTTGCTGTCTCGTTTTGCTCGGGAGCGACGCCTGGATCCTGATCGATTCCTTCATCGCATTTTCATCTCACGTGGGTTCACCTGCTATCAAATGGAGCAAGCGATTGCCAACCGGCTTCCCTCGTTTCTCAAAGCCATTCATTCGAACACGGCAATGATCTTCGGTTTACTCGACACGTTCTACGACGAGCAGGCATCGTTCCGCGAGGTGCAGCACATTCTCCAACGGCTTCTGCTGGTGCTGCAGGGAATGAAAGCTGACGGCATCTCGGTGCTGTTAACCTGCACGGAATGGAATATCCTCCCGAAAGAACGCAACCAACTGTTTACAACGCTCAAGGGGAGCATGGATCGGGTCTATCGCCTGGAGCTCGGTGAGACACAAACGCCGCAGTTGTTTCTGGAGCGGACAGCGCAGGAGATTGTTCCATTGATGCTGAACACTAGGGGCGGATCTGAGATCCACCCCCACCAGGGGAGAGGAGATGATCGCTATGGGACGCACGGTTCCGACCTTTACGAATATTATCGACAGCGAGATCGCAAGCTGGTCGAAGTACCGGCGGGGACTTCGCAAAGAGGATCAAGAAATCTTCGATGATGTGTTCCGCGCGGCGAAGCTCCATCTTGCGGAAAACTTTTACGCGATGCGAACGATCCCCTTTGAAAGCATCGTTGTCTCCATTGCTGTGGAGCAGCGGAAGTTGATCAAGCAGCTTCAGGACCGGATTGTCCGGCTGGAAGAACAACTTGCAGTCGAGAAGTCGTAATGCTCATCCTCGCGCTCTGTCTGGGGGTAAACAACGCGCATGGCCCACACCATCACCGGCTGGTTGTTTGATGTCTATCCTTCACCGAAAGGCGTCACGCTCTGGTTCATCGATCAGAACGGGGGAAAACATCGTCGCTTCAGTGCGTTTGTGCCCTCCTTTTTTCTTCACCTGAATGGCAGTGATGCGCGGCGCGCGGAGGTGCTCGGTACACGATGCCCCATTCCCTTGACGCTCACGCGAACGACGAAGACGGAAATCTACTCCGGGGACCCGCTCGATGTGCTGCAGGTGAACGTGCATGATGCGATGCGCTTCAGGGATGTCGTGTGGTATTTTGAGCGGTTCTTTCCTCACTTTGCGTTTTTCAATTCCGACATCCTGGTCGCCCAGCTGTTTCTCTACGAGACACAACTCTTTCCGCTTGCGTTTGGCGACTATGAGTTTGATGAGAACGAGCAACTCACTGGCTGGGCGCTGCGCGACTCACGCGAAGCGACGGATTACCAGCTACCTCCCTTTTCGATCATGCTGCTGCGGAATGCGAATGACTTCGTGCCGCCGAAGTACCAGAAGCATCTCCAGCTTGAAGTGATCTATGATGACCGCACCTACGTGCTTGAACAGGAAACGCCGCGCGAAGTGCTCGAAGCCCTCAACTGGCATCTGCATCGATGCGATCCGGATATCGTTCTAACGGACTACGGCGACTCGGTCCTGATGCCGAAGATTACCGCCCTGGCGCAGCGGTACAAGGTGCCGTTGTTGTTTAACCGTGACCAGGATGCGGGCTACGTGACAACGAAGGAGTCGAGCTTCTTCCAGTATGGCAAAATCGTTCACAAGGACGGAGCGTTTGAGCTTGCAGGGCGATGGCATGTGGATGCCACCAACTCGATGACGGTGGCTGAGGCGGATCTCGACGGATTGTTCGAGATGACACGGCTGACGCAGATGTGCGGCCAGCGGCAGGGGCGGGCAAGCATCGGCACGTCGATGTCGTCGCTGCAGCTGTCGTGGGCGTACCGGAACAACATTTTGATCCCCGCGAAGAAGCGTGAGCCGGAGGACTTCAAATCCGCTGCCACGCTGCTGCTGGCGGACCGCGGCGGGCTCATTTTCAATCCGCCGCTCGGCTACCACGAGAGCGTTGCCGAGCTCGATTTTGTGTCGATGTATCCGACCATCATGGTCGAGCACAACGTGTCACCGGAGACTGTCAATTGTCGTTGCTGCAAGAACAGGAAAGTGCCGGAGCTCGGATACTCGATCTGCGAGAACCGGGAGGGGATCGTGCCGGCGACGCTGCGCGCCGTCGTGAAGAAACGGGCGTACTACAAGGCGATGAAAAAGAAGTATAAGGGGAACGATGAAGTGCTGTATCGTCGGTACGACCGTCGTCAGAACGCACTCAAGTGGATGCTGGTGAGTTGCTTCGGGTATCTCGGGTACAAGAACGCGCGGTTCGGCAAGATTGAGGCGCACGAGTCGGTCAACGCATTCTCACGCGATGCTATTTTGAGCGCCAAGGAAATTGCTGAAAGCCATGGCTTTCATCTGCTCCACGCGATTATTGACTGCATATGGCTGAAGAAGGAGGGCGCAACGGAACGGGAGTACGAGGATCTCTCCCGGGAAATCGGGCGAAAGGTGGGCATCGACATTTCGCTCGAGGGGATCTACAACTGGATTCTTTTTCCGGCATCGAAGATGGATCCGGACATCACCGCGGCCAACCGGTACGTCGGCTGGTACCGCCACGGCGAGATTAAAATCCGTGGTATCGAAGCGCGGCGTCGGGATGTGCCAAAGTTCATCAAGAATATGCAATCAGCCATGCTCGAGCGCCTGTCCGGCGCGCAGGGTGTGGAGGAAGTGTCCGCAAAGGTGCCCGAGCTGCTTGAGGTTGTGCAAAACTTCATCTCGCTCCTGCGCAGCGGAAAAGCAAACCCGATGGAACTCGTCCTCCGCCGGCACATTACCAAGGAAGCGGATGAGTATACCAACAACAGCTTGAGCGCTGTGGTCTCGAAGCTCGTCAAGGAGATGGGAGTTCCTCTCGCCGCGGGGGAATCGATCGAGTTCATCATCATCGATCAATCGGGCAAAAAGAAACCGGAGAAGGCCAAACCGCTCGCGCTCTACGCGTTTGAGGATGGTTATGATATTGAGCAGTACACGGAATTTGCGCTGAAAGCGGCCGAGACTCTCCTGCTCCCGTTGGGCTACGATCTGCAGAAGCTGAAAGAATACCTCGGTCTCTCAGCACCCGCGGACAAGAAACGCGGTCGCGCAGCGCGGGTCCTTGAGTTACATCACTCCACTCCCGCGAAACAGATCCCGCTGTTTCGAATGCGAGTTCACCCCTGAGATAAGACTATGACGCAGCAAGTCATTACGGGTCGCGGCGCCGGCTTCAATCCGCCTAACAGGTTCGAGACGCTGAAGATCGAGAGAACCCCGGATGATCTCGCGCAATACTTCGAGGATCCTGATCCCGATCGGAACGTGTTGACCAAATTCTATATTGATCACACCAAGTCCGTTCTAGTGAAAAACGACAGCCCCGATCTTGGATTCGCCTACAGCCTGAACCCGTACCGGGGCTGTGAACACGGCTGCGTTTACTGTTACGCGCGGCCGTCACATGAGTACCTTGGATTTTCCCCAGGCTTGGATTTCGAAACGAAGATCATGGTCAAGCCCGACGTGGCTCGGCTACTGGAGGGGCAATTCAGAAGCGCGTCGTGGCAGCCGCAGGTGGTTGTCGTTTCTGGGGACACCGATTGCTATCAGCCTATCGAGCGAAAGCTGCAACTCACGCGTCAATGCCTCCGCGTCTTCTTCAAGTATCGTAACCCTCTTTCCATTACAACAAAAAACGCCCTCATCCAGCGCGATATCGATATTCTCAAAGAACTCGCGACACTCAAGCTTGTTCTTGTCATCGTTACCGTCACCACACTCAATCCAGAACTCGTTCGCGCAATGGAGCCCCGAACGTCAACCCCCGTCAAGCGGCTTGAAACCGTCGAGGTACTTGCACGAAACGGCATACCCGTTGGCGTCAATGTTGCTCCCGTCATCCCCGGTCTGAATGACTGCGAAATACCGTCGATTCTCAAACATGTCTCAGAGCGTGGCGCACAGTTTGCAAGTCACGCGTTGGTGCGGCTCCCGTACACCGTGAAGGAGCTTTTCGTTGACTGGCTCGGGCGTGAACTGCCAGAACAAGCTCAGCGAATTCTGAGTCGCATTCGAGCTGTGCGCGTAGGAGATCTTTCATGCTCGGACTTCGGCAAGCGCCTCCGGGGAGAAGGAAGGATTGCCGAGGCCATCGATCAACTC
>Ga0315281_10002694_pt1 | contig 26285 bp, 21 predicted proteins | sample YL17G07_0_MG_FD_204540 | JGI IMG/M metagenome (GOLD analysis project Ga0315281, IMG submission 204540) | Sediment microbial communities from Yellowstone Lake, YNP, Wyoming, USA - YL17G07_0 | ecosystem: Environmental > Aquatic > Freshwater > Lake > Sediment | place: USA: Wyoming | collected... | reverse complement strand
ACGCGGCGTTGCTGCATCACCCTTTCGGGCATTGTGCAAAATTCCCCACTGCTGCCTCCCGTAGGAGTCTGGCCCGTGTTTCAGTGCCAGTGTGGCCGTGCGCCCTCTCAGGCCGGCTACCGATCATCGCCTTGGTGGGCCGTTACCTCACCAACTAGCTAATCGGCCGCAGCCCCCTCCACCAGCGGCCCTTGCGGGCCTTTGATCCCGATGGCCTGCGCCACCGGGACGTTATGCGGTATTAGCCCGGGTTTCCCCAGGTTATCCCCCACTCGAAGGCAGGTTAGCTACGTGTTACTCACCCGTTCGCCACTTTACTCATCCCCTTGCGGAGACTTTCTCGTTCGACTTGCATGTGTTAGGCACGCCGCCAGCGTTGATTCTGAGCCAGGATCAAACTCTCGTTTGAAATTAGCTCCTGCGCCGATCGTTCGCCGCGCTCGAAACCTTGCGGTCCCGCCGCGGCGACATCGCGCGTTGGAATGTTGTGAGTTCTCCCCGACAAGTCGGGGAGGGATTGATCCCACCTCGACCGAAATCGAGACAGGGTCAGTCGCTCAGCTTTGTATCCCGAACAGCAGGATACCTTGACGTGGCATGCTCAACTCAATTGTCAAAGAGCGGTCGTCCCGGCTTGTGACCGGGTCCCCGAATTCGGGGTGGGATCGACAGCAGGGCGCTTAGCCCTCGTATCTGGCTCGGCTCTTTACTGCCGATAACTCTGTGGGGTCTTTCCCTTGCAGAGCAATTTACAAGAGTACACTCAGAATTTCGCCTTGTCAAGCACTTCTCTCAGAGAATATTCGTACACCCCGGAGAAAGAAGCGCCGACAGAAAAGTAATGAGTGACGGCGAAAGAACGCGATAACCGCTAGGTTCGCCCGCCCGGCCGGTGGCCGAGGAGATACAGCCACTGGGAGTGTGACCCCGGGATGGAAATGTCCCCTCCACCGAGCGTATGATGGCCCGCCAGAAAGAGCGGAGCAAACGGGAGCAGACGCACTCCTGGGCTCAACCCGCGTGGAAAAAGAGCTGTGCAACTAGACCCATCCACGTCACCGCCTGAACCCGCAATCAGCCCTGCGTATCTCTGGCTCTTACGCCTGCTTACGGTCGCGTGCATGTTCCTCTTGCTATGGAACGCCCGCCAATCGGGAACTCTGGCGGCAGTCGTGTTTGCGCTCCCTTATCTCTTCGGGGCGTGGTGGCTCAAACCCGGAACCCTCCGGCGTGGCTTGGCCACCGTCGCGGTGGCAGGGATTGTGTTGGGCTCCCTGGCTTTCTTCGCCTTGGCCATGGCCGCAGCTATCCCGCCGGAGTATTTTGATCGGACCCCGAAGGAGATGCATGCCAGGATCACCGCGCTGGAATTGTTTCTCCTGACGCAAGCTGTTCTGGTGATCGCCGCGGCCCGCGCCTACTTCCGGGCAAGACGCGGGCCTCTCGGGTAGGGCCGCACACCCTCAGAGCGGGGACAGCCTGAATTCGCAGCGCCTCTCGCCAGCCAAGTTCAGCACCCAGCCACAACGTGAACAGTTTTTCGCGCGCCCTGTCCCGTGTATACTTGCCCCCGGTCGTTGGATCAAAAAACTGCCAAGGTGAATCAACCGATGAAAACCCCTGCCCAGCATCTCTCGCTTCCCCATCTCGACCGCCGTTCCTTCTTGACCGCCGCAATCGCCGGCGCGGCGATCACCTCCGCCTTGCGCGGCGCGCAGCGCGACTGGAGCGGCGCAAATCCCGTGCGCTATCCCGACCCCGACATCGTCATCCTCGACCCGCGCTTTGCCAAATACCGAACCGGCAACACGTCGATCCAGCGGCTTCACACCGGGTCGCTCTGGGCCGAAGGTCCCGCCTGGAACGGCGGCGGGCGGTATCTCGTCTGGAGCGACATTCCCAACAACCGGCAGTTCCGCTGGCTGGAGGAAGACGGCCACGTCAGCGTGATTCACGAACCTTCCGGCAACAGCAACGGCAACACCTTCGACTACGAAGGCCGTCTGCTCTCCTGCGAGCACGGCAACCGCCGCGTGGTCCGCTACGAGCGCGATGGCTCGGTGACGGTGATCGCCGACCAGTGGCAGGGCAAACGGCTCAACGCTCCGAATGACATCGTCGTGCATCCCGACGGAGGCATCTGGTTCACGGATCCCGGCTACGGCATCATGGCAAACTACGAGGGCCACGTGGCGCCGTTTGAAGTCAAGGAAGCCACCTACCGCGTCGACGGCAAGACCGGCAAGATGGAAATCGTCACGGATGAAGCCTTCAAACCCAACGGCCTCTGCTTTTCACCTGACTACAAGCTGCTCTACCTGGCCGACACCGGCAGCAAAGGCCCTGACGATCCCCGGCCTATCAAAGTCTTCGACGTCGTGGATGGCCGGACGCTGCGCAATGGGCGCGTGTTCAACACCATGGAAATGCCCGGCAAAAAAGGCGGCGCCGCGGACGGCATTCGCGCCGACAAGGACGGCAACATCTGGGCGGGCGCGGGCTGGGCAGGACCCGGCTATGACGGCGTGCACATCATCGCGCCCACGGGCGAGCACATCGGGATGATCCTGCTGCCCGAGATTTGCGCCAACGTCTGCTTTGGCGGGACGAAGCGCAATCGGCTCTTCATGGCCGCCAGCCAGTCGCTCTATGCCGTGTACGTCGAAACCCAGGGCGCGCACATCGCGTAGGGCAGTGTCGCCCAGGTTTCACGAATGTCATCCTGAGCCCTTCGCTTGTCATCCTGAGCGAAGCGAAGGATCTTTTTCATTGTGCGCTCAGGGTAAACTCCGCGAAGGATCTCTGCATTTGTCGCTCGGGAAGTCGCGTGCGGGCTGATTCCGAGGTGAGAATGAACCAGACAATCTACGACGCCCTTATCGTCGGCTCGGGCGCGAGCGGCGGCTGGGTGGCGAAGGAACTTTGTGAGCGCGGACTGCGCGTGTTGATGCTCGAAGCGGGCCCGCCACGCATTCCCGCGCGCGACTTTACCGAGCACGTCTGGCCGTATCAGCTCAAGTTTCGCGGCTTCGGTGACACGGGGGCGCTGCTGACCAACCAGCCCATCCAGCGCCTTTGCTACGCCTGCGACGAATACAGCCACCAGTTTTTCGTGAACGACCACGAACACCCCTACACGTTTCCGCTCGACAAGCCTTTCATGTGGATTCGCGGTCGGCAGATCGGCGGGAAGACCTTCTGCTGGGCACGCGAGTCGTACCGCTTCAGCGATTATGAATTCAAGGCCGCCAGCCGCGATGGCTACGGCGAGGACTGGCCCATCAGCTACAAGGAACTCGAACCTTACTACGACCGAGTGGAAAGCTTCATCGGCGTGAGCGGCTCGCATGAGGGGTTGGAACAATTCCCCGACGGCAAATTCCTTCCCCCCATGAACCTCTCCTGCGGCGGAAAGCTCGCGAAAAAGGTTATCGAAGAGAAATTCGGCTGGCGCGTGATGCCCGACCGCGTTGCGAACTTGACCGTCGAGCACAACGGGCGTCCGGCATGCCACTACTGCGGAACGTGCCAGCGCGGCTGCCACACGGCTTCTTATTTCAATAGTCCCTCGGTGACGCTCCCCGCCGCCGCGCGCACCGGGCGATTGACGCTGGTCAGCGACGCCGTGGTGAGCCACGTGGTGATGAACAAAGAAGGCAAAGCGCGCGGCGTGGCGTATATCGACCGCAACACTCATGCCGCGCGTGAGGCTTTGGCCAAAGTCGTCGTGCTCGCCGCCTCGACACTTGAATCCACACGGATCCTGCTCAATTCAACTTCCTCGCGCTTTCCCAAAGGGGTGGGCAATTCTCAAGGCGCGCTGGGCCACTACTTGATGGACCACTTCACGCTCGAAGGCGCGGGCGGGCTGATGCCCACGCTCAAATCCTCGGAGCGTGAACCCGAGGGGCGCCCCTGCGGGTTCCTCATCGCCAAGTACGCAAACACCGGCAGCAACGTGAACAAGAACTTCCTGCGCGGCTATCGCATGGATGGCGACGGCAGCCAGTCAATGTACGAGCACGCGTTCTCCATCCCCGGCTTCGGCGCGGAATTTCGGCGCAAAGTGCGCGAGGAAATTCCCACCTACTTCGGCATGATGGCGCAGGGCGAATGCCTGCCGCGCTACGAAAACTTCGTGGCGCTCGACAAGGAGAAGAAAGACGCCTGGGGCATTCCGGCGCTGCACATCAGCGCCAGCTACGGCGAGAACGAATTGGCAATGGCCAAAGCCATGCGTCAAGACCTGATGAACATCATGGAGGCGATAAAGATCCCGAACCCCCGCCCGCCGCGCGAAGGAGTCAGCCTCTTTGGCAAGAACATTCACGAATGCGGTACGGCACGCATGGGCGACGACCCGAAAAAAAGCGTCTTGAACAAGTTCAACCAAGTCCACGACGCGAAGAACGTCTTCGTCACCGACGGCGCGTGCTTTACGACTCAGGGCCCGTACGAGCCAACCCTGACCATCATGGCGATTTCCTCCCGCGCCGGGGAATACATCGCGGAGGAATTTCGCCGGGGGAATCTGTAGCGCCCCGAGTCATCGGGGCATGCCGTACTTGTAGCGCCTGCCTTTACGGCATGCCAGGCTCCCCGCCAGCTGGCGGGGACAGGTTCTGCCCGGCGCTACCTTGTGGGACCGAGGAGGGCAAATGGCCGATCGTGACGAAACAAATCATTATGACCTCACCCGCCGCCAATGGTTGCTGCGCCTGGGTCACACCGTCGTCCTGACGGGCTTCAGTGGCGTCGCGGGCGAATTGGCCGCGGACGCCCTCACCGCACAGGAAGCCGCGGGGTCGCCGGGCCAGGCGTTGCCGCCCGGCCTCTATTTGCCCAACAACGACCACTTGACCCACGCGTTGATGAGCGACGACCCGTTCCATCCCGTGCCGCCCGGCAGCGCGACGGATTACATCCGCCCGAGGACCGGACCGTTCGTACCGCAATTTTTCTCTGCCGATCAATTCGCCGTGGTGCGGCGCCTGGTCGAGTTGTTTCTTGGCAATGCCGAAGGCCCCAAGAGTGGAGCTGAGACGAAGGGCGCGCCCATCGCCGACGAGGTCGCCGAGTGGATTGACCTCATCGTCTTCAATGCTGAGTCGGTGCGCGAAGCCGTCCGCCGACTCGCCCCCGAGCACCGCGTATTGGCGGACCACTACCGCGGTCCCGAGGCGATGCGCGAACTCGAGACCGCCGACCCGCAGAAAGCCTGGCGCGACGGCCTGGAATGGCTTGCGGAAGAATCACAAAATCGGTTTGGGAAGTCTTTCCTGAGCCTCGCGGAATCGGAACAACTCGACGTGCTGATAGCCACGAGCGACGACCGCGCGGATAAGGCTGCGGAGGACGCCGGCACCCGGCTCTTCGCGTTGCTGAAGACCCAGACTCTCGACGGTTTCTATACTTCGCGCCTGGGACTGACGGAGCTCGATTACAAGGGAAACACTTACCACGCCGAATGCCCCGGCTGCACCGGGGTCGGCCACCCCTAGGCTCGGAGTGCCGTGCCATTTTCCAGTTGACGGGGGCGCGGTCGGCCATTAGATTTTAGCCTCGCATACGCAGGAATATGCGGCCACCTTCGGCGACCGGGGGGCATGGGAATCGCGGGCCTGCCACGGCCGGGCAAGCGCCGCCCCGCGCGCCGTTCAAAGGGAGAAACCCCATGAGAGTCGGACTTTTCACCGCGCTCTTTGCCAAACTCAGCCTGGAAGAGGTCATTAAGAAGATCAAACCACTGGGCATTCGGACGGTCGAGCTGGGAACCGGCAACTATCCCGGCGACCCGCACCTGAAGCTCGACTGGCTGAGCACGCCGTCGAAGATCAAGGAGTTCAAGCAGCGCCTCGATGACCAGGGCGTTACCATCAGCGCGCTCAGTTGCCATGGCAACCCCCTGCACCCGAGCAAGAAGATTGCCGAGGCCAACGCCGAGGTCAATCGCAAGACCATCCTGCTGGCGGAAAAGCTTGGCGTGCGCACCGTGATCGATTTCTCCGGCTGTCCCGGCGACAGTGACGACGCCAAATACCCCAACTGGGTCACCGCGCCCTGGCCACCCGATTTCCTCGACATCCTGAAGTGGCAGTGGGAGAAGAAAGTTATCCCCTACTGGAAGAAGCGCGCCAAGTTCGCCGAAGACCACGGCGTGCGCGTCGCCATCGAGATGCACCCGAACTTCGTGGTCTACAACCCCGAGACGATGCTGCGGCTCCGCGCCGAGGCCGGTGCGGCCATCGGCTGCAACTTCGATCCCAGCCACATGTTCTGGCAGGGGATCGATCCCTGCACGGCGATCCGCGCCCTGGGCGAGGCGGTCTTCCACGTCCACGCCAAGGATACGCGCATGTACGACGTCAACATCCGCGTCAACGGCGTCCTCGATGCCAAGCCGTACAGCGACGAGAAGAACCGGTCCTGGATCTTTCGCACCGTGGGCTATGGCCACGACGCCGACTTCTGGTGCGACATGGTTTCGACCCTGCAGATGGTCGGCTACGACGAGGTCCTCTCCATCGAGCACGAGGACAGCTTGATGTCCATCGACGAGGGCCTGACCAAGGCCGCGGCCCTGCTCAACCAGATCGTCATCAAGGAGAAATTGCAGGAGATGTGGTGGGCGTGAAAGAGCAGTGACGAGTGATAAGTGGCGAGTGACGAGCCGGGAAAGACCAGTGGTCAGTGCGAAAAGCTGATTGACGGGCGATCGTTCTACTGGGCTCACTGATGGACACCGCCGGAGAGAAGCCGAAGAAGGCAAGCAGTTACAAAGATCTCCAAGTGTGGCGGAAGGGGATGGCGCTGGTAAAAGAAGTATATCGGATTACCCGGGCATTTCCGACAGATGAACGGTTCGGCCTCATCTCACAGATGCGCCGCGCAGCGGTCTCTGTTCCATCCAACATCGCGGAGGGTCAAGCGCGCCGAAGCACAAGCGAGTTCATTCAATTCATCTCACAAGCAGAGGGGTCGGTCGCAGAGTTGGACACCCAACTCATCCTCTCCGAGGAGTTGGGTTATTGTCCGGTTGGCGAGGCTGCACCAGCAATGGAGCTGATTTCCGAACTAAAGAAGATGCTGAACGCGTTGCGGAGGACATTGGCTAAGTCGGCGTAGGAAGGGCTATTGCCCGCCACTTGTCACGCATGACTTGCACTTTTGGCTCGTCACTCGTCACTTGTCACTCGTCACTTCTTGATTAGGGAGGGGAGGTAGGTAATGGCAGACATCAACGTCGCACTCATCGGCCACCAATTCATGGGCAAGGCGCACTCGAATGCCTACCGGCAGGTGAGCCGCTTTTTCCCGGGTAAAAACAAGTTGCGCATGAAAGTGCTTTGCGGCAAGGCCTCCGCAGCGGAACTCGAAGCCACGGCGCAGCAGTTCGGCTGGGAGGAATTCGACAGCGAGTGGGAGCGCGTTATCGCCCGCAAGGACATCGACGTGGTGGATGTCTCGACGCCGGGCTATCTCCACCATCCGATGGTCCTCGCGGCGGCGGCCGCGGGCAAGCACATCATCTGCGAAAAGCCGCTCGCCAACTCGCTGGCGGAAGCCAGGGAGATGCTGCGCGCCGTCGAGAAAGCCGGCGTGAAGCACTACGTGAACTACAATTATCGCCGCGTCCCCGCCGTCGCCTACGCCAAGCGGCTGATCCAGGAAGGCCGCCTAGGCGATATCTACCACTACCACGGCTCCTACCTGCAGGACTGGATCATCGACCCGCAATTCCCGCGCGTGTGGCGGCTGGAGAAGAAGTACGCGGGCTCGGGCGCGCTGGGCGACATCGCCGCGCATGCCACCGACCTCGCGCTGTATCTCAACTCCGACATCACCGAAGTCACCGGCCAGATGACCACGTTCATCAAGCAGCGGCCGCTGCCCGGCACAAGCTCCGGAGCCTGGGGCGCCAAGGGCAGCCGGGGTAAAGGCAAGGTCGACGTGGACGACGACTCGAACTTCCTCGCGGAATTCAAGAACGGCAGCGTGGGAGTCTTTGAAAGTTCGCGCTTCGCGGGCGGCCGCCGGAATTTCAACACCCTGCAAATCTACGGCAGCAAGGGCAGCCTGGCTTGGAACTTCGAGCGCATGAACGAGCTGGAGTTTTACGATCGCACCGAACCGGCGGCGACGCAGGGGTTCAAAACCATTCTCGCCACCGAGGCCGATCACCCCTACGTTGGCGCCTGGTGGCCCCCCGGACACATTATCGGCTACGAGCACACCTTTGTGCACGCCATCGCCGACTTCCTCCGCTGCCTGGAAGCCGACCGCATGCCGGAACCGAACTTCCGCGACGGCGTGAAGGTCCAGGCCGTCCTCGATACGGTCGAGCGCTCGGCGAAGTTGAGGAAATGGGAGAAAGTGAAGGGAAGTTGACAGTTCACAGTTGACAGTCCACAGCCAGGCGCGAACAGATTGTGCCGCGGATTTGGCTATTGACCGTCAACTGTTGACTGTCGACTGTGGACCTGGCCTATGTCCCACACCATGGGCATCGACGTGGGCACCACCGGCACGCGGGCGGTGATCGTTCGTCCCGACGGCCACGTCGTGGGCGCGGCGACGGGCGATCACCAGCCCATGCGCATGCCGAACCCCGGCTGGGCTGAGCAGGACCCTGCCGACTGGTGGGAAGCCACGATTCAAGCCGTCCGCGCCGCGCTCGAAGCAGCGAGCCTCACGGGCGAAGACATCGCCGCCATCGGGCTCTCCGGCCAGATGCACGGCGTCGTGCTGCTCGACAAAGCGCACGCCGTCCTGCGGCCGTCGCTCATCTGGTGCGACCAGCGCAGCCAGGCGCAGTGCGACTGGATCACGTCGCAGGTCGGCTCCGAACGTTTAATTCAGCTCGTGTCGAATCCCGCGCTCACCGGTTTCAGCGCGCCCAAAATCATCTGGGTGCGCGACCACGAGCCGGAGATCTTTGAGCGCGCGGCGAATTTCCTCCTGCCCAAAGATTACGTGCGCTTCCGTCTGACCGGTGAGTTCGCCACCGACGTTTCCGACGCCTCGGGCACGCTGCTGTTCGACGTCACCAACCGCCGCTGGTCGCAGGAGATGCTCGGCATGCTCGACCTGGACGCGCGGCTGCTCCCGCGCGCCTTCGAGTCGCCCGAGATCACAGGCCAGATTACGCGCGAGACCGCGGTGATCACGGGACTCAAGGCCGGGACGCCGGTGGTGGGCGGCGGAGGCGACCAGGCCTCGAGCGCCGTGGGGAATGGCATTGTTTTGCCCGGGCTCACTTCGGCGACGCTCGGAACGTCCGGCGTAATCTTCACGCATACGGAACTCCCTAAGCTCGACCCGCTCGGGCGCATTCACACCTTCTGCCACGCGGTTCCCGGCAAGTGGCACGTGATGGGCGTCACGCAAGGCGCCGGGCTGTCGTTGCGTTGGTTCCGCGAGCAGTTCGGCGCATCCGAAGCCTGGCTGGCGCGCCAGACCGGCGTTGATCCCTACGAACTCATCATCGAGCAGGCCGCAAAGATTCCGCCCGGCAGCCAGGGCCTTCTGTGGCTTCCGTATTTGATGGGGGAGCGCACGCCGCACCTTGACGCGCACGCACGCGGCATGTGGTTCGGTCTGACCGCCGCCCACACGCGCGGGCATATGATTCGCTCCATTCTCGAAGGCGTGGCATTCAGCCTGCGCGATTCGCTCGAGATCTTCAAGGAGCTGGAAATCCCCGTCGAGCAGATCCGCGCCTCCGGCGGCGGCTCGCGGAGCTTTCTCTGGCGGCAGATTCAGGCGGACATTTACGGCAAAGAACTTGTTACCCTGCGGACGTCGGAAGGTTCGGCGTTTGGCGCGGCGCTGCTCGCCGGTGTGGGCGCGGGGATCTACGACACCGTCGAGGAGTCGGCCCACGCCGCAATCCAGATCCGTGAGAGTATGACGCCCCATGCGGCAAATTCCCGGCTGTATAATCAGCAATATCAGATTTACAGAACTCTTTACCCCACGGTCCGCGAGCTGGCTCACCAGCTGGGAGCGATCGGCGAAGAAACCCGGCAGTAGCGATTTTTCCACGCCGCAGGGACAAGAAAGGAATTCCCGATGAAGCTTTCCCTTTCCATGATGTTGTTGGCCGTCATTGCGCTTCCCTGCCCGCGCGGAGGTTTCGCAACCCCACAAGAGGCCACCATGAACAAACCCGCCAATTACACCATCACCAAGAAGGTCACCGAGGGGCACACGACCTACCACCTGGCCGACGCCAGGCGCAAGATGGAGTTCGGCATCGTGCCGGATATCGGCAACTTCGGCTACGAATTCAAGGTCAACGGCAAGGACGTCTTCATTACTCCCGACTCCTTCAAGGCCTACGTGGAGAAGCACTGGTTCGGCTGGGGAAATCCCTTCCTGGCTCCCTTTGCCAACCGCATCGATCATGATTATTACTATTTCCAAGGGAAGAAATATCTGCTCAATGACGCGCTCGGAAACCTCATGCGCGTCCCACCCAGCAATTACGTTCTTCACGGCATTCTGGTGTACGAGCCGCGCTGGGAAGTCACGAAAACCGGCGCCTCGGATACGGAAGGCGCATTCATCACCTCGCGCCTGGAGTTCTACAAGTATCCCGACCTGATGGCGCAGTTTCCCTTCGCGCAGGTCTATGAGATGACCTACCGCCTGAAGGACGGAAAACTCGAATGCACGACGCGCGTCACCAACCTGGGCAAGTCCGCCATGCCCGTGCACTTCGGCTATCACCCCTATTTCCGGCCCGACGGCGCGCGCGAAGAATGGACCGTAAGTGTTGGCGCGAAGCGTCGCATCATCGTGGATGAGCCGCTCATTCCTACCGGCGAAACCGAGCCCACGGACAAATTCCTTCCCGGCCTGACCCAAGGCATGGTGCTCGGCAAAAGTTTTCTTGACTCGGGCTTCATGGAACTTGAGCGAGATCCCCAAGGCTTCGGGCACCTCTGGGTCAAAGGCAAAACGCAGAAGATCGAGGTCGTGTACGGCAAGGAATTTGACTACGCCATCGTTTATGCGCCGCTCGACAACACTTTGATTTGCATCGAGCCGCAGACCGGACCGACCAACGCCTTCAACCTGGAGCACGAGGGAAAAATGAAAGGGTTAATCGTGCTGGCGCCGGGAAAAACCTTCACGGCAAGTTACTGGATCGTTCCGACCGGCTTTTGAGCGCCAGCCCGGCATGCACGCAAACGGAGACAGGCGTTGCAGACTTACCGGATTTCCGCCCAGGACGTCGAGGGCTACGCGACCTGGCAACTCGCCGACCTCCGCCGCAACATGCGCTATAGTCTCGTGCCCGGCCTGGGGAACTTCGGATATGAATTCAAGGTCAATGGAAACGACATTCTGGTTCCGGTCCCTTCGCTTGGACGTTACGCTGCGGCGCGTCGCACGGGTGGCGGCAACCCTTTTCTGGCGCCGTGGGCCAACCGCATCGACAGGGATCACTACTTTTTTCAGGGGAAGAAGTACCTCTTCAATGACGCGCTGGGGAACCTTCGGCGTGACAAGCTCGGCCTGCCGCTCCACGGCTTGCTGGTCTTCGAGCCCCGCTGGCAAGTGGTGGCGAGTGGAGCGAGCGATGAAGACGGCGCTTTCGTCACCACGCGCCTGGAGTTTTACAAATATCCCGACCTTATGGCGCAATTCCCTTTTGCCCAGACTTATGAGGTGACGCATCGCTTGAAGGACGGTCAACTGGAGGTCGTCACGCAGGTGGAGAATATCGGGCTCAGCCCGCTGCCGGTGATGATGGCGTATCATCCTTACTTCCGTCCCGATGGCCCGCGCGAAGAGTGGACGCTGGGCATCGGCGCGCGCACGCACTGGATCCTCGACGAACGAAACGTCGCCACGGGCGCGAACGAATTGATGTCCCAGTTCCTTCCGCAGGCGCGGGGTTTCGCGCTCGGCGGGACGGCTTTGGACGACGAGTTCTCAGACCTGGAGCGCGGCGACGGCGGATTGGGAAGAGTCTGGGTCAAAGGCCGGAGCCAGAAGATCGAAGTCGTCTACGGCGAGGGTTTCGATTTTGCCGTCGTCTACGCGCCCCTCGACAAAAACCTGATCTGCATCGAGCCCCAGACAGGGCCGACCAATGCCTTCAATCTCGCTCACGAAGGCAAATTCCAGGGGCTGATCGTGCTTGACCCGGGAAAGATATTCAAAGCTACGTACGGGATTGTCCCAACTGGATTCTGAGATCGAATACCGCCGGAGGGATTGTCGATGAACCGCCTTTCGAAATCCGCACGGGCCGCTGCTCTCGTCGGGATTGCATCCGGCCTTACCACTCTCGCGCTCACGGAAACGTTTGACCCATTTTCTAGTTCAGCGAGGATCGCCATGGCAGCACCCGCAGCTTCTTTCCCTGCTAAGGTTGATAGGACGCAATACAAGGGTTGGAATGTTTATCGCCTGACGAATGGTTTGGTTACGCTCACCATTGCACCCGAGCTTGGCGGGCGAGCTATCCAGCTTCAGCTCGGAGACCAGGAATACTTCTTCGTGAACGCCGACCTCGCGGGCAAGGTGTTGCCGCCCGAGCAGAACAATCTGAAATCGGGCTGGGCCAACTACGGCGGTGACAAAGCCTGGCCCGGACCGGAAGGTTGGTCGAATGACGACCAGTGGCCGAGCATCCCTTACTACATCCTCGACGGCAGCAAGTACGATGCGGAGATCACCAGCAACAATTCCAGCGAGGTGGCGGTGAAGGTCACCAGCCCCAAAGACCCGCGGACCGGCGTGCAGTTCGTGCGGACCTTCCACGTGTACGCGAACGCGACCCGCATCAAAGTCGAGCAGGTGATGCGCAATATCTCGAAGCGTCAAATTCGCTGGGGCATCTGGCACTTGATTCAGAACGACGCCGCCGACGCGAGCGACCCGTCCAAGCCGAACCCCGAACTCTACATGTACGTGCCGCTCAATCCCAAGAGCCAACACCCGGGTGGCTACTACGTGATGTTCGGCGACGTGCGCCACCCGAGCTACCAGCTGGTGGATAACGGGCGGATGCTGCGTATTCACTACTTATATCGCGTTGGCAAGATCGCCGCGGATTCCTCTGCCGGTTGGTTCGCCGTCGTCAACGGTCAGAAGAACATCGGGCTGATTGAAAGCTTTCAGTATTTCCCCGACATGGAGTATCCCGACAACGCCTCGATTGAATCCTGGAACGACGGGCCGGGCATCATCTCACGCGGGCCGTTCGATCAAATTCTCGCCGACGATCCCAAGAAGACTCCCTACTTCTTCGAGTCGGAAGGCATGAGCCCCTACGCTACGCTCGAACCGGGCGAGGAGTATTCCTACCCCATTTCCTGGTCGCCGACGCGGGTTATCAACCCCGTGCGTGATGCCGTGGCCGCCGGTATTATCAGCGAGCCGCTCGCCGCAAAGGTTGACGGCGGGCGCGTCGCGCTGCGTGGAACGTTCGGGGTATTCGTGCCTGGAACGGTCGAAGCGGTGTTCTATAGCCTGATGGGTGAGGAACTGAGCCGCGAAAGCTTGCAGCCCGTGGACCCGCGCGAAGTGGTCAAGGTGGATAAGAGCGTGCCCGTTCCCAACGACGCCTATCGCGTCAGCCTTCGCGTGATCGACGCCGCGGGCGAAAACCGGGGGTACCTCGGAAATGCGGTCCTGAAGTAGCGCCGCGCGGAACCTGTCCCGATGAAATCGGGAGGGCGGCATTCGATTGGGCGCTCAAATGTCAGGCGAAAGCCCGGCGCTACTCACCGCCACGTCTGGTCATCCATCCTGGTCAAGCTCGCTCCGTCCTCGAGCACCCCAAGCGTGATAATCGCAAAAGTGAAGACCCGCGTGCCGGGCTCGAGGTGGCCGCCCATCGCCTTCTGGGGGTTCGAAAACGAAATGTGCGCGTGCACGCGGCCGTCGATGATGTAGCCGTTGGTAGTCAGCAGGTCGAACGCGCCTTCCTCCTTGAAGAAGGCCTCCGTGGCGGGAAGCGTGGTATTGCTCACCACGTGGACGTGATAGCTCACCAGCGATCCAGCCCCGCTCAGAATGACAGCGTTCTTGATCTTCTCCCGCGCCACGGCGTCGCGCAGCCCTTGTAACATATCTACCTGGTTTTTCATTCGGACCACCACGATGCGCCTGAACTGGCTGGTCGTCGTGTGGACGTCAGGGGCACCGGCCTCGTCCGCACTTCTTGCTGCGGTGGCGCCCGTCCTGCCCGAGGCTGGTAAAGATGCCATGCTCAACAACAGCATGAGCGCACCCGCCCGCAATGCCGTGTCGAAAACTCGATGAAGTGTTCCTGCTTTCATTATTGCCTCCGGAAGTCTTGCCGGGGAGAGAGATGGCTCTCGACAGTCGGCGCAGGCCGGGAAATCAGCGTTGCTTGCTATTTCTTGCCCGTAGCGGCCGACTTGGCGGCGCGCGCGGCGAAAGCTTCAACCTCCGCGCGCGTGGGGAGCGAAGGTTGCGCGCCCAGTTTGGTAACGGCCAGCGCGCCGGCGAAGTTGGCATAGCGGATGGCGTCCTCGATGTCGTCGCCCGCCGCCAACTGAACGGTCAGTGCGGCTGTGAAGGCATCTCCCGCCGCCGTTGGGTCCACCGCGTTGACCTTGTGGGCCGGGAAATGCTTCGACCCCTTGCGGGTCACGAGCATGGCGCCGTCGCTGCCGAGTTTTAGCACCACGGTTTTGGCTCCCAGGTCGAGAAGGCTCTCCGCGGCCTCGCGGGCGGAGACGCGCCCCGAAACTTCCTCGCCGGTAAGCTCCTCGAGTTCGGTCTCGTTCGGCGAGACGATATCCGCCAGTTTCAGGATCGAGGCAGGACACTTGCGCGGCGGCCCGGCATCCAGCACCGTAAGCTTTCCCGCCTTCCGCGCGGCCTTCAGAGCGGCCTCCACGACCTCCAGAGGGATCTCCAGCACGGTGCAGAGGGCGTCTGCTTTAGTGATAACCTCAGCGGCCCGGTCGATATCGGCAGAGGTCAGCGAGAAATTGGCCGCTGGGTCCACGACGATGGAATTGTTGCCATTGGGGAAAAGCATGATAAACGCGCAGCCGGTGGTCCGGCCCGAGTCGCGCTTGACCCAGGTGGTATCGATGCCATTCTCCTCCAGCCCCTGAATCAGGAAATCACCAATCATGTCTTTGCCGACCGAGCCGATAAAGCTGGTTTTCGCTCCCAGCCGTGCCGTGCCCACGGCCTGGTTGGCGCCTTTCCCTCCGTGGAAAAATTGGAGGTTCTTGGCCAGCATGCTTTCGCCTTCTTTGGGAATCCGGTCGGCTTTCACGACCACATCGAAGTTCGTGCTCCCCACCGCCACCACGTGGACTTCCTCAGCGCGACGCACCATGCGGCCTCCCGGGTCACTCCATGCTCGATTGGCTTGTTCAAGTACGACCAATTTGCACGCTTTGGGCGCATTGTCAAGCCTCGGCTCATCCGGAGTTTACGACTTCGGCAACCACAAAATCACCACGAGACCGCCCGCGCCACTTCCTGCAAAGGGTGCTATCCACACGCAATCTGCCGGAGCCAAGTCCCGGAGGAATGGGTAAACAGGTGTCGACTAGGCAGGACCTATTCAATGAAACTTGCCCGAAACGGCAGCCACGATGGATTCGTCCCGCAAAGCGGGATCAACCGTGGGGTGGCGAGCGAAGAAAAGCCCACGCTTGGAAGCGGCGCCAAGGGTAGCTACCCCCTGCTGGTTTTGGGCATGGTTTTCCCTCGCGCCTGCCGCTGAACGGCGCAATGGAGGCGCATGACTTCATCCGAATACGCCTGCGAGGCGAGTAAATCCAGGGAGACCAAGCGATGCCGCGGGTGGATGAGGGGAATGCCTTCGCCGATCAAGGTGGGAATGACGTGGATTATGAACTCGTCGATCAGCCCGGCATCCAGAAACGCGGCGATGAGTTCCCCGCCGCCGACCAGCCAGATGTCTTTCCCCGGAGCGCTGCGGAGACCGCCGCGCAAATTGTGAGTCAAGGGCAAAGCCAACCGGCCCGACGCCTTGAGGCGCGGCGAAGCAGGATGATATGCTGAGGGCGATGAGCGAGGAAGGCGAGCATCGCGACGTTGCGCCCGCCGCCGAGCGATACCAGGCGCTGCTGGAAGTTTCGGCGTCGATCGCCGCGCACCACGACCTTTCCGCGCTCTTCCACGATCTCGCCCGGCCGCTCCACCGGGTGGTTGATTTTGATTTCCTTGCCCTGATTCTTTACGAACCAGCGCGCGCCATCATGCGTCTGCACATTCTGGAGAGCTCGATCCCTCCCCATGCGGAAGTGGGGATGGAGGCACCTCTGGGCGGTACGCCTGCCGGCTACGTCGTGGAGACCCAGAAACCGCTGGTCGTCCAGAACGTCGACGAGGAAACCCGCTTCCCGGAGATCCTCCGCCTGATGGGGGAACACGGGGTGAAGTCTTTCTGCGGGCTGCCGCTTACCACCGCGCAGCGGCGGGTGGGAGCGCTCGGCTTCGGAAGCGTCAGGCGGAGCGCCTACCAGGAGGCGGACCTGGGATTCCTCACGCAAGTGGCCGCGCAGGTGGCGGTGGCCGTGGATAACGCGCTCAACTACCAGAGCTCGCAGGCCTACCAGCAGCTACTGGCGCGCGAGCGCGACCGCCTGCGCGTCCTGCTGGAGGTCACCAACACCCTGGTGGCGAACCTCGACCTGCGCGAATTGCTCGCCGCTATTGCGGTCTGCCTGCGGCGCGTGATGCATCACGAATACACGGCGCTGGCGCTCTACGAACCCGCCGTGAACCAGTTGCGCCTGCACGCCATGGATTTCCCCCGGGGCAAGGGATTCCTCCAGGAAGAAATGCTGCTGCCGCTCGAGGGAACAGCCGCGGGCGAAGTCTTCTCGACGCGCGCGCCGTTGCTCGTGACCTCCCAAAACTTCGGCCGGTTTCACGCCGACATCGCCCGCCGCTTTGTCGAAGAGGGCCTGCGATCGGCCTGCATTGTCCCGCTCCTGACGGCGAACCGGACCCTCGGGACGCTGAGCATGGCCAGCCTGCGCGAGGGGGCATTTACGCAGGAGGACGTCGATCTGCTGACCCAGGTCGCGGCCCAGGTCGCCATCGCCGTCGAGAACGCCCTCGCCTACCGCGAGATTGCCGAGCTCAAAAACAAGCTGGCGGAAGAGAAACTCTACCTGGAAGAGGAAATCCGCACCGAGCACAACTTCGAGGAGATTGTGGGCGAGAGCGCCGCCCTCAAACGCGTGCTCAGCCAAGTGGAAACGGTAGCGCCCACCGAATCGACGGTGCTGATTCAGGGCGAAACCGGGACCGGCAAGGAACTCATCGCGCGCGCCATCCACAATCTCAGCCGCCGGCGCGAGCGCACTTTTGTGAAGATCAATTGCGCCGCCATCCCCACCGGCCTTTTGGAAAGCGAGCTGTTCGGGCACGAGAAGGGAGCCTTCACCGGCGCCATCGCGCAGAAGATCGGCCGCTTCGAGCTGGGCCATCAAGGAACGCTTTTCCTCGACGAGGTCGGCGACATCCCGCTCGAACTTCAGCCCAAGCTCCTGCGCGTTTTGCAGGAAAAAGAATTCGAGCGCCTGGGGAGCACGCGGACCCTTCGCGTCGATGTGCGCCTGGTGGCGGCGACCAACCGCGACCTGGCCCGCATGGTCGCCGAGCGCGAATTCCGCAGCGACCTCTATTACCGGCTGAATGTTTTCCCCATCGTCGTCCCTCCCCTGCGGGAGCGCCGTGAAGATATTCCCCGCCTGGTCCGCTACTTCGCGCAGAAATACGCCCGGCGCAACAACCGGGAAATCGAAACCATCGCCTCCGAAGATATGGAGGCGCTGGCGCGATATCACTGGCCCGGCAACGCGCGCGAGCTTGAAAACTTGATCGAGCGCGCCGTGATTCTCGCCCGCGGGCCCGTCCTGCGCATTCCCCTCGGCGAGTTAACGCTGCCGCTGGAGTCTCCCGCGCCTCCCCCGACGACGCTCGAAGCGGCGGAGCGCGAACATATTCTCCGCGCCCTGAGGGATTCGAAATGGGTCATCGCCGGTCGTGAGGGCGCCGCCGCGCGCCTCGGGATGAAGCGGACTACCCTCCAATCCCGCCTCAAGAAGCTCGGAATTTCCCGCCCGAGTATGTGACGATATCAAGTCATATGCCGAATATTCGGCACTCAGTATTTCGGCAGACCCAATAGCTTTATCACACTGTCTTTCTATTCTACTGTAAATACACTATTTAATTTTGTGACTACAATTCGTCAGTTTGGGCCTCGAACTGCCAAGACAGGTCGTTGGAGGCTCAAGGGTCATGCTCAGAGTCACAACTGAAAGCACCGGCAAGATCGTCCTTCTCAAGGTGGAAGGCAGTCTCGCCGGTCCGTGCGCGGAGGAATTCCGGCGCGCCTGGACGGCTGCTGTCGCAGCCTACAAAGCTTTGCCCCTGGTGGTCGAGCTGACCGGAATGACCTTCATCGATTCGCCGGGAAAAGAGCTCTTGCAGGCCGTTCACCGTCAGGGAGGCCGATTGGTGGGCGCCGGGATCCTGGCGAAGTCCTTGATTGAGGAAATCACGGGCGAAGCGTTCGCAAAGGAAGGCAGCCAAAGAACTGGCAATACCAGGTCTGGAATCATCAAATCATTCATAATGGTTTTGGTTCTGCCCCTGCTGGCGATGTCTCGCGCCGAGGCCCAGGAGAAACCACCCCTCAAGCTGACCCTGCGTGAGGCCGTGCAACTGGCGCTCAAGGAGAACCCACGGGTCCAGATCGCCAATTTGGATACGGCCCAGAGCGCGCAGGAGCATGACCTCGCCCGCGCCGCGCTGTTGCCGCAGGCGGGGATCGAGGTTTACGACAAAGCGCAGCGCTTCAACCTGGAAGCGTTCATTGGCAAGCCCCTTCCTGGCTCGACGCAGCACGCCGGACCGTTCCAGACTTTTCAGGCGGGGACGGGTTTCTCCGTGCCCATTTTCGACCTGACGCTCTGGCGGCGCTGGCAGGCCTCGCATCACGGCGTGAGGGCCAGCGAGGCGCAGGAATCCACGGTGCGCGAACAGATGGTCATGCTGGTCGTGTCGCAGTACCTCGGGAGCCTTCGCGCGTCGGCCAACGTGCGCGCCGCCCAGTCGCGCGTGGAGCTGGCGCAGGCGCTCTACGACCAGGCCGCCGATTTGCAGGCGCACGGCGTCGGCACCGGCCTCGACGCGCTGCGCTCGAACGTGCAGCTCCAAAACGAAAAGCAGCGGCTGATTGTCGCCGAGACGCAGCAGCGGACATCGCTTTACGGTTTGGTCCGGCTGCTCAACCTGGAGGCGCGCCAAAGCGTGGAATTGGCCGACGAGATGAGCTTCTTTGAGACGCCGGAATTCCCCGCCGACCAGAGCCTGGAGCGCGCTTTCGCGACGCGCCCGGAAGTCAAGGCCCTGGACGCCCGCGAGCAGATGGTGCGCGCCCAGCAGCGTGCGGCGGGCGAGTCCCGCCTGCCCAGACTCCTCTTCGGCGGGTCGTGGGGGTACCAAGGACTCTCCCTGCCTTCGGCAATTCCTTCCTATGCGTACCAGGTCACGGTGGACGTGCCGCTCTTCACGAGTGGCCGCATTCGGGCGGAGATCACCAAGGCCGGCCTGGAGTTGAAAAAAGTGGCGCAGGAAAAAGAGGACTTGCGCAGCCAGATCGCGCTGGAGGTCAAGACGGCGCTGGCCGAACTGGAGGCCGCGCGCCACGAAGTCGAAGTGGCCAACCTGGGCGTGAAGCTGGCGGAAGAAGAAGTGAGCCAGTCGCGCGACCGCTTCCAGGCGGGCGTGGCCAACAACATCGAGGTGGTGACGGCGCAGGACGCATTCGCGCGCGCCAACGACAACCAGATTGCGGCGCTCTACCGCTACAACCAGTCGCGGGCTGACCTCGCGCACGCCATCGGGCAGATGGAAGGCCTTTATACCAAGTGAGGATGCGAAACCATGGAACCGAACATCGCTGAAATCGAAAAAGAATTGATCCCGGCCGCCCCGCCGCCGGCCGCAGAAAATGGCCGGCAGCCCGGACGCTGGGCCGCGCCCGGATTCCGCCGCGCCGTCTTCGGCGTCGCAGCCGCGGCGGGCTTGGTCGTCGTGGGACTGATTCTCCACTATCACAACCGCGTGACCACCGACGACGCGCAGGTGGACGGCCACATCACGCCCGTGGCCTCGAAGGTTTACGGCAACGTCGCCGAGGTGCTGGTGACCGACAACCAGCAGGTGAAAGCCGGGCAGGTGCTGGTGCGCATTGATGCGCGCGACTATCAGGCCAAGGCAGCGCAGGCGAAGGCCGCGCTGGCGCTGGCCGAGAGCCAGGCTCGAGCGGCCGACGTCGGCGTGCCGTGGACGACCGAAACCACTGCGAGCGGTTCGTCGGGCGCCGAGGCGCAACTCGCAGCCGCCCAGGCCGAGTACGACAAAGCCCGGGCCACCTACGAAAAGGACTCGAACGCCGAGCTCGCCTACGCGCGCGCCAACATCGCGGCGCGGGAAGCCAGTTCCGACCGCGCCCGCGCCGACCTCGGGCGGATGAAGCCGCTCGTCGCCAAGGCTGAAATCTCCCAGCAGCAGTTCGACGCCTACAGCGCAGCGGCGCGCGTGGCGGAAAGCGAGCTCGAAGGGGCCAAGGAAAAACTCGCCAGCGCCCAAAAAGGTGCGGAGATCGCCCAGGCGGCGATGCTGGCGCAGCAAGCCAAAGTCGCGCAGGCCCGCGCCGCGGTCGAGCAAGCGACGGCAAATCACAAACAAGTTTCCATCCGTACGGCCGACGCGGCCTCGGCGCGGGCGGCCGTGCAGGCGGCGCGCGCCAACCTCGACGCCGCGGAACTGCAGCTCAGCTACACCACCATCGCCGCTCCCATCGACGGCGTGGTGACCAAGAAGAGCGTCGAACCCGGTCAAATCTTGCAGCCCGGACAGGGATTGTTCGTGCTCATTCCGCTGCACGACGTCTGGGTGACCGCAAACTTCAAGGAGACGCAACTGGAAAAAATCCGCCCCGGCCAGACCGCCGAAATCAAGGTGGACACTTACGGCGAAACCTTCACGGGCCGCGTGGACTCGGTGGCGGGCGCCACGGGCGCGCGGCTCAGCCTGCTGCCGCCGGAAAACGCCACGGGCAACTTCGTCAAAGTCGTGCAAAGGATTCCGGTGAAGATCGTGCTCGACGCCATTCCGCCGGAGAAAGCGATTCTCCGGCCCGGGATGAACGTCGTGGCCACGGTGATGACGAAATGAAGCCGTCAGCGGTCAGCAGGATCATGGGAATTTTGCCGCTGGCCGCTGCACGCTGAAGACTGGCCGCTAAGAAATGAAAACCCTTTTCGCACGCGCTCGACAAGACGGCGTAACCAACCCGTGGGTGATTGCCTTCACGGTGATGCTGGCGACGTTCATGGAGGTGCTCGACACCAGCGTCGCCAACGTTTCACTGCCGCACATCGCCGGCAACCTCTCCGCCAGCCTGGACGAGAGCACCTGGGTGCTGACGTCGTATCTGGTTTCGAACGCCATCGTGTTGCCATTAACCGGATGGTTGTCGTCGCTCTTTGGCCGCAAGCGCTTCTACATGACGTGCGTGGTGATCTTCACGATCAGCTCGCTGTTCTGCGGGCTGGCGCCCAACCTTGGCCTGCTAGTTTTCTTCCGCGTCCTGCAGGGCGCGGGTGGCGGCGCGCTCCAGCCCATTTCCCAGGCCATCCTGGTCGAGAGCTTCCCCAAGAACAAGACCGGCATGGCGATGGCCATTTACGGCATGGGCGTAGTGGTCGCGCCCATCATCGGGCCGACCTTGGGCGGCTGGATCACCGACAGCTACTCCTGGCGCTGGATCTTCCTGATCAACATTCCGGTGGGAATTCTCTCCATCGTGCTCACCACCTTCCTGATCTTCGACCCTCCCTATTTGGTGCGGAAAAGCTTGCGCGAGGGCGCGCGCATTGATTACATCGGCCTGGGGCTGCTGAGCGTGGGATTGGGATTCCTGCAGGTAGTCCTCGACAAGGGCGAGCGCGAGGACTGGTTCAGTTCGAACTTCATTCTCTGGTGCGCGGCGCTGGCGGTTGTGGGGTTGGTGGGCGCGCTGCTCTGGGAGCTTTCCAAAGACGAACCGGTCGTCGATTTGCGCATGCTGAAGGAGCGCAACTTCGCCTTCGCCACCTTCACCATGTTCATGCTGGGATTTGTGCTTTACGGCAGCACCATGCTCCTGCCGGTTTTCCTCCAGACGCTGATGGGTTACTCGGCCATGCAGAGCGGGCTGGTCCTTTCTCCCGGCGCGCTAGTCGTGCTCTTCATGTTGCCGATCGTGGGACGCCTGCTCGCGAAGTTCGAGGCGCGCTGGCTGGTGGTGTATGGCCTGACCGTCACCGCGCTCTCCCTGCTCAACATGGCCAACTTCAACCTCGAGATCAGCTTCCACACCGCGGTCATGGCGCGCGTGATTCAGGGCTGCGGCCTGGCCTTTCTCTTCGTGCCCATCAACACCATGGCGTTCTATTTCATCCCCAAGGAAAAGATCAACAACGCCACGGGGATCATCAATCTGGCGCGCAACATCGGCGGCAGCGTGGGCATCGCCAACGTCACCACCATGCTGGCGCGGCGGATGCAATTTCACCAGACGGTGCTGGTGAGCCACGTGACGCCTTTCGACTACGGTTATCGCGCCATGATCGCGGGCACCAGCTCGATGCTGATGGCGCACGGCTCCGACCCCGCCCAGGCCGCCGCCCAGGCGCACGGCCTCCTCTACGGAATGGTGCAGCGCCACGCCGCCATGCTTGCCTTCGTGGATAATTTCTGGCTGATGGGCGTCACGTTCTTCTGCATGGTCCCGCTGATGTTCTTCATGAAAGAAGCCAAGCCGCATAAAGCCGCCGGCGCGCCCGCGCAATAGACCCGCCGGCGCCGCCGGCACGTCGCACACAACCGCGCGTTCTTCAATCCAAAATCGAAAATCGAGAATCCAAAATCCGCAAGGGTTATTCCGGCAGCGGGTCAAGGAACTCCAGCCCGGCCTGGCCCGCCCGAGACGAGCCTTGGGGGCCCGCCCAAGCCACCCGGCAGCGCTCCGGGCACTTGGTCAGAATGACGCCCACGATCTGCTCGGAGGCGAGCGCGGCACTGGTCGAAACTCTCAGCCCGCGGTCGGAAAGATCAACCGTCGCGGCGGGGTGCGTGACCGCTCCGCTGGGGGTATCAATCACCAGGCTGATGGGAAGTCTTGCGTAGATTCTGCGCGATTGGCGAGCATCAACAGAAACACCTGCGCCCATGTGCGGCCTCCTCGGCCTCATGGCGCAGGTACTGACGCGGACAGTCTAAGACTCCTCCGCGGTTATGTCAAGCCCTCGAATGCCTTGTTTCAGCATTGCCCTGGAGAGCATGCCGAGCCGTGCCCTGTAGCGGCGGTGGGAGCTTGCCCTGATGCAAGAAGGGACCGGCGTCTTTGCAGCCCCGCTCGGAGCGGGATCGCCACGCCGCTTGTCATTCTGATCCTGTCCCGCTCGGAGCGGGAGGAGAAGAATCCCCGCATTTCACCCCCACGCTGTCATTCTGATCCGTCAGCCGACGGAGAAGAATCTGCATTTCACCCCTTCGCAGACATCAAACCTCGATGTCTGCGCCACCCGCGAAGGGCCATGCGCCGCACGGCCAAGCGTCGAGTGGAAGTTCTAGTAATAGTCGGAAGTAGTGGGGCCGTTGAGGTCTACCAGGTCTTCCCGAGAAAAGCCGTGTACGTGTGCAAGCGGCCGCTGAGTTCCGGGTGCACGTTATCAATATAGCTTCCATATTGGAACCGGAAACCGGCGTTCACACCTTCCCCAAAGCGGTAGTCGAACGAGGAACTGACTGAAGCTTGGGGTATGGCTACCCGAGAGAACTCGCTTGCCCAGGCCACGACAGAAAAGAAATCGTTGGCGAGGCTCGGCCGGAAGTCACTACGCGAGGCCACGTGCCCGCCATCCACCTCCCAGGCCAACTTCTTCTTGAACACATAAGTGGAGGAAACGGAATAACTCTGGGTGAGGGCTTTGAACGGCACGAGGCTCTCCTGATAGAAGGGGTCGGTGCCGTAGATGAGGTCGGTTCGCAAATTGTTTTGATAATACGAATAGCCGGCCCCCAGCGACCAATCCGTGACAGGTTTGAGCGTGACGTAGCTGGTATTCAGTACGAAACGGTTGTGCCGCTGAATATCGGGAAAATTGGATTGTGACAGCACACTGAAATCATCCATCAAGGTAAAGCGCGGGCTGGGCGAGATCGTGATCGTGGTAAACACCCGGCCCGCACTCCCTGGGTCGGTCACATAACCGGGCGCGTGAGTCCCCACCCACTCGTAGCCGGAGCGAAAATTCCAAAGCTCCCCCTGCCGGTACGACGCCGAAAAACCCGCGGTATTGGAAAAGGTGCTGGGAATAACGCGGCGCACATCCAGGTTGTCTGGCGAGTAGAACTGTGGGAAAAGGTCGGCATTAGTTCGAGTGACATTCGTCCGGCGATAGTGTGCCTCGACATCCCAGTGGGAGGTGGCGCGGTATTCCAGTCGCTCACCCAGCCAGTATCGATGGAATGACGGATTGGCAAACAAGGGATAAAAAGGAGTGTATTCGTTGAGCGTGTTCTGCTGGTGATAGTCCAGAGTGGACCGGAGCCGGTCCTGACACTTCCAGTTCAATGTTGCGTCGGCATTCAGAGAGTTTTGCGGGTTTCCGGTGAAAACGTTGCGCGTTCGGCCGTTCGTCACGCTGCCGTTAAAGGACACGGAGCGAGGCAGCGGCACCCTGACGCGCAGGGTGTCTGAGGAGGTCCGGTGACGCGGCAGGATGTTGTGAGCGTAGTAGGCTGGTAGAGTGTCAGCAACCCCCGCCGGCAGCTCATCGTCGGGGAGGCTTAGCGTGGCGCCATATAGATCCAGGGGGTTTTGCAGCCGGTCCACGAAGCTGCGAAAATCATGCTCGTAGGTCAGCGAGACTCGGCCCAGTTTAACGTCCGCTCCGAATCCAATGTTGCGGGTGGTGTAATTGACCGTGCGGAATTGCGAGACCGAGTGGCATGACCCGCAATTGGCATCCCCACCCATGTCGTAGTATTGCATTTGTGCGTGGCCCCGGCGGTCTTGCCAGCCGCCCTTCACAAAAAACGTGACTGGCAGTTGAGGAACCTTCAGCCGAAGGTCCACGGCGTTTTGCGTCCTTTTGATTCCAAACAACGCCCCCTCGGGAATCGTCTCGGTTCGGATAAGGTCGTCAGGGCTAACATTGGCCCCGAACGGTACGTTGTCGAGGTGGCGGATGAAACTGCGCGAGTCCACGCTCAGGGTCAAATACCTGCCCAGGCGAAGCTGCGATTTGATGTTGTATTCGTCGCGACTGAGGAAGTCCGCGCGATTCCGCCAGGAGACGCCGCGCGCGTGGTCAACGACTGTGTACGTCAGGTCGCCTCCTACCGAATCCCGCAGGCTGTCATATTCGCCGACCCGTCCCAGAAAGCCGCTGCCACTGACGAATCGGTATTGGAGAGGCAGGACGAAGAGGTGATAGGTGGTTTCCGGGGTCCCCTTCTCCTGATCGGAGGACGTTGGGGCGGACGCCGAAGAAGCCGCGTCCTCGGCCAGAGAGGGCGAAGGCAGTCCCGCTACCAGAAGCGCGCAAAGGAAGATACTCGTTATTTGCTTCATGAAACGCCTCCTTCGAGCCACCCGCCAGCCGTAAACCGATCCGCGCAGACTTCCTTCAGGGTTTGTCGATAAAAACGCTTCCCCCGGTCGCCGAGGGAACATCACTGCCGTGAATGGAACTGTGGCAATTCGTGCAACGGTTCAAGATGGGCACTCCTGAGCCGTTGTGGTGTCCGGGATGACACTGCAGACACAGCATGGGCTCACTGACTTGGAGCAAATTGCGGTGCATCGATCCATGGGAGGTATGGCACTTCAAGCAACTCTCGCTGACGGGAACGTGTTGATAGGTAAAAGGGCCCTGGAACTCGGCGTGGCATTGGAAACAAAGCTCGTTGAGATTGTCGGCGCGCAGGTTGTTGGAAGCCGTGCCGCCGTGAGGATCATGGCAATCCGCGCAGCTCATCTTGGCTTCGCGAATCGGGTGGTGATAGGGAAGGTTCCCTTCCGCCGCTTGCTTTCGGTGGCAGCGGATGCACGCCTCGTTTTGCTCGCGGCGAGAGTCGAGCTTCGCCTCCTTCGTATGAACGCGATGGCAATTGACGCAGCGAACGTCATGCCCTTGATGCGAGCCGGCGAACCAGTTCTGTAACGCTGCGGTCGT
>Ga0315281_10002693_pt1 | contig 26287 bp, 15 predicted proteins | sample YL17G07_0_MG_FD_204540 | JGI IMG/M metagenome (GOLD analysis project Ga0315281, IMG submission 204540) | Sediment microbial communities from Yellowstone Lake, YNP, Wyoming, USA - YL17G07_0 | ecosystem: Environmental > Aquatic > Freshwater > Lake > Sediment | place: USA: Wyoming | collected... | reverse complement strand
ACCACACCATGTTTGCGGTTCGCGCCGACGGCACGGTGTGGAGCTGGGGTGATGAAAACCGCTATGGCAATCTGGGTAATGGCACCTACGCGCCGAGTTCAACCCCGGCACTGGTCGTGAACGAAACGGTGAATGGTCCGCTCGATCTTATTCCAGAAGGCAGCAACAGCATTCCGCCGGACAAGATCCCGCCGTTTTTTGTTGCGACCTACAAGTCAGGCGGCTTGTCAGCGACATCGCTGTATGCGGATATCAGGGGTCTGATCGCAAGTGGGACGTTCGCCACGGCGACTGATGTTGGCAAGTTCGCAGCCGGCTACAACGTCTATGTCGCGGCCAATGTGCCATCGATGCAGTTCGCGTACTTTCAGCTCGATTCCTACAACAATTGGAGTGCTTTGAACTGGCCGATGGCGGCGTTCATGCGCGGCGTAGCACTCGATAGTCAGAACACCTTGGTGCGGGCGCAGATACTTCAGAACGCCAACCTGTCGCAACTGCCGGGCGCGTCGATCATCGTCGGCTACGGCACCGATCCGGACGAGATGCTGCGCAGCGCGCGCTATCGGACGATTTACACGGTGCCGCAGCAGTAGGTGATCGAACAGCAATGGACAGAAGGGCAATCGTGAAATACAGATGGAAGCGCTGGATCTGGCTCGCGTTGCTGTGCCTGATTCCCTTCCCGGGGAATGCGGTCACGCCGATGCTAGCCGGCGGCGCATCCTCCTCGCTGTTCCTGCACAGCGATGGATCCGTTTGGGGGACGGGCAACGTTACCAGAACCACTTCGCAAGTAGGAGCGACAAGTCCGATCCGACTCCTGCAGCTGCCCAATGTCGTCGCGGTTGACGCCGGTACCAGCGGCAGCGACTTCGCGGTGCTGGCAGACGGAACGCTCTGGGGATCGGGAGAGAATAGCGAGCGGCAGCTTGCCGACGGAACCACGCAGTATCGCTTTCAGCCGCAGCCTATCCCCGGGTTATCCGGCATCAAGGCGGTTGCGGTGGAGGCACATGTCCTCGCCCTGAAGCAGGATGGAACGGTCTGGGCCTGGGGCAGGAACGATAGCGGCGAATTGGGCGACGGCACCCGAATCGATCGCTATGCGCCGGTTCAGGTGGTCGGCTTATTCAATGTTGCGAAGATTTCAGCCGGGATAGGGAGTTCTCTTGCGCTCAAGGCGGATGGGACCGTCTGGGGCTGGGGAGGCACGCGGTGGTGCCAAAATGGAAATGTTTCCAGCACCGGCGATCCGGGGTGCGCTGTTCCGGGCCAGGTGTCCAATCTGGATCAGGTGGTCGCCATCGCAGCCGGGGCATTCTTCGGGCTGGTGCTGCGTGCGGACGGAACAGTTTGGGCCTGGGGACAAAACGATGCCGGGCAGCTCGGCAATGGCACCCTGACGCCAGCGAACGGTCCGGTCCGGCCCCTCGGCTTGAGTAGTGTGATGGCGATTGCCGCGGGAGCGAACTTCAGCCTCGCGCTCAAACCGGATGGCTCGGTCTGGGCCTGGGGAAACAACAATGCCGGGCAGCTCGGGGTGAGCGGGATCACCTATAGCGCGACTCCCGTCCAGGTGCCCGGTCTGGCGGACATTGTGGCCCTCGGCGCCGGCTGGAATCATGCGCTGGCGATGCGGCGCGATGGCACTGTGTTCAGCTGGGGGGCAAATAGCAGGGGCCAGTTGGGCGATGGCACGTTGCAGAATCGCTCGGCGCCGCAGCCGGTGCTCGGTCCGGGCGGGAGCGGCCAGCTCAATCTGCTGCAACCGCCGCCGGCCAATCCGAATCAGTTGCCGCAGGCGCAAATAAGTCTGAGCGTCAACTCGGGCAGCGCGCCTCTGACGGTACAGGCCAGCGCCGTCGATGCAACGGACCCGGACGGAACCATCGCGGCGTTCTACTGGCGCAGCAGCGACGGCCAGCAGGCGACAGGCCCATCTGCGACGTTCGCATTCACCCAGGCAGGCACCTACCAGGTTGACCTCTTGATTGAAGACAACACGGGCGGCCGCGGCAGTGCACGCCAGGCGGTCATCGTCACGCCCGCCGTTGCCGCCGTGTCCGCCAGTCCGAAGGCTGCGATAAGAAAAAACTTCAGCATGGCCTTGACCAACGATGGCCGCATTCGGGTCTGGGGTTGGAGTGGGTGGTTCGGCTTCTACGACCGGCTGGCTCAAGAGGCCCTTCCGCGCCTCAATCCGCTGCCGCTCGCCAACGGCATCACCGGTGCGATCGATTTCGCCAGCGGCGGGACTCATGCGCATGTCCTGCTCTCTGGCGGCAGCGTGCTGGGCTGGGGCAGCAACCCGGACGGGACGGCGGGCGTCGACAGCCAGGCCGATGCCATATACCAGCCCCAAACGCTGCCGAACCTGCCGGCCGTGCAGGCTCTGGCAGCAGGCGGCAATCACGGGCTGGCGCTGACCCGCGACGGAAGAGTGTTTTCCTGGGGCGGCAATGCCGAGGGCCAGCTCGGTCTCGGCGACAGCCAGAACCGCAACAGCCCGGTGGAAGTCGCGGGACTTTCCGGCGTCGTTGCCATCGCCGCAGGCTGGTATGTTTCCATGGCGCTCAAGGCCGATGGCACGGTCTGGGCATGGGGAAACAACAACGGCTGGCAGCTCGGGGATGGCACTCGAATTTCGCGCAATCGGCCGATCCAGGTCCCGACCCTTGCCAATGTGCAGAAGATTTTTGCTGCGTCGTGGAATGCGGGTTACGCCATTAAGGGCGACGGGACGGTATGGGCTACCGGGCAGGTGCCGGCGATGGATGGCGATCCCGGGCCGGCAGCGGGTGCCCGTCATCTTTCGTTGCTCGACGGTGTCGTCCAGATCGCCGCAGGCGATCAACATATCATCGCGCGAAAAACCGATGGCACGGTCTGGACAGTCGGCGCACGAAGCTCGCAGGCGCTGGGATTGGAAGGCGTGGGGGATGTTCGGACACCGCGGCAGATTCCCGGCATCGCGGATGGCATCTGGGTGGCCGCCGACGATTTCAATTCCATGGTCCTGCGCCGCGACGGCACGGTGCTCGCATGGGGGCTGAACAACAACGGACAGATCGGGGATGGAACACTGGCGCCACAGTCAACGCCGGTACTGGTGGTGAATGAAGCGGCGAGCAATTTTCTGGATCTGATTCCGGAGATCGCCAACACCATCCCGCAGGACAAGATTCCGCCGTTCTTCCTCGCCACCTTTGCCAATGGCGATCTGAGTTCGACGACACTCTATGCGGATCTCCGGGGGATCACGGCAAGCGGAACGTTGACCTCGGCCGCGGACTTTGGCAGATTCGCCGCGGGCTACAACGTCTATGTCGCAGCCAATGTCCCGACGATGCAGTCGGCGTACTTCCAGCTCGATTCCAGCAACAACTGGAGTCTGCTAAGCTGGCCGATGATCGAATTCATGCGCGGCATGGCCCTCGATAGTCAGAATGCACTGGTCAGGGCGAACATCCTTCAGAACGCGGATGTGTCGCAGCTGGTGGGGGCGTCCATCCTTGTCGGCTATGGCACCGATCCGGATGAGATGTTGCGAAACACGCGCTATCGGACGATTTTCGCCGTGCCATCGCAATAGAGCACGCAGGAGGTCCAACCATTAACAGGATGCTGAGGGACGCGGGTGCTGCACTCGGATTGATCTTGCTGGCACTTGCACTCGCAAGCCCGTCCTTCGCCGCGCAGCCGATGGTGGCGGGCGGCGAACACACGCTGGCGCTCAGGAACGACGGCACCGTGTTCGCTTTCGGCAGCGACAGCGGTGGCCAACTCGGCCAGGGAACGTTGTCGCAAAGCGCGACTCCGGTGCAGGCGCAGGGCTTGAGCGGCGTGGCCGCAATAAGCATGGGACTGTGGCACACGCTCGTGGTGAAGACCGATGGAACGGTGTGGAGCTGGGGTTACAGCGAGCGCGGCCAGATCGGCGACGCTTCGCTCACGGTGGCCAATGCACCGGTTCGGGCGCAGGGGCTGACAGGCGCCGTTGCGGTGGCTGCGGGCCCGAACCACAGCGTGGCGCTCAAGTCCAACGGCACGGTGTGGGCCTGGGGAAAGAGCAGTTCGGGGCAGCTGGGCAAAGCGTACCTGGGCGATGTGACGACACCGGTTCCGGTACCGGGCATCGGCGGTGTTGCCAAGGTGGGTGCCGGAGGTGATTTCACCATTGCATTGAAGCGCGATGGCACGGTATGGGCCTGGGGACGCAACGATAACGGGGAACTCGGTGCCGGCACGACTGGGGACCGCTCGAGTCCCGCACAGGTATCCGGGCTGGCAGGGATAACCGATATCGCAGCCGGTACCGGACACACGGTTGCACTCAAATCCGATGGTTCGGTCTGGACCTGGGGAAGCAATGTCTACGGCCAGCTCGGCGATGGCACCCGAACCGATCGCCTGGTTCCCGTTCAGGTGCTGGGGCCGGGCGTTGCTTCTGCCATCGGTGCTGGAATAGGACATACGCTTGCCATCAAATCGGATGGCACGGTCTGGGCGTGGGGATGGAACCTGTCGGGGCAGCTTGGCGATGGCACTGCTACCGATCGCTCGACTCCGCGTCAAGTGCCGGGGCTCAGCGGTAATATCGCGATCGCCGGCGGTTACGCTCACAGCGTCGCAATCCGCTCGGACGGCGCGTTGTGGGCGTGGGGCGCCAACAATGCCGGACAGCTCGGTGACGGGACCACGCTTGCTCGCAGCTCGCCGGTTCAGGTGGCACAGAACCTGGCGGGTGCGGCAAGAATCAGCGCCGGCGGTTGGAACACGGTGGCGCTCAAGGCGGACGGTACGGTCTGGTCCTGGGGCATGAATGGCTACGGGCAGCTTGGCAACGGCGATGCGACGAGTCGTACCGTGCCGGTGACGATATCCGCGTTCGGCAGCGTGACGAAGATCGCTGCCCATGGGGCAAACAGCATCGCACTGAAGTCCGACGGCACGGTCTGGAGCTGGGGAACCTTTTTGCTGACTCCGATGGCCAACGACATCTTTGCGTCGGGCACACCGGCGCAGGTATCCGGGCTGAGCGGCGTTACCGCGATTGCCACGGGCAAAAGTTTCAGCATGGTGCTGAAGCCTGACGGCTCGGTCTGGACCTGGGGCTGGAACGGATTCGGCCAGCTCGGCGATGCAACAACGAGCGACCGCACAACCCCCGTCGCGATTGTGGGACTCACCGGCATTGCGGCGATTGCCGCGGGCGGGCAACACGCGCTTGCTCTCAAGTCCGACGGCACGGTTTGGGCATGGGGAAGAAACGATTCCAGCGAGGTCGGCGTCGCCGCGCAGGCAGCTTGCAGCAATTTTATGGGGAGTAACGTGCCGTGCAACCCCGTACCGGCCCGGATTCCCGGACTGAGCAGCGTCATCGCCGTCGCCACCGGCAATCATCGCAGCGTCGCACTCAAGACCGATGGCACGGTATGGACCTGGGGCAGGGACTGGCTCGGCAGCGGAAGCGTGTCCATTATTCCGGCGCAGATGCAGGGACTGACCGACGTGATCGCCGTTGGCGCCTATGAAGCCTACGCGGTTGCTCTGAAGCCGGATGGCACCGTGTGGGCCTGGGGAATCCTGAATTCGGGCTGGCGATCTGCGCTGCCGGTGCAGGTACAAGGGCTGAGCGGGGTGGCGGCCATCGCGGTCGGTGACAATGCCGCCTTCGCGGTGAAGCCCGACGGCACGGTGTGGTCGTGGGGCGGGAACACTTACGGCAACCTGGGCGACGGCACCTACTCGCCGCGCGCATCGCCGGTGCTGGTGTCAAACGAAACCGCCGACGGTGGGCTGGATCTGATTCCCGAGGTGGCGAATAACATCCCGGCGGACAAGATCCCGCCGTTTTTCCTGGCTACTGCCAAGTCCGGCGGACTGAGCGCCACCAATCTGTCCGTGGATCTCAAAGGCGGCACCGGGCGCGGGACATTTGCCGGGAGCGGTCACTTTGCCGCCAGCTACAATGTGTACGTGGCCGCGTACGCACCCGTGCTTCAGGCGAGCGGCGCGCCGCTGTGGTGGCAGCTCGATGGCAATCGCACCTGGGGCGTGCTGAGTTCCCCGATGGCCGAGTATCTGCGCGGGGCGGCGCTGGACAGTCAGACGACCAGGGTACGCGCGGAGATTCTGCAGAACACCGATCTGTCGCAGCTGATCGGCACGGTCGTCTACCTGGGCTACGGCACCGACACCGACGAGATGCTGCGCGCCGGGCGCTATCGGGACATTTTCACCGTCAGTCAGCCGTAGATCTACGCGGAGTGAAATAGCCTGGCTTGCTGAATCGTTGGGGCGGCATCACCGCGACTACACTCCGGCCGCTGATTGAATACCGGTCCCTCGAAGATCCGCGAGCCCGCATAGTGTAAAGTACGTGCTGCACCCCTTTCGAAAGCCACGTCCATGAGCGAAGCTCCCGCCGCCAAGTCCGCCGCTCCTTCGGGAAACAGTCTGGCCGAACTGATCTACGTCGAGCTGATCGGCCGCGCGTTTCTCAGGGTAGAGAACAATGCAGTGATCAAGCCCGATCCGGCGCAACTGGCCAGGCTCAGCATCGTGCTGGCCACGGAGTTCGAGAAAGCCGCGATTGAACACAAGGCGGCGTCGGGCCCGAAAAACGTCGGCTACGATGTCCAGACCATGGACCTCGGCAATCTGGGCGGATGATACACGCTGGCTACGTGCCCCGAATCCGTGTATGATGCGTCCCAAGGTTCCTGTCTCGCGTCTTCCGGTTAGCGTTTCAGCCTTTTCGCGGTTCTTCCCAAGCTCCCCGAATTTTCCAACGTAGTGCATCTGCCTGAACCGGTTTGGAAGGCTTTGTCCTTCGCAGGCCGATTTCAGGAGAAATTTATCAGTACGTCATTCCAGAATCTCGGCCTTTCGGCCGAGCTGCTCCGCGCTGTTGCCGAGCAGGGCTATACCCAACCCACCCCCATCCAGGCGCAGGCCATTCCAGTGGTGCTCGCGGGCCGCGATCTGGTCGGGGCCGCCCAGACCGGCACCGGCAAGACCGCAGGCTTCACCCTGCCCATGCTGCAACTGCTCACCAGCCACGCCAATTACAGGAATTCGGCGAGCACCTCGCCGGCCCGCCATCCGGTGCGTGCGCTGATCCTCGTGCCCACCCGCGAACTTGCGGCGCAGGTGCAGGACAGCGTGCGCACCTACGGCAAACACCTGCGGATCCGCTCCACGGTAATTTTCGGCGGCGTGGGCATCGGCCCGCAGATCGCCGAGCTGCGCCGCGGCGTGGACATCGTCGTCGCCACACCCGGCCGCCTGCTCGACCACGTGCAGCAGCGCACCATCGACCTGCGCGCAGTTGAAATTCTGGTGCTGGACGAGGCCGACCGCATGCTCGACATGGGCTTCATCCACGACATCCGCCGCATCCTTGGCCTGCTGCCCCCGAAGCGCCAGAACCTGCTGTTCTCGGCCACGTTCCCGGACGAGATCCGCAGACTCTCCGACCAGTTCCTCCACGACCCTGCCACGATCGAAGTCGCGCGGCGCAATGCGCCCATCGAGCTGATTGCGCAGGTCGCGCATCCGGTGGACAAGGACCGCAAGCGCGAGCTGCTCTCGAACCTCGTGAAAACCAACAACTGGCAACAGGTGCTGGTGTTCACCAAGACCAAGCACGGCGCGAACCGCCTCGCGGAGCAGCTCGGGCAGGACGGCATCGACGCCGACGCCATCCACGGCAACAAGAGCCAGCCGCAGCGAACGCGCGCCCTCAAGCGCTTCAAGGACAACGAGCTGCAGGTGCTCGTCGCCACCGACATCGCCGCGCGCGGCATCGATATCGATTCGCTGCCGCATGTGGTGAACTACGACCTGCCGAACGTCTCGGAGGATTACGTGCACCGCATCGGCCGCACCGGCCGCGCGGGTGTGACGGGTGAGGCGGTCTCGCTGGTCTCCGGCGAGGACCGGCCGCTGCTGGCCGCGATCGAGCGGCTGATCGGGAAGAAGATCGAGCAGCGCGTCATTGTCGGCTTCGAGCCCAGCAAGGCGTACCAGTCGGCAAGACACATTCCCGAACAGCGCAGGCCGCAGCAGCGCCAGGGACGTGCACCGCAGCGTGCTGCGAATCCGCAGTCCCGCCAGGGACGCTCGGGCTCGGGCAAAACCAGTCCCGAGTCGCGCTGGGGCAAGCCGGTCGGTGGCAGGCCGGTCAGCGGCAAGCCGCAGCAGCGCCGTCCGGAACAACGTTCGGAGCAACGCAACGTAGCCAGGCGTCCGGACGAGGTCGAGCGCATCGCACAGGCCCAGCACTACAAGAAGGTCGAGCGCGAAGAGCAGCCACGGCAGGACAAGCCCGCCACCGAACGTGCGAAATCAGGTCCGGTCTCGGCACTGTTCGGCATTTTCGGGCGCAAAGCGGCCTGACCTTTCCCGGCTCTCTGTAACCAACAGAAACGGGCGGCCCAAGCTGCCCGTTTTCATTTTCGCTGCGCGAGGTGCCGCACCACTCCTCAGCCGTGGCGAACGCCCTCATGGTGGGAGGAATGTGCAAAAAATGCACATACCAATTCTGTTAGATTTGTTAACGCTAAGCCAGCGCTGATGTGGCTTAAGCCATATTCTACTTTCCAACACTGGTAATACGGCCGGTGATACATCTCCACCGACCAGATGCTCATCCTCCACTTAGGAATTCGAAACAGATCAGCCTTAGGTCTTCGCGCCGCAGCCCCGGACGCGACGCACCGCCGTTGATCGGTCCCGGTTCCGAGACGATATACCGCAGCTTACGCACCGCGTCGATCAGCACAGTGACCTGTCCGGCCGCCTTGAATGAGCGCAGCGCCACGCGCAACTCCCTGATCTGCACGGACAGCATCGGCTGGTTCAGGAGACGGATCAGCTCTATCGCCTCCTTGCGATCGACATCCGGGTGGTTGAGATAACCCTGGATTGCGGTCGCCACCGTCTGCTGCACCGGATCGATGGTTCGCGGCGCGACTTCGAGCGCCTGCTTATCAGCCACCGATTTCAGGATGTCCGCAATGACTTCCTCCTGAAGCGCGAACACCCCGGATAGGGCGCCCGGCTCCACAATGCGCGGCGTAATGGGCTCGCATTGGATGAGATTGGCGATCAGGTAGCGATTATCGAGGATCGAGCGATCCTTGAGATCGACATAGCGCCAGAAGTGCAGCTTTTCTCCATCGCGCTCGGCGCGGAAATAGAAGAACACGCCCTTTGCATTCGGCTTCACCTGGCCGGAGTGGATACCGTCCGGCAGGCTTTCCAGCATTTCCCGCGCGCCGGCATCCAGCAACTGCTTCAACTGGTGGGCGAGCGTCTCGTTGCTCACCAGTTCGGTAGCCAGTTCTTCCTCCCGGATAACCGTACCGTCCTCTTCGCGGATGCGCCGCAGCGTGTTGAAATTCTGCGGGTGCACCAGTTCGCCGAGCACGCTTGCATCATGGAAGCCGGCCTGGTCGATGGCTGAAATCTTTGCCGACAGGCTCTCGACCAGTCGCAGCAGTCGCTCCAGCCCCGCATCGGGAAACATGTTGTACAGCCACAGCTCCTTGAACTCCGAACCGATGCGGTCGATGCGACCGGCCCGCTGCACCATACGCGTGGGGTTCCAGTGCAGGTCGTAGTTGAGCAACAGCCCGCAGTCCTGCAGGTTCTGCCCTTCGGAAAGCACGTCGGTGGAGATCAGCAGATCGATCTCCCGCTCGCTGCCGGCCAATTCGGGCTTGCCGTTCGACTTGGGCGCGAATGCCTCGACGATCCGCACCCGCTCCTTGGCATCGGCGCCGCTATCCATGCGCCGCACCTTCAGGCCACCCAATTCCTGACAGAACTTCTGCGCCGCCGGATTTTCCGGATGGCCGAGGTGGCGATAGAGATAGCGGGCGGTGTCTTTGTAGTAGGTGAAGACCAGCACTTTCCTTCCGTGCAAGTTGCCGCGCAGCAGGTCTTTCAGGCGCTTCAGCTTGGCATCTTTTTCCGGCTTGATGTCCTTTACGCGGTCCCAGATGCGCGTGAGCACCTTTACGTCGTGTTTGACCGCACGGTCGATGCCGCGCAGGTCGTACTCCGCGGTATCGACGGTCGCCATTCCCTCCAGCAGGCGCTTCGCGTCCTCGTTCGCATCCAGTTCATCGGCAAGCGAACTGGGGGTCGCATCATCCTCCTCATCCTCGCGCGCCAGATAGCCGATCGCCCGGTGGAAATCGGTCGACTTCAATATTTTGCCGTCCAGCAGATACGACTCGAAGGTGTTCAGAAACGCGAGCGCCCGGCGCACACTGATGCGCAACGCCTCGATGCTCGACTCGAAGCGTTTGAGATACCGGCTCTTGAAGATCCCGACCAGCGCCTGCTCGCGGCCCTCTTCGAACTCGTCGCGCTCGACGCCTTTTTTCTTGAAAGTCTCCAGCTTGTACGGCGCAAGCTCCAGGCTCTCGATCCCGGCGACGACTTCCTCGTAGATGCCGCCGTACGTGGCTTCGAGGTCATAGTTGACGGTGCGCAGCTTGCGCTCGGGGAAACGGATCGCCTTGCCGCGGATCGTCGCCTCGGGGTACGCCCGGCGCACGAATGGCCGCGTGCGCCGGATCACGATTTCCTCCAGCAGGTTGTAGAGCGCAAGGCCCTGCTCCTGACGCCGCGCCTGCCGTCGCGCGTGCAGGAAATAGCGGTACAGATCGCCGATGCCCGCCGCGGCGAAGTAGCTGCGATCGCCGCGGGTGATGAGCGCGATCTGGTTGTGCAGGTCGAGCAGGTCGTTGTTGATAGGCGTGGCGGTGAGGAGAATGACTTTCTTGCGCACGCCCTCGCGCCCGCGGCCGCCGTTCGCCCCGAGCACGCGCTCGATGTTGCCATAACGGTTGGCGTTCGGATTGCGGAAGTTGTGCGCTTCGTCTATCAGCACCACATCGCAGTCCGCATACTGCTGCGGCTCGAACGTGTCGCGCCCGAGTTCCTCCTGCGACAGCACGGTGCCGGAAATCGTCGCCTCCCCGAGTTCCCGCTCCCACATCTCCCGCAGCGACGCCGGACACACCACCAGCGCCTTCTGCCGCAGGTGATAAGCGTAGTCCTCCAGGAGCTTCTTCCCGATCCATGTTTTCCCGAGGCCCACCGAATCGGCGACCATCACGCCGTCATAGCGGGCGAGAATCTTGCGGGCGCGCTTGACCGCATCCTCCTGAAACTCGGAAAGTTCGATCGCCGAGCGGTTTGCGGCCGGCGTCTCGTCGCCCAGGTCGTCGCGGAAATACTCGTACAGCGCCTTGAGATACACCTGCCAGGGCGAGTATTCGACATGTCCGAACTTGGACGCATCGAGCAGCGCGATCAGCTCGTCCTTGAATTCGCGGCTCGCTTCCCACTGGCGCAGGTACCACTGTTCCAGCTCGATGATGGCGCGCGCGCCGACTTCGCTTTTCAGAAGCTGGCGGTTCTTGGCCGTGATGCGTTCGCTTCCGCCCTGCTCGGCGAGATACTTCACCGCCAGCGCTGCGTCGCGGTCCTCGGCCTCCTCCGCGTCGAGCAAGACCTTGTGCGATAGATTGAGCTCACGGTTCGAAGTGAGCCCGGGCGCCGTGAAATTGGACGACCCGACGATCGCCGCCACCGGCCGGAATCGGTCAAAGAGCGAAAGCTGACCAGGCCGGTCACCATAGAAGAGCCAGCACTTCGCGTGCAGGAATCCTTCCGCGTGCAACCGCACCTCCACTGCTTCACGGCGCAGGTACGCGATCAGATCCTCCACCAGCCGCAGCGTCGCCTCGTCGAAGGGCAGTTCGTCGAGATCGCGCTTCATCAGCCCGCGTACTCGCGCCGCGTCCGGTCGCAGCCCGATCTGTTCGCCCTGGGTGGGCTCCGCACCGAGCAGCAGGCGGAAACTCCCGACATCCGACAGGCGCCCGCGCACCAGTCCGTAGCCGCCGACGGTGAAGTACGCCGTGGCGACGTCAAGCGAACGCCCGGCGTGTTCGGCGAGCACTTCATTGAGCACGTCGGCGAGGCGGTGCTGCTGGTTGTCTATGACATACGGGATACGCATCAGCGCGTCACCCCTCCATCAGAGGACATCTCTAAAGCTCGTAATGGTAAGCCGGAAACGGTGCTCGGTCGCCCATGTGTCCTTGATCTGGTCCGCTTCGTCAAGCGCGATTGCGCCGTCACGGATCAGATGGACCATGATTTCCTGCGTACCCAAGACGACAAGGTCGGGTTTCAATCGTCGCGCCTGATTGACCGCTGCGCGATCGTCTATCGCGAGCGCATGATCATTTGCGATGGCGTAGGCGATTGCCGCACTTTCCCCCGGCCCCAGACGGCCGGTTGCGCTGAGCGCCCCATATAACCCAAGTTCAATTTCTCCGGACACGCTCAGTTGTTCAATGACTCCAGCGGCGAGTGCCCTGTCCAGTCGTTCCTGCTGCTCCGGATAGTAGTCCGTGATCTCCGTGGCAACGTGGTCGGTTATGACGAAACGGCTGGAATGGCTGGCGATGAGGTCCATTCGGTCGATGCGGAGAAAATTCACCAGCACCGAGGTATCGGTCACGACGACAATGGAATCCTCGGCGTCCATTCGCAGCCACTACTCCTTCCGTGCCGCTTCGGCCAGCGCGACCAGTTTGGCGCCGAGGATGCCAAGCGTCTTGCCAAGATCGAGCAGTCGCCCGCGCGAAATCTCCTCCCGGCGGTAGGCTTCGATTGCGAGGCTGGCGACCCGGCTGCGCAATTCCCGGTCAGCCAGCGAATTGTTCTCCTCCCCTTCGAGATCATCGAACATGTCGAGTGCCTGCAGATAGTCCTTGCCGACGTTTTCCTGGGCCAGCAGTTGCTCGGATTCGGTCTTGGATACGTGCCGCAGGCTCAACAGACGATAGACAGCGGCCTGATAGCTGACGCCGAAGCGGTGAGCGAGCATCGCAGCGTCCTGGTAGGTGATCTTCTGGGAGCGGGGTGCCGGTCGCAGCTGCGCGTCAAAATGACCGCCGGTGGCCGCATCGAATACGCTCTCCTCGACGCGGCTCGGCTGCCCTTTTTCCAGCGCAGCTAGCGTATCGGCGACGCCTTCCCTGGGCATCAGGAATGCCGCGGCAAACGCATTGGCGCGCTTTTCCACGAACTCGGCCGCATTGTCGGCAGACGACACCGTGACCGTTCGCTCCCGGTCGAGCAGGGCGTGCGCATATTCGTGGGCATAGGAAAAACGGCGGCGCGCCCGTGCATGGCGCGCGTTGACCAGGATCGCCAGGCCGACGGACGCATGCCGGAAAAACATACCCGACATGTTTGCAGGCAGGCCCGCACCCGACGCCCATACGCCTTGCTCGGCAATCAGGCCGACGATGTCGTCAATCGGCCGCACGCCGAGATCGAGCCGCCGGCGCTCTTCCTCGGCGACGTGTTGACCTTGGGCGATAGCGTCCCACGCCGTCTGCGGAACCGGTTCGGCATAACTCGGCGGCCCGCTTCTCGCCGCATGCCCGAGCATCCCCTCCAGGCTGACTCCCTCCCGGCATAGCGCGACGCAACGATCGATCTGACGCCTGCTCGCCGGATCGCTTTCGAGGCCCGTCGCACGATGAAGAGCCACCAGCACATCGTCTTCTTCCGCCTCGCGTTCTGATAAGAACCAGGTAACAGGCCGGCCGTACAACGCCGCTAGTTTCGTCAGTTCCAACGTCGAAACCGAACGGTTTCCGGTTTCGAGCTGAGTGATCGACGTCCGGTGAACGCCAATTGCGTCAGCAGCACCCTGCTGACTGATACCTGCTTCGTCCCGTGCCTGCCGCAGCCGTCGGGCAAGCTCGTTGCCGTCGATAGCCATCATTCCCTCCCTTTGGCGATTCCCGTGGAAATGATAGATAACACAACGTTATATGTCAATGTTTTCCAGCTATGTGCTATTATCTATCTTACTAGGGCAGTAATTTGCTGGAAAGGAGGTGATTGAGATGTCTGGAAACAACCAGTATGTGGTCCGGCACGGCCAGCAATGGGCTGTTCGGGGCGAAGGCAACGACCGCCTCACTGCAGTGTTTGACACGCAGATCGAAGCGATCGGGCGTGGGCGCGCAATCGCCCAGAACGAGCGTAGCGAACTGCGGATTCAGGGCGCGGATGGAAAATTCCGCGACGCCTGGAGCTACGGCAACGATCCTTTCCCTCCACCGGGCTAGGGGCAAGTGGCGCGGCGCGTGTGCTGCGCCGCGCCACAACGTCCGCCGCGTGAAAAAATCTGTTGGGCCACAGCACTGAGTCTGCGCGTTCGCCCCGTCAATTCTTCGTTACAATGCACGGAAGTTCCCGATCCCCGTCGGCAGCGCGATGCGACGCAAACTTTTTTTGCGACGCGCCTGACGAACCGCCTTACATAATCGCCTTGAGAGGGGTTATGACCAAGAATCAGACGCCAAAGAAATTGACTCTCAAGATAGATGGTCAGCATATCACTGCGGATCGCTTCTTGAAGGCTGTCTCTTCGTTTGTTGGGCTCATCAATGACGTGTCGGAAACGGTGACGCAGGAGCGCAGTGCGTTTCGGTGGATCGTCACGGTGGAGAGCGGTAGCGCCATCGTTCATTTCCGGCCTGAGCCGCACCGTGCTCAAGTCGAATTCCTGCCCTTGTCCATGAAGGCCATCGACGACGGACTGGCCATGCTTGAGAAGCGTGCAGAACGACCGCGTTACTGGTCGGACACCGCGCTGCGCAAGGCGAAGGATTTGTCCGATGTTCTGGACGTATCCGAAGGCGCGCTCGACCATGTCAGCGTGAGCGCAGATCATCGCCAACGCGAAATAACGCGAAAGGTCAGCGCACATGTCGATGCCTTGATTGGCGCGGAGTACAAGTCTCTCGGCACCATCGAGGGTCGGTTGCGAACCGTCACGGAAGCGGGTGGAGTTCATTTCGTAATCCAGGACCCGGTGACGCACAACAGCGTCCGATGCAACATCGGGGAGGACGACGTTGAGAAATACCTAGCCGCCTTTCGAAAGCGGGTTGCGGTGTATGGGGAGATTCGCTACCGCAAGGACGGCGAACCAGTCAGCATTGCGGTGCATGACTTTCGCGTCCTGCGGGAGAGCCACGAGCTTCCGACGGCTGATGCTGTCAAGGGCATCCTCGCCACCTGACAATGGCCGCCGATCGCCGCTATTGGGACTCGAATGCCTTTCTCGGCTGGTTGAACGCAGAGCGGGACAAGGTCGGCAAGTGTGAAGGGGTATTGCACGCTGCGGAGGAAAACAAAATCGAGATCGTGACCTCGGCGATCACCCTGACCGAGGTCATCAAACTGAAGGGTGAGCCACCGATCCCCAAGGAAAAAGAGCAGACAATTCGGGATTTCTTCGAACAGCCCTGGATTCTCGTGCGCGACGTGGATCGGTTCATCGCAGAGGACGCTCGGCATCTGATTTGGGCGCATGGAATCAAGCCGAAAGATGCGATACATCTGGCTACCGCTTTGCGGCTCAAGCTCTCCGTAATGGATACATTTGACGACGACTTGATCGCTCTCAGCGGGAAGCTCGGCAACCCGAGGCTATCGATTGGCCACCCGAACATGCCCCATACGCCTGATATGTTTCCGGGCACGAAGCAGGGCGTGGCGGCGAAGCGTGGCAAACGGGCTAAGAGAGCTAGGGGATAAACCGTCGGTTTTTCTTTCTTGCCTCACTCAGTCTTCAAGTTGAGCGGCATTGATTCGCTCAATTTGGGCCTCGGAGAACGCATACAGTCGGCATACGGCCATATCGATAGCCTCGTCAATTGCTGCTGATTGTCCGTAGAGGTCCGTAAGGGACCGCTTCGACTTCTCAAACTCATCACTCAGTTGTTGGCGAAACGCCGGATCGTCGATGGATCGGCCATATCGGGATCTATTTGCCTCGAGGAGATCAACGAGATCGTCCGTTGCCATGCTCTTGACCTGTCCTTCGTGCAGATCGACATAGGCGCGTATCCGCGCCTTACCCCGAAACACCTCAAGCCCGGTTTCGGACTCAACTGTCTTTATCCTTAATGCCGCCTCCAGCCAATCTAGAAATCGCCGCTTCTCCCGTACTGCCGCCTCGTGATGTGACACTAACTTGCGTGCCATCGACGAAATAATTGGTTGAATGCTCACTATCGAAGTGAAATCCGCGGACAAGTGCTGGCGTAATGCAGTCGCAGCCTTCCGCGGATCCTGGTCAATCAAAGCCTTAATGGAACTGACAATCTTGGCCTCTGGCCGGCCTCGTACGTCAATCTTCGAAAGCGCAAGGACACCTTTGGGAATGGGCAACACGCGAAGTTGTGGCGCCTGAAATTGAAAGTACCCCCCACTCATCCGCAGCGCGCCAAAGTAACCTTCATATATAACGGCCATTGCTCGGCTATTTAGAATGGCTGTGAGAAAGCCTATGTCGGTGTCTTCGCCATACACGAAATTGGTATTGGCTGAGGCATACTCGCCTTGGCCGTCAAGCATCGCCTCCAGACGTTTCGCCATCTTCGCGACAACGATCTTCGGCGACGCATACTGCTTCTTCCTTTCAACGGACACTACATCACTAGATTCATCTAAGAACGGCGTCAAGATCGATACACCTTTGTGCGTTAGTGGGTCAATACCCCACGTTGTAACGTAACGATCGATAAGGCCGGTATTGACGAACTTCCTCCGATGTCGCCCAGCGCGACTTGTGATTGCCGATTCGTATTCGTCCGATTCTGCAGCAGTTGAAGAGCCGTTAACCATTGCACATTGCTCTAGCAAGATTGACGCGCCGGAAGCACAAAGTATTACGTCAAGCCAATCCGAAACAAGGAACCCCCAGATCATCTCCGGAAGCACGGAGAGCTCATCGCTAGAATGGCGCTTTATTTGCCCTTCCACGCGTCGAAACGCTGTGTCAGTCACACGCTCGACGTCAAAGTCGTACTGCGCTTTCTCAACGGTACGACGACAAATGGTAATGAGCGGATAGACCGACGGATCCTCAAATACCGGAACACTCGAGAGGTCAGCTAGACGCTCCAGTCTTCCTTGACCTAGAAATGAGGTCCGTAGTGACTCAGCGTACGGCGCTGAAAGATACTTGTTCGGTGTGATCAATCCCATTCTTCCGCCGCTTCGCGCGAGCTGGAGCGCCTGCTCAATAAACAGGACGTAGAGATCATACGCACCCTTCGCTGAAGAGAAACGTTCCTTCCAGTACGGCTTCTCGTGATCCGTCAGTAATTGATTTAGCTCAATCGCACTAACATAGGGTGGGTTACCAACTACGGCGTCGAAACCCGTCCCTTTTAGCCGTTCGATGTGCCGTGCTGTACCCGGCCGCGCCCCAAAGAACACCTCTGGAAACTCCAGTTCCCAGTGAAAGAATCGATATTTCACTGACGCTTCCAACGCAGTCTGGGCGATGCCGCGGAAGTGTTCCGGAAGTTTCACCTTCGATGCATGTTGCGACCACTCCGCGCACATCGGGTCACGCAGGAAATCAACTACCGAGTTAACCTCGGTAGTTCGCTTGCCGGACCGCACTTTCCTCGGTTCATTTCCGAACCATTGGCTCGCGTACACATCGAACAGCCGCTTCACCGGCGCCAGCGCCCCAGCGGCGATCCCATATTGTTTGCGCGATTCGCGCGTCTGCGCCGGCGTGATGTCGGGCAGCTCGCCGATGGCGATCATCGCGCCGACCGCCATCTTGGCGCCGGCATACTGACTCCCGCCGAGCAGATCCATCTGCCCCCAACGCTGCTGCGACTCCTCAAACTGCTTCTCCGTGATACCGATGAGCGAATTCCCGCAGCGCAGGTGGTGATCGAGGAACGACAGCGGCGCCCCCAGCGTGAAGCAGTCCAGCCACAGCGACACCTTGGCCAGTTCCACCGCCATCGGGTTCAGATCCACGCCGTAGATACAGCGTTTCAGCACGTGGCGCTTGAGCAGGTTCACGTCGGTGAGCTTCGCCGGGTCCAGCGTCACGCCCTGCGTCTCGCCTTCCAACAGGATGGTGTCGCGGGTGCGCGCCAGGTGCGCCTGCACCGGATTCCACGGGAAGGCGTTGAGGAAGGTGAGCATGCGGTCGGTGATGAAATCCACCGCCTCGACCAGGAAGTGTCCCGAGCCCATTGCCGGATCGAGCACCTTGATGTCGAACAGCTCATCGACCGCCTCCTCGCCGATGCGCTCAGCCTTGGAAGCGAGGTCGGGTGCGATGCCGCGTTTCTCCAGCGCCTTCTGTTTATCGAAGAACGCCCTTCTCTCGGCCTGCGCGGCGCGCAGCTTCGGGCGCATGTTGTTGAACTTCTCCTCCAGCACCGGGCCCACCGTGTGCTCGACGATGTATTCGACGATGTAGTCCGGGGTGTAATAGGAGCCCGACGCCTTGCGTTCGCGCTTGTCGTTCTCCAGGTACACCGCGCCCTTTTTCACCACTCTGCCCTGGCGTTCGGCGCGCTCCTGGACCTTTTCCTCCAGATCACCGAAAGGCACGTAGACTTCGCGCCCCTTCTCTTTGCCAATACCGAGCTTCTCCGCCGCAATGCGCAGCTTGAATTCGAGCAACCCCTCGTAGATCGAACCCAGCTGGCGCACGCCCAGCGACTTGTAGTCGATGGGCACCAGCGCATGGGTCTTGGCGTCCTCGCTGCGCGAAAGCAGGTCGATCGCCCGCGCGAGATCGCGGTCGCCGATGCGGTGTTCCGCCAGGAAGTGCGCTGCCCGCGCCTCGGGCGTGTCGTCATCCTTTTCCGGCGTGGTGAGAAACAGGCCGCCGTTGTAGAAAGGCACATTGAGTGCCGCTTCGCCCCGATCCACGATCTCGAACAGGCGCGTGAGCCGCTCCCATAGCGCGAACGAATCGTTGCGGTAGGCCTTCTTGAGCTGGGCCTCGACCTCGTCCACGATCGTGCCCGCATGCTCGGCGACCTCCCCTTTCAGGCACTTGAGGCTCGCCTCCCAGTAGCCGCGCACTTCGCGCACCGGCAGAAGATCGCGCGACTCGGCGTAGAGCAGGAACAAAAGGCGGTACAGCAGCGTGAGCGTGCCCAGGAAAATCTCGTCGAGCGTGTCCTGGGAGACTTTTCTCTCGCCCGTGGTTTCACGCAAATGCTCTACGAAGCCATGGCCCAGATGCGGGAACACTTCCTCAAATACCCGCCCCTTGAGTCTAATCCCCAGTTCCTTGGCGAAGTCTTCGCTCTCCAGGAGCAGCCTGTCGACAAGCGATAGCTCGACTGCCTTCCCTTCGCGCTGCGCGGGATGCTTTTCGAACGCCTGCCTGCGGAACAACAGCCAGAAATAGCGGAAAGCCTCACCCGGATCCTGGATCGGCACGCCCGTGTCGGCGAGCAACTCCTCGGCATCGAGCTCGTAGTAGTTGCTGGCGCGGGAATGAGTTTGGCGGGCATAGAGACGCCACAGCCGGCCGTTGGTGACGATCACCCAGGGGGCATCGTTCTTTTCCAGCAGGCTCACTACGATGGCGCCCGGATTCTCGTCTTTCGTTTCGGTGTCGCGCTGGTCGTCTTTGCCGTCGAGCACGCGTGCCCACGGGTAGGCGAGCAAGAGTGCGAGCGGCGATTCGCCGCCGGGCGCGAGCAGCCGATAGTCGGCGGTGATGTGCCCCGCCTGCCCTTTCTCGCGCTCGACCTTGAATCCGAGCGCAGTGAGCGCCGGTTCGATGAGAGCCGTTTTCAGATCCGCGAGCGGTTTGCCGGCGAAGCGGGCGGCAGCGCCGACATAGCCCTCCCGGAGCGCGAGATACGCCGCTTTGGGATCTTGGCCCCATTCCGGAAATTCGCGCAGGCGCTCGAGCAGGTAGTAATCGGAGAAGAGCGCGCGGTTGTTGAAGTGCTCCTCGGACCAGTCCGCAACGGAATAGGCAGCGAGCAGCTTCTCCTGCTGCGCAAATCCGTCGGGCTCGGTCCAGGTGAGTCGCTTCAGTACGCGCAGTTCGCGCCGCTCAGGCTTGCGGCGCGCGAGCGTAAGCGTGCGCGGGCGAATTCCGACCTGCCTGTCGCCAATCGTGCCGCCATCGGACGATGGTGGGAGAAAACGCTCCAGCAGCACAAAGTCGAGCCGGTCGTAGTCGCTGGTCAGGACCAGGAGAAAATTGCCGGCGCGGTTGCGGAAAGCCCGCGCGAGCGAGCGTGTGTGGCTGACCGTGACGCTTTTCAGCTCGAACAGGTAGACCTGAAAGAGCCCTTCCTGGTCCGCAAGCAACTCGATACGCTCGATCGGGCGCAGGGTGGAATCCGCGGTGATTCCGAGATTGCCGGGTGTCTGGACGGTGCGCTTATCGGTGGAATAACCGAGGCGCGCAAAGAACGCAGCGAGCGCATCGGCGTTGGCCAGCGACTGTATGTCGTTTCCGGTGAGATCCATATCGAACTTCATGCTTTCACCGCCTCACCTTGTGCTGTCCCCGCCGTGCGCATTGTAAGAGCGTTTAATGCCGCGTGACAGTCAATTCATCCGATACGGCCGCGTGATGCGCAGCCGCACAATCAGCCCGAGCTTTACGGTCAGATCTATCAGCGCATCCACGCTGAACAATTCTGCATGCCCATTCATGAGCAGGTTGAGACGCGGCGCGGTGATGCGAAGCTGGCGCGCGGCGTGGGCCTGCTTCAGGCCGAGATGCTCGATGCGCCCCCTGATCGCGTCGATGAGCTGGCTGCGAAGCGCGAAGCTCGCCCTTCCAGCGGAGCCTGAACGTACGGCGCGGCGCGGTGAGCGTGACATAACGGTTCCTCCCTGTCGCGATGATATTATCAGTAAAAGCAAGTCAATTGATGCTTTATTGGCTTCACTCCTCGTTCTCCGCGAAACAATCCTCTCAATTTACACTGACGCCAACCGCGTTTCCACCGGCTACACCCTTTGCCGCCCGGCGGCGCACAATGGGCGGATGCATAATCCGGAGATAGAGGCATGACCGACTCCTGGCGCGCCACCAACGTCCTGATCATGGGCGCGGCCGGGCGCGACTTCCACAACTTCAACGTCGTCTATCGCGACGATCCGTCGTTCGAGGTGGTGGCCTTCACCGCCGCGCAGATCCCGGGCATAGCGGACCGGCGCTATCCGCCCGCGCTCGCCGGCCCGCATTACCCGCGGGGCATCGCGATCGTGGCCGAATCCGAGCTCGAATCGCTGATCGCGAGCGCGCATGTCCACCAGGTCGTATTCGCCTACAGCGACCTCTCCCATGCCGAAGTGATGCATCGCGCCTCGCGCGCGCTCGCCGCCGGCGCCGACTTCGTGCTGCTCGGGCCGCAGCACACCATGATCCAGGCACACGTACCGGTGATCGCGGTGTCGGCGGTGCGCACCGGCTGCGGGAAGTCGCCGACCGCGCGCTGGCTTTCTCAGAAACTTCGCGAGCGCGGCCTGCGCGCAGCCGTGATCCGCCACCCGATGCCCTATGGCGACCTGGAGTGCGAAGCCGTGCAGCGCTTCGCCAGCCGCGCCGATCTCGATGCGGCCGGCTGCACGGTGGAAGAGCGCGAGGAATACGAGCCGCACCTTGCCGCGGGCAACGTCGTCTTCGCCGGCGTCGATTACCAGCGCATCGTGGCTCTGGCCGAGCGGGAACGCGATCTCATCCTCTGGGACGGCGGCAACAACGATTTTCCTTTCGTGCGGCCGGACCTGCACATCGTGCTCGTGGATCCGCTCCGCCCCGGGCACGAGACCGGATTTCATCCGGGCGAGACCGCGCTGCGCATGGCCGACGTGGTCGTCGTGTCCAAGACCGACGCCGCCCATCCGGCGGACGTGGAGCGCGTCATCGCGAACGTCCGCATTGCAAATCCAGGGGCGAGCGTGGTGCGCGCCGCGCTCACGATCCGCCTCGACGACCCGCACGCCGTGCGCGGCAGGCGAGCGCTGGTGGTGGAGGACGGGCCTACCGTCACGCATGGCGACATGCCCTGGGGCGCCGGCTATCTTGCCGCGAAGCATGCCGGCGCCGCGGCCATCGTCGATCCGCGCCACTACGCGGCGCCGCAGATCGCCACGATATACGCCCAGTACCCGCACATCGGCCCGGTGCTGCCGGCCGAGGGTTATTCGCCGGCGCAGCTCGAAGCCCTGCGGCAGACCATCAATGCGACCCAGGCCGATGTCGTGGTCGCCGCCACGCCCATCGACCTCGGCGCGCTGGTGGATGTCAACAAGCCGATCGTGCGTGCGCGCTACGAATTCGCCGAGGTCGAGACGCCCGGCCTCTCGGGCGAGCTCGACCGGTTTCTTGCGCGCCTCAAGCCAGGGCGATAGCGGTCTCGCGCAGCACCGCCATCGGCCCGGCGCGCTTCAGGACCTGCATCTGTGCCTCGTCGCGCACGAACATCGATCCGGCGAAACCGAGCGAATTGACCTGCACCGAATCGAACAATTCCCTTGATCGCGGAACCAGCAGCATCCAGCGACGCGTGGCGAGCAGATTGTAGGGTCCGGACTGGCGCGCTTCGCCCCCTGTCTCGACGGCCTTCAGCCCAACTGCGGCGAGCAACTCCAGATAGCAAGCGTGCATCTGCCGCGCGGCGGCGCCCGCATCGTCGAATGCGGGGCGATCGAGCCAGAGGAACGCGTGATCGAACGGCAACCCGGCCACCTGCACGATGCCGGCGCGCGCCTTCACGGACGCGAACAGCGTCTCGACCGGCAATGGCGGCCCCGTTCTGCCCAGCGGCAGCGGCACCAGTTGCAGGTGCTTGTGCGGCTGGCTCGCGCCCGCCACGGCGCCACCGTTGTAGAACGCGAGGCCATCGACTTCGGCCATGCAGGCCGCAAGCGCTTTGAAGTCCCCCGCATCGAGCAGCGTCTCCTGGTGCACGAACGCGCGGGTGACAATGAGCAGATGGTGCTCGATGACGTTGAACTTGTTGAAAAGAGCAAAGTGCGTATCGGACACGTCGGCGACGAACAGGTCTTGCTCGTGCGGCAAGAAGGGGTTGGCGCCTCCCTGCCGCTCGGCGTGCTCCCGCTGCGCGTGCTTGCGCTCAAGGCTCGAGACCCGGCGAACGATGAAGTCCACGCCGCCGTCGCGCACGATCTGCTCGGTGGTATCGATCGGCTGCATCGCGCCGCATGCCAGCGCATGTCGCGCGCGCCTGGCAATTACGGACCCCAGCGACCCCCGCTGCAGCAGTAGATGGCTCATCCGGTTGAACGGAATGGACGCACTGGCCGATTATACGAGCACCGTGGAGGTCGGTTAGACTTGCTCCAAGTTACGCAATCCGGACCATGCGATCGATGCGCGATCCCACACCACAGGTAATCTATCTCAGGAACTACACTCCGCCCGCGTTCCTGATCCCGGCGGTCGATCTGGACTTCGATCTGTTCGAGGACCACGCGCAGGTGCGCTCGCGGCTTTCGGTCGCGCGCAACCCGAAAGCCGTCGACCCGGAAGCGCCGCTCGCGCTCGACGGCGAGGAACTGCAGCTCATGTCGGTCGCCCTCGACGGCCGCACGCTCCTGGCCGCGGAATTCACGGTCGAAGATAACAGGCTGACCATCAAGTCGGTGCCTCAAGCGTTCACCCTGGAGACCGTGTCGCGCATCCACCCCCGCAAGAACACCAGGCTGATGGGCCTGTACGGCTCCAGGGACGGCTTCTTCACCCAGTGCGAGGCCGAAGGCTTCCGGCGCATCACCTGGTTCATGGACCGGCCCGATGTCATGGCGAAGTACACGGTCACCATCCACGCGGACTGCGGGACCTGTCCGGTGCTGCTGTCGAACGGCAACCTCATTGCCCAGGGCGATGACGGCGGCGGCCGCCACTGGGCGCGGTGGGTAGATCCGTATCCCAAGCCCTCCTACCTGTTCGCCATGGTGGCAGCGAAGCTCGACCGGCTCGAAGACACTTTTGTAACGCGCTCGGACCGGACCGTGCAGCTCGCCATCTACAGCGAGCCGGGCAAACTCGACCAGTGCGGCTTCGCCATGCAGGCGCTCAAGCGCGCGATGAAGTGGGACGAGGAGGTTTTCGGCCTGGAAGTCGACCTCGACCACTACATGATCGTCGCGGTGGGCGACTTCAACGCGGGCGCGATGGAGAACAAGGGCCTCAACATTTTCAACACCAAGTACGTGCTCGCCCGGCCCGACACGGCCACCGACGTCGACTTCCAGAGCATCGACCGCGTGGTGGCGCACGAATACTTCCACAACTGGACCGGCAACCGGGTCACCTGCCGCGACTGGTTCCAGCTTTCGCTCAAGGAGGGCCTCACGGTGTTCCGCGACCAGGAATTCGGCGCCGACATGTACTCGCGCGCCGTGCAGCGCATCCAGGAGGTACGGGGGCTGCGCGCAATCCAGTTTCCCGAAGATGCCGGCCCCATGGCGCATCCGGTGCGGCCCGCTTCGTACATGGAGATCAACAATTTCTATACTGCAACCGTATACGAGAAGGGCGCCGAAGTGGTGCGCATGATCCACACGCTGATCGGCGCGGGGGCCTTCCGGCGCGGCATGGACCTGTACTTCGCACGCCACGACGGACAGGCGGTGACTTGCGACGATTTCGTCAATGCGATGGCCGATGCCTCGGGCGTCGATCTCTCGCAGTTCAGGCTGTGGTACGAGCAGGCCGGCACACCCGTGCTCGAAGTCATGGACGCCTACGAGGCCGACGCCAGGCGCTATACGCTCACGGTGAAGCAGTCCTGCGCGGCCACGCCCGGCCAGGACACCAAACTGCCGTTTCACATTCCGCTCGCACTGGGGCTGCTCGGCGCCGATGGAAGCGACATTCCGCTGCGACTCGAGGGCGAGCCTGCCGCGACAGGCAGTTCGCGCGTGCTGTCGGTGAAGCAGGCCGAGGAACGGTTCGTATTCGTGGACGTGCCTGCAACACCGATACCTTCGCTTGCGCGCCGCTTCTCCGCTCCGGTTATCGTCAACTACGCCTACGACGAGGCCGCGCTCACGCATCTGATGGCGCACGACCCGGATCCCTTCAATCGCTGGGAAGCGGGCCAGCGCCTGGCATCGGAACTCATACTGCGCGGCGCGCAGGCCCTGCAGACGCACCGTGCGATCGAAGTGCCCAAGGCGTTCGTCGCCGCCTTCGGCCGCGTGCTCACGGGGGAGGGAAAAGCGGCGCCCAGGGACCCCGCATTCACCGCCGAGGCCCTGTCGCTGCCCTCCGAAGCCACGCTGGCGGAGCAGATGGAGGTGGTCGACCCCGATGCGCTGCACCAGGCGCGCCTGCAAGTGCGGGTGCAGCTTGCGTGGGACCTCGAGCCTGAACTGCTCGATGCGTCCCGCGCGCCGCGGGCGACCGACCCCTACTCGCCCGACGCGGCCGCGGCTGGCACGCGTGCGCTGCGTAACCTCGCGCTCGGCTATCTGATGGAGTTGGATGACCCGGAAATCCGGCGCCTCGCACTCATGCAATTCGAGCGCGCAGACAACATGACCGATGCGATGGCCGCGCTCTCCATGCTCGCCAACTGCGATTGCCACGAACGCCAGGTCGCACTGGATGCGTTCTATGCGAAATGGAAGGACGAGCCGCTGGTGGTGGACAAGTGGCTCGCCGTGCAGGCCACCTCGCGCCTGAGCACAACGCTGGCCGAAGTGAAGCGCCTCACCGCACACCCGGCCTTCGACATCCGCAATCCGAACAAGGTGTACGCGTTGATCCGCGGCTTCTGCGCCAACCACCTGCGCTTCCACGCGGCCGACGGCGCGGGCTACGAATTCGCCGCCGACCGGATCATCGAGATCGACGGCCTCAACCCGCCGATCGCCGCGCGCATCACGCGAGCGTTCGACCGCTGGAAGAAATTCGACGCCGGCCGCCAGGCGCACGCGCGGGCGGCGCTGGAGCGCATTCGCGGCACGGAAGGCCTTTCCCGCGGCACGCTCGAGGTCGTGACCAAGGCGCTTGCCTGAGCGAGAGGCTGAGGGGTATGGACGCGGTGCTGTTCGACCTGGGCCGTGTTCTGCTCGACTGGGATCCACGTTACTACTACCGGCCCCTCTTTGCGGACGAAGAAACCCTCGAGGATTTCGTGCAGCGGGTCATCGCGCACGAGTGGTACCTGGAGATGGACGCCGGCAAGCCTTCCGCGCAGGCGATCGCCGAGCGCAGCCGCGCCTTCCCGGAATATGCCGGACTGATTGCCCGCTGGAAGGAAGGCTGGCCGGTCATGATGCGCGGTGCGATTTCGGGCAGCGTGGACATCCTCGAGGAACTGCGCCGGCGCGGCGTGAGGCTCTACGCCCTCACGAACTTCTCACGCGAGACCTGGCCGCTCGC
>Ga0315281_10002692_pt1 | contig 26288 bp, 25 predicted proteins | sample YL17G07_0_MG_FD_204540 | JGI IMG/M metagenome (GOLD analysis project Ga0315281, IMG submission 204540) | Sediment microbial communities from Yellowstone Lake, YNP, Wyoming, USA - YL17G07_0 | ecosystem: Environmental > Aquatic > Freshwater > Lake > Sediment | place: USA: Wyoming | collected... | reverse complement strand
GAGGAAGAGAACCTGCGGCGCTTCGACCGCCGCAACCAGGGCCTGCTCGACGCGAACGTCCTGGTGCTGCGCTGGTACGCGATCTTCGAGCCGACGGTGGTCGTCTTCGGCGCGGTGACCACGGCGGTCATCCTCTGGTATGGCGGCGGGCGCGTGCTCGACAGCGGGCTGACCATCGGGACGCTCGTGGCCTTCAGCCAGTACATGCAGCGCTTCTATTGGCCGATCCGCGACCTGGCCGACCGGTACACGACGTTTCAGCAGGCGCTGGCTTCGGCGGAGCGCATCTTCCAGGTGCTGGACGAGAAAGAGGAGGTGGTCGACGTGCCGGAGCCCCGGCAGCTGGGGAAAGTCGCTGGCCGGATCGAGTTCGACCACGTCTGGTTTGCCTACGACGAAGGCAACTGGGTGCTGCGCGACGTCTCCTTCGAGCTCGAGCCGGGCGAGCGCGTTGCGATCGTCGGGTCGACGGGCGCCGGCAAGTCGACGCTCATGACTCTGCTGAACCGGCTCTACGACATCCAGCGGGGCGAAATTCGGGTGGACGGCGTGCCTATCCAGGAGCTCGCACAGCACGAGCTGAGGCGCCACGTGGGCATGGTGTTGCAGGACGCGTTCCTGTTCACGGACACCGTGGGCGAGAACATCCGCATGCGCGACGCGAGCATCTCGACGGAGCAGGTGCGGGCGGCGGCCGAGCTGGTCGGTGCGAGCCGGTTCATCGAGCGGCTGCCGCGCGGCTACGACGAGGTCCTCGCCGAGCGAGGCGCGAACCTCTCCACGGGCGAAAAGCAGTTGCTCTCGCTGGCGCGCGTGGCGGCGTTCAACCCGGAGATCGTGCTCGTCATGGACGAGGCGACAGCGAGCATCGACCCCGAGACCGAGGCCGCCCTCCAGGCGAGCATCCGGACGGTGACGTCGGGGCGGACGTCGATCATCATCGCGCACCGCCTGAACACGGTGCGCTTCGCGGACCGCATCCTGGTCATGCAGCACGGGCGCGTGGTCGAGAGCGGGTCGCACGCCGAGCTGCTGGCGCACGGCGGCGTCTACGCGAAGCTGTTCGAGTTGCAGTACAAGGGCCAGAACGTCGGGGTAGCGGGCGCGTAGAGCGCGAGAGCCCGGCGGGCTTGCGATTTTCCGGGAGCGGGGGAACGATTGAGGGCGTCCCGGCGAAGCGCGCGAGTGAGGCCCCCAGCATGACCATGATCGACGAGGCGTTGACGATGCTCGCGGACTGCGGGCCCGAGTTCGGCTCCGGCCTTTCGAACCACGGGCCGATGGGGGCAGAAGCCCTCTGCGCACTCGGCCGCACGGAGGCGGTCGAGGACTGGGTCCTGCGGTACCGCAAACGGCTCGGCGAGCGTCCGCCACGTGTCGAGCCTATCCGCGCCGAATCGTGGCGCGAGGCGCTGGGAGACGTTCGGCGTGTCTCCGACTGGGAGGGCTTCCTCGTCACTGAGATGGAAGCCGCGCCCTGGCCGGCGGTGCTGGAGACGTGGGTGCCGCGGCTCGCGCCGGGGATGATGGCCGGGGCGACGCACGGGCTCATCCGTACCGCGCACGCCGTCCGCAGCCTGGCCGCGGGCGACACCCCGGAGCGGCGGGCGGAGTTCGTCACTGGCCTGGCGTACTGGGCCGCGCGCTACCAGCTGCTGCCGGGCGTGCCCGGCCCGGCCGCGCCCAAGCTGCCATCGGAGGCGATCGCGGGCGTGCCCATCATGCCGGGCCGGATGCGGGCCCCGCGGCCGACGAGTATCTTCCAGGCCGTCGCCGAGCTGGACGCGTTTCCGCCGTTCGCCGAGGCCATCAACCTGGCAGCGCCGGGCGACGACATCTCCGCCTTCCTGTCGGACCTGACGGCGACCATGGCCTGGCGGTACCTGGAGAACGTTGGCCCGGCCAGCATCTCCTACGTCCACACCGTGACGGCGCCCGCCGCCCTGCGCCTGCTGGCGCCCCATCTGTCGGCAGAGACGGCGCGGCTCGCGGCGCGGTACGCCTGGCAGGCCTGCGCGGCGATCCACTCGCGCGCACACTATCCCCGGCCGGTGACGATGCCGGAGCAACTTCCGGCGGTCGACGACCTCATCGACCGTGCCGTGTTTTCGGGGGACGAGCACGCCATCAAGTTCACGGAGGCGTGCCTGCGCGAGCACGCGCTGACGCCGAACCCGATCTACCTGGCGGGACCTCTCGACATGTGCGGGCGTTACGGCCGGCGCGCGGCGAACGCCTGACGCCGCGGTTGGCAGGGCGCCAACCCCTGACATGTCGCCGGTGGGTCAGGCGGGCTTCTTCGAGAAGTCGGCCGGGCGCTTTTCGAAGAAGGCGGCGATCGCTTCGCGGTGCTCCCAGCTGGAGTAGGCGACGTTCAGCGCTTCGCCTTCGCTGCGCATCACCGCGACGACGTCGTTCTTGTTCGCGTTTTCGCGCAGCAGGCGGCGGATGAGGACCATCGACGGGGCAGCGTTCGAAGAGAGCGCCTCGCCGAGCGCGAGCGCACGGTCGAGCAGACCGGCGGCCGGGACGACTTCGGCGACGAGCCCGGCAGAGCAGGCTTCCTCGGCAGGGATGAGGCGCCCGGTAAGGCACCATTCGAGCGCACGGGCGCTGCCGACCATCTGCGGGAGCAGGGCCGAGCTGGCGAGCTCGGGCACCAGGCCCATCTTCACGAAGAACATGCCGAAGCGGGCGCTGTCGGCGGCGATGCGGATGTCCATCGGCAGGATCTGCGTAACCCCGATGCCGACCGCCACGCCGTTGACCGCGGCGATCGTGGGCTTCGACAGCTCCTGGAGGTAGGAAACCCAGTTGCTGCCGGGTGCGGTGGCGTCGCTGTCGCCGCGCGACTTGCCCTCGTCCTGGGCCTCGGCGGCGGCCCTGAAGGTGCTGATGTCGGCGCCGGCGCAGAAGGCGCGGCCAGAGCCAGTGACGACGATCGCGCCGACGGTAGGCTCGGCGCAGGCGGCGTCCATGGCGTGGCGCATTTCGCGCATCATCTTGTCGGTCCAGGCGTTGAGCTTTTCGGGGCGGTTGAGGGTGACGAGGCCGACGCGGCCGCGCTGCTCGTAGGTGATCTGCTCGTAGTCCATTCAGAGACCTCCAGTGGCGATGGCGAGAGCTTACGGCGTGCCGCGCGCGCAGGCGAACATTTCCGCTCCAGTGAACGGTGCTGGCTGCCGATAACCACCGTAGCCCGAAACCCCGGGGGAACCGTGCCGCCTCCTGACTTCATTTCGCTTCTCTCCGACGCGGAGTCGCTGCAGCTGATGCTGTTTGCGTGCCCGGACGGTGTGCTGGCGACTGACCGCAACGAGCGGGTCGTGCTCTACACGGGCGCCTGCGAAACGATCTTCGGATTCGCACCGATCGAAGTGATGGGGCAGCCGGCAAGCCGGCTCTTCGCCAGCGACGACGGTTACGAGCGGTTTCGCGAGCGGCTCGAAGACGACGGCAGCGTCTCCAGCATGGAGCTCCCGGCTGAGCGAAAGGACGGCCCGCCGTTCCTCGCCGCGATTTCGGCCGCCCTATTGCGAGACCGCGACGGGAGCGCGATGGGCACCGTCATCTACGTGCGCGACCACACCGACGTGCGCGGGATCGAGGACGCGCTGCGCGACAACAACCGGCGCCTGAACGACATGGTCGGGCGTCTGAACCACGCGGCCACGCATGACCAGCTCACGGGCATGCTCTACCGCGGGAGCGCGATCGAGACGGCGGAGGCGACGATGCTCGCCTCGGACCTGCTCGCCAGCCAGTTCGGCGTCGCACTCTTCGACCTCGACCACTTCAAGGCCGTGAACGACTCGTACGGCCACCTCGTGGGCGACCAGGTGCTGGCCTCCCTCGCTGGCACCATCCGCCAGGTGGCACGGCAGCACGACATCGTCGGGCGCTTCGGCGGCGAGGAGTTCATCGCCTTCCTGCCCGGCGCGACCCTGGAGGCGGTGCGCGGCTTCGCGGAGCGGGTGCGGGCGGCCGTCGCGGAGCACCGCGTCGAGCTGGGCGACGGCGTGGGGGTCAGCATCACGATCTCCGCGGGCGTCGCGGCCATCCCGGTGTGTGCCGACAACCTCACAGACGCGATCCGCGTGGCGGACGACCGCCTGCTGGCGGCAAAGCGGGCCGGGCGCAACCGCGTCACCTGGCAGGACACGACCGGGGAAAGGAACGCGGCATGAGCGAACCCGTTGACTTCGAGGCGCGGAACCGGCTCAGAAGCATCGTCAACCGCACCACCGAGCTGACCCCACTGAAGGCGGTCGCTACGAAGGCGATTCAGATGGCGGGCGACGAACGCACGGCTACCATGGACCTCGCGACGGTGCTGAGCTCGGACCTGGCGCTCACGTCGAAACTCCTGCGCCTCTCGAACTCCGCCTACTACGGCTATTCGCGGCGGATTTCGAACGTGCGCGAGGCGGTCGTGCTGCTCGGGATGCGCACGGTCCGTTCGGTCGCCATCACCTCGGGAATCATCGACGCCTTCAGCGTGCAGGCGCTGGGCGAATTCGACCAGGACCTGTTCTGGGCGCACAGCGTGAGTGTCGGCCTGGTGGCGGAGGCGATTGCGCGGGAGACGAAGGTCGCCCGGCCAGAAGACGCGTTCACGGCGGGCGTCATCCACGACGTGGGCAAGCTTGCGATGATCCTGGCGGAGCCGAAGCTCTTCTCGGAGGTCATCGACCTGGTGACCGCAGAGAACATGCGTTACCGCGACGCGGAGCACGCGGTCTTCGGCGTGGGCCACCAGCACGTCGGCGGGCGCCTCGCGCAACGCTGGAAGTTCCCGGAGACGCTCGTGGACGCTATCCGCGAGCACCACCCGGAGCGCATGTCGCGCACGATCGAGACGCTGACCGACGTGGTCGCTGCGGCCAACCTGGCGTGCAACCGCGAGGGGCTCGCGTGCGGCTTCGATTGGACCAGGTCCGATGAGCGCAAGCCGCGCGAGCCGCTTCCGCCGCGGGTCGACGAGGCCATTAACCGCGTTCACGGCGGGATGACCATGCTGGAGGAGAAGGCGCGCGCGTTTCTCCTGCACGTGACGGAGCGCGCTCCGCGCTGGTACGCCCGGCGAGCGGGCGACGGCGAGGAAGAAGACGACGCGGCGAGGAGCGTGGCCTGATGAGGAGCCGCGTGCCGGCCGAAGTTGATCGATAGGGGACACCGGGGGTCGGGAGCAATGCGGGACGCAACCACGACGCAACCAGAGCAGCAGCCGCGCATGAGCACGCGGAAGCGCGTGTTGCGCATCGCGAGCCTTGCCGTGTGGGCGTGCGTGCTCGTGTACCAGGGCTTCACGGCGGTCAAGGACCCGACGCCGCTCAACGTCATCATGGCCGCGGGCTTCTTGCTCCTGTTCGCGGCGGTGAACGCCCAACTGCTCGCGGCACGGGTGGTCGGCCGCCGCAATTGGCAGTCGGCGATGACCCGGCTGCACGGCTCAGCCTATTTGAGCGACCTCGAGAACCTGCCGAACCGCAACTACCTGCTCTCGGAGCTCAGGCGCGAGATGCCTCGGGCCAGGGCGGTCGGCATACCGTTCGTGCTCATCATCCTCTCCCTCGACAACTTCGAAGACGTGGTCGCCCGCCAGGGCGAGGAGTTCGGGAAACGTGCCGTCCGCGGCCTCTCCGAGGTGCTGAAGCGGTTCACGCGCACTTCGGATTTCGTGGCGCACCTGGGCGGGGCAGAGTTCTGCGTGATGCTCAACGAGTGCAAGCACGAAGACTCGTTCATCTATCTGCAACGGGTGCCCGGCACCATCGCGGTGAGCGACGGACGCCGCATGCTGGAGGTGCCCGTGGCCGCGCGCATGCACGAGTACGACCTTGAGGGCCTGTACGCGACAGACGTGCTCCGCGACACCGAAGAGGCGCGCCCACTGCGAAGGAAGATTGAGCCCCGCTTCGGCAGCGAGGCGGCCTGAGCGGCTGGCAACGCTTCCATCCCTTTCGCGCCACGCGCCGGGCTGGTAGGCTCCGCGCTTCATGGAAAGACAGCTTTACGCACTCGTGGTCGGAGCCGGTGTCGTCGGGCGGGCGACAACTGAGACGCTCGCACATCACGGCTTCGCCGTTTCCGCCTACGACGTACGCCCCTCGGCGCTCGAAGGCCTGTCCGCGACCCCGCTGGTCGATCCGGGCGTCGCCCGCCACTGGGACCTGATCGTCGTCTGCGTGCCTACTCCCACGGTGGACGGCGCGATGGCGACCGGCCCGCTCAGCGATGCCCTGGATTTCACCCGTAAGCAACTGGCGCAGAGCGCCGGCTCGTTCACTGTCGTCGCGGTGCGCTCGACGCTGGTGCCGGGGACGACGGCGTCGCTGGTCGTCCCGGCGGTGACAGCGGCAGCCCCGGAGGGCCAGGTGGGGGTCTGTTACTGGCCGTCCTTCGCGCGGGAGCGCATCGCCCGAGAGGACGAGCTGAACCCGCGCCTGGCCGTGTTCGGCACGGATGGCCGCGAGCAAACCGGGGAACTGATGCGCAAGTGCGTTTCGCGGCACGGGTGCCCCGTGCATGTCGTCCGGTTCGAGGAAGCGGAGCTGGCAAAACACTCCGCGAACCTGTTCAACGCCCTGAAGATCAGCTACTTCAACGCTGTGGACGACTGGGCACGGGCGTTGGATGGCCGCGGGCAGCCGGTGGCTGACATTGTGGCGGCCGCCGCGGAGGCGAGTTGGAACCCGGCCTACGGCACTCGCGTGGGGACTCCGTTCGGCGGCGCCTGCCTGCCGAAGGACCTGGAGGGCCTGCTCCAGGAGCTGCGGAGGAGGGGCCTGCCGCACGTGAGCCTGCTGGAGGCCATCCGGGATGTGAACGCAGCCGTGGGAGCGAGGACGGCCGTAAACCTGGACGGCTGAGCCGCTATACTGCGCCCTCATGCGCATCCTCTGGGTCCGGGGCGCGAAGATCGTGCCGGTGCGATCGGGCGGGCAGATACTGTCCTACTACCACGTGCGCGAGCTGGCCCGGCGGCACGAGGTGACCGTGCTTTCGTTCTACCGCGCGGGCAAGCTCGACCCGAACTACGCGGGTGCTCTCGAGCGGGAACTTCCTGGCTGCCGGTTCGTGCACGCGAGCCCGATCCTGGTCCGGCGTGAGCGGCGCAACCCGCTCCGGCTGCTCGACCCGAAGCCCTCGGTCATGACGCGCCTGGCGTCGGCCGAAGTGGCGCAGACGGTGCGCCAGTGGCTCGAAGAGGGACGGTGCGACGTCGCCGTGTGCGACGCGCTCTCTTCGGCGGTGAACTTCATGGGTGGCGGGACCACCCCGGCCGTGCTGCTCGCGCACAACGTGGAGACGAGCCTCGAACGGAGCAAGGCGGGGCAGGCCCGCCACTGGCTTCAGCGGCTTGTCATGCAGAGAGCGGCGAGGCGGCTGGAGGCGTACGAGTCGGCCAAGCTGCAAGAGTTCGAACACGTTGTCGCGGTTTCAGCGGAGGACGCTGCGGAGATGGCCCGGCTGGCGGGACACGGGCGCGTGACCGCCATCTCCACCGGCGTGGACCTCGACGAGTTCGCGCCGGCGCCGCCCGCCGTGGACGCCCCGCCGCTCGTGGTGTTCGTGGGGATGATGAGCTACCTGCCGAACGTCGACGCCGCCCGCTGGTTCTGCTCTGAGATCTGGCCGCAGATCGTCGCGGCCGTCCCGGGGGCGCGGTTCCGTATTGTCGGGCGGACACCCACGCCCGAGGTGCGGGCGCTGGCCTCGGATACGGTCGAGGTGACCGGTACGGTGCCCTCGGTCGCGGAGCACATGGCGCAGGCGTCGGTGGTGGTTGTGCCGCTGCGCGCCGGGGGCGGGACGCGCCTGAAGATCTACCAGGGCATGGCGATGGCGCGCGCGACCGTCTCGACGACGCTCGGGGCCGAAGGCCTGGACGTGCACGACGGGCAGGACATCGTCCTCGCCGACGGGGCCGACGCCTTCGCTGCCGCGGTGATCGCTCTGCTGCGGGACAAGGGGCGCCGGTCGGCAATTGGCGTGGCGGCGGCGGCGCAGGCCGCGCTGTACGGCTGGGCTGCCGTCTCCGTTGAGTTCGAGCGAATCCTGGAAGGCGTTGTTGCCGGGGCGGCGAAGCGCGCCGGGCCGGAGTAGCCACGTCCCGAACGCCGGGAACGCGTCAGCCAGCAGCGAACCTTGCGAAGAGCCCGGCAACCAGCACCGCGACGGCGACAGCACCCATGACAAGAAGCAGGCGGCGCTGGAACACACGGCTGGCAGCCGCGTCGCGGTAGGGCGCGAGCACGGCCCCGCCCGCGAGCTCGGCGATGACGTTGCGTGCCGTCCCGAGGTCGGCGGCGGGGACGAGCACGGGAAAGCGTGCCCACCCGGGGGCAACGGCCCCGCCCAGGGCCGAGCCGACGCCACGTTCGAAACTGGCCGCCTCGACCCCGGCGGCGCGGAGCGCGTCGACCCAGATAGCGGCCTCGATCGCGTCGGACGCTTCGGCAACGACGGCTGGCGGCTCGGAGGGCATCAGTAGGCGCTCGACTCGCCCACGCGGTGGAGCTTGAGGAAGTTGGTGGTGCCCGCGGCCTGCACGGGCAGGCTCGCGACGACGACCACCTCTTCGCCCTCGGCGACGTGGCCGCCGTCGAGCAGGAGCCGGTCGACCATGCGCAACATGCGCTCGGACGAGTCCACGAGCGGTGCGTGCAGGGGGATGACTGAGCGAGCGAGCGAGAGCCGGCGGTAGACCGCTGGGTTCGGCGAGACCCCATAAATGGGGGCGTTGGGGTGGACCTTGCTCAGGAGGAAGGCGGTGTAGCCGCTGCGCGTGAAGCAGACGATGCCACGCATGTTTGGGTCGGACTCCACGATGCGGCGGGCGGCGAGCGCCACCACGTAAGAGTGGTCGTCCGCGTGCGGGTGCACGGACGGGTCGGGCTCGGTGGGCACGGACTCTTCGGCGCGGCGGATGATGCGGTCCATCATGGCCACGGTTTGGACCGGGTAGCGGCCGACGGCGGTCTCCTGGCTGAGCATGAGTGCGTCCGAGAGGTCCCAGACCGCGTTGGCGACGTCGCTGCTCTCGGCGCGCGTGGGGCGGGGAGAGTCGACCATCGAGTCGAGCATCTGCGTGGCGGTGATCACGGGGATCATGTTGCGGCCCGCGGCTGCGATGATGCGGCGCTGCTGGATGGGCACGTCCTCGGGCGGGAGCTCGACGCCGAGGTCGCCGCGGGCAACCATCGCGCCGTCGGCTTCGGCGAGGATGGCGTCGAGGTTCTCGACGGCCTGGCGGCGCTCGATCTTGGCGACGATGGGGATGTCGTCGCCGAGGCTGTTGATGATGCCGCGGGCAAGGGCGATGTCGGCGGGCTCCCGCACGAAGCTGAGGGCAAAGAAGTCGACGCCCGCGCGCACACCGGCCTTGATCGCCTCGCGGTCGTGGTCGGTGACGGCCGGCTGGGTGAGGGTGGAGTGAGGGAAGTTCACGCCCTTGTGGGGGCCGAGCGCCCCGCCGTGGACGACGCGGCAGTCGAGCCCGGACGACGTGACGCGGGTGACTTCGAGCTCGACGTTGCCGTCGTCGAGCAGCACGCGGTCCCCGGCGACGACGTCCTGCGTGAGGCGCGGATACTCGACGGTGAGACGTTCTTCGGTGCCCGCCACGTGGTCGTTCGTCAGACGGAGGGCGGCGCCGGTGACCAGGTCGAGAGCGCGACCGCCCTCAGTTTCGCCCGTGCGCAGCTTGGGCCCGCCGAGGTCCATGAGGATGGCGAGGGGCTTGCCCTCCTCCTCCGCGACCTTGCGGACGACACGGACGGACTCCTCGTGGCTCTCGATCGTGCCATGGCTGGTGTTGAGGCGGACGACGTCCATGCCCGCTCGAATCATGGCGGCGATGGTCGCCGGGTCCGCAGACGCGGGACCGAGGGTGCAGACAATCTTCGTGCGTCGCATATGACCAGTGTAGGCGAGAGAGATGAGAGACGAGAGATGAGAGATGAGAGATGAGAGCACTGCCCCCTCGACAGCGCACGCCTACGGGCGGCCCCTGAAGCGTCCGGGGCACGCATCACGCCGTCGGCGGGGGCTACCTACAGAGCTACCTCAACGAGCACGTGTTCCGCTACAACCACCGCAAGGACACGGCCCCGATGTTCGAGACGCTGGCCGCTCGCGCCGTTGGGGTGCGCCATGGCCGCCATGGGACGTACGCGCCGGTGGGGGAGTAAACTCGAAACGCCACCTTGTGCAGGGGTGGCGTTTCCGACGGGTGATGACGCGGGCCCTAGTCAGTCTTGTTTCCAGAAACTAGACTAGCAGCCCCGGCTTGGCCATGTCCAACTCGGGGCGGGGAGCACCCGATGGCCTCCACTACTCTTCGACTCATCATGGAGGGCGACGACCTCAGCCTCGAAGATGTCGGGGCGTCGTTCGTGGAGTTTGCCGGGCTAATTGCCGCACTTGATCACGAACTCTCTGTTGGTCGAGAACGAAGCGTCTGCCTCCGGGTAGCCGGCCTTCAAAGTGGCTCGGCAATTGCAGAGATGACGATCGAGCCGCTTGAGAATGCCCCGGACATCGGCGAACGCATAGCGGCGGCGACTATCGTGGGTCTCAATCTGATCGAGCGGCAGTCGAAGCGACCCCTAGACTTTCCAGACGAGGCACTGGAACGTCTCCGGAACCTAGCGCGACTCGCCAACAACGGAGCGGGGACCATCCGAATCGAAGCTCCGGAATTGGGTCTGACGACGGCCGTGACGCGACGAAACGTCGCGAACCTCGAAGTTGTGCTCGCGCAAGGCTACTCGATCGGAGCAATCGAGGGATTCTTGGACACCATCTCGGTACACGGCGAGGCCTTCTGCACGGTTTATGATGCGGTCAGTGGCCGAGCCGTTCGCTGCTACTTCCCTCAGGATTTCAAGGAGCGGGTCGTGGCATCCCTCGGACAGAAGGTCCTCGTGCACGGTCGTCTGCGCCGCGACCCCACCGGCAGGCCTTCGCAGATGCGTCGCATCGATGAACTCGAAGGATTGGGGAAAGAGCAGCCTCAGCCGTTGGTAGGCATCTTCGCGGGGATGGATCAGCCAACGCGAGACTACCTAGCCGAGATCCGAGGTGAGTAATCCGGATAAGGTATATTGGGACTCGTGCACCTATGTCGACTACTTGCGGGGCGATCACCCGCTCCGCGGTATCACCGGGCGATAGCTGCCCCGCGCGGTGGGCCGCCACCGCCGAACGCCCGGTAGACTGGGGCGGATGGTGACGCGGGAACGGGTGTTGAAGGCGCGGGAGTTCGTGTTCTTCTGCGAGGAGCTGGCGCTGGCTTCGCTGCCGCCCGAGCTGCCGCGGCCCGAGCGCAAGGTGATGTGGACCATCCTCCAGCTGCACTACGGCAACCCGGCGGTGCACTTCGAGCTTCAGCCGCACGTGGGGCGCGGCGTGGTCGAGCTCGGGCTGCACATGGAAGGGCCGGTCGAGTGGAACGACGCCTGGGCGGCCCTGCTCTCGGGCCAGGCGGACGAGCTGGCGTCGGCCCTCGGCGACGAGTGGGAGCTGGAGGAGTGGACGGCTTCGTGGCGGCGGCTGCACCGCACGTTCCGCTTCGAAAAGCTCACGTCCACGCTGGCCGAGGAAGTGGCGGGCGAGCTCGCCAGGGCGTTGACGACGCTCCATCCGCTGGTGGCGAACTCGGCGCTCTCCGCCGTGCTTCCGCCCGAGTCGAAGGCGCCCGCGAGGACGGGCAAGCCACGTGAGTGGGGCAAGCGCCGCGCGAAGTAGCCGTCAACGAGCCCCGTTCTACCGGCCGCTCATCTCGCGTCACTCATCACTCGCCTCTCGCCTCGTCGTCAGCGCGAACTCCAGGGCGTCTGCGAGGGCGATCCAGCTCGCCTCGATAATGTCGGTGCTGCAGCCGACGGTCGTCCAGTAGCGGTTGCCGTCGGTGCTTTCGATGAGGACGCGCACGCGCGCGCCGGTGGCGGCCTGGCTGTCGAGGATGCGCACCTTGTAGTCGACGAGCTTGACCTCGGCGATGTGGGGGTAGGAGACGGTCAGGGCCTTGCGGGCGGCAGCGTCGAGGGCGTTGACGGGACCGTTGCCCTCGGCGGCGGTGTGTTCGAGCTGGCCCTTGACGCGCATCTTCACCATGGCCTCGGCGAGCATCTCGGTGAGGGAGTCGCGGTCGTGCGACTGGCGGCGCCGCTCCACGATGACGAAATCCTCGAGCCTGAAGGGCTGCTTGTAGCCGGGCAGGGCGCGGCGCACGAGGAGCTCGAACGAGGCCTCGGCGCCCTCGTATTGGAAGCCCTGGCTCTCTTTCTCCTTGACCGTCTCGAGGAGCTTCTTGATCTCGTCTTGCGTGAAGGGGTAGTCGATGCCCTGCTCGGCGAGCTTCATCAGCATGTTGCGCTGGCCGGACAACTCGCTCACGAGCACCCGGCTCTGGTTGCCGACGAGCGCGGGAGAGACGTGCTGGTAGGCGCGGTCGTCCTTCATCATGCCCGCCACGTGGTAGCCGGCCTTGTGGGCGAAGGCGCTGGCGCCGACGTAGGGCGCGCTCGCGTTCGGCACCATGTTCGCCAGCTCGGAGACGTAGTTGGAGACCTCGGTGAGGCGGGCGAGCTGCTCCTCTTCGACGACGTCCAGCCCCATCTTGAGCTTGAGGTTGGCGAGGATGGTGAGGATGTCGGCGTTGCCGCAGCGTTCGCCGTAGCCGTTCACGCAGCCCTGGACCTGCCAGACGCCCGCCTCGACGGCGGCGAGCGAGTTCGCAACGGCCAGGCCCGCGTCGTTGTGGCAGTGGATGCCAAGGCGCACGTCAGGCACGCGGTCCATGGCGGCGTGGACAGCGGCAAGCATGGCCGGGGTGGTCATGCCACCGTTGGTGTCGCAAAGCGCGAGGACGTCGGCGCCGGCGCGCGAGGCGGTGGCGAGGCACTGGAGCGCGTAGTCGGGGTCGCCCTGGAAGCCGTCGAAGAAGTGCTCGGCGTCGAAGAAGACGGTCTTCCCCATCTTCTTGAAGTAGCCCACGGTCTCGGAAATCATCGCGAGGTTTTCTTCGGCGCTGGTCTCGAGGATTTCGCGGACCTGGAACATCGAGGCCTTGCCCACGAGGGTGATGCCGGGAGTGCCGGCCGCTACGAGGCTCTGGATGTTCTGGTCGGCCTCGCAGGTGGAGTTGGGCTTGCGCGTGCCGCCGAAGGCACTGACCTTCGCGTTGCGCAGGCTCAGGCCGGGGAGGCGGCGGAAGTACTCGGCATCCCTGGGGTTGGATCCCGGGAAGCCGCCTTCGACCCACTCCAGGCCGAGTTCGTCGAGCTTGCGGGTGATGCGCAGCTTGTCTTCGACGGAGAGGGAGATGCCCTCCATCTGGGAGCCGTCGCGGAGGGTGGTGTCGTAGAGCTGGACGCGGTCAGTTGCCATTTCCGATACTCGATTTCCTGGTGACGTGGGAAACGGCCAGCCGGGCGCGAACAGCGGGACGGTGGCCGGGAAGGGGCGGACGAGCGGCGTCCTAAATGGCAGCCCCGCGGGATTGCCGCGGGGGAGCTATCACCTGCGTTGCGGTCGGGGCAACGGTCATGCTGAGGAGTGTACCAGTTGCGCGTCGGCCACGTCCGGTGCCGGGCCGTGGACGCGGTCTATGGCAGCGGGCGCGGCCATAGACGATTCGATGTTGCTGGCCGAGGGCTGGCCGGGAGACATTGTATACAATCAATGTCTGGAGACTCCCCATGGCCTGGCCACACTTCGCAACCGACCGAACACCCGGCGACGGACCCGAGTACTTCCGCGACAGCTTCCCCTACGTGCTGCCGCCGATGGTGCACTTCGAGCGCGAGCCGGTGCCGCTCGACCCCCCCGAGCGCATCTGGATTACCGACACGTCGTTTCGCGACGGTCAGCAGAGCCGGGCGCCGTATTCCGTGGAGCAGATCGCCCGCCTCTTCGAACTGCTCCACCGCCTGGGCGGGCCCAACGGCATGGTGCGCCAGTCCGAGTTCTTCCTCTATACGAAGAAGGACCGCGAGGCCGTCGAGCGCTGCCAGGAGTTCGGCTTCGCCTTCCCGGAAATCACCGGCTGGATTCGCGGCACGATGGCGGACTACCAGCTCGTGCGCGCCGCCGGCCTGCGCGAGACGGGCATCCTGACCTCGATCTCCGACTACCACATCTTCAAGAAGCTCGGCTCGACGCGTGAGAAGGTGATCGCCAGCTACCTGGAGGTCGTGGACGCGGCGCTCGCCGACGGGGTCATCCCGCGCTGCCACATCGAAGACAGCACCCGCGCGGACTTCTATGGCGTGGTGCTGCCCTTCGTGCAGGCACTGATGGAGCGCGGCAGGCAGGCGGGCATCCAGGTGAAGCTGCGCTACCCGGACACGATGGGCGTGGGCGTGCCCGACCCGCACGCTGCCCTGCCCCGCGGCATCCCGCGGCTGACGCACCTGCTGCGGCGCGAGGGTGGAGTGCCGGCGGAGGCGCTCGAGTATCACGGCCAGAACGACCTGAACGCAATCATCCCGAATGCAGTGGCGGCCTGGCTGTACGGCGCTTCGTCGAACAACGGCACGCTGCTCGGCATCGGCGAGCGCTCGGGCAACACGCCGATCGAGGCGCTGGTGTTCTGGCTCATCGGGCTCACGGGAGAAACGCACGGGATCGACACGACGGTGATCAGCGAGATCGCCGACTACTACCGGAGCATCGGCGAGATCGTGGACCAGCGCCTGCCGTTCGTGGGCGACAACTTCAACGTGACGCGCGCGGGCATCCACGCCGACGGGATGATCAAAGACGAGGAGATCTACAACCCGTTCGACACGACGAGGCTGCTGAACCGCCCGCCCGGGGTGGCGATCACCGACAAGAGCGGCGCCGCGGGCCTGCTGATGTGGATGCAGAAGCACCGGCCGGAAGAAGCCGCCGGCCTCGACAAGCGCGACCCGCGCGTGTTGCGCGTTCTCGACCTGGTGATGGCCGAATACGAAGACGGCCGCGTGTACGCCATGGGCGACGAAGAGGTCGAGCGCTTCGTGGAGGAGGCGTTCCGGCCCGTGCCGGCGGCTCGCTAACCGTCGGCAGGCAGGAGCGTGAACTTGCCTCCCTGGAGCGGAGCGACGGCACGGAAGTGGCGTTCGTCGAACGTGAGGATGCGCAGCGTGTCGAAGCGCGCTGCAAGGACCACGACCGACAGGTCCGCGAGCCCGAGTTGGCCGCCGTACTGCCGTTCGAGCCGCGCGACCGTCGCGTATTCGGCTCTCGTCAGACACTCAACGTGAAAGCGCCCGGCGGCGAGGTCGTCGAGGAATTCGAGGTTCCCCGCCGGGCCCAGGCGCGCCTTGAGCATGTAGTCAACCTCGGCCGTCACTGGCGCCGGCAGGATCAGCGGACCCCGCACGTCACGGAACGCCTGCCGGACTCGTGGATGAAGCGGATCTCGCCGATCGCCGAGTGCGATCATCGGCCCAGCGTCGACGACGACGGTCACTGCTCGCCGAAGCCGCGCAAAAGCTCTTCCTCCGGGATGTCGGCGACCGAGGTCCCGTCGCCCTCGTGGGCGCCCACCATGGCGAAGTCACGGTCCGGCTCCTGCGCGTCGTAGGCGGCGAGGGCCTCGCGGAGAATGCGGGCGCGGGTCATCCCCTTGCGTGCTGCGAGCCGCTCGAGCAGCGCCTCGTCGTCGTCGCTGAGATACAGGCTTGTCTTCTTCATGAATGTAGGGTACCACGTAGGGCACTGCTGCGAAACCGTTCCGATCCCCCGTTCCCTCCGGCCACACGCTATCCTGTGGGCATGGCTATCGAACGGAGCACCCGGCGGACGAAGGCCGACGCCGTCTACGAGGCGCTGCAGAACGGCATCCTCTCGGGGCGCATCCCGGAGGGCGAGCACCTCCGCCAGGAAGAGGTCGCGGGGCAGTGGGGCATGTCTCAGACGCCCGTGCGCGAGGCGTTCCGGCGGCTCGAATCCGAGGGGTTGGTCGAGTACGTGGCGAATCGCGGCATCGTGGTGCGAGGCATCCCGTGGGCGCCGCCCGCCGCCCCATTGGACGTGCTCGCGCGGCGCTGGGAAGAGCTGGTCAAGGACCCGCAGTCAGTCCCGGGCAGCGACTGGCCGTAGCGCGGCGGAAGTTGATCGGTACCCCGACTGTCAAGGAGGGTGCGGCGTGTCCCCCGTCCGCGGACTCGGGGCGCTGCTTCGGGCGTTCGCAGCCCTGGCGCCGGGGCTGCCGCGAAATCTTCACACTGAGGGCGCCGGCAGCAAGCTCTGGGCCGGCTACTCTCAATCGCAGCAACAGCCCGGGAGCAAGTCATGCTGGACCAAAGCGGAGAACGCACGGTCGAGGACAGAATCGCGATGGCACTTGCCACATTGCGGCCCTATCTACAAGAAGGCCGCGCGAACGAAGGCGAAGCCCTTACCGACGCCATCGCCGATCTGATGCATCTCGCTGCACGCCGACTGCCCGGCCAGTGGGACGCCCACCTTCGAACGGCGAGGATGCACTACCTCGCCGAGGGCGGCTCGAATACCGTGGCTGCTGGGCCGCCCCGCGCTGAGTAGGGCCCCGATTCAAGGCAGATCGAAGAACTCTGCCAGTTCTTTGATGCCCTCGGGCTTCATGTGCTTGAGCATCGGCCCAAGTTGGGCGTACTGGTGGCTCAGGCGCTCGTAGGAGATGAATCCGCACGTAGCAGACAGTGGTGGTTCGAGCGCGGCGAACGTTGGGCGTGTGAGCTGCCGTTTGACCTCTGGGCCACGTTCTTCCGCCGCTACGATGAAGAGGTCTATCTTGATGTTGGGTACCGAAGCAATCAGATCGGATAGGCGCAGAAGACCAGAATAGATCGAGGTACTATGTTCGATTTCGAAACCCGCTACGACCGACTGCCCCTTTAGCCACAACACGTCGATGTTCTCGACGATCGCTTGGGCGCGCCCACCGAATACGGGCGGCAATTTGTCGAGCAACGTAACCCGAGCCTCGCCCTCGCTAAGTGCCGTCACACGACGGCGATCGCTGCGGGGTACCCACACCTGGCAGCCGATACTCAGACCCCACTTCACAAGGGTCAGCTGAGTGGCCGTATGCTGCGTCTCCTTGATCGCCGTTTCCGACGAACTGGACGGGACGTCCTCGGGGAGGTCCGCGCCTGCGGCCTGTCCGCCATCCTCGTAGGCGCGAAGCGCCCGATAAACGACTGCGCCGTCGTCCAGCCGCATGCTGTGGGGCGAGCCTTGAAGATGGTAGGAGTACTGAATCGGCTTCATGCCGATGGAGTAAAAGCTCAGCTTCCCTTCCAGTTGCAGCATCGGGAGCGGATTCTCAATGTCCAGGATCACGAGGGGACGGACAGGGACGCGAATTGGGAAGCGTGCAGTCTGCCAGCTCGGCTCTGTGCTCTCAAACGGCGGCCCGGTGACTTCGAGAGCGCCAATCCACGAAGCGCGACCCTTGAGCCAGCAGAGCAGCCTGTCTCCGACCTCAACCGTCCGGGCGTAACCCGCGCGTGATCTCGCGAATCCGGACTGGTCCGAACCGGCCGCCACGAATTCGCCCCAGGTCTCCGGACTGAACACGTTCGAGTGGTACTGCACGTCGCCGGAATCTTAACAGAACCGCATGCGACGACGGTCGCTGTGCTCGCTAAAGCCGCAGTCAGTCCCGGGCAGCGACTGGCCGTAGCGCTCTCACCCCCGTCCCCTCTCCCACTCCGTGGGCGAGGGGGTGACCCGGGGGACGCGAAAGAAGCAACTCCCTTCTCCCGCGGAGGGGAGAAGGGTTGGGGATGAGGGCCCGCAGCCCCTTAGCCCACCCCGGCGAGCTTCTTCTTCTTGCTGGCGACGTAGTCGACGAGGATGTACTCGCCCAGCTTGTCGGGCGTCGTGTAGAAGACGCGGCCCTTGTTGATGCGCGCGACCTGGTTCACGAATTCCTTCAGGTAGTAGTTGCGGTCGAGCATGAAGGTGTTGATCGTGATGCGCTTCTGCGTGCAGCGCTTCACTTCCTTGAGCGTCTCGCGGATGGTGATCGGGCTCGGCGGGTAGGCGAAGTAGCTGCGTCCGCGCTCCAGGTGGGCGGTCGGCTCGCCGTCGGAGATCATGATGATCTGGCGCGTGCCGATGGTGTGCTTGGCGAGCAGCGACTGGGCGATGATGAGCGCGTGGTGCATGTTCGTGCCGAGCACGGACTCGTCCCAGCGGACGTAGGGGAGCTGGTCGGCCTTCAGCTCGCGGGCGTAGGCGCTGAACCCGATGATGTAGAGGCTGTCTCGCTGGAACTGCGATGAGATGAGGTTATTGAGGGCGAGGGCGACCTTCTTGGCCGCCTGGAAGCTGCCGCGCAGGGCCATGGACCAGCTCAGGTCGAGCATGATGACCGTGGCGGTCTGCGTCAGGAGCTCGGTCTTCGCGACCTCGAAGTCGTCGGGGCGAAGGTGGATCGGCGTGCCCGGCCCCTCGCGCTGCATGGAGTTCATGATCGTCTTCTGGATGTCCAGGAAGAACGGGTCGCCGAACTCGTACTTCTTGGTCTGGTCGGTGCGGTCGCCGCCGCTGCCGCTGTCGCGGATTTCGTGCTTGCCGAAGCTGTCCTTCTTGAGGGACGAGTAAATCTCTTTGAGGGCGCGCTGGCCGATCTTGCGGGTGCCGCGCGGGGTCAGCTCGTAGCCGTTGCCCTTCTTGCGGATGTATCCCGCCTCTTCGAGGATCTCGAGAAACTGCTTGAGCTGGTCGAGCGTCTCGCGCGCCTCGGGGCCGAGCAGGTCTTCGAGCTTGTCCGCGTCCACGTCGTCGACGTCGCCGCCGTACTGGGTGCGTTCGAGCTGGCGTTCGAGCTCGTCGATCGACTGCATCTGGTTCATGAGCTGCATGGCGGACTGGAGGTCGAGCTCCTCGTCGCCACGGAAGGGGTACTGGTTGCGCAGCTCGCGCATGGGGAACAGATATTCGAGGTTCTGCGAGAGCTCGCTCAGGCCCTGCTGGAGCCCGGGGTCCCCGACCTTGTCGGAGAGGAGGTCCTGGAGCTGCTGCCGCATGTCGCCGGGCAGGCTGTCCATGAGGCTCTGCATTTGGCCCATCTGGTGCTGCATCTGGGCGATGAGCTCGTCGAGTGACTGTGGCGGGTTGTCGCCGAAGAGGTCGCCGTACTGCTGCATGAACTGGTCGAAGTTCGGCTCCTTGCCGGCCATCTTGTCCTGCAGCATCTGGTTGACGTCTTTGACCATGTTCTTCATGCGCTCGAGGTCTTCGGGCGACATGTTGGCGATCTGGTTGTACATGTCCTTGAAGAAGGTCTCCATCATGGCCTTCTTCATCGATTCGAGGAGTTCGTTGAAGCGCGCCTGGGCCTCGGGGTCCATGAACTCATAGTTCTGGAGCTGCTTCATCTGCCCGGCCACGTCTTCGGGGAGGCCCTGGAGGAAGTCCTTCTTCTTGTTGGCGATGTTGCGCAGCATGTCCGCGAACTCGCCGGGCTGCTGACCTGCGGGCTGCTGACCCCCGGGCTGTTGCTGCCCTGGCTGCTGTTCGCCGCCCTGCTGGCCGGGTTGCTGCTGGCCGGGTTGCTGCTGGCCGCGCTGCCCGCGGGGTTGCTGGCTGCCCTGTTGCTGTTGGCCGGAAGGTTGCTGACCCGGCTGCTGCTGACCCGGTTCGCCGGGCTCACCCTGCTGTTGCTGGCCGTCCTGGCCCTGCGGCTGCCCGGCTTCGTCGAGGCGGCGGTCGAGCGTGTTGCGCTCCATCTCGACGATCTCCTCGAGCTTCTTCTTGATGTCGTCGAAGACGGAGCTGAGGTTGAACTTGTCCAGTTGCTGGCGGCGCTGCTGGCGGAGTTGCTGGAGGAGGTCGCGAAGGCCCTGCATGCGCTGGCCCATGGGGTCGCGCATCCCGCGCTGCATCAGGTTGCGCAGCGCGTGCTGGAGGTCACCGAAGTTCATCAGGTCGTCGGTCAGGTTGTCCAGGATGTCGTCAGCTTCGATCGCCGGGACATCCTGGGTGCCGTCCCACATCGAATAGCGGTAACGCAGGACCATGAGTGGGGCCTCCGGGGATGGGCCCGCTGAAGCGGCCCTTGCGGGTACGGTACCGGAATTGCGGGGGGTTGTCAGTCGCGCCCGCTAGCGCACGATGATGGTGCCGCGCATGCGGGTTGTTGGAGGGTTGTCGTGGATCGTGCAGACGTACTCGTAGGTCCCGGGCGTGTCGAACCGGACTTGGAAGTCATCGCCCTTCATCTGCGTCTTCGAGGGGACGAACAGGCCCGTTGTGCTGGTGACGTTGTGCGTGCCGATGACCTTGTCGGACCAGGTCCACGTGACCGTCCCACCGAGGGCGACAGTCGTCGTGCCCAGGGCGAAGAAGTTGTCGCCGATGGTCACGGTGGCGCTGAGCGGCGCAGCCTCCACCGTGGCGGTGGGCGTTGCCGCGGGAGCTACCGTCGGTTGGGCAGCCGCAGGCGGGGTCGGGGTCGGCTGCGGTGAGGCGGCGAGCGTGGCCGTCGCCCCGGTGGTAGCCGAAGCCGTGGGTGAAGCGGCGGCCGTCCCGCCCGCGGTCGTGGACGTCGCGGCTGCCGTCGTGGGAGGCGCCGCCTGGGTCGTCGAAGCAGCGGCGCCCGCGCCCGCGGAGGGCGTCGCCGTCGCCGCCGTTTGATTGCCGCCTCCGCCACACGCGACGAGGAGCGCACCGACGGCGGCGGACATCAACAAGGTGAGACGGGGCATCTTCTCCTCCGCTTGCGTTTGGGTGTGAGTGGAACGAGTGTGTCGCGGCGGGCGCTAACGGACACCAGCCGCAGCTACGACCGCCAAACGGCCGGCCCTTTCGGGCCGGCCGTCGGAAGTGTGTCCGGTATGCCGGGGTTAGTTGCGCCGGGCGGCTGCGACCGAGGTGCCAGCCACGAGTGCGGCGAGCGCGAGGGCGCCGGCCACCAGGTACCAACCGGTGTTCGCGTTCACGTCGTCCACGATGCCGGTGCCCGTGTTGGGGGCGCCGGGAGCGGTGCGGGAAGCGACGGTGACGCTGCCCACCATGCCCTGCGGGTCGTGGAGCATGCACATGTAGTTGTAGGTGCCCGCCTTGCTGAAGGTGACTTCGAAGGAAGTGGGCCTGTTCGGGTTCTCCTGGTCAACGGCGATGATGCCGCTGTTCAGGTTGCCGCCGCTAAACGACTGGCCCGACTTGTCGCCGGGAGTTTCGAATGGGTCGCCGTGCGGCTCTTCGCCGAAGGTCACGGTGTGGGGGGTGAAGGTCGTGTTCTTGAACACGATGCTGTCGCCCTCGTTCACCTTCCCGGCGGCCGGGAAGAACTGCATGGCGTCGCCGTACTGCGTCGCGCCGCCGACCGTGAAGGTGTACTGCTTGGCCCCGCCGGGCTTGCTGGCGACAGCTGCGCCGGCGTTGGTGATGCCGGCGGCGACGGCTTTGAGGTCGGCGAGCGCCGAAACATAGTTGGCGGCTCCGCGCGCGTCCAGCGAATGCTGGTTGTCGACCTGGCTCTGGACCGGCGAGCCGTCGTCGACAACCTTGACCGCCGAGTGCATGAGCGGGTGGATGAAGCAGAAGACGTCATACGTCCCCGCTTTAGCAAACGTCACGTCGAACGACGGCGGGTTCGCGGGGTCGCCGAACGTGAGGTCGGTGGTCAGGTAGCCCTTGTCGTTGGGGAAGGTGCCCGAGCCGGTGCTGATCGTGGGTTCGCCGGCCGGTTCGGTCCCCATCGTGACGCTGTGCGGTTCGAGCCAGGGGAAGGTGTAGTGCACCGTGGTGCCGGTGATGATCGTCATGCTGTTCGGGAGGAACTCGGTGACGGCGTAGCCGGGCTCGCCGCCTCCGACCTGGACGTTCAGGGTGGTGCCCGCCGCGTTGGCGTGGCCGCCGGCAATGCCGGCGAACGCAAATGCGACCAGGGCGATGGCGATGGTGGGCAGGATCAGTATCTTTTTCACTGGGGCGCTCGTTCTCCTCTGCTCCGCGGATTTTCCGTTTCTTTCCGGGGCGCGTCTGAGCCTACCCTGTTGATGGAGAACGGTTCAAGTGGCGTGTTTGACTCCGCTCACGTTCGTGCCCCCCGGCCAGTTCGCGGCGGGCGATCGCCCCCTCCCTGACAGTCGGGGTACTGATCGTCACGGAGCCACTCGGGCTTCTCGCTGTTCGCCCTCACCGCCGCCGTTGACCTCGCTCACCCTGGCTGTCTTCAGAGCAGCAGAAGGCGTGGGGAACGAGGGCTACCCCCTCAGCCCAGGGAGGGCACGCCGGCCACGGACCGCGCGAGCCTGACGCCACGGAGGATGGCCAGTTCGACAGCCCGCACCGTCATGAGCCCGACCGTGAGGGCGTCGTCGGGCCGCGTTTCGACCTGCCCCATGGAAACGGCGAAGGCGACGTCCCCGTCGGCCATCGTGTGGGCCGGGACGACCGTCCGGGCGAGTCCGTCGTGCGCCTGGAAGGCGACGCGCTGCAGAGCGCCGTGCTCGAGGCGGGCGTTGGTGGCCACGCAGACGAGCGTCGTGTTTTCGAGGAGGGCGTCCATCTGCGCCGTGCGGCGGTGCATCGCCTCCGGGAGCGGCACCATGCGCCCGTCCGGGTCTCGTGGCCCGGCGACCAGGTGGCCGGCGTCGGGGTCGAAGATGGACCCGGCGGCGTTGACCACGGCCAGCGCCCCCACGATGAGGCCGCGCGGCCCCGTGATGCTGGCGGTGCCGACTCCGCCTTTCAGGCGGCCTTCGTTGCCGAGCAGCTTGGCGACGGTCGCGCCCGTGCCCGCGCCCACCGAGCCCTGGGCGACACCGCCCGCCCGCGCCGCAACGGCAGCAGCGTAACCCTCGGCCTCGCCCGGGTACGAACCGGGGCGGCCCACGGCGAGGTCGAAGATGACCGCCGAGGAGACGATCGGCACCTTCCCCGCGGTGGTCGGCACGCCAATGTCGTGCTCGGCGCACCAGCGCATGACCCCCGTGGCAGCGGCCAGACCGAAGGCGCTCCCGCCAGTGAAGACGACGGCGTCGCAGCGGCGGACGACGTTGGCGGGGGCGAGGACTTCGGTTTCGCGCGTGCCCGGAGCGCCGCCACGGACGTCCACGGCGGCGGCGACGCTCGTCTCGCAGAGGATGACGGTGCAGCCGGTGGCCGCGCGGCGGTCCGTCCAGTGCCCCACGCGGATGCCGGGTACGTCGGTGATGGCGTCGCGGCGGCCGGGGGTCCAGCCCTGTCCGCCGGGAGAAGTGACGTGGGGCATGGGCGCGATTCTACGCTGGCCAGAGCGCAGCACGGATGGCCTCCGCCGCCGGGTGGCCGCCCGAGGGCGCGCGCAGGGCAGCCTCGACGCGCGCCGACGCCAGGCGCAACGCCTCGGAAGCTACGTCGTCGCCGAGCACTTCGACCTGGCGCCGAGGGAGGCCGAGCTGGTGCTCGACGCCCCAGAGGATTTCCGCGAGGCCCGCGAGCGCCGCGATGTGGCCCGTGTCGAGCCCGCGGTTGGCGGCGTAACGCCGGGCCAGCGCTTCCCTCCCGGGCGGGGGCATCCCGGCGGTCACGAGGAAGGCGGCGAGGTCGAACAACTGCGGTCCGTGGCCGGCGGCTTCGAAGCCAACGAGCCGCGGCCCGGCGTCAGTGAACAGGACCCGGTCCGCCGTGAGACAGCCGTGACAGAAGCCGAACGGTCCTGCGAGCAGGGCCTCGCGGGCGGCAGCGATGGCGGCAGCGGCCGCTTCGCGTTCGTGCGCGGCGAAGCCCAGGCGGTGGAGCGGGTAGCTGGATGGCAACATCTCGCTGGGCGCGAGCTCCCAGCGCAGGCCTTCGCGCAGGGGCAGCGCGTGCAGGGCGGCGATGGCGTCCACGGCCGCTTCGAGTGCGGCAAGCGGCGGAACGACCGCGAGCGCGGTGAGCCCTTCGACACACTCCTCGACGGCGGCGCCGTCGACAATGGCGAGGAGGCGCGGAGCGAAGGAGAAACGCCGGTTGGTGAGCGCTTCGAGCACGGCCGCGTGGTTCGCCGCCGCCTCCGCGTCCGGGTCGCGGCGCACGACCACCGCACGGGAGGCGGCGCCGGGCGGGCAGAGGGTCACGCGCTCCGGCGAGCCGGGCAGCATGGCGAGCGGCTCGGCGTCCACGGCCGTGGCCGGGGGCAGGCCGAGCGCGGCGGCGAGGCGGGCCGGCTCAACGAGCATCGGGACGTCTCCGCTGCGGGCGTTGACAGCGCGGGCAGAAGTGCGTGCTGCGCCCGCCGACGACACTGCGCGAGATCGGCGTCCCGCAGACGAAGCAGGGCTGGCCCGTGCGCCGGAAGACCTGGACGTACATGTGCTGGGTGCCGGGGTTGCCCTGGCCGTCGACGTAATCCTTGAAGCTGGCGCCGCGGTTGGCGATGCCCCGTTCGAGGACGCTGCGGGCCGCCCGGTAGAGCCGCTTCGTGGCGGCAGGCGGCACGAGGCCCGCGGGCGTGTCGGGGCGGACGCGGGCTTCGAAGAGCGCCTCGTCGACGTAGATGTTGCCCAGCCCGGCCATCCGGCGCTGGTCGAGGAGGACCGCCTTCACGGGGGCGGTGCGCCCGGCGAGTGCCCGGCGGAACGCTCCGAGGGTGAAGTCCGCGTCGATGGGCTCGGGCCCGAGCTTGCCGACCGCGTGCGCGGCGTCGTCCACGACCGACCAGGTCCCGAACTTGCGCAGGTCCGACCAGCGCAGGTCGTGGCCGTCGTCCAGGACGAGCTTCGCGCGTTCGAACGGCTCGGGCGGGGCCCCGGATTCGCGCCAGACCAGGCGGCCGGTCATGCGCAGGTGGACGACGAAGGTGCGGCCGTCGTCGAGCGCGAAGAGCAGGTATTTGCCGCGGCGCCCGAGCGCCTCCACGGTGCGCCCGGCGAGGTTGGCCCGCAGGACTTCGATGGGCGCCTTCGCGAGCAGCTCGATGGTGCCAGGGTCGACTTCGACTGCCGTGATGCGCCGCCCGGTCACGAGCGGGGCGAGGTCGCCGCGAATGGTCTCGACTTCGGGAAGCTCAGGCACAACGCGATTGTCGAGTCGCGCCTGCCCGGTGTCGATCCCGCCGGTGGGCGGCTGACTGGTGTGCGCAGGACGTCCATACTGCGGCGCATGGACGTGTGGACGGCAGCGCGATGATCACGCACCTGCAGGGCAAGCTGGCGCGCATGGACGTGGGCGTGCCCGCGGTGGAAATAGACGTGCACGGCGTGCGCTACGAGGTGCTCGTGCCGCTGTTCCTCTGGCCGGAGTTGCAGGCGCTGGCGGGCGACGAAGGCGAAACGCCGGAGATCGGGCTGCACGTGCACTACTCGGCGTCGGCGAACCAGCCCGTGCCCGTGCTCGTGGGGTTCATGCGGCGGGCCGAACGGGACTTCTTCCGCAAGTTCACGACGGTCGAAGGGATCGGCCCGGCAAAGGCCGTGAAGGCGATGAACGTGTCCGTGAGCACGATTGCGCGGGCCATCGAGCAGGAGGACCGCGCGGCATTGACACGGCTGCCGGGCATCGGCGCGCGCGGCGCCGACAAGATCATCGCCAGCCTGCGCGGGAAGGTCGTGGCAGAGGCAGCCATGCACGACAGCGGCATCGCGCAGGCAGTCGACGCTTCGCGCATCGAGCAGGGACGGGTGGTCGCGGACGCGGTCGAGGCGGTGATGGCGCTGGGCTACGCGCGCTCAGAGGCGCGCCGCTGGGTAGACGAGGCGCACGCGGCCGACCCCGGGCTCGCGACCATGGAAGAGCTCACGCTGGCAGTGCTGCGGGCCCGGGGCGCCTGAACCGTGGTTCGCCCGTAGGTCGAGGCGGCGGGACGATGACCGCATGACGGACGACGTTCCCGCCAGCGGCGCCGAAGCCGAGGAAGCCGCGCCAGCGCCGCTGCCGTTGATCCCGGCGTCACGTCCGCTCTGGACGTACTTCTTGATGCCGGCGGCGGTGATCGTGGGCTCGCTCCTCATCTCCGGGACTATCTGGTACACGAACGGCGACAGCGCGAGCACGCCAGCGGCGGCCGTTGCGCTGCCAGCGGCGACCGTCGAATCGGAGGCCGCGGCCCCGACGGCGGCCGGCGAATCGAAGCTGCCCGCCACAGACCAGACGCTCAAGACCGTGTTCTTCAGTTACGCGAAGCAGCTCGGGCTCGACAACGCGAAGTTCCAGCAGTGCCTCACGAAGAAGGACACCGTCGCCCTCATCAACCGCCAGTTGCAGCGCGGCCAGGCGCTCGGCGTGGACGGGACGCCGACGTTCTTCATCAACAACAAGAAGGTGGTCGGGGCGCAACCCGCGGCCGTCTTCGAAGAGGTCATCAACGCAGAGTTGAAAGGCAGCCCCAC
>Ga0315281_10002689_pt1 | contig 26306 bp, 23 predicted proteins | sample YL17G07_0_MG_FD_204540 | JGI IMG/M metagenome (GOLD analysis project Ga0315281, IMG submission 204540) | Sediment microbial communities from Yellowstone Lake, YNP, Wyoming, USA - YL17G07_0 | ecosystem: Environmental > Aquatic > Freshwater > Lake > Sediment | place: USA: Wyoming | collected... | reverse complement strand
TATGGGGCGCGCCGAATCCAACGATCTGGTGCTGAACCATCCCAGCGTCAGCCGTCATCACGCCCGCTTGTCCGTGCTGCCCGGCGACACCACCTTACTCAACGATCTCGGCAGCCTGAACGGGACTTACGTGGGCGGCCAGCAGATCCACGAGCACCGGCTGAATGATCAGGACCGGATCACCATCGGCATGTACGAAATAAAGTACGAGGCGGCCGGTCCCGAGGCGGTGCACGTCGAGGCCGGCTCTCAGGCCGCCGACTTGAGCGGGCTGGTGTCGCCGGAATCGCTTTCGACGGCCTTGCGGGCTCGAATTGGGGCTGGGACGCTTCCCCCGGCGGGCCTCCCCGACCGCCTGCGGGCTTTGGAGAAGGAAAACAAACTCCTCAAGCTGCTCCTGGGTGTCGGGAAAACCCTTTCCTCCGTCTTGACGGCGGAGGAGGTCATGCAGCGCGTGATGGAACTGGTGTTTCAGATGGAAAGCGTGGAACGCGGGTTCGTCATGCTGCGCGACGAGAAGAAAGGGTTCAAGCCCGCCGTCCTCCTCTATAAGGATGAGAAACTGAAAACCGACCCGCGCGGCGTGGTGCTCAGCAAGACCATCATCGAGCGCGTCACCACCGAGCGCCTCCCCTTGCTCATCCATGATGTGGCGGGTGACGAGCGCTTCGCGGCCAGCGAAAGTCTTCGCCTGGCCGGCATCCGCTCGGCGATGTGCGCGCCCTTGATCTACAAAGACAAAGTGTTCGGGTTGTTTTATGTCGACTGCCTCACCAAACCCTATGCCTTCTCCAAGGAAGAACTGACCATCTTCTCGGTCGTCGCCGCCGAGGCCGCGATCAGCTTTGACAACGCCCAGTCGCATGAGGAGCTCTCCCGCCGGGTCATCGAGCGCAAGGCTCTCGAACGCTTCCTGAGTTCGGCCATCGTGGAGCGCATCCTGGCCAATCCGGACCAGATTCATCTGGGTGGAGAAAACCAGACGGCCACCATCTTGTTCACCGATATCCGCGGCTTCACGCGCCAGGCCGAGAGGATGGAGCCCCACCAGGTTGTGGAATGGCTGAATGAGTATTTCACGGAGATGACCGATCTGCTCTTCGAGAATGGCGGGACGTTGGACAAATACCTCGGCGATGGGATCATGGCGCTCTTCGGTGCTCCCATCTCCAGGCCCGACGATATTCTGCGCTCGGTGAAAACTGCCATGGAAATGCAGCGGGCCCTCATTCGCCTGAATACCGATTGGGCTGCGCGGGGCCAGCCCACCATGCAGATCGGAGTCGGCGTGAATACCGGTCCGGTGACGGCGGGCAACATCGGCTCCACCAAGCGCATGGATTACACCGTCATCGGAGACGCGGTGAACCTCGCTTCGCGCCTCTGCGCCAACGCCCGGGCGGGACAGATCCTGGTTTCCGAGTCGACTTACCACCAGCTGGGGATTGAGTTCCCCGCCAGAAAACTCGAGCCCATCCGCGTGAAAGGCAAGGACACCCCGGTGGAGATCTATGAGATTGACTGGCGCCAGGCAACTGCCGGGTCTTCTGGCGTGTCTGTCCCCTCTTGACATTCGAATCTGGCATCGTATCGTCTTATCCCGAAGTCATGATCGTACCGCTCCGTCTTTCGATTCCCACGATGCGAAGGGGTGTGCTCCCCAAGGGTGCGCTCCTTGCCGCCCTGCTGATTCTCAGCGGACTCGAGCCCAACACCGCCGGAGCCCAGAAAGACGCTCAACTCCCCGACCAGTTGCGCGGGGCTAAGGTCTACAATATTCCCGAAGAGGCAAGTCCGGGCGCCGCGGTGGAGAATCCGGTCATCTACCGGGGGCTTTCCTACCAGGACATCAACTTTGAGCATCTGGTTTTGAACCTCTCCCTGAGCGTGAAACCCGTCGATCGCGCCGCCACCATCCGCAAGATTTTTTTCCAGGATATTCGAGTGAACGGAGTCCCCGTCCACCTCGAGACCTTCGAGGAAGAATTCAAGCTGTCGAAAAAGGAAGTCGTGGATCTGCCCGCGCCTCTCAAGTGTTCCATCATCTTTTCCGATTTCGAATCCCTGGGTCCCATCAAAGATATCGTTACCCAGGACAAAATCCGGATCACCGGCCAGAGCTTCATCGAAGTCAAACTGAATGCCCTCGAGAAGGTTGCCCTCCGCGCCAAGCGGTTGGTGCTGCCGGCCAACTTGAACGAGGAAGTTCCCCTTCAGATGTTCTCCGGCAACCCCCTGCTCCAGATGGCGGCCGGAAAGATCCTCGATACGCTTTCGGACCCATCGACCGCTGCGGCCATGGCCCTGGCCAAGGAGCACGTCGCCAGACTCACGGAAGACCGCAGCCTGACATCCAAAGTGCGGCAGTCGATCTACCTGATGTACTGCGAATATGCGGTCCGCGACCCGAAAACCGGGGCGGCAGAGAAGTTCAGCCAATCGGGCACAGGATTTGTGGTCAGCCCAGAGGGGAAACTGCTGACCGCCAAACGCGTTCTCGAGCCGTGGAAGTTCGATCCCCAGGTGGCAGCGCTCATCAAACGGGGCCATCTCGAGGTGGATCCGAAAGCTGTTCGGCTCGCCGCCTGGCCTGCGGGCGCCGCCGTTCTCGGGTCGGATGGGCAACTGGATTTTCAGGCCGCGCTCACCACGGAAAAGCAGACCCTGCAGTTGCTGAAGACTGCTCCCGACCGCATGGAGAAGCGGGAATACCAGGACCCTGATTCGGGTGAGAAGACGACCCTGAGCTTGCACGCTGCCGGCGAAAGTGACGTCGCGGTCCTGCAGTTGGTGGGAAGCAATGCCCCGTCTCTGACCCTGGCAGAATCCGGTGGGCTGGTTAGGGCAAACTCCAAGACGGCCCTGGTCAGTTGCCCCTTCGGCCTGAGCCAGTCGCAGGCTGACCCCAAACAGACCTGGGTCAAAGCGTCATCCGAAGGAGCGCTGCTTTCGCTCGAGCGTCAATTGAATCCCGGTGAATCCGGCGCGCCGCTGGTCTCGCCCGATGGCAAGGTCGTCGCCCTCTGCAGCGGCACGACGGAATGCGTTCCCGTAGAGATGATCCGCAAGCAAATCCCGTGATGCGCCAGGCACCGCAACTTCGCCCGTGGGTCTCATTCCTCACTTCCATACTTGCCATGTTCGCTCCACCGCTGGCCCACGCGGACCCGCAGCAGGAAGCACTAACCACGCTTAAGGATACGCTTTCGAAGACGGGAGTCTTTCTTCGCGCCGATGCCCCCTACGCGCTGCGGAACCGCGAGGATACAAACCTGCTCGTCTATCTCGAGATCATCAACGGGGTGGAAAGAACTGGACGCAGTGCGGTGGGGAAGATCGCTCCCTACGTCACCCGCACGCCGCTGATGCTGGAAGGAGTCAACGTCTTTGCAAAGCCGGCAGGCACGCGGCGGCAATTCACTGCGGAGCCGCTCCTCATCTCAGAGAGCAAGGAATTCTCTTTTGATGCGCGCGTCGAAGGCAAACCGTTCGCCGTCGCCGAGCGATTGAAAAAGACCCTCGAAATCCCTCTCGCGGGCCTGGCTGCTTACCTGAATCAGCACTATTTGGGCGGACCATTCGAGACGGTTGATCTGTGGGTCTCATTCCGTGTTCGCGAATGGCCCAATCAGAATACGTATCTGCGCGTGCGGCTCAATGCCCCGCCGCTTCCCCAGCTTCCCAACTGGTATCGCGGCGACATGCACTATCATTCCGCCTTCACGGACAACCCCGCCGAGCGCGGGCACCCATTGAGCGTCACCAAGCAGGCGGCACTCAACGCGGGCCTGAATTGGGTGGTGCTGGCGGACCATTCCACGGAACTTGACCCGGAGCGATACGCCGAAGCTTGGCGCGAAGTCAGGAAATATCAGGACGGCCGCTTCCTTTTCATCCGCGGCGAAGAGATCACTGTTTCCTCCGCCAAGCAGGCGTTGTTGACCACACTGCACCTGGTCGCGCTGCCTTCACCCGATGACCCGGCAAGGGGGTTCCCTTCCCCGTCGGCGGCCGCTGACGCGGTGATCATGACGGGAGACGGATCAGTCGCTTCGCCCGCGCTCGCTCTCCGCGAGGCGCTGGAGCGCATCTCGGCGGCGGGAGGATTTGCCTACGCGGCTCATCCCTTTGATCCCGTCAGTCCGGTACTGCGGGGTGGAAGCTGGGATCTCGACCTCGACTTTCTCGCGCCGGGAGGGAAAAAACTCGCCGCGGGTTTGGTGGGCCTGGAACCCTGGAACCGCGCCACCACCGCCACGGCCGACAACGCGCGCGATCCCCTCTGCATCCACCGCGATGCTGACCCGAGTACGTGCTTTCAGCCGGACAAGGAGGCGGACCACTACGCGCGCCTGGAACGCGGAATCGAGCTCGGCTGGCGCCCCCTGCTCCTCAGAGGTCTGACCGGAGCGAGTGGGGCAGAGGCGCCCCCCGCCTTCAAAGTTTTTCTCGCCGCCGGTTCGGACGCTCACGGGGACCTGAATTATGAGGCGACGATGGATGCCGTGGACTTCCTATCCAAGCCCTCGCGCGGCGTTACGGGCTATGCTGAGGACAACGCCTTCGGCCGACTCGCCACGATAGCCCATTGTCCGCGCGGCATGGGCCGCCGGGGTGAGAACGTGCTGGCGGCTCTGCTTACGGGTCGCACCGTTCTGACCAATGGACCCCTCCTCATCGCCGGCTTCGACCTTAACTCCAGCGGCAGCCTTGACGACCCGCAGGACGTTGTCGTAGGCGGTGAAATTTCGAGCCGTCTGAACCAACTCCTGCCTCTCCAACTGCAGTGGGTTAGTAGCCAGGAATTCGGCGCGTTGGTGTCGCTGCGCCTGATCGTCGGTTCCAGTTCCGGCGAGTCCAGCCCCGAGGAGATTCCTATCCCGCCGGCAATGGCACTGGCCAGTGACGGGCTTACCCCCCTGGACTTGAGGACTCGCTTGGACAAGCTCGGGGGCTCCTGGGGTTATGTGCGGCTGGAGGCTCGAACTCGAAATGGTGCCGGAGAGGAATTTCGCTGCTATACTAACCCCGTCTGGGTTCGTATAACCGAAAAATAGACCCATGCTCCCTGCGAGCGCGTGAGGACATTGACATGGCCGAAGAGTCAAGCGAACAAGGGACAATACGATATATCCGGTGCCCGTCCTGCGGGACCCCGAATCCCGCCACTGCCGCTGCGTGTTCACGGTGTGGAAAGCCCATGCAGGCCAGAGCGGCCATCCCCCCGCCGCGGCCTGTGCCTCCTCCCCCACCGGCAGGACAAATCGCATGCCCCAAGTGTCATAAGCCACTCCCACCCACCAGCAAGTTCTGCGGCTATTGTGGGGCGCCGCTGGCGGCCTCCGCACCAGTCGCTCCCAAGGCTCCGGAGCAGAGTTCGATGCCGACCCAGCCTATGCCCATGGTGGTTCCGGGAAGAGTGCCGCCGCCGGCTGCCAAGCCCTCGGCCCCGTCCCCTCCGCCGCCACCGCCGCCCCAGAGGCCCGTGATCGCGAAACCCCCAACACCCGTCGCGGTCCCGAGACCTCCCCAGCCGATGGCGCCTCCGAGGCCTGCGGTGACTGCGCCTCCTGCCCCCCCCGTGGGCGAGGGAACGAAGGTCTTTGCAGGCCTTCACATCCCCGAGGTGGAAGCCAGTATCATTGAGATCAAGCAGGACGGCTCGACCGGCAAGACCGTAAGTATTGTAAAGGAAACCATCATTGGTCGCGGTGATTGTGACATCAGTTATCCTGCAGATGCCCTGCTCTCTCCGCGACACGCCTCACTGGCGATTCGCTCGGAGAAGATCGTCCTGAAGGATCTCGGCAGCCAGAACGGAACTTTCCTCAAGCAGCGACAGGATACTGAACTCACGCCGGGCGACGTATTCCTGCTGGGACGCGAACTCTTCCGCTTTACGACCCAGACCCTGGAGGAACCGCCCGGCCCTACCGAGGGCACCCAAGTACTCCGGGGTGCGCCGAGATTTCAGCGCGGGCCGGTGACGGCCAAGCTGGAGCGTATCCAGTTGGGTGGCGACGTCGTCGAGGAATTTACTCTGGATAAGCCCGAGACCACCCTTGGCCGGACGAGGGGTGATCTGATCTTCAAGAACGATCCCTACATGTCCGGGGAGCACGCTCGCATCGTCGCACAACCCGGACGATTCATCCTGCAGGACCTGAAAAGCCGCAACGGGGTTTACCGCCGGATTCGCAACGATGTGGAACTGCAGAAGGGTGACGAGTTCTTCGCGGGCGAGCAGATCTTCAGGGTCGAAATCAAGGTCTCCTGACCCCACCGGGAAAACTAGGGTTTGGGCACAGGTACGCCGCGCTGCTGCAGTTGTTGCTGGACTTGTGGAGCCCGCTGCTCGATCTGTTTCTGCACCAGCGGGGCGCGCTGCTTGATGTAGTTGTCCATTAGTATTTCACGAAGAATCAATAGGTTGCACGGGCTTGTGTTCAATTGTAGTGAACTGCATTACAGCCTATGTTTATGCGGCTCGGACAGTGGTTGACTCACGCCTATACAATCCAGCACAACCTGAGACTGGTCACAGAGGGTGGTCACAGTCTTTGCGCGTGGCTTGCTGATTTGCCTAGGGCAAATCCCCTTGTCTGAGGCGTAGCGATGCGTCCTGGGGCGTAAGGGGCTTCGTGGCGGGGCCTTCTACGCAAGCCTCGCGCTGCGTGTGGCGCTGTGCGATTTCAGTTCTCGCGGCCTGGGGATTCCTTCAAGGCCCGCTCGTACTGTCCCCGCTCCCAAGAACTCAGGTCGTGGAGGGGCTTCCCTGACACCGATTGGGCAGGCGTGACTGTGAACTCAGCCTCGAAGTTCCTGGCGCATTCGCCCGTGAAGCTCTCTCTTTTTACAATTCGCCCGGCAAGGTCGAATACCACCTGCTCAACGGGGTTGTACTCGTCGGTGGCGGGGTCGTAGAGAGTGGTTTCTCTTAGGATGTGTGTGTATCCCACTTCCAGAGCTTGGGCCTTAGCTCCCTCAAATGAGTTGGGTTCGGCAAGCTCGCTCACTTGCTCATTAGCGTCTAGTGCCGTGGTGACTGACCAGTTGACGATTTTCTCGCGTATGTCAGCTTGGGGATTCATGATCGGATTCTCCTTTTCACGGGGTAAGGCCCTTTGCCTTGCTCAAGCCCGCGCCTTCGGGCTGATATTCGCGCATGGCAGTTGTGACACATTCCGTCCGAGGCGTGCGGCTCGCTTTTGCTTTCGCAGACCAAGCAGCCGTAGCGCTCGTAGTAGTTGGCCCAGATTTCCCGATGTGAGGGGGTCTGCTCGCGCCGGATGGCGTCGGCTTCCTTGCGTTGCCGAAAGAACGGGTCAAACTCCGTCACGTCGGCGGGGGCCTCGGGGCGTTCGGGCAGGGGTGCCGGTTCGCTGTGACGGTGCTTCGCTTCGGCCCGCTTCCATTCCGTGTGAAGCACCATTGCTTGGGCGAAAACGGCGTCTCTCAGAATCTTACTAACCAGGTGCAGGTTGTCATTCACCTGCCCCCGGCGTTGGAGTTCGATGTTGTCGAGGGAAATCGGGGTTGCTGTGGAAAGATAGTGGATTAGCCCTTGAGATTGAGGGCTGGGGTGGGGTACTTTCTTTGCAGCCATTATCGGCCTCCTCAGTAGGTCGGTTTGGTTAGCGCCCTGTCTGTGTTTGCGCACAGACGGGGCGCGCACTACCTATCTACTGGAAACCTCTTCGTATGTCAAGTTATTAAACATGTACCACGAAAGTATTATTTGCGTATCTTTGGCGTAACAAGATGTGCGTTCTAGCGTTCACTCTGGGATTCGCTTTGACGTTCGGTCAGCTATCGCGTGGCGTCGGATGAATTGGTGCGAGGGGGTACCGGCTGGGCGCAAGGGCACCCCAGGCCCCGGCATGGTTGTTGAGGCTCCATCCGTGAAATCTTCCTATTTTTGAAATCCCAAACTGTGGTGTCATGCGTTGGGTAGGGCAGGCAATCTATTCGGTGGTTTACTTAGCTTTCCAGTCTGCCCATTAAGGATGCAATAGAATGCAACTGTATCTAAAGTCAGATAATCCTCGGGGATTAAAGGGTGAGAATTATATCTTTCGCGGCTGAGCCGTGGGCGAACGCGGGGTAGGTAACTATATCAGCGTTCGATTTGTTCTTGACCCTTTTGCGAGGGATCAGGAAAGTGGAGGTGGAGGATATTCTGATGGGCGCTTCACAGATTTTGAGTAGGTTGCAGGCACAGAGGGTGACCGATGTAGGTCCGGAGAATCCCGTTCGCGTTCAAGAACAGGATTTGCCTGCCTACACCCCCAAGAAGAAAAGCCTTGTCCGAAAGGTGGCAGAGGTAATGGGCGGCGGGATGACGAATGTTTCCGCCACCGGCGTAGGTCTAGAACCTGGACAGACCGAACCCTCCGCCGTCACTGAGAGGGTGCGGGTACCGAGAATCCTTTCTCTCTTTCCTTTGACGGCACCATATGTTGAGGCCGCCGCAGCGCAGAGACTTCGGCCCGCACAGGTTCGGTTGCAGGCCGAACTTCTGAAACGCGGGATGCAGGCTGAGGATTTAGACAGATACATCAAGACCCTGCCGAGTTACACCAAGTTGGGCGAGCTTGGCATTGTTCGCATTGACCCCTTTGCGGGAATTGTCGAGCCGGTTCTGAAGGCAACAGAGCTTCAGGACATTGGCGCGGTCAGTACCGCGCTATCCGGTGCGCTGGGCAAGGTGCAAGACCCCTACATTCGTGGACAGGTTGCGGGGGGTATTTCCGCCGCCCTTTCTGCCGGGAACATTGACCAGGCACTCAGCTTGCTTAATACCGGCATCACCCGCGATGCGATTGCCCGAACGCCTGACCGTAGCGTGACCGAGTTTGAAACCTACCTTGGCGGCTATCTCCAGCAGCACGGCGACTCGCCGTCCAATCGTCTTGATGCCGTCAAGCAATATCGCGTCCTGGCCGGGTCTGGGGCGGGACAGGCATCGGAGACCGCGAAACTGAGCTTAGCGCTTCGTGTGCAGTCGGTAGACGAAAGGCGGAGGACTTCGGAGCTTGCCACTGAATTTTTGTCAGACGCGAGATTTAGCACCGCCGAAGCCATCAAGCGGCTGGAGCAGGCTGTCACTTTGGCAAAATCCATGCCTGCCGCGCAGCGCAACGGCTTAAAGGTTAGGAACCCTCGGTTGTCCAAGCGGGTCGAGCACCTGCTGGCTCATTACCCCGAAATCAAGCGCGCGATTCTCGGTCAGTTGCAGACCACCGGGCAATTTACCGCGCAGCAACTTGAGGGAGTCAAATGAGTCTCCTTGACGAGTTGCAGAATGCTGTCGGGCCGCAAAAGGAATCCCGCACAGTCGAGCCGCCTGACAATTCGGGGGCGCTGAGGAAGGTTCTACCCGTGCCCGAGCCTATGAGTACCTATGGGACAGGGTTCGTGATGGAACTCATGAACGAACTCACCGGGCCGGTGCGGAGACTTGGCACCGTGATGAAGTCAGAGGCAGCACGAACGTTCCCCCCGTCAGTTGCCGGGGCTCCGATCTTCATGCCCCTTAAGGCAAAGATTACGCCAGAGGAGCAGCAAGCGGCGCAGGGCTTGGGGCTCGACATTGGCCTCGCCCTCGCAACGCGGGGAGCCGGCAAGTTGGTCGGGAGCGCCGCCGCGCCGGTCCTAAAGAGGCTTGCACCTATGGCTCCGAAGGCCGCAGACCTGCTCGTCAAGGCCGGAAGATCGGCGCAAGTCTTTGCGAACCTCGAAGCCGTTACCCCGAGTGACGAAGAGGCAGCCGACGCCGGGAAGCGAATCAAAGAGGTCTTTGAGAGTGCGGGATTAGGGGCACTTGTCCCGCCCGTTGGAAAGCTGTTGTCACCGCTTGGCAACGCCGTTCAGGGGTTTATTCATGCGCACTTCGCCCCGAAACCCACCGAGATACTAGGAAAAGGCGCGAAGCAGTTCGAGAAGGCATTTGCCAAGCGATACTCCACGCTGGGAACCAAGGAAATCGTCGATACCGAACTCCCCAAAGTCGCGGAGACGGCCCAGCAATTAGCCAATGAGATGCGCGGAACGATTCAGCCGACGAGCGCGGCGAAGCTCATCGAGCCGGAAATCGACTCCATCATTTCAACCGGGACAATCGGCAAGGGTGCTGGGGCAGCATCCTACAAGTTCTCGCCCCTCGACGTGTCGCAACCGACCACCGGCAAAACCTTCTACCACGGCACGAAGGCCGCTGTTGGGTCTGCCGCTGAACTCCAACCCGACGTATTCGGGAAACCCGATGCCAAGTTCGGCTTGGGCTTGTACCTTACCGACAATGCCAAGGTGGCCGCCGGATATGCCACCACAAAAGGAGTGGGAGAAGCTGGCAATGTACTCCCCGTGGCTGTGGGCAACCTCAAGTTGCTCGACCTCGACAAGACGTTGCCATCGGGACTCGAAAAGGCATTCGCATTCGAAGGTGAGGCGCTTCCAGCCGGAGCAACCGGCAGGCAAGCATTCTCACATCTACGGCAGGCGATGGAGGACGCACAATTACCAACGAGCGAGGCTGTGGAAATTTACCAAGACCTCGCGGGAAAACTTTCCACGGCAGGTTATGACGGACTCCGCGTCACCGGTGGAACCACGAAGGCCGCGAAATTCGGACTTCACAACACCCTCGTTCTATTCCCAGACTACGGTGTCGGAAAGCCGCTGGCCGAAAAGTTCGTTGCCCAGCGGGTCATTCCAGCTTCGGGCGAAGCCGTCAGGACCGCCGCACGCTCGCTGGCAAAGGAGATCACCCCGGAGTGGTATTCCACCAGCGAGAAGAAAATGACGGGCCTGAAGTTTGCCGTGGCATCACTGGGCGGAGCATTGAAGGCTGCAAGGAATCGCCTCGATGAACTGGGCGAGCAAGAATCGTCGAAGCTGCTGGACAGCTACCAGGTATTGCTTAATCAGGCTAGTGAGGAATTTCTAAAAGGCCGTCGAGTCTTTGGCAAGGTGGGGCAGACGCTTCAGACGCCTATCAATGAGGCCCAAGTTGCGGCCATCACCGCCGAACTCGACCGCATCGGCAAGGGTGTCACCGATCTGCCCACAATTCAGATTGCCAGGACAGGATTGGAGCGCCTCAAGGGCGCGCTGCGGGATGGGGAGTACGCGGTTGCGGCCAGAATCATGGTGGGGGATGTCTGGCGGCGGAACCTGTTTACCCTGTCATCGTTCGTCGCGGATTCCATCGGCAACGCCAGCAAGACCCTCCAGGCGGGACTCGAAGGACTCACGGCTGACGCTTTCGACTACATCGCCACGGGACGCCCCGGCTTGCGCCTTGCAGGGATGATGAACGCGATTTATCGCGGCAACCCATACGGCAAGCAGATCAATTCGATTCTCTCGCCCACGGCGCTTGGCATCCGATTCGGCCCGTTCATTGGCGAAAAGGCAGATAAGGTTCTGTTTCCCGGCGCTGCTCTCAAGACCGGGGTTGATTCCATGTTCAAGCGGTTCGGCTTTCTTTCGAGCCTCTACGGTGATGCCTTACAAGAGGCCCGTGGTCGCGGGATTCAGGGAGTCGAGCGCACGGCCTTTATCAGAAACCTCGTGCTGAAACCCACGGACGAGATGATGCAGAAAGCGCGGGCCACGGGAGACCGGCTGAGTTTCGCAGAACCCCTGCCCAAGAGTGTCCGAAGCATCGCCAATAATCCCGCCATTCAACTCTTTGTCGCGCCTTTTGGAGCGTTCCAGTACCGTTTCGCACGGTGGGCAGCGGAGTTTACCCCGGCCTCGCCGGAATTCTGGGGCAAGGTGCGGGCGGGGAGCGCCACGGGCCAAGACCTTGCGGCCTTCCTCACCCGGCAGGCGAGCGGAATAGGGGCGGTCTCGCTGACGGATAATACCATCTATCAGAATATTGACTTTGAGACGTTCGAGTGGGTTGATCCCGAGACCGGCAAGCGCGTCAGTCTCTCCCAATATTCTCCGCTCCCCGAGGCGATTGCTGTTGCCGCGATTCTTCACAAACAGCCTCAAGAGGCGATTGCTGCTCTGCGGCGTAGTTCGCTCAATTTCGGCGGGGGGTTGCTAAGCGGTGTGGTTGACTCGTTCGACCGGATTAAGGTGGGGCGTCCGATTCCAGCCTCCGTGGGAGAGCAATTTGACCGTGCCTTGCTGACTTTGCTCCCAGGTCAGGCGGTTCTCCGCGCGCTGAAAGATGCGCTCGACACGACGAAGCGTGAAGGCGTGCTCGGCCAACTCCCGGTTATCTCCAAGGGTCAGCCCGAGCGCATTTCGCCCACGACCGGCAATCCAGAAAGTACCCTTCGGGAAATTGTCGGAACCAATCTCCCGGCTCCCGCTGCGATGGGCAGCCGTGGAACGCAACGAACGCCCGACCCGCTGGAGAGCGAGCTTAGGCGGCTCCGAAAGATGGGTCAGGCAATCCAGATTCGGGCGCCACGGCTCAGACTGCCAGGGGACCAGGAACCGACTGACGAGCAGCAACGGCAGTTTGAACGAGACCGGGGACAACTCCGATTCAAGACCCTGGCGCCGCTCATAAAATCTGAGGCGTACCAGCAACTCACAAACCCGCAGAAGGCGAACTTGCTACAAGAGTTGCAGGCTGAGACATCGAGAATCGCCAAGGGCAAGGTACTCAGGAGTCTGGTTAGGCGTGTGCAGTGAGGTCTGACTGGCACCCCGGCTGCGTTGAGTCAGGGAACCTCGCTAGACCGCAAATGGGGTCCCTTCGGCTTTTGGGTTAGTCACGCTTACCCGTCACGAAGACGAGTCTGTAGTTCCATTGGAGTTCGCCCTTAATCGCCTTGACTCCAGGGAACGAGACATACTCGTCGAAGTCCCGTGACTGTCCTGGCGGGGCATTCAAATAGATAGTTTCTGCCTTTTGGCCAATGACTTCGCATTTGTCGCGGATACAGTCCTCCAATGTGATTTGCAGATTTAACTCACCGAGAGTGTAGGAAGAATTCTTGTTTCGGGCACGGCCCACTAATTTGTAGTCACCCGGCCCGTAGCCTGGCTGTAAACCGACATCGACTAATTCGATCTCGCTTGACTGGATTCGAGTCTTAGATGCTTCGAATTCCTTTCTATTCTGTTCACCTTGAATGGAGAGATACGCCCAAATGACCACCGCCAAAGCGACGGCCAACCCGCCTACCACAAGCAAGACTTTGCGAAACGTCCCAGACCAAATGGCTAAGAGGATTAATACAAGGGCGGCGAGAAACCACAACATCTTCGCAATCCAACGGAGGAATCGGTGCAGGTAGCGGGAATCACCTTTAATTCCAATCGCTCCGCTGCTTTACCGGCTGCTAGCTGTACGGTAACTCTCTTGCACTTGCCTGTCAATTGACTCTAGGCGCAGTCGCAGATATATCTCGTGGCGCTGGGATTCTTAAATCAGCGTGGCGTATGGAAATCCAAACGAAGCAAGATAGACAAACCGTTGGCATTCTGTTGGAGTCGGTTGGACGCCGTAATACGCGGTCATTTCCATTGTGGTTTCAATGGTAGCATTCCGTTCATGGTTAAGCCCCCAACTGTGTTCGAGCCAAACATTGTCAGGCCCTATGGCAAAGCCTGTGACAATGGAGGGAATCAGACCGCCTGTGAAAGCCAAGGCCGTATTTCTGTGACACTCTTTGGGCGCTCCCGTCAGGGTAACTATGTCAAGGTTGAAAGCCCTACCCCTTTTCAGCATCTTCCCGGCCTGTAAGACGTGGCTTCTTTGCTTGTCCTCGCTTCTTCTTTCGGTTTTTGTTCCACCATATTTGCTTAGCACGAAGCTCTGCCCACCGCCTGCAATCTTTAGTGCAGTAGTGTTCCTGGGGGCGGGAAGCTATGAAGAACTTCCTGCAATCAGGCCTAGTGCAGCGCCGATGAAGATATAGTGGACTGGTTTGGAAGCTAAGCCAGATGAAGCCGCGCAGATCGTAGGTCTTGAGTGCAGGGCCTGGGGGTTCACCGTATGTGTAGTAGCGTAGCTGTCCGGTTCCTTTGATGGCCCCCGGCTTCCATTCGATCCATGACGCCATAAGCGCACGCTGATTCTCGCACCAGGCGTCCAGACTAAACCCGAAATTTTTGATCTCTTCGTTCTTCGGCGGGATGATGGGGCCGTACTTCCGCGTGAAGTCGAGTATCCCTTCCTCCGTACCGGGCCAGTTTGCAAAGAGAACGGCGAACTGACCGCCGTCCGGTCCCTTCAGTTCCACCCTTTTGTCTAGGAGCATTCCCCCAATTCCTTTTCCATCCTGTGTCAGATTGCATTGGCCCACCTTGCGCCCTAGATAGCTGAAATCAAAATCTCGCCGGAAGGGGTCTAGATGCTTGCTCATTCCTTGACCTCTAGCGGCCATACTATCACACTTAAGGAGTGGCGTACATCCACAAGTTCGGAGGAAATAAAATGCCGAAGCAGGACGACCTTACACCGAAGGAAGCGGCCCAGAAATTGAGGATTCGCCTTGACTACCTGTACTCGCTTATCTGGGCCAGAAAACTGCCCGCTCGTCGAGTCGAAGGGCGTTGGTACATTCCCGCCCAGAGCGTCGAGGCCCGCCTGAAGGCACGAGCGGCCCGCCTCAAGGCACAGGAGGCTCGCTATGTCTGAGACTCCACAACAGGAAAAACTTCTCGTGGGTTTACGCGAGGCGGCCCGGCTGCTCGACTGCTCGTACTGGACTTTGGTTTCCTGGAAGGCGCAAGGCAAACTGCGAACGGTCAAACTTGGGGCGCTCGTCAAGGTGCCAGTTGAGGAGATCGCACGTTTGGCGCGAGGGGGGAGCGAGGAGTGAAACCCGAAGACACGGCCAACTTCTCACCCTCTGGAAGACCTTGGAGAAGCCGCGAAGAGGAAGAAGAGACAGCGGACCTCATGGGACACCCCGCCGAACTGGAGCGAGTAATAAATGAGGCGGCCCGCGATACGGAACCACCGGAAACCCACAGCCGAGCCGCGCCCAGCCCCGAGCACAAGCGCCAGTGGCCGGACTCGCCTGCGAAGGAAGCCTACTATGGCCTAGCGGGAGAAATCGTTAGCCTTGTCGAAGAGCATTCGGAAGCTGACCCCGTCGCCCTGTTAATTCAGAACATTGTCATATTCGGGAGCGTGATTGGACGCGGGCCACACTTCATCGCCGAAGCCGACCGTCATGGGACAAACTTGTTTTGCGTCATCGTGGCGAACACCAGCAAGGGGCGGAAAGGGTCGGCGTGGGGCCAGGCCGTGAGGCCCTATAGAGAGCTTGACCCAGAATGGGCCACGAGCCGGGTATTGTCCGGCCTAAGTTCGGGCGAGGGCCTAATCTGGAGCGTGCGCGACAAGATCGTGAAGCAAGAGGCCATTCGCGACGGAAAGCAAATCACCGGGTATCAAGAGGTCGAGGTTGACGCGGGAATCACGGACAAGCGCGTACTTGCCTTTGAACCCGAATTTGCGTCTGTCCTGCAGGTACTCCGCAGAGAGGGCAACACCTTGAGCGCCCTAGTGCGTCAGTCTTGGGACACTGGCAATTTGCGGACCTTAACCAAGAACGCCCCCGCCGTAGCCACAGATGCACACATCAGCGTTGTGGGGCACATAACCCGCGACGAGCTACGCACTCAGATTGATGATACGTCTTTGGGCAATGGGTTCTGCAATCGCATCTTATGGGTGTGCGCTCGCCGGTCAAAATACCTCGCCGATGACGAAGACCGCAAATTGGATGATACCCGGTTGGCTCCTATCATTAAGAAGCTCTCCAGAGCCATAACCTTTGCGCGCAACGTGGGAGAGATGCGCCGGGATGACGCCGCCAAAGCTGGCTGGCGCGCCGTCTACCGCGAACTGTCCAGCGGAGCGCCCGGGCTGCTCGGAGCAGTAACCTCACGGAGTGAGGCTCAGGTCATGCGGCTGGCCTGCATCTACGCTCTGCTCGATTTATCGGAGAGCATCGGATACGAACACCTGAAGGCCGCCTTAGCCCTCTGGGAGTACTGCGAAAATTCCGCCAAGTTTATATTTGGTGACGCTCTAGGAAATCCCGTTGCCGATACCATTTTGGGTTCCCTCCGCAGGTCGCGGCATGGGTTAAGCCGGACCGAGATTGCCTCTCTTTTGGGGAGAAACAAACCAGTGAGCCAGGTCAACATGGCCCTAGAAGTACTTTTGGAGAACGGACTCGCAGAGCCGAAGACCGAAGAGACCGAAGGCAGGCCACGAGAGCGTTGGGTTGCCCTGTGACCCTTTCTTCGTTTATTTCGTAGCTGGAGGCTTGAAATGAGCTACTTGGAAATTCTGAAAAAGGCCAACTTAGAGCCAAGAGATCCCGAGACAGGCCCCCACCCGCAGGGCGAAGGGTACGAATTAAACGAAATAAGCCGCCTTGCCGTCGAAACGGAAAGCCCTGGCATCCCTACCCGCCGCTGCTTCGCCTGCCACGGCTGGTTATTCTGGAGATCTATTCATGGGGCCGTTATCTGTGCCGCCTGCCACGCACCCGCAAGCCGAGACCTAGTGTCGGAGTGGGCCTGGATTGAAGAAGGGTCAAAGAGAATTCAATGACCGCCCGTCCAAATACAGGACAACTCCCCGACCTTGAGAGCCTACTACAGAATGCGGGGGCGAAGCCCGCCCGCTTTGGTCGCCGGTGGGACTGTCCGAATTGTGGCAAGCCCGGCCACGTCTCGGTTGACCTCGGGAAGGGTGTCTATCGCTGCTGGCACGCGGGATGCGACTTTCATGGGTCTGCGTTCACGCTGGCACGGTCCCTAGGCCTCGCTTCCCTTACACGCGAACAGAAACAGACATACGCCCAACGGCTACAGCGGGCACGTAAAGCCGCAGCACACTCGTATGCTTTGCGGAAGGCGCGGCGCTGGGAGTTGTACCAACAGCACCGGAGCTTGATGAGCATTCGGGCCGGGGCCAGTAAGCGATTAAGGGGAACCCTGGAAGACGAAACCTGCTGGTCTGCCCTTGGCTTTGCCTATCGCCAACTACCCCAGGTGCGGGCCGAGTTAGCGATTCTCGAAGATAGCTCATTTGCCGACAGGAGACGGTTTCTGCGCGAGAGTCAAGGGGCTCGGCAAGCTGTCATTGACCGCGTTATCTCTACTGGAGGATTTACCGACCCAAGTGGGCGGTTTGTGGAGCTTGTCTATGGCTGAGCTTGCCCGCAAGGTCGGCGCGAAGGAGGTCGCCCCCTCGGGGGGAGTAGCTGTAGGGAGCACGCTGAGGCCGACCGTGGACGAGCTTGTACCTAGCACACGCCCAGTCGGTTCGGATGAGAAAGACTCGTTGAACTGGTGGTTAAGGGAAGTCAGCGGGCCACTTTGCGATCGATACCCATCCATGCGCAGGCTTCGAGAACGGTTGCTAACCCACGGCGGAAGGGACGTTATCTACCACCCCTGCCACTTGCTGGATGCCGGTCGGTTGCTCAAGCGTGGGCGATTCATTGAGGCCCCCAAGCTCACGCTAAAAGGAATGCCCAGACTTTGCCACTACCAAGCGGTGGGATTGTATGCTCTGGGCGCACTAGAGAGAGTCTGTACGGGCTTTGCCCTGTGCCCTGACACCAACCTTTGGTTGCAGCATAGTTTCGGCATGAGCAGGCAGGGTGAGATTGTCGAGACGTGCGAACCCCAAGCGGCATATTTCGCCGCGACTCTCACCGGCCAGGAAATCCGGCAACTCCAATACATGGTCCTATTCGGGCCGGTTGCGGGGATTTTGTTGTGAGGAAAAGACCACCCGCCGCACTCTTCCCCTGAGTAGCAATGCTGTATGCCGAAAAGAATTTTCGCGGTATATGCCGATTTCGCTTGACATGGGTAAAACTATCTGATATAGACTATATCCATGCGGAGACTCTCGACAGTCCAGGTAGCGAAACAACTCGGCCTTCAACAGTCCAACTTGCAGCGGGCGATTGCGCAAGGCAAGGTACAGGCTCCCCCGCTCGTGAGCGTGGGGCCGGTGAAGGTTAGGCTTTGGTCGTCGAAGGACGTGGAGCGTGCCCGCAAATCTCTCAAGAGGAAAAAGGCATGATGGCAACGCGCCGCGCCGGTGCGTGAACACCGGACACGGCGCTAACCAGCGTCGCCTAAGCAGAGGCAACGATGGCTGAGAAAACTCTATCGCAAGTCCCACCGGCAAGAAACACCAAACCGCAATACCCCGACCCGTTTACTCAAGGGCAGGCTGAGTACCTTTCCCAAGCAAGCCTAATTTCCCGGGATAACATCGAACTCCAACGCCGGGGGCAGGTGAATGACAACCTGCACCTGGTTAGTAAGATTCTGAGAGACGCCGTTTTCGCCCAGGCGATGGTGCTTCACGCGGAATGGAAGCGGGCGGAAGCGAAACGACACAAGAACGAAACTCCCCAAGAAATCCCCGCTACGCTCGGCACGCCCGAGGCCACACCCGCCGATCTGACACCGCTTGACCCGTTCTTTAGGCGACGGGATGAAGCGAACGCTATCCGGCGAGCACAGGCCCCCTCGCATCGGCAAATCTGGCAACTCTACTTCGACCGCTACGGGTGTCTGGTCTGCCAAACTAGGACCGAACCTTACGCTAGCGACGGAATGTGCCACCGCTGCCATGCACGGATTTCAGCCCGAAGGCGCGGGCTTGAGCAAGGCAAGCGCGTTTATCCAATCAAACCAAGGAGCATAAGGCCATGAAGAAAACCACCGAATCGCGCGAAATGATAACGACTTGGTGTGTACATCAGGAAGCGTCAGGAAATACCGCTTCAGGAAAGCCGCAATTCACGGTATTCAAAGACAGCCAAGAGAGATTGGTTTACCAGGACGCCTCGGGACTTACCACACAGGCGAAGGTCCAAACCTTTGAAGGAGCCAAAAAAGAGGCTCGGGAGTTGGGTTGCACACATTTCATCAAGGAAATGGTCTTGTACTACCCCGCCGACGAAAGTTATGTCCCTGTGGCGCGGGTCTTGTATGACCTCAGCGGAGGAATCGTGGAAAGCGAGATATTCGAGGATGAACGAAACCCCCTAGATGGCATTGTGAGTATGGAAATCACAAAGACGCCCGTCCAAGGTCTGTACAACTCTGAGGGGCGATAAGGGGAGGGAGCTATGATTTACAAACCCGAAAACGGTAGGTTCTACTTTGCGAAGTTTCGCTGGCAGGGGAAGCTGATTCGTCGGTCCACGCGGGCGACGGACAGCAAAACGGCGCACGCGATTGAGGGCAGAATCCGGTCGGAACTGGCGCGGGGAAATTGGGGCATCCTTGACGAGCGCAAGGCTATCCCCACGCTGGCTGAGTTTTTGCGCAAGGATTTTCTCCCCTTTATCGAGGGGAAGTGTAAAGCTAAGCCGAACACGCTTGCCTACTGGGGTTATGGCGCAAGGGATTTGCTCGCCTCAGACTTCGCCAGACTGCCGCTCAACAAAATCACCGACCAGCACGCCGGCCAATTTGCAGCGCGACACTCGCATCAATCACCGTCAACGGTTAATCGGGGGCTTCGCACGCTGCAACGCGCTTTCTCGTTGGCCTGTGATTGGGGCCGCATAGACCGCAAGCCGAAGATTGGCCTTGCCGATGGAGAGCGACGGAGAGAGCGCGTGTTGACCGATGGCGAAGCGGAACGCTACCTGGCGGTTTCCGCTCAACCTTGGCGCGACGTGGCTACCATCATGCTTGGTACTGGCGCAAGGCCCGGAGAGTTGTTTACCCTTCGGTGGGAGAACGTCCTACTAAACGGTCACGGCGGGATGATTCAGATTCTCGCAGGAAAAACGAAATCCGCCCGGCGCATCCTGCCGATGGTGCCAAGGGTCTATGAGACGTTCAAAACTCGCCACGAAGGGGCGGGAAGGCCCACGGAAGGGTGGGTGTTTCCCACTAGCTCAAAGTTCGGACACCTGGAAGAAGGCGGGGCGCATTTTCAGCACGGCAAGGCGCTAGGGGCGTCCGGGGTGAGCGTGTTCCCGCCTTACACGCTCCGGCACACGGCCCTTACCAACCTGGCTCGGCTGGGCACAGACGCCTTTACACTCGCCAAGATTGCCGGACACAGCCGGGTATCTATCACTGAGCGGTACATTCACCCTGCCGAGGATACAATCCAGAGAGCCTTTGAGAGAATGGCGGGAAATCAAAAAGTGGTCACAGATGGTGGTCACCGTTGAATTGGGGCTCGTTTCAGCTTATCCTTAACCTCTTGAGGAATAAGGGGTTGTATCTTCCCTGCGCGCTGCTTGATGTAGTTGTCCATTATCTTGGGCAGTTCAGCGTTCATGCGGGCTACAAAGTCGTCCTGGGCTTTCTTCAGTTTGGCATCCATCTCGTCCTGCGCCTGCTTCATCTTGGCGTCAATCCCCGAAGCGGACTGGTTCAGCGCATCCATCTTTTTCCCCAGCTCATCCGCCTGCGTGAGGGCATTCCCCATCAGTTGCTTCTGGAGCAGGAGCCGCAACGCGGCCAATTCCTGGCTGTTGCGGTCGAGTTGGGTGGCGACGTAGAAGTTCGACAGAAGCGCCAGAACCACCAGCACCAGCACAACATAGAGCATATTTCGGACCGTGGAGTATCCGGTTTCCATGATGGCTCCTTTGTGGCCCTTCACGGCGGGTCAATGAACGTCTTTGCGCTTCATCAGCAGAAGGACGGTGAGGGTCATCACCAGCATGTGGACCGCGAGCACACCGACGTACGGCCCTTTGTCCTTCCAGAAGTTCGAGGGTAGTGGGAAAGAACCCGAAGCAAACGCCTCGGGCGGAGCTTCCAGCCCCCTTTCCAGCTTCTCGAGGTCATCCGGGTGCATCGAAATGTACACGGTATTGATGATCTTGTAGGCGGAGTCCTGCATGGAGTGCTGGCCGTGCAGGCAGAGATCGGACAGCGCTTCCATGCCCCAGCGCGAGACCGCTAGCATCGAAAGCCAGCGCACGAAGACGGGCATCCCCGCCACCGGCTGCGGCGTGTACTTGTGGAAAGCCTTTTCAACTTCCGGGGACGGGGCCATCGCGCCCACCACCTGGTGTGCGGCTTCGCCTTCCTTCGCGGTAGCTTCCGCAGCGTCCGCTGCGCCCGGAGGCGGCGCTGTGGCAGGCGCGGCCGCGGGTGCGGGCGGGTTCGTCATCTGCTTGACCTTGGCCTTCGCCTCCGGTTGCGCGAACATCTTGCCTTCAAATAGCTGCTCAACCGTAATCGGAATCAAGGTCTGAATCTTGTTCACGGGCAGGAAGAGCCCCGACAAAAGCAGTTCGGGAATCAGCACCAGGGGAAACAGCGTCAAGGCCTTTTCCGGCGTGGAGACGAGGCTGGAGATTACCAGACCGATCAGTGTCCCGTTAACGGCCACAAGAAACATGAGGCCGACGGCGCCGAGGATTTCACCCGGGCTGAGCACCAGGGCGCGCCGCACGAACAAAAGGATCGCGGCCACGGAGGCACATTGCACCAGCGCGATGAAGGACAAAACGAAAAGCTTCGAGAAAACGTAGGAAGGGATCTTGAGGCCGGTCTGCCGCTCGCGGCGGTAAATCGTCTGCTCATCGACGATCTCGCGCACGGCGTTGGAACAGCCAAACCAGAGCGCCGCGAACACGGCCATGAAAATGGTTTGAATCTGGTTTGGCTCACTCGCCATCAGGGCCACGAGTAATGCGACGAGCGGCGCCTGCAGGAACAACAGCAGCGTCTGCCCCCGATCGCCGAACTTCAAATCCCAGGTCCGTTGCACCAAAACTCCGAACTGGTGAAGGCTGAACCCTTTTTCCCGGACCGCAGACTCTTGCACCCCCGGGGCGGGCTTGAGGTCCGCGGGAGTTCCCGTCGACGGCTCGCCGATTTGCTCTTTGTAGAGATTTGAGTCTGCGAAACGTTTCTTTAATTCCTGTGCATAGGGGACGGTGTTGTTGTCGGTCAGATCATCGTAAACGTCCGCCGGCACGCTGGCCTTGAAGTAATCCAAAAACTTCGTGCCCGGCCCGTAGAAGGCCAGCCGCCCCTGCACCAGGACCACCACCCGGTCCAGGACCCCGAAAGACGCCAGCAGGTGGGTGGTGATGATGATGGTTGAGCCCTGATTGGCAAGCTGGCGGAACAGCATCATCATCAAGGTCTCGGTGCGCGGGTCAAGCCCCGCCGTGGGCTCATCGAGAAAGAGCACGCCGGGCTTGGGGATCAACTCGATGCCGATGCTGACGCGTTTTCGCTGGCCCCCGCTCAGCGTGGCCACCGGATTGTCCCAGCGCTGGGGGTCGATTTTCAGAATGTTGAGCATCTCCTCGACGCGCCGGTTGATTTCGTCGTTGGAGAGGTCTTCGGGCAAGCGCAGCTTGGCCGCGTAGTAGAGGCATCGGCGCACGCTGAGCTGTTTGTGCATGATGTCTTCCTGCGGCACAAAGCCGATCGTGGACTTCAGGCTGTCGAGGTTCTGATACAGATCCACGCCGTTGTACAACACGAGGCCACCCGTGGGCCGCACAAACCCGTTCAGCACATTCATCAAGGTCGACTTGCCGGCGCCACTGGGCCCGAGCAACCCGATCAATTCCCGCGGCTTGATGACCAGAGAGACGTCGTCCAGCAGGAGCTTCGGTTTCCCGGAAGCGAGATCAGCCACCTGGAAGTTGATGCCCTGGACGTCGAGCCGCACAACGTGCGTCTCCGGGGTGTGGGACAAGCTGGCCCCGGAAAAATGCAGTTCGGAGGGGCCGACCACAATCCGATCGAGCTCCGCCAGCTGGTGGCGCTTGACCTTGATGCCGTTGACGAAGGTCCCGTTGGTAGACCCCAGGTCCACGATGAAGAACTTGTCTCCCTGCTTCACAATCTCCGCGTGGTGGGCGGAGACGACGGGGTGATCGATCACCACGTCACTCGCACGGTCGCGTCCAATGGCGATCCGGTCCTTGGCCAGCTCCACGGTTTCCAGCTTGAGTTGGGGCTCGAGGCCCGTGCGGAAGATCAGGGACTTGCCAGCGTATCGCCCAAAGGTGATGTAGTCGCCATCGACGAGCTCGGCTGTCCGGATGCGCGAGCCATTGACGAAGGTGCCATTGGTCGAGCGGTCGGTCAGGACCACCTTGCTGTCTTTGAGCGCGAATTCGGCGTGAACGGCCGAAACCGAGGGGTGCTCCATCACCACCTGGCAGCGACCGGAGTCACGGCCCACACTCAGCCCTTCCGCCGGAACCTCCAAGGTTTTGACGGCGTACTTGTCAACGATCAGGTCCAGGTGGGGTCGCGCCATCAGGTCGGTCAGCTTGAGGGCGACGGTTCCACCCGTTGCCTTCGCTTCCTGCGGGATCGCCGCAGCCTCCGGGGCTCCCATGATGGAGGTACCCCCGATCGGAGCCGCAGGGCGCGCCACGGGAATACGCTCGGTCATAGGCGCAGGAGGAGGCGACGGAACTGCTTCCTCACCCGTGCGCTCGATGCGAAATAGGTGGCGCCGGTCGGTTCCCACTTCCAATTCGTCCGTGGGACGCAGAACTCGCTCCTGAATACGCACCTGATTGACGTACGTCCCGTTGGCGGAATTCCGGTCGCGGACAACGACGCGCCCCTGATTGTCGAAGCCGACCCAGGCATGGGTCCGCGAAATCTCATCATCGGCCAACACCACCTGGCAGTTGGCCGGGTCGCGGCCGATGAGCAGCCCGCGTGGTCCGATGGTGAAGGTCCGGCCGGTAAGGAGCCCTTTGGTGGCGAGGAGCTTGAAGGTAACAAAAGTCTCAGGCTGGGGAGCAACTACCTCAGCGGGCGCCGCGGGGGCGGCGGAAGGCATGCTAATGGCGGCGGCTGCAACATCCTCCCCCTCCGGGAGGGCGCTGCCACAATTGCGGCAGAAGCGGAAGCCGCCTTCATTGTTCTCTCCGCACCCCGGGCATCTCATAGCTGTCCTTCTCCTGGGGTGGTTCTGCACTTAGCCGGGGATGAGGGCACCCCGCACTGGAAGACCATCTCAGAGGCCAGCCTCCAGGGAACAGACCGGTCCGGACGATCAGGCACTCGTCTTGAAGTCTTCCTCGTGAAACTCGTGGAATTCCACGCTGGCCGAATCCTCCGTCGGCGGAAGGCCCGAGCCCCCAAGTTCTGCAAGGATCAAGGTAATGTTGTCCGTGCCGCCGTGCTCGTTGGCTTTGTCGATCAGCGCTTTGCACTTCGCAGCCAGTGCGTCCTCGGGAGTGAGGGCGGTCAGGATCTCCGGCGACTTCACCATGTTGTAAAGCCCATCGCTGCAGAGCAGAAGGTTGTCACCATGGCGCGCTTTGGTGTAAGTCACTTTCACATCCACCGTTTCGCTGCTACCCACGGCCTGGGTCAATATACTCTTGCGGCTGTCCTTCTCCGGTTCGGCCGGCATTTCCGCGCCGATGTCCGCCAAATAGTTCAGATAGGTCTGATCGCGCGTCAGTTGGACCAACTGCTTGTTGCGCAGCACATAGGCGCGCGAGTCACCCACTTGGGCCACAAACAGATGCGCGCCGAAAAGCACCGCGGCAGTCGTGGTGGTCCCCATCCCCCGGTAGGCCGGGCTGCTCTGGGCTTTCTGATAAATAATCTGGTTGGCGTATTCGACGGCTTCGCGCAGCAGTAGGACGAAGTTCGTCTCGCTGACGTTTCCCAGCGATTTGAGATTCTCATAGAGGCGCTTGGGAATGGTGGTGGCACAGATCTGGCTGGCCACTTCCCCGCAAGCTTCTCCTCCCATGCCGTCGGCCACCAGGAAGAGGGTCCCGCGAGGCCCCAGGCGGTGGTTGCGCAGAGCCGGCGTCAGGCTCGCCTCGCCCGTGGTCAGGTTACAGACCACGAAGTTGTCCTCATTGTTCTTCCGGACACGCCCAACGTCCGACATGCCGAACACGCTGACGTTGATCGCGTTCGGGTCTGTCACGGTCGCTTCGCCCACGGTCTTCACTTTCCCCCGTCTCGCTTACTTTTGCCGGAGACTCGTCTCCGCTCCCTCGCCGGCCTGCGGCGCGTGTTTCCAAACCAGCCGACGGCAGGGACACGGTTCAATCGTTTACCACGGGCCGTGTTCCGGCACACCTTTTCAGCAGAAGTAAACGACCATGCAATGATTGCAGCAGCGACACCTTCTTATCATACCCCTGCGGCCGAGGCAAGGGGCTTGGCCGCAGGCATGCCACCCGGGTTACCCCTCCCCGCCCAGGGCGCTAAGCTTGCTTCAGGCTGGCCCGGAGTTGGGAAACAATCTGCTCCGCCACCTCGCGCGCGCGCGCGAGGTCATCAGGCGGCAGGGAAATGGCTGCCACCTTGGCGTGCCCGCCCCCGCCGTAACGCTCGCAGATGCTGGCCAGATTGGCGTCTTTGGGCGTGGGATTCCAGGGATTGCTGCCCACGGCGATCTTTGTCCGCTCCGGCGAGCGGCTCAGCGCCACACTATAAACCGCCGCGGGATACAGGTAATAGGGAATGAACTTGTTGAACCCCTCGGAATCCTGGTCCGCAATGTCGAATTGCAGGACACCTTCCTGAAGCTTCACGCGCGCACGAATCACTTCCATGGTGTTCAAATGTTGCGCGTAGAGCTGCTCGAACGCCTGGCGGATATTGGGAAGAGCCGCAATCTCCCGCAGCGGCTTGGAAACCAGCTCGGGAATAAGCCCGGCGACAAAATTCTTGGACCGCATGCCTTCGATTACCAGGGTGATTTGCGTGGCCGGGTCACCCATTTCGACCGCCGTCTGAGGGTCGGGGTACTGCGCCCCATCAATCAGATCCGCCCAGTAGATCAGCTCCTCGAGGTCGGCACACTTGAAACCGAACTTCGCCGCTCCGATGTGTGCAATAAACTTCGTGCACGAACGGAATTCCGGCCCGTAGAACTTTCTTCCCGTCCGGTCGGCGCGAAAATGCTCGGCGTCGGCGTCGGTGAGGAAGGCGCTCTGGTGATGATCGAACCACCAGGTCAGCCGTTCGCTGGGGGAATACTTGAAATCGACGATAACATTCTGCTCGCTGTCGAAGATGTCCGCGTCGAAAAGCTGGCCAGCCCGGTGGACCAGGCCGCGGTAGTGGAGGTCGGCGCCGGGATCGATGCATTCCTTGTAGAAACGCGTGAACACCGCCGCCGAGCACGCGCCGTCGAAACACTGGTCATGAAAGCAAACACGGACCGCCATAGGTTTATCCAGGCTTGCGAACCATCCTCCTGTACCTGACCTTCTTGGAACCGAAACTCGTTAAATTGCGCTGCCCGCCGAAAATTGTCAAGAGGAAAGCAATCGCGCGGCCCCCCCGCCGCCGCGCCGCAGGAAAAAAAACGGCAGGCATTCGCCTGCCGTTCGTTATTCCCACCT
>Ga0315281_10002688_pt1 | contig 26312 bp, 24 predicted proteins | sample YL17G07_0_MG_FD_204540 | JGI IMG/M metagenome (GOLD analysis project Ga0315281, IMG submission 204540) | Sediment microbial communities from Yellowstone Lake, YNP, Wyoming, USA - YL17G07_0 | ecosystem: Environmental > Aquatic > Freshwater > Lake > Sediment | place: USA: Wyoming | collected... | reverse complement strand
CCATCCGCGAAATCTCCAGTCCGAAGCCCGGCTCGGCCCAGTAGGAGCACTGATTCGGCGCCGGCGACACCGCTTGGATGTCGATGCCCATACGGTCCATGTCCTTCAAGCGCGTTTCTATCGTGGACAGTTTGGGCGCGCGATCCTTCATCTGTTTGACGTTGACCTCGCGCGTCAACGCGTTGGCGTACACGCGCGACGGGTCGTACTGGGCCGGATCGAACGGCGTGATTTTCGCCTGCACCTCCGGGTTCAGATAGTGGCAGTGGATGTCGATGCGCAGGCTGCGTCCCTTGCGGTCGCGGACGAGCTTGCCGGATGCGGTTTTCGGCTTTGTCCGTGTAGCCTTGGACGCAGTCTTGCGGGCTGCCGCAGCGGCGGCGTGGTTATGGCGCGGGTCGGCGCATGCGGGAGTGAGGCAGGTGAACATCATGGCGATACTTCCTTTCTGAAGCGGAAATGAACCCGGGGCTAAAAAACCCCGAGGTGGTGGGTGATCATGGCCTCGTCGCTGCGCACGGCTTCGACGCTGCCGGTGAAGGCGACCCGGCCGGTGTTGAGTATGACGACCTCGTCGGCCAGGCCCAGCGCGAGCTTGATATTCTGTTCGACCAGCAGTATCGACTGGCCTTCGTCCTTGAGCCGCGCGATGGTGCGGCCCACTTCGGCGACGATCAGCGGCGCGAGGCCTTCGGAGGGCTCGTCCAGCAGCAGCACGCGCGGGTTGCCCATCAGCGCGCGCGCGATCGCGAGCATCTGCTGCTCGCCGCCCGACAGCGAGCCTGCTGCCTGCTGCCTGCGCTCCTGCAGCCGCGGAAAAAGATCGAACACGCGCTCTAGCGTCCAGGGTTTGGCGATGCCTTTGCGCGACTGGCGCGCGACGACCAGGTTCTCGCGCACGGTGAGGGTGGGGAAAACGCGCCGTCCCTGGGGCACGAGGCCCACGCCGCGATGCGAGATGTCTTCCGGCGACAGCCGTCCGATCGCCTCGCCGAACAGCCGGATCTCGCCGTCTCGCGGCGGCAGGAAACCGATGATGGCGTTCATGCAGGTGGTCTTGCCCGCGCCGTTGCGGCCCAGCAGCGCGAGCACGCGTCCGGCGCCGAGCGAAAACGAGACCTCGTGCAGGACATGGCTGTCGCCGTAGAGGGCGTTGATCCCGGTGAGCGTGAGGGCGTCAGTCGCCAAGGTAGACCTCGCGGGTTTTCGGGTCGGCGACCACCTCGGCGCGCGTGCCTTCGACGATCACGCTGCCGTAGTGGAGCAGGGTGATGCGCTCGGCGAACTCGAGCGCCGTATCCATGTCGTGCTCGATCATGACCACCGTCGTCTCGCGCGGAATCGCCGCGATCAGGTCGGTGACGGAACGCCGCTCCTCGCGCGACAGGCCGGCGAGCGGCTCATCGAGCAGCAGCAGCCTGGGTTTCTGCGCCAGCGCCATGGCGATCTCGACGCGACGTTTTTCCCCATAGGACACCTCGCTCACCGCGCGTCGTGCAAGATGCTCCAGTTCGACCCGCTTGAGCACCCCGCGCGCCTGTTCAGACAGATCGGCGTGCCGCGCCAGGGATTCGAACATGTGCCAGCGGGTTCTCGACAGGCCGAGCAGCGACAGCACGATGTTGTGCTCGAGCGTATCGCCGGAGAACAGCGTGATGATCTGGTAGGTCCGGGCGAGGCCGCGGTGTGCCCTCTGGTCGGGGGACAAGCGGGAGACTTCCTCGCCGAACAGCCGGATGGAGCCCGAGTCGGCCGGCAGGTCTCCGGTGATCAGGTTGAACAGCGTCGTCTTGCCGGCGCCGTTCGGTCCGATGATCAACCGGCGCTCGCCCGGCATCACCGCCAGCGACACGTTGTCCGTTGCCGGCAGGCCGCCGAACGCCTTTCTCAGCCCGCCGATCTCCAGCGCAGGTGTCACTTTCTCGCCTCCGATCCATCGATCCTGAGCAGACGCCACGCAGTCGGCTCGCGAGCCCATTCGCCTGGTCGCATCCCCGCAAGCGGGGCGACCGGTGAGGCGGAGCAGGGGCCCCGTCCATGGGACGGGGATGCGACCCGAGTCCGGGCGCGAGGGGCCGCCGGTCGCCCTTGGCCGCCTGCGGGGTCAGATCCCCGGCTTGCGCCGGGGCCCCTCTTCCACCCTACGGCGGCCCCTGCTCCGTGTCTCATGTGCTCTTCCACCTTGCCCACAGTCGGCGCAGTCCGGGAACGATCCCGTCGGGCACGAACAGCACGATGGCGACAAAGACAAACCCCAGCAGCATGTTCCAGCGCTCGATATAGGCGGAAACGTAGTTCTTCATGATCACCACGACCGCCGCCCCGACGACCGGCCCGGCGAGCGTACCCGAACCGCCGGCGATCACGCCGAGCAGTCCTTCCGCCGAATTCGTAAGCGACAGCGCGCTGGGATGAATGTATTTGTTGTAATACACGTAGAGCAGGCCCGCCACGGCGCCCCAAAAGGCGGAATAGACGAAGGTGATCCAGCGGATCAGCCAGACGTCATAGCCGAGCGCGCTCATCCGCCGCGGCTGGTCGCGGGTACCGCGCAGCGCCGCGCCAAAGGGGGAATTCACGAACCTGGCTATCATCCAAAGGGAAAAGGCCGTGATGATGAGCGTGAAATAGTAAAAGGCCGCGGCCCCGTTCAGGTCGATGCCGAAAGGGGCGGGGCGCGTCAGCCCGGCAAGCCCGTTATCGCCGTTGGTCACGGACGCCCAGCGGTAGGCGGTTCCCCACACCACCTGCGAGAGCGCAAGCGTGATCATCAGGAAGCCGAGCCCGGTCGCGCGCAAGGCGATCCAGCCGAAGATACCGGCGATCAGCGTGGTGCCGACCAGTGCGATCGGCGCTGTGATCAGGTGGCCTGCGCCCATCTTCAGAAACAGCCACGCCGACGTGTAGGACGCGAGACCGACCCAGGAAGCATGGCCGAGCGAGGTGAGTCCTCCGTAGCCCACCAGCAGATTGAGGCTCGCCGCGAAAATTGCGGCGACGAAAATCTGGCTGCCGAGGTTGACATAGAAGTCGCCCGCGATCAGCGGGATGACCGTCAGCGCCAGGGCAGCGACGATCCAGGCCGTTCGATTCACTCGGTTGTCTCCGGGAGACCTCTGCGCATCTTCGTCTGAGGAGTCACGGTCCGCTTCATGTTGTTGATGCACGCCCGAACAACCCGCGGGGGCGGAAGGCGATGACGAAGATCATCGGCAGAAACAGGATGACGTATGCGAGATCGGGAAACAGCGCCGTTCCGAAGGTGTAGATGAAGCCGATGATGAAACTGCCGATGAGGGCGCCGATCAGGCTGCCGACGCCGCCCAGGATCACAACGATCAGCGCCAGAGGCAGCATGTCGGCATCGAGTCCGGGGTAGGCCGACATGATCGGCCCGCCGATGATGCCGCCTGCCGCGGCGAGCAGCGCACCGAGGAAAAACACCGTGGTAAACAGCCGCGAAACCGGAATGCCCACGGCGCGTGCCATCTGCATGTCATCGACGCCGGCGCGGATCATGGCGCCCAGCCGCGTGCGTTCCATCAGCAGGTAGAGTCCCAGCCACGTGGCGACGGCAATGCCGAGCACGGCCAGCCGGTAGCTCGGGAACGGCAGGCCGGCGATGACGATCGCGGACCGAAGCGACTCGGGCGTGGGCACGGGAATCGGGTCGCCGCCCCACACCATGAGGCAGAGGTCGGCGATGATAAATGAGACGCCCAGCGTGACCAGAACCTGGCCGAGCACGTTGCCGCCGAGCGCGCGCAGCACCAGGCGCTCGAACAGCGCGCCGCATGCGGCCACAATGACGCCGCCGATCAGCGCCGCGAGCCAAAGGTTCGGCACGAACTTCAGTACGCTGACGCCGACGTAGGCCCCGAGCATGAACAGCGAACCATGCGTGAGATTCGCTATGCGCATCAGTCCGAAGATCAATGAAAAACCCGAGGACAGCAGGAATAGCAGACCGCCCAGGGAGAGGCTGTTCAGCGTCTGGATGGCCCAGAATTGAAGCGGAAAGTTCATCAAATCGGCAATGACCCAAAACCGGAATCCAAGGCCCGGCGCACGCGTGAAAGCCGCAGCCTTTACAACACTCCGGCGCCGCGCGCAGGCGCGGCGCCGGAGTTTCCCGGCCCGGAACTCGTCCGGGCCGTCGGGGTTTTGTTACTCCAGATTTTTCGCCGGCGGCCAGTCGCGCGAGTACACCGGATCTTTCAGGAACGCCTGCTTGTTGTAGGTCCAGAACTGGCTGACATTCGGGTAAGTCGCGATCACCGAGTTCACCAGCCGTCCCTCCTTCCTCAGCACCTTGCGGATGTAGACGTTGCCGACAATGTTGCCAAACTCGTCGAACGATACCGGCCCGCGGACGGTATCGGCTTTCACGTTGCGCAGCGCATTCATGAACGCTTTCTTGTCCTCGATGTTGCCCTTCACCGTTTTGAGCGCGGTCTCCAGTACGGCGGCTTCCGTGTAGGTCGCGGCCGCATAGAAACCCGGGTCATAGCCCGCCTCTTTGCGGAACGCCGGCGCGAACTTCCGGTTCTCCGCATTGTCGAGTTCGGCCGAGTACCAGCAGGAGGTCAGAATCCCGAGCGCCTCGTCGCCCATGTTGCGCAGCACCGCTTCGTCCAGCGCGGTCATGCCGCCGACCACGGGCACCTTGTCCTTCAGGCCATATTCGTTGAGCTGACGCATGAAGCGGAAGCCGTTCGAGCCGGCGAAGCCGAGGAAATATCCGTCAACATTGGTCTTGAGCTGCGCGAGATACGTGCCGTAATCCGGCGCCGTGAACGGGGGAAACAGTTTCGACACGATCTTGCCGCCCCCATCCTCGAACACGCGCTGGAAGCCGGCCACCATCTCATGGCCATAGGCGAAATCGTCTGCGATCACGCCGGCGCGTTTCCATTTGAGCGTCTTGATGCAGTAGTCGGCCATCGGGTAGGCGCTCTGCGCCGAAGTCGAGGTGCCGCGCACGAACCAGGGGTTGGGTTTGCGCTGTGTCATGTCCTCCGCGGCGGCAACCGATAGATTCGGAACCTCCTTCTGGCGGATCAGGTCGTCGATGGCCAGTGCCTCGAAGGTGGCCAGCGGCCCGATCATGACGTGAATCTTGTCCTTGTCGACCAGTTCCTGGTATTTCGTGCGCGCCTGCGCCGGCACGCCGCCGCTGTCGGCGACGAACAATTCGACCTTGCGGCCCGCCAGCGTGAAGTTGCGTTCCTTCAGGTACATGTTGAGCGCGCGCTCCATGTCGAGGCCTCCGGAGGCGAGCGGACCGGTTTTCACCGTCATCAGCCCGAGCCGGATCGGCGCGCCCTGGCCGCGCACGATCGCCGGAAAACCGAGTGCCGAGGCGCCGATTCCGGCACCGGTGGCCTGAATGAATTTCCTGCGGTTAAATGCCATGGTTTCCTCTCCTTTGTGGGGGCGTTCTGGTCGGGCCTGTGAACCGTAGCCGGCCCATGCGCTGCCAGCTTAGCTCAGATAATTATTTTGCGTCAGTTTATAGCGCGACACCCGCGCTTTGTCCATAGCGCAGGTCAGGTCGCGGCGCCTTCCCGGATTTTTTCGAAAAACTGGTCGTTCGTGATCACCCAGCCCAGGCAGCGGGCGATGTTCTGCAGCCCCAGCGCATGCAGGTCGTCGCCGTACATGCTGGCGACGCAGTCCGAGAGCACGACCACGCGGTAGTCGAAGTTGAACGCGGTAAAGGACGTGTTGAGCACGCAGGTGTTGGTGTTGATGCCCATCAGCACCACGTTCCTGACGCCGAGGGTGTCGAGCAGCAAGCGCAGATCGGTGCCGTAGAAGCAGTCCAGGCGCTTCTTGTTGTCGATCACATAGTCGCCCTCGCGATACAGCGCCGGGATGATCTCGGTGCCGGGGGAGCCCTCGATGTTGTGCTCGCTCACCGTGCTCTTGCGACCCGGCGTGAGCCGGTCCTGCTCGCCCATCGATGCGTGCATCGCCTTCCAGAAGGGCGAGACCATGCCCTCGCTGCCCAGGCCGGGAATGCGGCGATAGACGAGCACGACGTGAATCACCGGTATGCCCTGGGCGCGCGCGAAATCGAGCGCCGAGCGCGCATTGGCGACGACGCGTTCGGCGTCCTCGGGTTTCGCCGGCATGGTCGCCACGTCCATGTCGAGGTGGCCGCGGTGCATGTCCACGGTGACGATCGCCGTCTGTTTCGGCGCCAGCGAAAGCTCCTTGTAGAGGCCCTTCATCAGGCTGGAGCGGTCGACGATTTCTACTTGTGCCATATTTCCTGTCCTTCGCGGTTCAGTGGGCCGGCTTGGCGGGTGCGCCGGGCTGCTTCAGCGGCTGCGCGCGATCGAAGGCGTCGATTTTCATGCACTCGGCGAAAATGCGCATCACCGTTGGCACGCTGGAAGTGTCGCATTTGAAATAATCTTTCGCGCCTATCACCTGCGATGCGAGGCAGATATCGGCGAGTGTCGGCGCATCGCCGTGGCAGAAGCGGCCGGTTTCCTTTTCCTTGTTGAGATGCCCCTCGATGGCCTCCAGCGCCTTGAGCATCCAGTGCGCGCACCAGCGATTGCGCGCGGTTTCATCCAGATGCAGTTCGGTTTCCAGATAGTTGCGGATACGCGGCGCAATCACCGGATGGCCGTCGGCCACGGCGATCAGCGCCAGTCCGCGAACGCGCGCGCGGTCCCGCGTGCCCCGTGCACCCTGGGGCAGCAGCGACGGCTCCGGGTAGGCTTCTTCGAGATATTCGAGTATCGCCATCGATTGAAACAGCGGTGGCGCGTCGTCGATCACCAGTGCCGGCACCACGCTCTGCGGATTGACGGCTTTGTAGGCGTCGGTGAATTGCTTGCCCTGCAGCAGATCGATCGAAATCTCTTCCGCCTTGACGCCCTTCAGCGCCAGCGCCACGCGCACGCGGTAGGTGGCGAGCGAGCGCCAGAAGCCGTACAGCTTGATGGTCATAGAATGCCTTCAGCTTTTTGGGGGGATGACCGGGACCAGCACGTAGGGCTGCTGCTCCGGACCGGCGTGCAGCGTGGTCTTGCCGCCGAACACGGCCGCCGGCCGGTCGCGCGGATCGTCGTGCAGGAACGGGCCGCAGCCGCGCAGCTCGTTCTTGAAATGCGCCATCCGCGCGCCGGTGGATTCCGCGTACTCGTAGTCCCGGCCGCGCACGCTCAGGGCGATGCGATATCCCGCCGGCACCACGATCGAGGTGGGCCAGAGTTCGACATCGAGCGGCACGATCTCGCCGGGCTTGAGCGGCTGCAGCGCGTCGTGCGTGTGATACGGCCGGTACTCGGTGGAGAGCCCGGTGTCGAGCTTGCGGTGCGAGGCGCGCAGCCATCCTTGAGCGATCGGCGTGTGGGGGTCGACCGCGCCCTGGAAAACGACTTCCTGCATGTCGGGGGTGAACACGCGAAACACGGCGAACAGATCCGCGTCGGTGGTGGATGAGGACACGAACAGCTTCGCCGCGAGCGGCCCGGTGATTTCGGTTTCGTTCTCCAGCGGCGCCGAGACGAAGGTGAGGCCGTCGCCGAGCGCGTCGAAGCCGACCGACTTCGCCGTCTTGACGGGCTCCCGACTCAGGCCGCGACTGTCGGGATCGAGATAGAACTGCGTCCACTGCGTGCGTGCGATGGGCCATTCGTTCTCCTGCCGCTCGACAAAGCAGTCCACATGACGCACCTGCAACTGCACGCGCGGTTGTTTCCCCCAGCCGTTGTCGGCGCCTTTCAGGAAATGATCGAAGAACCGCTTCTGCAGCCGGACGCCGTAGTCGGTGTAGAAATGAGTCCAGTGCTCGAGGCCGTGTGCTTCCAGCCACTTCTGTTTCGACGCCGCGCGCGTGAAACCTTCAAAGTTGCCGCGCGGGTGCAGCCCCTGTCCGCCCCAGTTCGCCGCGGACAGGAACGGCACGGTGATCTTGTCCCAGTGCGCCGACCGCTCGCGGTGGTAGGCGTCGTCGAACGGATGCGCGTAGATGTCGTCGCCGAAGTTGCAGCGGTTCCGTTTCAGTTCCTGCTCCGACAAGGTTTCATCGCCGCAGACCAGCGCGCCGGTGACCGGGTTCTTCGGGCCGCGCTCGCCGAGGCCGTGCTGCACCGTCTTCACCTGCATGTCGTACCAGTTCGCCCAGAAGCTGCTGAGGATGCCGCCGTGATGGGTCATGTCGCGATACCAGTCCGCCGCGCCCTCCCAGATGCACATCGCCGCCAGATGCGGCGGCTGCAGCGAGGCCACCTGCCACTGGTTGATGCCGTAGTAGGAGACGCCGTTCAGGCCGACCTTGCCGTTCGACCAGGGCTGCACGCCGGCCCACTCGATGCAGTCGTGGTAATCGCGCGATTCGCGCGGCGAGAAGTGATCGATGTATCCGGGCGAGCGCCCCGTGCCGCGCGAATCGATGCGCACGCAGACGTAGCCCTCCGGCACCCACTTCTCCGGATCGGCGACCTCCCAGTTCTGGTACTGGTTGGTCGAGCCGGAGGCCACGTCAGGGTGTTCGGAAATCATGCTCTGCCACGCGCTCGGATAGCCTTCCTGGAACGCGAGGCCCTTGGCGTAGGGGCCGTAGGTGAGGATGACCGGGTAGCGTCCCTCGGCGACCGGCCGGAACACGTCGGCGCGAAGCGCCAGGCCGTCGTCCATCGCGATCGCAACATCCCAGTCGATGCGCATGCCGTCGCGCACTTCGCTCGCTGGTGCCCCCAAATTCTTTCTCCCTGTATCGCAGCCGCTCAGATGCGGCAGCGTGGAATGGCCGGTTGATTCGCGCCCGCTACTTTGACCCGGCGGGTCGGCGCCTGTCAACGACGCAGGTCAACCGAGCGGGTCAAGCGGGAGCGTTGCCTATCCCGGCGGCATTCCCGGGAATTGCTGCAGCGGCCCGGCGATGTTGAACCAGGGCGCCTTGTCCGCGACGCAGATGTGCGCCTGCGGCCGCAGGCCCGGGTCCGTGTCCAGCGATCCGGCCGGCACCACGACGATGCCGCGTTCGGGCGAGGGCTTGGGCACCTTGGAGCCGCAGCGCGAGCAGAACGCCGCAGTGTGGAAGCGCGCATCGGGGACTTTGTATTCGGAGACGAGCGCCTCGCCGCGCACCCAGCGGAACTGGTCGAGCTTGTAGAAGACGTTCGTCGCGTGCGCCGCGGCGCGGCCGAGGCGGCAGCGGCTGCAGTGGCAGTTCATCATGCGCACCGGAGCGCCGGTCGCCTCGTAGGCGATTTCACCGCACAGGCAACTGCCCTCGGTGATTCCCGCGCGCGGCGCCACTGCCGGGCGGGGCACGGCTTCGGCGCGCACCTCGGACGGGTAGGCGTCATGCTGCGGCAGATCGTCGGTGATGGTGTCCCAGGGAGCCATGGAACTGACGAAAAAGTGGCGCTGGGGCCGGATGCCGAGATCGCCTTCGAGGCAGGCCGCGGGTGCGGCGGCGATGCCGCGCTCGGGCATCGTCATCGGTCCCGCCGAGCCGCAGATGCTGCAGAAGCTGCGCGCCGCGTTCGGCGACGATCGATAGCGCGCGAGCCGGTCCTCGCCCGAGATCCAGCGGAAGCCCGCGATCAGCCCCGCGACGAAAGTGCTGAAGCCCGTGCCGTGGTGCTTGCGGCACATCGAGCAGTGGCAGTGAACCATGGCTTTGAACGGACCGTCCAGTTCATAGGTCAGCGCACCGCACAGGCATCGGCCCTTGGCCATCGTTCTCTCCTCGCGCCCGGCGGGAGGAGGGCGCACCGCGGAAGATTAGCGCACGTTCGCCGCGGCGTCGACACGAATACGCTCGACACCGTCTCCCTGCAGGGCGGATTGCGACCGGATTTGATTCCGGTCAACAAGGCGTTTGGCAAAGATACCTAGGCTTTGCAGCAAGGTATTCAACCGCAAGCGGAGGTTTCCATGCGAGTCAGCACAACCGATCCTATTTCCATGAACGACGTGAAGGATTTGGAGAACGCGCCGTTCGTCGTCGAGGGCGCCGGCGACAGCGCACTCAAGATTTACTTCGAGTCCGAAGAGAACAGGCAGTCCTACCTGGACATCGAGGTGGAGCATCCGAGTCGGGACTTTAGCGTCAACCTCAGCAACCCGGCATAGAGGGGCGGGGAGACGCGGCGCCGGCCGAAACAGTGGCAGGCGGCCGGAGAGGCGCGGGCTTGTCGTTGTTCGCCCGACATTCTTACACTTTTATTTTCAGAATGCCAGTACCGGTGCGGCCTGGCGCATAATCACGTTGTCAAATCTGGCAAACCAATCGCGCGCGTACGTATTGTGGGGCCCGCTTCGGTCCACGCGCCGCATCAAGCCGGTTGACGCGGCGCGCCAACGTGTGCGAGTTTAGCGCTCGCCGGCGCGACCTGCGCGCCGCCAATCAACGGAGGCGTGCTTGAAAATCGGTGTTGTCGGAATCGGCAGAATGGGCGCGGCGATCGCCGGCCGCCTATCGGGTCTCGGTCACGAGGTCGCGGTGTGGAACCGCAGCGCCGACAAGGCGCGCGCGCTGGCAGCGGCCGGCGTGAAGGTGGTGGCAACCCCGGCGGAACTCGCGGCTCAGTCGGAATTGATCATCTCCATCCTGAGCAACGCGGAGGCGATCGAGCAGACCTACCATGGCGCGAGCGGACTGCTGTCGGGCAAGGTTCAGGGCAAGTTGTTCATCGAGATGAGCACGGTGCGGCCGGAGGTCGAACGGGCGCTGGCCGAGAAGGTGAGGAGCCAAGGCGCGGCGCTGATCGAATGTCCGGTGGGCGGGACGATCGGCCCGGCGAAGGACGGCAAGCTTTTCGGCTTCGTCGGCGGCGAAGCGACCGATGTCGCGCGCGCGAAACCGGTGCTCGATCAGATGTGCCGCCGCGTCGAGCACGTCGGCCCGGTCGGCGCGGGCGCCAGCATGAAACTTGCGATCAATCTGCCGCTGCTGGTGTTCTGGCAGTCTTTCGGCGAGGCGCTGGCGCTGTGCGCGCCGCTGGGTCTGGATCCGGCGCGGCTGATCGACATCTTCGCCGATACCTCGGGCGGTCCCAATGTCCTGAAAGGGCGCGGGCCGATGCTCGTCGCCGCGCTGCAAGGAAAGGATACCGGCCCGATCACCTTCGACGTCGATCTGATCCGCAAGGACCTGCGCACGATGATCGATGAAGCGGCATCGCTCGGCACCAGCCTGCCGGTGGCTGCTCGCGCGCTCGAGTGTTTCGACGAAGCCGCCCGCGAGGGGCTCAATGCGAGCGACGCGGTTGCGCTCCCGGCCAGGTGGATGAAGCGCGCGGGAAGAAAAAATAAGCGGGGATTCGCGCCCGATCCGGTGTCAATGCCGTTCTGTATGGGGCAGCCAGGGCGCAAGCAGCCGCTCGATCACCGCCACCACGAGGTAGGCGAGCATGCCGAGCGCTGCGAGCGCGAACAGCGAGGCGAAAGCGAGCGGCGCATTGATTTGCGAGGAGGCGGACATCAACAGATTGCCGAGACCCTCGGAGGACCCGACAAATTCCCCGATCACCGCGCCGATGACAGCGAGCGTGACGGCCACCTTGGCGCCGGACACCACGAAGGGCAGGGCGGCCGGGAACTGGACCTTGAAAAATATCTGCGTCCGCGTGGCGCGCAGCGAGCGCGCGAGTTCGAGCAGTTCGCGCGGCGTGGACCGCAACCCCGCCGCGGTATCGACCACGATGGGAAAGAAAGCCACCAGCCAGGCGATCGCCAGCTTGGATTCGATCCCGGTCCCCAGCCACACGAGCAGGACCGGCGCAAGCGCCACTTTGGGCACGGATTGCAGCGCGATCAGCAGGGGATAGAACATCAGATTGAGCGTCGAGGAGTTCGTCACCAAGACCGCCAGCGGCACCCCGAGCACGAAGGCAAGCGCAAATCCGTACAGGGTTTCCTTGAGCGTGATCCAGCCCTCGGAGAGCAGCAACTCGCGTTTCTCAAGCATTGCCTGGAACACCAGTCCCGGCGTGGGAAGCACCGCGGTGGGAACCTTGAATTCGACGCAGTAGAAATGCCATCCCACAAGCAACAGGATGACGCCCAGCGGCGGCAGCAGATAGGGTTTCAGGGCGCGCAGCATGGCGTGCTCAGGCGGCCGTCACCGGACCGTGCAGCACGCCGAGGGCGCCGCTGGCGCGGCGTGCGAGCGCGGCGAATCCTTCCGTGTATCGCATCTCGGGCGCCCGCGGATACGGCAGGCCGACGTCTATGCGCTCGATGATCCGCCCGGGCCGCTTGCTGAACACGAGCACCCGGTCCGAGAGGTACACCGCCTCGGCGATGCTATGGGTGACGAAGACAACGGCTGCGCGCGTGCGCGAGCGGATATCGTGCAGCAGATCGTGCATTTCCATGCGCGTGAGTTCGTCGAGCGCGCCGAAAGGCTCGTCCATGAGCAGCAGGGCGGGCTCGTGCACCAGGGCCCGGCAGAGCGCGACGCGCTGCTGCATGCCGCCTGACAACTCGTGCGGGCGAACCGCTCCAAAACCGGCAAGTCCCACCATCTCGAGCAGTTCCATGGCACGTTCCCTCGCGCGCGCATCGCTCTTGCCGAGAATTTCCATCGGGAACAGAACATTGTCCAGCACCGTGCGCCAGGGCATGAGATTGGGGCTCTGGAATACAAAACCGAAATCCGGCTGCGGTCCGGTGACTTCGGCGCCGCGTATGCGTACCGATCCGGAGGTCTTGGGGATCAGCCCGGCGATGATGCGAAGCAGCGTGGTCTTGCCGCAGCCGCTCGGCCCGAGCAGCGAAACCAGATCGCCCTGCCCGAAAGCAAGCGACGCCTCCTCGATGGCGACAAGGTTCTCCGCCGCGCGGCGACCGAGTTTCTCGTGAATAAAAACCTTGCGGACGTTCTCGAGGCTGCCGAAGACGTCCGCGGAGGCAGCCGCTGCGTCTGCCATCCCCGCTAGGGCCGGATCGCGTCGCGGGGCAGGAAACCTTCCTGCAGGATATCGTCCGCGCTGAGCCGCTTTCCGGTCACTTCGACATTGGCATTGATGAAATCCACCGTGCGGCGCATCTTCTCGCGCGTCATTGTGCCGTAGCCGTCTTTTTCCGTATCAGGCACCACCGCGAGCCGGCGGACGATTTTCAATTCATCGACGATCAGTGCCGGATCGAGCGCCTTGACGTACTGCACCTGGAGTCTTGCCGCTTCCTCAGGATTGGAAAGCGCGTCTTTCCAGCCGCGCAACGCAGCCCGCACGAAGCCCCTTACGACCTCGGGATTCTTCTGCAAATAGTCGGCGCGCACCCCGATGCTGTTGGAGTAGATGTCCAGGCCGTTGTCGCCGAGCAGGAAGCACTTCGCTTCGCCGTCCTTGACGGCGCGCTTGATGCCGGGCTCGCTCATTACGAAAAGGTCGATCGACTGGACCTTGCGCGCGGCGAGCATCGCCACGCGGGCCGAGCCGTCGATGTTGACGACCTTGAGCGTGGACCCGTCGAGCCCGTGCATTTTCATGAACGCCTGGTGAATCCGGGGGACGAAGCTCGCGGTGCTCGAGCCCAGTTCCAGTCCCACCATGTCCTGGGGCTTGGTGACGTTCGCGCCCGGGTTGAGGCTGAATACGCAATACGGCGGCTTCTGGTAATTCACCGCGACGATCTTGATGCCGCTGCCGGCTGCGCCACTCGCAACAAGGCTGGGCACGTCGACAAAGGAAAGCTGCGCCAGTCCCGACACCAGCGAATTGATCGCGTCCGCCGTGCCTTTGGTTGGCGTCACCGTGACGTTCAGGCCCTCCTCCTTGTAATAACCTTTGGCAAGGGCCACATACCAGGGCGCGTGCCTTCCGAGGGCGATGAAATCGAGCGTGAAATTCACATCGACAGGCTTGCCCGCCTGCGCCCAGACCGCACCGGGCAGCGCAGCCAGCAGGCCCAGCGCCATGCCCATCAGTTTTTGCAGTTTCATGAGAACACCTCCGTTAAGGTTGCCCTGTCCTGCCAGGTCACGTCGTCTTGAACTCCATGAAAACGCTTCGGGACGCCTTCACTTGCACTGAAACCCAATCCAGCCTTATTACCGGCGCGCCCGATGGTACTGTGATCGTCCTGGCTCGCGAACAACTCGCAGTCGCGTGCTCACTCACGATTCCGCGACGAGGTTAGCATGCTTCGCCGGAGCGCCACAATGCCGGGCCGGGTCGGAACTGTTGCAATCGTTGCAACGAGCTTGAACGGCCGGCGCAGGGCGGACGACCCCCGGCCACGCTCCGCTCTTCGGGGACTGTTGTTGCAATCGCAACAAGCCAGATCGAATTTGGCATTGGCGGCCGCGGGCCTCGGGACTATGCTCGTGTCACGAGTCCCGTTTCGGGGCGTCATTTGATGGAGGGCGGAAATGAGCAACTGGGGCAAGGTCAAGGGAAGCGTGGATGTTTCCGGGGAAATCAACTGGGTGCGCCGGAAGACTCCGCCGGGGAAGCGATTGCAGGATCAGGTGGTGGTGGTTTCCGGCGCATCGAGAGGATTCGGGCGCGCCATAGCCCTCGGGGCCGCCGAAGAGGGGGCGGACGTAGTCGTGAACTACGTCCGCTCGGCGGACAAGGCGGAGCAGGTCGTCGCGTTGATCAAAGCCATGGGCAGAAAGGCGATCGCCTTCCAGGCAGATGTGTCCAAACTCGCCCAGGTGAAGGCGATGGCTGATCGGACCTGGAAGGAATTCGGGCACTGCGACGTCATGATCAACAATGCCGGCGAGACGGCGCCGCAGAAGCAGTCATGGCGCGATCTCAGGGAGGAAGTCATCGATGAGACGTTCGCGCTGGACATCAAGGGAACCATGTTCGGGACCCATGTATTCGGCGAACGCATGCTCGACGAGCAGAAATCCGGTGCCATCGTGAACATCGGGTCCAACGTCACAACCACCGGAAGTCCGCGGGCGCCTGAATATGCCGTGTCGAAATTCGCCGTCGTGGGCATCACCAAGTCGTATGCGCTCGCTTTTGCGCCGTACGTCCGCGTTAACTGCGCGGCGCCGGGATGGATGGATACCGAGTCGCAATTCGAACGCGAGGACTGGACGCCGGAACGGCGCGCTTTCCTGATAGGGAACACGCCTCTGAAGGGGTTGGGCAAGCCGGAAAACATCGTTCCTCTGGTGATTTTCCTCGCGTCCCAGGACGCGATGTACATGACGGGAAACTCGGTCATCGCAGATGGCGGCTTCAGCATGCCGAATATCTGATCGGGCGATCCCTTTTATTCGACGCGATGGCGCATGGAGTCGAAGGATCCACTCGAAAACAGCGTCGATTTCTAAAGCCGGATTACAAGCAGGATGACAAGCGGGGTAGTGCTATGGGCGATACCATCGATGCGGCAAAGGTCCTTGAACACATCGACAAGGAGCGGATGGTCAAGGATGTGATTGACATGGTCAATATCGCGAGCCCGACGGGTTCGGAGGCGGCCATGGGCGAATTCATGGAAGCGAGATACCGAGAGATGGGGCTGGATGTCCTGCGCCAGGAGGTGGAGCCGGGGCGGCCCAATATCATCGGGATTCTGCGTGGTACAGGCGGGGGGCCGACCCTGCAGTTTGACGGCCACCTGGATGTTTCGTTCACCGGCACCGAAGATTTCATGCGCGGGGGCGCTTCGACCTCGTTCGCCCGCAGGGCCACGGTGGACGGCGATGAGTGGATCTTCGGCGCAGGCAGCTACAACATGAAGGCGGCGCACGGCGCCTACATCGCCGCCGCCGATGCAATCATCAAATCGGGAACGCGCCTGAAGGGCGACATCATGCTCACCGCAACCAGCGGAGAAATCGAGGCCTCTCAGGTTGACGATTTCCAGGGCGCTTTCTACCGCGGCAACGGCATCGGCGCGGCGCACGCCGCCTCGCACGGCATCGTGCCCGATTTTGCGGTTCTGGGCGAGCCGACGGAACTGCGGCTCATGATCGGGCACTTCGGCTCGCACTGGACGAAGATCACCCTGCGTGGCGGAACCGTCATCCATTCCGCGTACACGCGGGACATCGAGAACGTCATCGAGAAGATGCCCGCGGTGATCGAAAGGCTGGTTCGATTCAAGGAGGAATTTGCCGCGAAGACAAAGTACAAGGGCTACCAGGGTCTGGTGAACATCGCCTCGATTCAGGGCGGACGTCCCTGGAAGACCTCGCGCAGCCCGGATTCCGTCAGCGTGTATCTCGACATCCGCTACCCGCCGGGATTCACGCCGCTGCAAATCAAGGCGGAGGTGGACAAGGTGATCTGGGAACTCAGGGAGACCTATCCGGGGATGGATCTCGTGCAGCAGCCGTTCTGCACCAATCCACCCACCGAGATCAGCGAGGATGACTATGTCGTCAAGGCGATTCGCGACGCGCACAGCAAGGTGTTCGGCAAGCTGCCAGAAACAATCTATCAACTCTGGTATTCCAACGCACCCCCGCTGAACGCTCTGGGGACGAAGGCGCTAAACTACGGATCAGCGGGAAGCAGACGGATTACCGGATTGACATTGTCGGACAAGGATCGCGAGTATGTGCATATCGGCGACCTTTACGACTGCGCCAAAGTGTACGCGCGCACGGCGCTGGACATTTGTGCCAAGACGAGGGCGCAGGTTCGGCCGGATCTCGTCTGAAACACGGAGAAGCGCACAACGCCCATGGCCGATTCGATGAGCCGCCGCAGGTCTGTCTGGCTGCACGCGACCTCGCGGCCCGTGTTCCGCGATGATGACGTCAAGTGCCTGGACGAGGCCGCCAAGCTGGGGTCCATGCGCGCGGCGGCCGAACACCTGAACGTCGAACCTTCCTCGGTCAGCCGGCGGATCGCCAAGCTCGAGGGCGACGTGGGTCTGCCGCTGTTTGAAAAGGGCAGGCACAAGATCCAACTGACCGAGGCCGGGCAACTCCTGTGCAAGTATTACCGGACACGACTTTCCGAGCGCCAGGATCTGCTGAGTTCGCTCGACGATTTCCGCTCGCACCGCAAGGGCGCAGTCACCGTCGCAGGCGGCGAGGGGTTTGTCATGGACATCCTGACGCCCGCTCTGGCCGAGTTCACGGAAACCCACCCGGACGTGTTCATTGCGTTGCAAACCTCGCTTTCGGTGCACGAGGTCATGGGAATGGTGATCGAGGATCAGGCGCACTTCGGCCTGGTGTTCGACCCGGAGGATGACCCGAGAATACGCAGGCGCATGTCCATCGAGCAGCCTCTGAAGGCCATCGTGCCCTGGTCCAACCCGCTGTCCAAGCGTAAGTCGGTATGTCTGCGCGATCTTCAGGGGCACCGGCTTTGCCTTAGCCAGAGCGTGCGTCTGAACGAGATATTTTTCAATGCCCAAAAGCACGAAGGCGTGCAGCTTAGCTGCACGCTTGCGAGCAGTTCCATTGCGTTGTTGCGGGAATATGTCGCGAGGGGGATAGGGATCACGATCATGTCGGACATCAGCTTCACCCGCGAGCTGCTCGAGAAGCGCGTGGTCAGTGTTCCGATCGAGAATCCGATCCTGAAGGCATCGTCGGCGGCGATCATCACGCGCGCTCGAAGGCAACTGCCGCCGACCGCCCTGGCCCTCCTCAGAACGGTGGAGTCGCACATGACGCAATGGCAGAAGTTATTCATGTACGGGAAACCCCCGGGGGAAACCGCTGCTGGCAAGGAGCGCGGCACGCTGAAGGACGTCGATGGCCGAGGGACGGCGCGCAGCACTGCCAAGGGTATGCCCTAACGACCCTCATTCAACGAAAAGGATCATTGCCATGATATTGCCGAAGGACCGTTTCGATTTTTCGCCCATCAGGGATCGCAAACCCTGGAAGCTGCCCAAGGGCGCGCGCGTGGCTGTGTATACGGTCGTGAATGTCGAGGACTGGGATTTCGAAAAAGCCGTGCCGAGGCAATACGTCCCGGCTCCGCAGGGGGTGGTAACGGTGCCCGACGTGCAGAACTGGGCATGGCACGAGTATGGCATGCGGGTGGGCATCTGGCGGCTGCTCGAAGCCCTGGCCAAACGCGGGCTGAAGGCGTCGGCGCCCGTCAATGCGCGCGTCTGCAGCACCTATGAACCGGTGGCCCGCGCCATGCTCGACGCCGGGTGGGAATTCATGGGGCATGGCGTCGTGCAAGGCGCGATGCATGTCGTGCCGGATCAGCGGGCTGCGATATTCCAGTCCATGGAACTGTTGCATCGTTTTACCGGCAAGCGGCCGCAGGGGTGGTTGGGACCCGGGATGCACGAGACCTCGGAGACGCTGGATCTGTTGGCCGAGGCCGGATTCAAGTACGTGTGCGATTGGGCTCTGGACGAGCAACCGTTCAAGATTCGCACTTCCTCCGGAGATATGGTTTCGATGCCCTATACGCTTGAGATCAGCGATCTTCCGATGATGGCCGTCCACCATCATGAATCGAAGATATGGTTCACGCGGGCCAAGGATCATTTTGACAGACTGAACCTCGATGGCAGGAAGAGCGCGCGGGTGATGTCGCTTTCCGTGCATCCGTATATCAGCGGCGTCGCGCACAGAATCCGCTACTTCGAGGACGTCTACGATTACCTTCGGAAGCAGAAGGGCGTCTGGATGACCACTGCGGCGGAGATACACGACTGGTTCGTCTCGAACCAATGACCGGGTCGCGCGGTGCCGGTGGCGCTACAGACCAGGGAGGGTGGATGAGACGCGTGCTCGGAATTCTGGCGCTGGCGGCCGCAATGGCGGCCGCCAGCGCGTTTGCACAATCGGATTGGCCGTCGCGGCCGGTGCGGTACATCGTTCCGCTTGCGCCGGGCGGAACGGCCGACGGTGTGGCACGGGTCATGGCCGAGCGGCTGTCCGCGCTCTGGCGGATGCAGGTCGTGGTCGAAAACCGCGCCGGCGGCAACACGATCATCGGTACGGAGGCAATTGCCCGAGCCGCGCCGGATGGGTACACGATCGGCATGGGTATCATCACTTCGCAGGCGGCGAACCCGTTTTTGTACCCCAAGCTTGCCTATGACGTGGAGAAGGACTTCACGCCCATTGTCCTGATCGCGATCAGCCCGGTATTTCTGATCGTTCATCCGTCGGTGCCGGCGGGCAACCTGCAGGAGTTCCTCGCCTACGCAAAGGCGAATCCGGGCAAGCTTTCATTCGCAACGACCGGATACGGATCCTCGTTTCATATTGCGACTGAAATGCTCATGCAGCGAACCGGCATTCAGATGGTGCACGTACCGTACAAGGGCATGGGCAGCGCGGTTGCCGACCTGCTCTCGGGAAACGTGCAACTGGCCATTGACGTCTCGACAATGGCACAGGTGCGCCAAGGCAAGCTTAAGGCGCTGGGCGTCGTCGATAAGATCAGATTCGAGGGCGCTCCCGACATTCCCTCTTTCTCCGAACAGGGACTGCCGGATTTCGCCTTCAATACCTGGTTGACGCTGCACGCACCGGCCGGTTTGCCGCCCGAGCTGCGGCAACGCATCAATGCCGATGTGAACAAGGTGCTGGCGATGCCTGACGTGCGCGAGCGATTTGCCAAGATGAGTTACATAGCGCGGGGCGGTTCACCGGAACAGCTTTCCGCGTTTCTCGCAGACGAGCGGGTCAAGATCGGCCGCATTATCCGGGAAGGAAGGATCGAGCCGCAGTGACCGCGCGGGAACATGCGTTCGGGCCCGTCGGTCGGCGCGGGCGCCGGCTGCGCAAGTGACGCCTTCCAGCCTTTCTGTTTCGGATCGAATATGATCTGGCCTTTCTTGGGGAGATGTGGCGATGAAGAACGCGAAGGAAATGCTGGTCACGAAACTTGACCCGAAGAAATGGAGAAACATTCCAGCCGGGTTTCGCATATATCCGCTGTGGGAAAACCCAAAGACCGGGGCGAGCATCGCGTTGTTTCACTGCCCGAAAGGCGTTGGCGTACCGACGCGGCACGTGCATGCCTCGAATCAGTTCATGTACTGCCTGAAGGGGGAGTACGAATACCTGTCGACGGGCCTGGTGCTCAAGCCGGGCACCTTCTACATGAACCCCAAGGGGCATGCGCACGGACCTACCATGGCGCGCAAGGATTCGCTGCTCATCGAAATGTACGATGGCCCGCATTACTTCAAACGGCCTTCCTACCATTCGGACGCAACCGTGGGAAGCGTGGCGAAGAAGGTCAAGCCCCGGGCAAGCGCCAAGCGAAGCACCGGAAAGGCAAAGAAAACCCGCGCGGCAGCACGCGCGCGATAAGGCCAGCCAATGCGAATATCTGCGCAGGATCAGGGCGTGCGACAAATATGACAGCCGGACCCGGCGCGGATATCCGTATTCCCGCACGTCGGTTGAGCGATTTTGCGGCCGGTCTGTTCGAGGCCGTGGGAATTCCAGGAACGTCCGCACAGGTCGTCGCCGAAGCTCTCGTAGCGGCCGACATGGAGGGTGTACCGTCGCACGGCGTGATGCTTATTCCCATGTACATCGAGCGCATCCGCGGCGGGTCGGTTTCGCTCAAGACGCAGGCGCGCGTTGCCAGCGATCTTGGTTCCACGGTCGTGCTGGATGCGGAAGACGCGCTGGGGCAGCTTACCTCGCAGCAGGCGATTGAGATTCTCACGCAACGGGTTCCCGAGCACGGCATCGCCGCGGTAGCGGTGCGCAATGGGTTCCATTTTGGAACGGCGGGGCGCTGGGCGCTGATGCTTGCCGGGTCCGGCTTCATTGGTGTTGCGATGTCGAACACAAGGCCATTGATGCCTGCGCCCGGTGGTGCGGAACGCGTCGTAGGCAATAATCCGATCGCCATTGCAATGCCGTCGGAATCCGGCCCCCCCGTTCTTCTTGACATGGCGACGAGCGCCAGCGCGATGGGCAAGATACGGCTCGCGGAAGCTGCTGGAGAGCGCATTCCAGAGGGCTGGGCGACCGACGCGTCGGGACGTCCGACGACGGACCCTGCGGAGGCAATAAAGGGAATGCTGTTGCCCGCCGCCGGCGCCAAGGGGTTCGGACTGGCCTTCATGATCGACCTGTTCTGCGGGGGGTTGTCTTCCGGCGCGATAGGCGAAGAGGTGAAGCCGCTGTACGGAAAGGCGACCGAGCCATACCGATGCGCCCATCTCTTTCTCGGAATCGACGTGAAGCGTTTTTGTGATCCGGCGCTGTTCCAGGCGCGCGTGACCGGCTTTGCGGAGCGTGTCCGGCAATCCAGGCGCGCTCCGGGGGCAAATCGCGTCTGCACGCCTGGAGAGCCCGCGTGGCGCGTACTGCAGGAAAACAGCGGCATGTGCCCCCTGGCGCCGGATGTCGCGAAACAACTCAGGGAGACCGCGCAACGGCTGGGTGTTTCCGAGGCGGGCGTTTTCGCGGCCACATAATGGAATTGAGCAAAGAAGGGGATGCGGATGGCCAAGAAGCAGATTTCAAGCCCAAGACTACGTCAACCCAACGGGCATTTTTCGCAAGCCACGATGATCGAGGCGCGAGGGAAGCTGGTCTTCATTTCAGGCATGACGGCGCGATGTCCCGACGGGACCATTGCCGGCATCGGGGACATTGAGGCTCAGACCCGCCAGGTCTGCGAAAACCTCAAGGCAGCGGTCGAAGCTGCCGGCGGGACGCTGGACGACATCTGCCGTGTCGATGTCCACGTCAGAAACATGGAACATTTCGACATCATCCACAAGGTGCGCCGCGAGTATTTCAAGCCGCCGCTTCCCGCCTCGACCATGGTCGAGATCAACAAGATGACATCGCCCGATTACCTGATCGAGATCAGCGCAATCGCGGTGCTGCCGGACGCCTGAGCGGGTCCCGGTCAGGATTCCTCTTCATCCGGTTCTATGGCGAAGTTCATCATGCGAGCAATTCCGCACTTCATTGCTGTTGTTGTCCTTGGTCTGAGCCACGGATTGGCACCGGCGCAGACCTACCCGTCGAAACCCGTGCGGATTATCGTAACGAACCCGCCGGGCGGGACCGTCGATATCCTTGCCCGGACAGTCGGCGACCACCTTGGCAAGGCGCTCGGTCAGCAGTTCGTGGTGGAAAACCGGCCAGGCGCGAATGGGAACATCGGCGCAGAATTGCTGACGAAGGGGCCCGCCGATGGATACACGCTGATGGTCGGGCCGCCCGGTCCGTTCGCCATCAATGCCAGTCTGTTCTCGAAGCTGCCCTACAATCCATCGACCGATTTTGCGCCCGTGTCGCTGCTCGCCGTCGCTCCCCTTGTACTGGTCGTCAATCCTTCCGTGCCCGCGAGGAATCTCGAAGAACTGCTCCGCTGGATCCGCGAGCAGGGGCGCGTAAGTTATGCGTCGCAGGGCCTTGCGTCGACCGGTCACCTTGCCATGGAACTGCTGAAGTCGATGACCGGGGTGCAGATGGACCACGTTCCCTACAAGGGCAGCGCGCCGGCAATCGCCGACCTTATTGCCGGACACGTGAAAGTCGCTTTCGACAACACCACCTCCAGTCTTCCTCATGTCCGCCGGGGAGCGCTGCGTGCCATCGCAGTCGCGGAGAAGCGCAGGCTGGAGGCAGCACCCGATATCCCGACTGTCGACGAACAGGGACTGAAAGGTTTCGAAGCCACCCCCTGGTTCGGCATTGCCGCGCGCGCAGGCACGCCCAGGGAAATCGTCGAAAAGCTGTCCGCGGAAATCGCCGCCGGCCTGAAGGAATCCGAGACACAGAAGAAATTCGCCACCCTGGGCGTCGAGCTGCGCGGCACGACACCTGATGAGTTCGCAAGCTACATCCGGATCGAGACCGAGAAGTGGCGCAGAATCGTCAAGTTGTCGGGTGCCAGACTGGATTGAGTGCGACTCCGGGGCGTGCACGCACGCAGCGATCTAAGGCGCTAGACGATATGCAGGCCTCGTACGGCGACCGGATGATTCAGATTTGCCGGCGGGGCCTCCGTGAACAAAGGACTGGAGCATGAATATTCCGAAAGTATTGGGCTTGAGCGGATTCGGGCTGGAGGTGCCGGACCTGGAAGTGGCGCGGCGTTTTTATGTTGCGTTCGGATTGCAGGTGGAGCAGACGGCCGGGAAGCTTGTCCTGCGCAGCCCCGGAAGGAGCAACGACGAAATCGTCGTCGTTCAGGGCGCGAAAAAGAGGATGCATCACCTGTCGTTTTTCATTGCGCCCGGAACCGAGGCGGCGTTTGGCGAAAAGCTCGCGAAGGCAGGTATTGATGTTCGCGTATCGCCTGCGATGGCAGAGCTGCGCCCGGGGCTGTGGTTCCAGGATCCGTGGGGTACGTGGATCAACCTGTATCCCAGGCATCCGGATCCATTGCCGGCCATAAGCCTCCCCGAATACAACATCGGAGGGCGCGGCGCTCGCATCGATGTCGACCTGTGGCAGGAACTGCCCAGGGACAGGCCCCCCATGCGCATCGGCCACATGTTGGTATTCACTCCGGATTGGGAGCGTGCGGAGAAGTTCTTCGTTGACGTGCTGGGACTGTGGACCACGGACCGGGTAGCCGGGAAGGTCGCGTTCATGGCTGCGGGCGAGGGCGTCATCGACCATCACTGCTTCGGCTTGATCAACGGCACCCACCGAGGCTTCCAGCACGCCAGCTTCCAGGTGGCCAGCATGGACGACATCGGCTTTGGCGCGTGGCGAATGGTGAATGCCGGATACAAACAAGGGTTCGGGCCGGGACGTCACGCGATTGCGTCAAATCTGTTTCATTACACGCGCGACCCCTGGGGCAGTTGGATCGAGTACTACGCCGACATGGATAAGGTTACGACCAGTTGGAAGTGCCGCGACTGGGACGATCTGCCGTACATCTGGGGACCGGAATGGTCGCCGGAATTCTGGGGCACCGAGATGAACGGCAACTTCGAACCGCGGTAGCCGGGCAATCGCCCGGCGGACAAATAGGCCTCAGTCCTCCTAGGGGCGCGAAAACTACTCGACCTTGATGCCGGCTTCCTTGATCAGCTTGGCGTACTTCGCCATTTCGGAGCGGATGAAAGCGGTGAACTGCTCCGGCGTGCTGCTGATCGCGTCCACGCCCAGGTCGGCGAACTTTTTCCTGACCTCGGCATCCTGCAAAACCTTGACGACGTCGGCGTGGAACTTGTCGATGATCGGCTTCGGGGTTCCCGCCGGCATCAGCACGCCCCACCAGTTGATCGCCACCAGGCCCGGCACTGATTCGGCGCAGGGGGGGATTTCCGGCGTGAGCACGCTGCGCTCGGCGCTGGTGACGCACAGCGCCCGTATCCTGCCGGATTTGATGAACTGCATCGCCGGCAGCGAGTCGGAGAAGATGTACTGGATATGGCCGGCGACCAGATCCTGCACGCCGAGTATGCCGCCCTTGTATGGAACCTCGACCGCCTGGATGCCGGTGATGTTCTTGAACATCTCGCCGGCGAGATGGGACAGGCTGCCCGGGCCGCTGGTGCCGTAGTTGAGCTTGCCGGCGCCGGATTTCGCCAGATCGGTCAGTTCGCGCAGCGATTTGGCCTGCACGCTCGGATTGACGACGAGGATGTTGGGGCCGGTCGAGATCAGCGAGACCGGAATGAAATCGCGCAATACGTCATAGGGCACCTTGGTCAGCAGCGGGTTGACTCCTGCCGGCCCGATGTTGCCGACCACGAAGGTGTAGCCGTCGTTCGGCTGCTGGCGGGCGAAGTCCATGCCGATGGAACCGGCGGCGCCGGGCTTGCTCTCGACGATCACCGGCTGGCCCCAGAGTTCGGACAGTTTCTGGCCGAACACGCGCGCCATCAGGTCGGAGCTGCCGCCGGGCGGGTAGGTGACGATCAGTTTCACCGGTTTGGTCGGATACGCCTGGGCGAGAACGCTGCCGTGCATCACCGCCGCGGCCATTCCCGCCGCGACAACGATCGGAATCAAGAATCTGCGCATGGTTTTCTCCTCGTGATTGTGACGCTGCATCCGCGATCGGCGCCCCCCCCGCTTGTTTTGCCGGATCGCCGCACTGCTGAATCTTACCCGAACTGCATGGAGCCGGAGTGCAACGAACTCTGAGGCAGCGGCACGCGTTAGAATACGCGCCTGCATTGCGACCCCGCGTCGCGTGGCTTTCAACCTGACTAAGAGGCCGTTTCATAATTACTGAAACGGCCCCTGAGTTAGGGGAGCATGAGGGGATGTATCCCCTCATTTTGTAACTGACTCTAAAGGATAGACATGGCTTCAAAGCTTTCCGGCAGCGGCCCCCGCCCCGAGCAGACGCTCTCCCTGAACATGAAACTGCTCTCGCACCACGAGCTGCAGGGCTTCGGCGGCATCGGCGAAGGCATGGGGATGCAGATCACCCGCGACCAGCGGCGCATCCTGTGGCTCGCGCACGAATCCGCGCCGAAGAACTTCACCGCCGTGGATGTCACCGACCCGCGGGCGCCGAAAGTCGTCGTGCAGACGGAGTTGCCGCACGCCAAGGTGCGCTCGAACTCGCTCGACATCGTCGGCGACACCATGATCGTCGCCTACCAGACCAAGGAAGTGGGCCTGAAGCCGGCCGGGTTCGACATCTTCGACATCAGCACGCCGGAAGCACCGCGGCTGATCTCACACTTCGATGCGTCGGGACCGCATTCGCGCGGCGTGCATGCGGTGTGGTTCGTCGACGGCGAATACGTGCACATGGCCGGCGGCGCCGCGGACTTCAAGCCGACGCATCCGAACGACGACCAGTTCTATCGCATCATCGACGTGCGCAACACCTCCAAGCCGGTGGAAGCGGGGCGTTGGTGGTATCCGGGAACGCGCGAGGGCGACAGCGCGCCGCCGCCGACGCGCATGCAGCCCAAGTTCGAAACGGGCTTTCGCGCGCACAACACCAATGTGTTCCCCGAGCGCCCCGACCGCGCCTACATCGGCTACATCGACGGCGGCGCGGTGATACTCGACATCGCCGACAAGGCGCACCCCAAGCTCGTCAGTATCTGGCGCTATTCGCCGCCGTTCAACGGTTTCTGCCACACCGTGCTGCCGCTGTTCGATCGCGGGCTGCTGATCGTGAGCGACGAATGCGTCAGGAACGACGGCGACGATTGGCCGAAGCAGGTGCGGGTGGTCGATGCGCGCCTGGAGACCAATCTGGTTCCGATCAGCACGTTCCCGCTGCCGCCTTTCGAGGCGTTCGCGCATCGCGGCGGCCGCTCGGGCGCGCACAACCTGCACGAGAACCTGCCGGTGCCGGCGTCGTGGAAATCCGACCAGATCATCGTCGGCACCTTCTTCAACGGCGGCGTGCGCGCCTACGATATCAGCGATCCTTACCGCCCGGAGGAAGTCGCCTACTTCGTTCCCGGCGCGCCGCCGCTGTCGCCGGCGGGCGCGGTGCAGTTGAACGACGTCTATG
>Ga0315281_10002687_pt1 | contig 26312 bp, 20 predicted proteins | sample YL17G07_0_MG_FD_204540 | JGI IMG/M metagenome (GOLD analysis project Ga0315281, IMG submission 204540) | Sediment microbial communities from Yellowstone Lake, YNP, Wyoming, USA - YL17G07_0 | ecosystem: Environmental > Aquatic > Freshwater > Lake > Sediment | place: USA: Wyoming | collected... | reverse complement strand
TCCGCGTGCCCGGCGCCACGGGCTGGATAGACACCAACTACGAAGGCAAGGCGCAGGCGTGCCTGGACGCGCTCAAACGGGTGGATTTCGTTTTCGTTCACGTGGAATCGCCCGACGAGGCCGGTCACGCCGGGTCGTTGGAGTACAAAGTGCAGGCGATATCGGACTTCGACCTCAAAATCGTCGGCCCCATACTTGCGGGATTGAAGGCGATGGGCGAGTTCCGCCTGATGGCCTTGTCCGACCATCCCACTCCAGTTGCGATAAAGACCCACTCGTTAGAGACCGTGATGTTCGCGGTTTACCCCCCGATAAAGGGAATCCACGCGGAACAATTCGACGAACGGATACGGGAGAGCTCGCCGTTGAAGTTCTCTGCCGGGGTGGATTTGTGGGGGTATTTTCGGAAGGGATAATTGCCTTTGCGGCGGCATTTAGGCAACATCAAACAAAAAACAGTTGCCATTCCTGTCTTTCGTGATAAAATTTTCAATTTTCCACTGAACGGAAAGCGTTTGTAGAGCCATGGGAAGAGAGTGCGAGATTTGCGGCAAAAAGCCGATGTTTGGCAACAAGGTGAGCCACGCCCATAACATCTCCAAAAGGCGTTGGAACCCCAACCTTAAAAAGGTGCGGGCTGTCCAGCCTACTGGCGGCGTTAAAAGGGTTACCGTGTGCGTAAGTTGCATCACCGCAGGCAAGGTTACAAAACCGGCCTAAAGCTTTGCGCGCTGACTTTATGGCGCGTATCTTGACCTGCGGCGCCCAGAATCCACCCAGCCTTATGATTGATAGGCCGCAGAGGCCTGCATTCGGTTATAATTGGCGCCATGGGTGAATCAAAAAAAGTCCTGCTTGTTTTCGACGGTGGCAACGCCCCCGGTTACACCGCCGTCGCCACATCCCTTACCGAAGAAGGGGACAAACGCGGGTACAAGGTTTACGCCGCGTTTGAAGGGCTTCGCTCCCTCACGGGCGACCATGTCGCCGCCGACCGGCTGATCCGGCTTGTAATGAGCAGGCGGCATAGCTGGAAGCTAAACGCCCAGGGCATCCCCACGCTGTCTTTGTACCGCGCGATGGACCAGCCGGGAAGCGATTTTCGTTCCGAGCGGTATCCGGATTTCGGCAAGCCGGAAAAGCAGAAAGCCGCCGCCGATTACATCCGCGAGATGGAGTTCACCCACATCATCGGCATAGGCGGCAACGGCACCTTAAAAGGCGTAAAATGCCTCAACGCGCTATTGCCGGAAATGCAGGCGGGGTTCATCAACGTCTCGGTGGACAGCGACATTCACGGCGACATAGCGGTGGGGTACCTTACCGGCGCGGAGCAAGGCGCCACGATAGCGCGGGGCCTTTTTGACGACGCCTACACACACAAGAGGATGTACATACTGGAGATGATGGGGCGCGATTCCGGCAAACACGCCATCATGTCCGGCGCGTCGGCGCGGGCGCACCTTATCATCATTCCGGGGTTGAAGTTCACCAGCGAGGTTTTGGCCGACATGGTGGCGCGGCTGGCCGAGGCCGATCACGCCTTGATAATAGTCGCCGAAGGATACGCCAAAGAGGAGCGGGCGCAGTTACTGCCGGAGCGTATGGATGCGGCGATGTACTTCAAACGCCAGCTCGTGGCGCACGGCCTTAAGGAGACGCCTATCAGAAGGGTGATAACCGAGCCGTTCAGCAGGTATCTGCGCGGCATCCGCCCCTTGCACATCGAATGCGCCATCGCGTTTTTGAAAGCGTTCAACCTGTACGACGCGTTCGACAAAGGGATGACGCGGGTGATGCCGTATTACCTTGGCGAAACCGAGCACGGCGTCCGCCACTTTGACGAGCTCGATACCAGCAACACCGTTGATCCACGCATGATGGATTTGATAGACAGGTATAATATACCCAGCCTGAGGGAATATATACGCAGAGAGTTCAAGGGGGGGTAGGGGAACCGCCATCCCTACCGCCTCGGCGCTGGCATTCCCGCCGTGGCTTTCGTCAACAGTGGGTTTTTGACGCCTTTGTCTATGAACGCCCCGTAATACAGGTTCTGCATGTGGTTCCCCTCCGCGAAGAACAGCCACCTCTCCACGAACGCGCCCAACACCGATATGATCGCGGACGCAACCGCCATAACACCGTGGCCGCCCAAAAGAAGGGGGCGGTAGTCCAGCATCATCAGGCCGAACGGTATTGCGAATATGGCCGCCAGCGACAACAGTTTTAACGCCCCACGGATGTCCGAGTGTTTGCGGTAAACGTATTCCTTCGTGTTGTAATGGGCGTAGCTAGAACCCCAATCCATAAGGCGTATGTCGTTATGAGCCACGCCAAGCGCGGATTTTAGCGTGACAGGGTTGTATATCCGCGCATCACGCCAATACGACACGGCCTTGAAAATAAAACCGAGAGCAAGCGTCAGGAACGCAAGCCTCATCGCTAAAAGCGACGCAGTAGGCCACGCTCCCACCACCTGATATACCGCCACCAGCGACACCCCACCGGTGGAAAGCCCGATCAGCGTGAAGTTGACCGGCGTCAAAAGCGTGTTCCATTCGCGTATGTACCGTATTTTCGCGTAAACCATGCCGGAGGCGACGTACAGGGCCAGAGCCGTAAACACCCCGGCCAGCCCGACGATCCCACGCAGTATGAACGACAGGTTCAAGTATCCGCAAAGCCCGTAGAGAAAGGCCAACCCCAAAAACGCGGGAAGCAGTAAAACCTCCCGCGATAACCACGACTGTTTCCATTTGAGTATCGCCTTCCACCCGCGCTCTGGATGCGTGAGGTGGAAAAACGACGCGCCCATGCCCATCGCCGTCAGGATGATTGACACAGCCGAACCTGCGACAATGACGTTATTGGGCAAGCCGCCCGGTTCGAGCAGGGCTTTGACATCGCCAGCGACGAGGAAAACAAAAAGCCCTTGCCCCACGCCAGCCAGGACAGTAAGCAGGACAAGCGAAAGCTCAGGATGCATCGGTTAGCGCGCTTTCTGACAGTACAGATAAAATGTCACACTGAGCCTGTCGAAGTGTGATGTCAATATTGTTGCCATGCTTCGACAAGCTCAGCATGACATCTGTTTCTCCCCTTCTCATCCGGCCATCCCGTAGTCGTCGAGGATCACTTCCTCCACGTCCACGCTCCGCCGCACCGCCTTGATCGCTTCGCGCCGCTTGACGGTGATCTGATCCTCGTCAACCACCACATGGGCCTTGCGGCGTGGCAGGTAGTGGTTGGACGGGTTGGCGCCACTCTCCGGCATGAGGCGATAGCCGTTCCTTTCCCTTATGGCGAGGGACGCTTGGGAGTTTGGGTCGTCAACGTCGCCGAATATCCGAGCGTTGGACGGGCATGACAAAACGCACGCCGGCTTGCGCTCTTCTTCCGGCAGGCTCTCGTCGTAAATCCTGTCTACGCAGAGGGTGCATTTCTTCATCACGCCCTCTGTCTCGTCGAACTCCCTGCAACCGTACGGGCACGCCCACGAGCAGTATTTGCACCCGATACAGTCGTCGTAGGTGACCAGCACGATGCCGTCTTCGAGCCTCTTGCTCGAGGCGCCGGTGGGGCATACCTCCACGCACGGCGCGTCGGCGCAGTGCATGCACGACTTGGGGAAATGCAGTACCTCCACGTCCGGGAATACGCCAACCTCGTAGCTCTGCACCCGGTTGAACCACACCCCGTCGGGTTGGACGCCGTAGGGCGCCTTGTCCGTGAGCGGGCCGAACTGGCCGGAGGTGTTCCACGTCTTGCAGTTGACGGCGCAGGCGTGGCACCCGACGCACTTGTTGAGGTCTATGACCAAAGCCTGTTGGGTCATCTGTCGAACCTTGTGCTAATGCCGGTGGACGCTTGCGTCCCCACACCTTCCCCCCTGGCGGGGGAAGGGCGGGATGAGGGGGTGTAAAAATATTCTTTATCACCCTCACCCTGCCCTCTCCCATCAAGGGAGAGGGTTGGAAAATGAGTCATGCTCGCACTCATGCTCTCACCCCCTCCGCTTCTTGGAAGAGTATTGGAGGATGTCCGGGCGTTTGACCATGCCAGCCAGCGGTTTTAGCGGGGTAAACTGCGGCCAGCTTCCCTCCTCGTCGGCCTTCCATATTCTCACGCGCAGGTCGTACCACGCCGCCTGGCCTGTTATAGGGTCGGAGTTGGAGACTTGCCCGCCAGTCCCGTCGGACAGCTCCTCGGCGATGAGATGGTTCAGCAAAAACCCTTTTGTGGCCTCTTCCGCCTTTGGGTCAAGGTTCCACGCCCCGCGCATCTTCCCCATGCCGTTCCATGTCCACACCGTGTCCGGCTGGACGGCGTGGGAAAACTTGGCCTGTGCGCGTATTTTGCCGTGCGACGACTCCACCCACACCCAGTCCATGTCGGCCACGCCAATGGCTTGCGCCTTGAGCGGGTTGATGTAAAGGAAGTTTTGCCCCATGACCTGCCGGAGCCATGCGTTTTGCGAGTCCCACGAGTGGTAATGCGGCATGGGCCTTTGCGTGATGGCGTGGATGGCGTATTTTTTCGTGTCCACCGCGCCGTCTTCTATCGGCGGATACCAGAACGGGACAGGGTCGAAATATTTGAGCAGGCGGTCTCTCTGTTTTTTTGTCGCCGGTTGCCTGCCCGGCCTTGTCCCCTTGGCCGCGAGCCGGAACCTTTGCAGGACTTCGGAGTATATCCTCATTATGATAGGGTCGTTGCGGCGGATAAGCTTGTGGTCGAGCGCCCAGTTCAGGTACTCCTGGTTTATGTTGCGGTTGTACTGGATGGCCTCCTCCAGCTCGAACTGGAAAAAACAGCCGTTCTTTATGTACATGTCTATCTGGCTGGGGTTAGGCTCGCCGATAATGTGGTCATCGCCGTCCTTGCCCCTCCATCCGGCCAGAAACCCCATCGGTGTGTCCGGCGCGACGGTCCAGTTGATTACGAAATCTTTATATCCGGTGAACTTGGGCTTGCCCGCGTCGTCGCAGAAACCGGGAAGCCCCAGCCGCCCGGCAAGCTTGATAAGCGTCTCCTGGAAAGGCTCGCACCCTTCCGGGGGCGAAAGTATGGGTTGCCGGATGGAGTCCACCACGCTGTCGAATTCGCTTATCGGCCGGTCGAGGAGCGAGATAACGTCGTATCGCTCCAGATACGTCGTGTCCGGCAAAACCAGGTCGGAGAACGCCACCATCTCCGAGAAAAAAGCGTCGGACGTGACCAGGAACGGAATTTTGTACGACCCGTCCGGCTCTTTGTCTTTTAGCATTTCGATCACGCCGCTTGTGTTCATCGTCGAGTTCCACGCCATGTTCGCCATGAAAATCATCAGCGTGTCTATTTTGTACGGGTCGCCCCTGTGCGCGTTGGTGATGACGTTGTGCATCATCCCGTGCGCCGTCAGCGGGAACTCCCACGAATACGCCTTGTCTATGCGGACGGGCGTGCCGTCGGGGTTGACCATCAGGTTCTCCGGCTTGGTGGGGAACCCGAGTTGCGGGCTGGCCAACGGCGTGTTGGGCTTTATCAGCGACGGGTCGTCCGTGGGTTTTGGGCATGGAGGGATCGGGCGCGGATACGGCGGTTTGTGACGGAACCCGCCGGGGCGGTCTATCGTCCCCAGCGCCATCATCAGCGACGACATCGCGCGGACGGTCTGGAACCCGTTGGAATGCGCCGCAAGCCCTCTCATGCCGTGTATGGCGACGGGGTTGCCCGTAACGGTGGCGTGATGGTTGCCCCACGCGTCAGTCCACTCTATCGGCAGGGTGATCTTTTCGTCACGCGCCACCACGCCCATCTCAAGCGCCACGCGCACTATCTGTTCCACAGGCGTTCCTGTTATAGCGGAAACGCGCTCTGGCGTGTAATCGTTGAGGACACGTTCCGCAAGCAGTTGGAACGATGTTTTAACCGTCTTGCCGTCGGGGGTTTTGAACGTGCCCATTAACGCGGGTTTGACGCCTTTGCCCATGTATGGCTTGGGCGAGTTGGTGTTAAGGTCCCATACGAAGTTCTGGCTGTGGTCGTTGTCGTCGAACTTCCCCTCGCGCCAGAAAAGCCCTTCGTCCTCCCAGCCCTCGTCCATCACGACAAGTTGAGGCGAGTTTGTCCTGCTCACCAGGAAGTCGCGGTCATAAAGCCCGTTCTTGATGATGACGTGGAGGAAGCCGAGGATGAGCGCGCCGTCGGTTCCCGGTTTTACCGGTAGCCACTCGTCGGCCACAGCGCCGTAACCGGAACGTACTGGGTTTATCACCACCAGCTTGCCGCCACGGTCCTTGAGCTTTGAAATGCCGATCTTGAACGGGTTGGAGTCGTGATCCTCCGCCACGCCGAAAAGGACAACGTAGCGCGTCCTGTCCCAGTCCGGCCCGCCAAACTCCCAGCCTGTGCCGCCGATGGAGTAAATCATCCCAGCCGCCATGTTGACGGAACAAAACCCGCCGTGCGCGGCGAAATTGGGAGTGCCGAACTGTTTGGTGAAATAGCCGGTGAGAGCCTGCATCTGGTCGCGCCCGGTGAAGAAGGCGAGCTTTTTAGGGTCGGTGGAGCGGATTTTCTTCAGCCGTTCCGTGAGTATGTCGTAAGCGCGTTCCCACGATATCTGCTCGAAATCCGCCGCGCCGCGCTCCGCCCCTTCACGGCGCAGAAGCGGGCTGAAAATACGCGCCGGGCTTTCCTGCTTCATGATCCCGGCGGAGCCTTTGGCGCAGATCACGCCTTTGTTGGTGGGATGGTCGGGATTGCCCTGGATATAGCGTATCTTGCCGTTTTCGATTGTGACCTTTATCCCGCACCGGCACGAGCACATGTAACAGGTGGTGTATTTGACCTCCTGCCCGGTCCCGGCCTGCGTCGGAGCTTCCGTCATCAAACAGCCCTCAATCTAAGATAAAAACAGTTTTGTTACATGATCCTTCGCTACGCTCAGGATGACAATAAACAGAACACCCGCTTATGATTCAGTTTTAGGGAAAAGGATGCCGGGGGATTGAAAAATGGGCGTGTGTCCAACCTCTCCCGCGCCTTATCGCGGGAGAGGGCAGGGTGAGGGCGACAAACAGTGTTTTTTTCGCTTCGCCGGGGTCGCCTGACCCTGGTCTTTAATTCCAGTTAGAAGGAACCGTGGTCAGCGACCACGGGGAAGCAAAGATGGCGAGGTTAAGATTCAGACAGACCCTCTTTTACAACAGCCCTTTCAAATTTAACCCCATCGCGTCTTCCGCCTCGTCCAGCGTGGCGCGGGCGATTTTGCGGGCTTTTTCCGTGCCGTCGAGCAAAGCTGAAAGAGCCTCGCGGGGTCGTTGCGCCCAATGCGCCCGACGCTCCAGCAGTGGCCCCATGAATGTGAACATGTGCCCAGCCAAACGCTTCTTGCAGTCAACGCATCCTATTTTCGCCCCTCGGCAATCTGTCTCTATCTGTGGATGTTCATCTTTAGGGGTGAAGATTTTGTGGAACGAATAGGCCACGCATTTTTCCGGGTCGCCGGGATCGGTCTTGCGGACACGCGCCGGGTCGGTGACGATGTCCTTAATCTTTTGCGCCATCACTTCCCGCGTATCGGAAAGGTAAATGGCGTTGTTGTACGATTTGCTCATCTTGCGCCCGTCCCCGCCGGGGAGTTTGGGCACTTCGCTCATCAACCCCTCCGGCTCCACGAATACGCGCTTGCCGTAAATATCGTGGAACCGCCGCACGATCTCCCTAGTAAGCTCCAGATGCGGCAGTTGGTCCACTCCCACCGGCACGAAGTCGGCCTTGTACAGCACGATGTCCGCCGCCTGCAAAACCGGGTAGCCCAGGAAACCGTAGGTGTGCAGGTCTTTGTTTTGCACCTGCTCCATCTTCTCCTTATAGCTTGGCACCCGCTCCAGCCACGGCAAAGGCGTTATCATAGAGAACAAAAGGTGCAGGACGGCATGCTCCGGTATAAGCGACTGGATGAACATCACGCACTTGTCCGGGTTAAGCCCGGCGGCCAGCCAGTTGACGCAAAGGTCGGTGAGGTTGTCCTTTAGCCTGCCCGTGTCTTCATAGTTGGACGACAAGGCGTGCCAGTCCGCCGCGAAGTAATAACAATCGTACTCATCCTGCAACCTGGCCCAGTTGGACAGGGCGCCCAGCAGGTTGCCCAGGTGCAGGTTGCCCGTAGTCTGCATTCCAGAGAGTATGCGTTTCTTAACCATCGCCGCCAAAACCTTTGAGTTACGCCAAACCGGTCAGATCAAGAGGTTCAAAATACCGGATACGATCGGGCGGACCGTCCAGTCGATAATGTTCAACGGGTTCATGTACAGTATAAAAACAAGCAACAGCATCCCGTAAGTCTCGATGCCGGCGTATGTGGTAGAGGCGGGTTCGGGCAGGAGGCCCACGACGATCCTGCCTCCGTCGGCGGGGGGGATTGGGATAAGGTTTATTATCGCAAGTATTGTATTTAGCACGATGGAAAAATAGAGCATTAACATCATCGGCAACATGAACGCTCCCGGCGATACGCCGGTGTTCCCCCCGACGTAGGCGTGAAAAGCCGCAAGCGAGCCTGGGCTGAATATCCCCAGCGACTTTAACGCAAGCGACGACAATACCGCCAGCGCCACGTTGGTCAACGGCCCGGCCGCCGCCACAAGGACCATGTCCCTTCTGGGATTGCGCAGGTTTCCAAAGTTCACCGGCACCGGCTTTGCGTACGCGAAAAGGAAGCCAGTCATGGTGTAAAACGCTATCGGCAGGATTATGGTGCCGAAAAGATCGATATGCGCGACCGGGTTTAACGTGAGCCTGCCCAATATCCGGGCCGTGTCGTCACCCCTTAAATGCGCCACATAACCATGAGCCACCTCATGCAAGGTCACGGCGAACACCACAGGTATCGCCATGACAGACACGGTCTGAATAATACCGCCAAAGTCGGGCACTTCAGGTCACCTTTCGTTACGGTAAAAAAAGGGTCTTTCAACAACCTGTTTAGATAATACATTTATCGAGCCGTCTTGCGCCACTGCTAGTTCAATATTGGCGTCACATCGGTTTATGGGCGCGCCGGGCAAAGAGGGTTTTGGCGCGTCATTCAATATCTTCGCGGCGCTCCGGTTTATCGCGTTGGATTTTGTCAAAAACCGGATGGTTTACGCTCTTTTGATATGGACATCGGGCATATTGGCTATCCCAACAGGATATGTTCGCCATTTCGCCATGATCGAATAACGCGTCGAAAATATCACCTTTTTTAGACATGTTCCTGCTGTATGTTCGCGTTCTACACATTTACGCAATACGCAATACATTGAATAATCGTTACTTAATTAGAACATCCAGGAATTTGCCATTGATATAATAGAGTTCCCGCCCCTTTTTTACTCCATGCAGAACGCCTATCGCCTCCAATTCCTTCAAATATGCGGAGGCCGTCTGACGGTTGCCAATGCCCGCTTGTTCCAGGAATTTGATCTTGCAATACGGGTGGCTGTACAGGATTTCGATCAGGTCTTTCGAATACACTTTTGGGGCTTTGGCTTTCACGAAGTCTGCCGTCGCCGTCATCTGATCGCGGATGGCGCTAATGCGGCCGCGAGTGACTTTGGACATCTGTTCAACAGCGTCCAACATATACAGTATCCATGGCTCCCACGCTCCAGATTTGGTAACCTTCAACAGCCCGGAGTAATAGTCTTTCTTATTCTCAATAATGAAGCGGCTCAGATACAACACGGGAATATCCAGCAGGCCGCGCTCGACAAGATAGAGGATATTCAAAATTCTTCCCGTCCTGCCGTTGCCATCCGTAAATGGGTGGATGGCTTCAAACTGATAATGCATGACCGCCAGCTTCACCAGAGGGTCAACACCATCCTCTGCGTAGATAAACCGCTCAAGATTCGTCAGTTTGTCACGAAGACGCGCCTCCCCATCTGGAGGCGTATAAATAGTTTCTCCCTGCGGATTGGCAAGCTTGGTTCCAGATACCTTGCGTACACCCGCCGGAGTTTGTTTGATGATCTGGTACAACTCCACGAACAGGTTGGTTGTGATGGGGCGGTTATTGGCGCGTATCTCTTTGAACCCGTACCAGAGAGCCTCATCATAATTAAGAACCTCTTTTGTATGAGGATTCGTCCGTAGCCCGTCGTCGGCGAAGGCGCGGTACAGCTCGTCGTTTGTGGTAACTATATTCTCGATTTCTGATGACAGTTTAGCTTCCTGGAGAGCGATAGGCTTAATCAGCACACCCTGATTTGGTATCAACTCACCTGCGCCCTTCAGTTCAGCCAGCGCCTTGTTCGCGGCAATGGCCTTTTTCAGTACCGCTTTGCTCTCCATTTCTATCGGCGGCGGCAAAAGTGGCAGGTCGTTATAGGGCTTATCTGGGTCAAAACTCATTGCCAAGACCTCCAATTCAGGCTGGTCAAGGCCATCAACCTGAATCCGGGCGTCATTGAACTGCATGCGTGAGTCGAAACGGAACGCGACAGTAATATGCTCACAGCAACCTTAGCGTTGATAAATTAATCACAGTGTCAACCTTTTCTCTTGACCGTTGTGTCAAACATACCATGATTAACTAGAGATTCAAGATTGTCTTTGTCTGACGCCTTCAGGGTTGATTCAACGTTTCCTGTTGTTAAAATGACAAAAACCCAATTTTCCATAATGTTTGACTTGAAGTTTGAATTCTGGTTAAATTAGAAATATTCCAGAATCACGTTTAGCGGCCTATGTATGGGAAAATCGCCGTCAAACACAATCCGCGCGCCGTGCGCAATACGAGGGGTTAGCGGGAATGCCTGCTTTTTTCCGGGTTTCGGTTTGCGCCATCCTGCTGGGCGCCTGCCTGTTGGCGGGAAAGGCGGACGCTTTGCCTGCAGGGCCGCTGGCCGGGACAAACATAGATGCTGTTTTCTGCGGCATCGGGCACAAGAGCGCGGAAACAGACGTAAAACCGGCTCCGGCAGGCGAAGTGGAAAACGCAATCCACATCGGCCACGTTATGGCGAGTTCCGTCGCGCAGGGTTGGATGAAATGCCACCCGGCCGGCCATCAAGCTATCGCCAGCGCGATCAACCATCCATGCCATCAAATGAAATGTTGCGACCCCGCCTCGCCAGGCTCCGGCGCGCCGGGTGGATTTTTATCATGGGACTTCACCACGGAAACGGCGGGCGTGGATAAACGCCAACCAGGCGCCGTGGCGTTTGCCGCAAACCCTTCCCTCCGCCTTTTACGGACGGATTCTCCAGAGCCTCGCCCTCCAACCTCCACCACGGTTTGACCTTTCGTTAAGCGGGCCGCCATACGCTTTTAGCGGCGCGTCCATCAATCAACCGTGCTACGCGGAAAAATAGTTCCGTGTATTATTTGGAGACTGCTTCAATGAAACGCATCGCCATTTTCGCGCTGGCCCTTATCGCGCTTTACGCAACAAAGGGCCATGCCTGCGAGTTCTGCGCCCTGCATAATGGGCTGGGGCAATACAATAACCAGGGGGATTTCATCAGCCTGACATACCGGGCGACAACCGCATCCACCATCGTCACCGGCGGGACGGTGGAGCCGTCCACAGGCGAGAAGCTCACCATCAACACCGCGCAGTTTTATTACCAACACTCGTTCTCCGACGAGTTGAAGGTTATGGCGGTACTGCCTTATATCCAGAAAGCATCGTCAACAAACGGCGAAACCAACGACACCTCATCCGGCATAGGCGACCCCATCCTCATGGCCCGCTACACGTTTTGGGGCGACCCCGCCCGCCAGTTCGCCGCTGTGATTGTGGGCGTAAAACTGCCTGTCGGCGCCAAGAAAACCGGCCCGGACGGCGCCTTCTCGCCCGACCTTGTGATCGGGACCGGCTCCACCGACCCGTTGATCGGGGCTGTGTACAGCCACAACATCGGCAACTGGAACTACTCTGCCGACGCTCTCTACAAGTTTTCCCTCAAGGGGTACGGCGACTACCAGTTCGGCAACATGCTTAACCTGGGGGTCAACGGCTACTACCATCTCCATGACAACTTCAACGCCGGCCTGGGGCTGGCGGGGGAAATCATGGCGGCCGATAGCGACAGTGGCGGGACTGTGGCGGATACCGGCGGCTCTGTCTTTTTCGCCAACCCGACAATACAGTACACGGTGAATGATTTTTACGCCGAGCTTAGTTACCAGCTTCCGGTTTACCGCAACTTCACCGGAACCCAGCTTGTGGTGGATAACAAGCTTATCGTCAGCGTCAGGTACGCTTTCTGAGAGAACGCCATGTGGCGTTCGCTCATTAATCAAAACTTTTACGCGGAAAAATAACTCCGCGCATTTTCAGGAGACTACGTTAATGTCCGTAAAATCTTTGGCCAAATCATTTGGAGGCCTTGCTATCGCCGTGGCTTTGTCCGTTTTCATCACGTCCTGCGGCTCTTCGGGAGGGTCGGGCGCCACCGGGTACAATGTGGCGATCACAGCGCCCGCCATGGGTTTTGTGACAGGGAAAAGCGCGTTTAAATTAACGGTGACTAAAAAGAGCGACGGCTCTCCAGCGACCGGCCTTGCGTCTCAAATCGTCCTTTATCCGTTGATGCACATGTCCACGATGAACCACACAAGCCCTGTGCCAGCCGACGCGGTGACGGAAAGCCCCACCCCCGGCGTGTACGACTGCACTGTGTTTTTCCTGATGGCGACAATGAGCGCTACGGAGTATTGGGATATGCAAGTGACGCTGGCCGGGGAGACGACAACATTCAACCCCAACGTGACCATGTCGATGGGTAGCGACACCGCCCGCGCCACCCTCAAAAATAATAGCGACATGATAATGAGCATGGGTGGGGCCATGTCCGCCCGAAGCTACTACCTGTTCAAGGACGAAGCCACCGTAGGTGCGCAAGGCGGAGAGTTTACGATATTCCTCGCCACGCAACAGGAAGGCCTCATGGCGATGCCGCCAGTCGTCGTCGGCATGTCCATGATGAATATGGGCGCCACGAGCGTCCAGATGACGGTCAACAGCATGGAGCTTTTAGCCTCCCTCGACGGGACGACATGGACAGCGATGACCTGTGACGCCAACGCCCGATGCTCCATCCACAACAATGCGCTGGTGGCCGGGACGGCCTCTACGGTTTTTGTGAAGATGAAGATCAACGGGAACGATTACACCACCGATGGCTCTGCGGTTTCCGCCACGAACGCCTTCGCCACCTTTACGGTGACGCCGGGAGCGATGTAATGGAAGAACGGACGGCGGGCGGTTTACGTCTGTCGGCGCGCATAGTACTGGCGGCGGCCCTTTTTTGCGGGGCCGCCGCCCTGCTTGCGCCCGGTGTGGCGCAGGCCGCATCGTGTTGCGGTGGTGGCTCCGCGTCGGCCTTAACGCTACCTAAAGACAGCAACAGCATGTACGACACATCGCTCGACATCGAGCGCTACAACGGATACTGGAACTCCGATAAAAAGCACATCGCCGACCCACCCGGATCGAACATGGCGCAGTATCGGCTCAACCTCGGTTACGCTCGCCGCCTCTCGGACAACTGGCAGGCTGGCGTGACCGTCCCATACGTTGGGAACGACACCCGCTACGCCGCCGCCAGTTCGTCGTCCAACGGGGTAGGCGACATGGCTGTGAGCGTCTGGTACGAGGCGTTCGACACGGTCATGTGCGTTTACAAGGTGGACAGGCTTGAGGACTTGCGCCCAGCGGTTTACATTGGCGGCGGGTTGACCATTCCCACGGGTGTATCGCCGTTCGATGGCGCCCCGTCAAGCTTCGACATCACCGGGCGCGGCTTCTACCGGTTCGACACGAACATGCTGGTAGAAAAATCCGTGTGGCCCTGGACGGTGTCGCTGGCGCTATCGTACGGCGCCTACCTTGAACGGCCCGTCAACCGGGAATACGGCGAGTATGTGAAACCGTACCACAAGAAACCCGGCGACCGGCGGGTGATGTCCCTATCCGGCGGGTACACAAAATATCTGGAAGATATGGATACGCTCACGTTCACCCTATCGTATTCGGACATGGCCGAATATGGCGGGACTGTGGACGGCGCGGCTGATCCCACCAGCGGGCTATCGAAAAAAGCGTTCGCGCTGACGGGAGCCTGGGCTTCGCCTGCAAAGGACTGGATCGGCAGAATGTCGTGGAGCAGGCCGGTGCGGCAGGATGGCTGGGGCGCAAACTTCCCGGCTACGGACATCTACACAGTGGGGGTCAGTTATGTATATCGTTAGAATAGCCGCGCTGGTTGGGGCTATCGCGCTCTGCTCCTGCGGCGGGATGATGGATGACCTGCGTCCGTCCGGAGCTGACAATAGCCAGACGGCAAACGCTGACAGCGCTGGCGGAACTCAGGAGCAGAAGGCCCCTGATTTCACCGTGTCCGACACGCTGGGCCGGTCCGTGAACCTTTACGCGGAGCTTGATTCCGGCGTGACGGCGGTGGTGTTGTACTTCACGATGTGGTGTCCCGTCTGCGCCGCCCATTCGGATCACATGCGGAACAACATCGTTCCACAATATCCGAACGTGAAATTCTTTCTGGTGGATTACGTCTCTGGAACCGTGCCAGCGGCGCGGGACGCGCAGGTGTCCAACGGGTATGCCTACAGCGCGTTCGGAGTATTGGTGGATTCTTCCGGCGCGGTTCTATCCTCGTTCGGCGCGACGATGGGCACGACGGTCGTCATTTCCAAAACCGGCGCGGTTACGATGAAGGAGGATTACAAGGACGGGGCGGCTCTTAAAAACGCGCTCGCCAAGCTGTTGTAGGGTAGCCCCTACAGGGGATCGCCCGGCCACGGTCTTAAAACACGGCGGAGCCTTTTTCGCATCCTCTTGGTATAATGTCCAGCTTGGCGGAGTGTGGCCGCCAGTGTTTGAAAAAACCTGGGTCGTGAAAGGGGCGCATGAGCGAGCTTTTATACGAGATTGGCGTGGAGGAGCTTCCCTCCGGATATATCCACCCGGCGGTGGAAGCGTTGAAAGAGGGCGTTTTGAGCCGCCTTTCGGGACTCGGCGTGACGTTCGGGGACGTTTGCGTTTACGCCACTCCACGGCGGCTGGCGCTGTCCATCAAGGATTTGCCGGACACACGGCCTCATAGAAGCGTCAAACATTACGGCCCGCCCGCCAAGGCCGCGTACGACGCAAACGGCGCCCTGACCCGCGCTGGCGCGGGATTCGCAAAATCCAAGGGGGTTGACCCTTCCCTGCTCAAGGTGGAAAAGACCGAGAAGGGCGATTACCTTTGCGTGGAGATTCAGGAAGGCGGCGAGCCTCTGCGGGACATTCTGGCCGAGACCCTTTCGCAGGTCACGCTGTCGCTTGCTTTCCCAAAGTCCATGACATGGGGAGACGGGGACGTAAGATTCGCCCGGCCCATAAGCTGGATCGTGGCCGTGTTCGGCGGCCAGACTGTGGACGCAAAGGTCGGCGGAGTTGGCGCCGGAGCCGTGACGTTGGGTCACAGGTTCATGTCGTCCGGCAAGATTGGAGTAAAGACGCGGGAGGATTACCTTTCCGGCCTTCTGGAAAACTCCGTTATCGCTGATGTTGAAAAACGAAAGCAAAAGATACTGGAGCAGGCGAAGGCGCAGGCGGCAAAACATGGCGCACAGCTTGTCGAGGATGACGAGCTTTTGGAGACTGTCGCGTATATAACAGAGTGGCCTGTGCCGCTGTGGGGGTCGTTCGACAAGGAGTTCCTGGCATTGCCGGAGGAGCTTCTGGTGACGACGATGAAACATCACCAAAAGATGTTCGCCGTCAAAGGCGCCGACGGCAAGGTGACCAACGGTTTCATCGGCGTCTCCAACACCGCCACCCCAAACGCAGACGCTATTGTGGCCGGTTACAGGCGGGTGCTCCGCGCGCGGCTTTCCGACGCGAAATTCTTTTTTGACGAAGACCGCAAGAAACCCGTCGAGCATTTCAACGCCAAGCTCAAAGACGCGATGTACCAGAAAAAGCTTGGCACGATGGCCGACAAAGCCAAGCGGGTGACGGCGCTGGCGGGGCATATCGCCGGGCTGGTGGCGCCGGAATCGAAAGCTACCGCAATCCGCGCTGGGGAATTATGCAAGTTCGATTTGACCACGCAGATGGTATTCGAGTTCCCGGAACTGCAAGGCGTGATGGGCAGGGAATACGCCCGCCATTCCGGCGAGGCCGAAGAAGTATGCCTGGCGATATACGAACACTACCTGCCCAAAGGCGCGGGGGGTGAGTTGCCGTCCACCACGGCAGGCGCGATTGTCGCCATCGCCGACCGGGCGGACTCGATAGCCGGTTGTTTTGCCATCGGGCTCATACCCACAGGGTCGCAAGACCCGTTAGGCATACGGCGCGCGGCATTGGGGATATTGCAGATAGTGGGGAAAAAGCTCGCTGGACTGAACAATCTCAACGCGGTACTTTTAAAGGCGCTTAATGGGTATAACGAAATTCTTGGTCTTACCGATGAACAGGAAATGGAGGCCGCTGGAAAGATTCGGGAATTTATCAAAGGCCTGATATCGCGTAGCGCCAGTGTCAGCTCTCAGCATGAACAGGTTTATGGATTGGGTGGGCCTGAAAATATTGAAAGCTCCCCACAAGCGGGCATTCCTCATGATGTGATCAACGCCGTAATGGAGACCGTCAAAGATGAGATTGACGTATCCGATATCCACAAAAAGATGATTGCTCTGGCCGAGCTTAAAACCCGCGATTTCTTCGAACCGTTGGCGATAACATTCAAGCGGGTCGCCAACATCACCAAAGGCCATGTCCCTACAACGATATTGCCGGGGCTTTTCGAGAAGGATATAGAAGGGGAGCTTTTTTTCGAGATCATAAAAGCGGAAGACGAGGTTTCGCCGCTGATCCAGTCCAGGGAATATTTGAAGGCTCTGGAACGCATATCGGCTTTGCGGCCAGTGGTGGACAGGTTTTTCGACGACGTGATGGTGATGGCGGACGACGCGAAGGTGCGTGACAACCGGTTGAGCCTCCTATCTCGCCTTTCCGGGCTTTTCGGGGAGATCGCGGATTTTTCGAAGATCGTGGCGGGGTGACGCGCAAACACATAGCCGAGCGGAAGAATAGGGCGACCGTTCCTACCCTCGTCCATCAAGGGAGAGGGCAGGGTGAGGGTGGTATAAATAATTGTTCTCACATACCCCTCACCCGGCCTTCGGCCACCCTCTCCCACAAGGGGAGAGGAAAAAGACAGGGGCGCCGTAAGCGTTGACTTATGCCTAGGCCTCCTTAGCAAGGGGGACAAAAGAGATTGCCCCCTCACAAACTCTCCAATATCTTCCTCGCCACCTTCTCCGAAACGGACAACGCTTCCATTATCTCCGCCATGCTGGCGCCGCGCGCGCGTTTGACGGAGCCAAACTTTGTGAGCAGTAGCTTTTTGCGCTTGGGGCCTAGCCCGGCCACCCGGTCGAGGGACGACTCTATCGAGCTTGCGCCGCGCAGTTTGCGGTGATACGCCACGGCAAACCTGTGAGCCTCGTCCCGTACTTGTTGAAGTAAAAACCGGCCCGGCGACGACGGGGGGAAAGCGACTGGCTCCTTCACGCCCGGTACAAAAAACTCGTCCGTCTCCGGGTTTTCACGATCTTCACCTTTGGCTATCCCGACCATAGGGGGCGCGTCCACTCCCATCTCTTTAAATTTCCCCGCAACGGCGCTCACCTGCCCTTTTCCACCATCTATTACGAGAAGGCCGGTGAACGTTCCCCCCGCCTCTTTTAGTTTTACGAACCGGCGTTCCAACACCTCCGCCAGCGACGCGTAATCGTCCGGCCCGGCCACGGATTTGATCTTATACTTGCGGTAATCGTCTTTGGACGGCAAGCCTCCGCGAAACACCACCACCCCGCCCACCGACGACACGCCGCTGGTGTTGGATATGTCGTACCCTTCTATCACATCAGGAATCTGCGGCAGGCCAAGCCGACCCTTTATCTCCTCTAGCGCTTCATCCCTGCTTCTGGCGGTATTAAGATGAGCGTCCAGGCTTAACCGGGCGTTGCGCCTGGCCATGTCCATAAGCTCCCGTTTCCTGCCTCGCAATGGGACGGCTATCCGCACCTTCGTCCCCTTCATGCCCGTCAGCCGCTCTTCGAGCGTCTGCGTGTCTTCAGGCTCGTCGCTCACCAATATCTCTGGCGGAATCTCCATCCCTTCGGAATAAAACTGGCGGATGAACGCGGACAACGCCTCGGCCCTGTCAGCCTTCTCCAGCCTGTCGAACATGAAACCACGGTCGCCGTTGAGCTTGCCCGCGCGCACCTGGAATATTTTGATGATGGCCTTGCCCGCTTCTTCGTGGGAGGCGATGACATCTTCGTCTTCGAGGTTTGCGCTGGTGATCCTCTGCTTTTCGGTGAGCGTTACGATGGACGATACCTGGTCGCGCAACATGATCGCGGACTCGAACTTCTCATCATCCGCCGCTTGCGTCATCCTTTGCGTAAGGGCCTCGACAAGCTCGGTGTTCCGGCCTTTAAGGAACAGGGCCACCTCGTTGACCAGTTGCAGGTAGTCCTCCCGCGTGACCAGCCCGGCGCAAGGCGCAAGGCATCGTTTCATCTGGTAGTTCAGGCACGGCCTGCGAGGGGGTTTGCCATCGAGGTTATCCCTGCTCTGCCGCAGTGGGAAAATCTTGTGGATCAGCCTCATCGTGGAACGCACGGCTTTGCCGGAAACGTAAGGGCCGAAATACATGCAACCGTCGTCGTCCACCCGCCGCACAAGGATGAGGCGGGGGAACGATTCGTCGCTTGTTATTTTCAGGTAGGGGTAATGTTTGTCGTCCTTCAAAAGCACGTTGTAACGGGGCCGGAGTTTTTTGATCAGGTTGTCTTCAAGTATCAGCGCCTCCAGTTCCGAGGCCGTGACCACCACGTCTATACTGCGGACTTTCTCCACCATCAACGCGATGCGGGGGGAATGCTCCGCCGACTCCTGGAAGTACGAACGCACCCTGCCACGTAGGGACATGGCTTTCCCCACATACAGGACTTTGCCGTTCTCATCCTTCATCTGGTAGACACCTGGGGATGAAGGAAAATTTTCGAGGGTCTCCCCCAGATGCGCGAACCTGTCACTCATGTATTGATTATATATTGACCTGCGGCTTTCTCCATAAACCCTGCTGACATAACGTTGTCAGGAGCCTTGCACTGCGTCCATAACCGTTTTTGACCGAAGGATAAGACATGGGAATAATTGTAAAAAAGACCGGGAAACTTAAAAAACACCAAATATGCGTATCGCCCAAAATCAGGGGTTTATAACAAAAAATGTAGAGATTTTGGTCGGCTTTTAATGTTACGCGTTAGATGGTCACGCATAACCAACTGTTAAACCATCACATTTTTCTAGTTTCAAATGGCATGACGCTTGCTATTTTTGAAAGGCAAATCATTATGGTTTGAGAGCTATGGATATTTTTCAAGTGCCAATATCAGCGGTTATCACCATTATCGCATGCTGTTCAGCGGTAGCGGTGACGCTGTGGAACCCACCATTTGATTCAGAACCCAAAATAATCCAGTCCATCTCCCAGAAAGCATATTACTCCACCTATGCAGAGAGGCTTTTGAGCAGACACTTGAGAGGTGACGAGTTTGCTTACGAACGGCTTTTGAGGGAGGCGCAGGCCGCTTACGGCGAGAGGGCGGGCGAGGAGCTTCTAAAAACCGTTGAAACCGCCATAAAAAACGAAACCAACCACGAACTGCGGGGAAAGCTTTTTACATTGCGGGGACTGCTTTTTATGGACGCTGGCTCCAAAGAGCGGGCGGTGGAGTCGTTGAAGACTGCGTTAAACTTTGATCCTTACAACAAGGTCGCTGTTGACACTCTTAACACGGCCCGTGGCATTGGCGGTGGCCGGTCCGCCGAATATCCGGCGGCCACGGAGAAGCCCTAAGGTTTCCACGCGGAATTTGTAATAAAATGACTTTGACTTTTCTCCTTCACCTGTGTATTATCAATAGATAAGAGCGCTTGTTGCCCTCTCCGGCGTATTGTCCGTTTTTTCAAGTTTGACCGATAGATAAAAATAACCCTATCGGCATGTGTACCATTTTATTTCGAAAAAACCGGGTGGATACCCGGCTGTTTTTGTTGAGGAACGCTAACAGGTTATGGCTAGTGACTCTGTTGAAGAACAAATAAAGCTACGTAGGGAACACGAAGCGGCCCAAACCACAGAAGCCCTAAAGGCGATAGAGGCCAAGAGCCTTCAGGAAGCGCAAGCCCGCAGGTTGTCCGCCGAACGCGCGCGCCTTGCAATCGAACATGGAAAGGCCGCCCTAGACGCCAAACTCGACGAGCAAAAGGCCGCCGCCGTGGGGCGCGCCGCCGCCAGGCGCGAAAAGCTCGACAAATCGGCCACCCGCATGGTCTCCATGCCCGACATCATAGACGCCATATCCAACAAGAGGCTTGCTTCCGTCTTCTCCAGGAAAAGAGATTTCCTGGATAACGCAGAATCCACCCCCGCATATGTGATGGATTTCGTGGTTAAGGCCGCAGAGACTGTTACGGAAGCCGAATCGTTCAACGACTCGGGATTTTCCGGGGAACGGTTTTTCGACGTTCTTCTCACCGGTTACAGGCGTGTGCCTAAGCTTAGCATGGAGGCTTTATGGCTTATACTCAATGTCGAGTCGTTTATAGACCGCGTTGTGGGCTGGCCCGATCAAAAGCGGGTCGAGATGAAAATGCGCGCCCTGGCGGGAAGCATGGGCAAAGGTATCCTGTCGGCGAACCATCTCATCAAGACCGAGATTTTAAAAACCAGGGATGGCACAGGCGGGCTTCACGAGGGCCCCCTCTTCAAGGAACTCAACACCCTCTTCAAAGATAGGGGGGAAAGGTACGACGAGAAGCTCCGGCTTGAGCTCAGGGAGTCGTGGATGTTCGCCTATGCGGAAATGGCCAAGGCCGGCATACCTGAACGGTACAGGCTTAACATGGACGCCATTGACGACGTAACGCTTCTTCTCAAAATAATAATCGCCGAGACTGCGATGGAACGCCACCCCTACGGCCCCAACTTAAGGCGCAAAACCCTGTCGGAGCGGGATCGTATTTCGGAGATTGTCAAGAATACGGGAAGGGGGTTGCCTTTCCAAAAGCGCGCTGTCATAGAGTGGCTTCGGACGCATGACGGGTTGAAGAGCGTAGACCTGACATATTTTCCCATGGAGATATCCGCAATCGAAAAAGAGGGGCTTTCCGAATATGCGGGGACGCTATTGGACTGCGTCACGGCGGTTTTCCCTGAAGCCTCGCAAATCGAGCCTCCCTTCTTCACGGCGGTTGTCAAAAAGCTTTTAACGGCCCAGTTCTCCGTGAAAAAGAAGTTCACGATGAAAATCGCCCCGATGCCGGTAGCGTTGTCGGTGAAGATACTGGATCACTACGGGGAGACGGTTATACGCGACCTTAAAATACCCTACACAGAATCCGCCATTCCAGCCGAGCCGGTCAACGGCAATATCCCCGCTGTGGAGGTTAAAGCCAGTCCGGTGGCGGTTCAACCTGTGGTAACAGCCCCGGTCAGGCCAGTGGCTCCGGCTCCGCATGTGGCTCCGGCAAGGCCAGCCGCTCCGGCTCCGGTCAATCCCATCCCTGAGTTGAAGCAGGCTACACCAAAAAAAAGAAGGCTGGATATGGATCTTGGTTAATAATCCTCTACTGCGTCCTCGAATGTGAAAAAACCGGGTGGGAATGATTTGACCGCCTCCACCTTTTTCCATCTGACTTTCAAGGCAGACCCGGAGCCAAGGCTGATCTCCGACCACTCAAGCCTTCCCACAGGCGCCTGGCTGACGGCGGGCCCAAGACGAAGTGTCACGGTATCGCCTTCTTCCGTCCTCAACCTGACTTCCAAAAGCCTCCCGGAAAACACAAGCTCCATTGACGGGCCTTCGGCTTTCACATAGCTTTTGTTCAGGATTGCGCGTGTGGAAACGGCCTTGCCGAAATGCGGGAGCGAACCGGTCACAGCCGTCCGCAACAGGCCGCATGGCGCGGCCACTCCACCCAGTTCGGGAGCGCGGATAGACGTTGAGTTGTCCATACGCCTCTCGCCCGTGGCCGGGTCTACCCTTATAATCCTTCCGGGTTCCCCAGCCACGGCCAGAGCCGCCCTGTTAACAGCGTCCAGTACCTCCAACCGGAACTTGTCCCCGTCCATGGAAAGGAGGATGGAGCCGGAAAAACCGGAACCCGGACCGGAGACAGTAACCGCTCCAGACGCCATAAACGCCCCGTCCGGTTCACGGTCCCGTATCAGCGATTCGATGTCGGGGCCACGGACGACGCCCGCGCATGATGTGGCGAAAATGAAGATGGCAGACAGGAGAACCTTTCCCGGCTGTACATGGGTGAGGATGTTCAAACTGATTTCCCTGTAAGCGCCACCCGGTTGATAATTCTGTTTGCGCCCCTCAATCCGCCCTCTGCTTCGATTACGGGGCGATGGTGAAGATGTGTGACCCTTGCAAAAAACCCATCCCGCCGCGCGAGGCGCTATAAGTACCGCTTTTTCGCTTCATCCATGCTCATGCCCGGCTTGTCCGCGCCTTCCAGTTTGGCGGCGCGTAAATCCCTCAGGTCTTCCGCGTCTTCCAATGCTTCCTGTATCGCCACAAACTCCTCGTAAGTAAGGATGACGAACTCCTTCTTCCCGTTCTTCTCAAGAATCTCCGGATGCAGTTCAATCATGGCTTTCCCGTCCTACCTGTAAGCGTCTTTCCTGTGTTTCACGCGGCGCACGGTTATTTTATCACCCTCCACGTCAAAGAGTACGCGATAATCTCCAACGCGCAACCGGAATTCCGGTGTGTGGTTCGTTAATCTTTTCACATCGCCGGACAAGTCAGCCTGGAGGGTTTGTGTCTTGTCCAGAATGCGCATGGCATCATCTTTCGCCAGCCCGTCCAGGTCTTTGATCGCCAGCGGCTTAAACTCGATACGATAGGTCATCGCAAACCTTTTAGGCCATCCCTCTTCGTCTACGGTAGGGGCGCGACATCGTGACACGCCCGGCTCTTCCCCCTCCCCGGCTTGAAGCGGGAGAGGGTTGGGGCGAGGATGTTCAAACTGATTTCCCTGTAAGCGCCACCCGGTTGATAATTCTGTTTGCGCCCCTCAATCCGCCCTCTCCCCGCAAGCGGGGCGAGGGTTGCTGTAAAAGGGCGATCCTTGCCACCGGACAGGAGGGCCTTTGCATAAGTGGCATTCCGGCGGCATTGTGAGAGAATCGAAGCAATCTGGATCCCGAGACCGCCACGGCCGCCAAAGGCTCCCTCGCGATGACCATTCGAGGTTTTTCCAGCCTGCTAGTGCGAAACCTTGGATCCCCGGGTTTTTTCCTTGATCCTGTTTTTAACGTCCTCAAGCTTCTTTTCAACCGGCTTGCGGTCTACTTCACGTTTGTCGTCGGACTCGGCCTTGAGCGAGCGTTCATAAGCGTCCATGGCCCCTTCATTATCCCCCAGCGACAAATATATGTCGCCGAGGTGCTCTAGCACTGTCGGGTCGGGCGGGATGGAGCGCACCGCATGTAGCATTTTCTCCAACGCCTCTTTATGCCTGCCCTGCTTGAAGTATATCCACCCGATGGAGTCTATGAAATAACCGTTTTCCGGCTCCATCTCGATGGCTTTTTTCAAGTGTTGTTCCGCCTCGGCCAGGTTCAGGTTCCGCTCGGCGTATATGTAGCCGAGGTAGTTGAGCGCATTGGCGTTCTTGGGGTTTAATTCGATGGCCCTTTTCATTGCCGCGATGCACTTTTCGTAATCGCCCTTTTTCTCGTACACCGCGCCAATGTTGAATTGGTACTTGTCGTCGGCGGGGTCAAGCTCTATGGCGCGGGCGAACGCGGTGACGGCCTCATCGATCCTGTTTAGCTTGTTCAAAAGCAGGCCCACAAAGTAATGGATATCGGCGGACCCGGGGTCGGAGACGGACGCCTGCCTGGCGTAATCCAGGCTTTTCTCCGTATTGCCGGCGCGCTCATAAAGCTCCGCTATTTTCAGCAGGATGTCGCGTTGCGCGCTTTCGGAGCCAATCATCGTCTTCCACATCTCAATCGCTTCATCGTAAAGCTTCAGCCGCTCGAGTATCGTGGACACATAAAGGTTTACGCGGGGATTGCCCGGGTCCTTGGCCCTCACCATCTGAAACTCGGAAAGGGCCTTGTTGTAGGCGTCCATATCGCCACTCATGTCCGCCTGCCGGAGGTATGTGATTCCAAGCTTGTAGTGGATGTTCATATCGTCTGGCATCTGTGTAGAGATAGCTTTGTACTGGTCAATGGCTTTGTCGTAAGACTCCTGCACCAGATAAAGGTCGGCCAGCCGCTGGTTCATATCCTCGTCATCGGGATGGGCCTTGAGGTAGTTTTTGTAAGCCTCGACGGCTTTGTCCAGCTTCTTCATGGATATATAGGTCGTGGCCAACCCCTCGTGCGCCTTCGGGTTGTTGGGGCTCTTGGCGATCATGGCTTTGTACAGTTTCTCCGCCTCGCCCGCCCGCTCCATCTGAATCAAGGCCCGCCCTTTGTAATACAGCCCCGCAGGATCGTCCGGGTACATCGCGTTGTACTTGTCGAGGGTTTCCATGGCTTCCTTGCCCTGCTTGTCCTGCAATTGCGATACGGCCAGATAAATCCACGCGTCCTTGCGTTCCGGGTCTAACTCCACGATATTGGCGAAGCTTTTGGCGGCCTCGGCGAACTGGCCGGAGCTGGACTGGATAGACGCCAGTATCACCAGGCACGGCAGGTGATCCGGTTCCACGGCGAGGCCGCGCTGGACCATGACGACAGCTTCGTCCACCCGTCCCATGCGTAGCAGAAGGTTGGCGGCGCGCTCGTTTCCCTGGACAAGCCACTTGTCCTCTTCCACGGCCTGCTCGTATTTTTTGAGAGCTTCTTTATTCTCGCCCTTTCGCTCGGCAAGCAAACCTTGCAGGAATAAATAATAAGGTTTGGAGCGGTTCATCTCCGGCGCGATGGTGACGGGCCTTTCCTTTTTGACGACGGGTTTGGGGGGCTCCGCTTTTTTATCCTCCGGCGATGGGGCCGTGGCGGTATGCGCGTGATGCGGGGAAGGAGCCTTGCCGGTTGTAGCGGCGGGGGTGGCCGATGTGGAAGCCTTTGGAGCCGTGGCGCAAGACATAACCGCCGGAGCAAGCAAGCCCAACACCAGATAGAGCGCGATTCTCATCGTTTTTTTCTTCATCAAGCGTCACTTAGCGGCCAAAACGCGAAAACTCCCCCGTATCTCCCGAAAATAGCGGGAGCCGCAGTTTCCTCGATTGCAAGCTGACGGCCAAAGCCTGTTATCAGCCGGGAATCCATCACCGGCGGGGGGCGCGTTTCTTCTCAAACATAACGCTTTTGAGCATAACTCTTTTAAGAACCGAACGCAATTCGGAATCCTCCACGCCAACAAGAGCCTCATCCACCGTCCGTACCGCCCATTCCGGCGGGTCGGGTACTTTGCGAGGCGGGGGTTTTTTTCTCTGGAATTCAGGGAAATCGGCTTTATAAACGGTGCGGATCGAAGTGACCGCCTCTTTGCCCAGCAGGCCGTTGACGCGGGATATTATCTCCGATTTCATATACATCATGGAATCGGCCCAGATAGGCTCCTTGACCCAGATGAGCAACCGTTTATACTCCAGTTCGGCCGGGGTGGAAGCGGCGGCCAGCGGCTCCCCCACAATTTTCCCCCAACCGTCGGACACCCGCGCAAGGTTGGCGATGTTAGCCTTATCCACGGCGGACAAAGCCGTCCTGAGGATGGATTCAATCTGCGTAAGGTGACTGGCTTTTTTCATGCCGGAGCGTTCTTGCCCAAAATAGATTCTAGAAATCCGTTCATAAAGCGTTTCCCATAAGCTTCGCCGGGGTCGCCCCGGACTGTTGCCCAAATATTTTCTCCCCCTTACCAAGGGGGAGTGGCCCAGCAGGGCCGAGGGGGTTTAATTAAACCCCTCCGGCGCGAGCCTGCCATGAGCTTGTCGAATGGCGCCACCTCCCCTTGTCAGGGGAGCTTTACGCAACTGTCGCACCCTGTCATTGCGAGCGATAGCGAAGCAATCTCGACCTTATTCTATAGGGGCGACCGAATGAAAGTTGATTTAAACGCCCGATTCGATTATTTTAAAACCCTGTTTCCTATTTCAAGGTTAACACGCCCGGCAATGACTTTCCACACGGAGTATCTCTGGTTCAACACCGCCAGACAGCGGGAGTATATTGATATCACCGACAAAGTGGACGGGATGGTCA
>Ga0315281_10002686_pt1 | contig 26314 bp, 11 predicted proteins | sample YL17G07_0_MG_FD_204540 | JGI IMG/M metagenome (GOLD analysis project Ga0315281, IMG submission 204540) | Sediment microbial communities from Yellowstone Lake, YNP, Wyoming, USA - YL17G07_0 | ecosystem: Environmental > Aquatic > Freshwater > Lake > Sediment | place: USA: Wyoming | collected... | reverse complement strand
ATTTATTCTCCAACCTCTTGCTGTCGCCAAACTAATATAACGGTCGCCATCATTTGGCAGGGGTGGTAGTTGAGGCGTCGGGTTGTAAAAACTAATAACCGCTTTTTGATAATTCAACCCCTGTGCCATCGCATCCACATATGCCTTGTTCGCGAGTTGAATCTGTAATGTAGGCATATTTGCAACTTCAACTGCACGAAATGTAGGTGTCCCATCTTGCGTTAGAGAATTATTGAAATGAGCAGTTGTTGTATTACTAATGTGCGAATCGATCTGTGTATGAGTATTTGTGCCAATATTTTGTAAATATTGGTGATCTATAACTTTATCCAATACATCCCACGCATTAGTGGCTTCTGTGAATAATAAAAATTTATTTGGATATAAAGAACTGGCTGACGAAATATATGCCACAAACCCGTCCGATGGAACGACTGTTTGCCATACGATTCCAGTCCATTGGTAAATATAATTCTGAATCCAAGTATTCGCGGTTGTCATGGAAATATAACGATCGCCATAGTTTGGATCGACTGGTAACCCACCAGTCGGATTATATAATGAATTGATTTCTGCTTGCCATAACGAATTTCCTAAGTTCAAATCAACATATGCTTTTGTAGCCGCATCTGTTTCATAGACTGGATAACTACTGAGGGTGATACCGACAAAAGTAGGTTGGGCGGTCGATTTCAAATTTTGCCCAAAATGCGCTGTGGTACTATTGGCTATGTGACTTTGATATGATGAATTCAAATTCGATATATCGACACCATCCACATTCCCTGTTATATCAATGTTGCCATTGATCGTCAAACCAGCGAAAATCGGTGCTGAGGTCGTATTAATATCTTGAACGGTGCCGATGATGATTGAATTATCTGGATTAACTGTCAGTGTAGTTTGATTTATAACGGGTGATATTAGATCTGACAATGTTTTTGAAACAACATATTTTGAACTATTAATATATGAAATGGTGTTTGGTGAGGCGTAAGTTAATTTTAACGACTCATTTATGGTTGCATTATTGGTGTTTATTTCTAAACTACTGTGCTCCAGCACGGAAACACGTGCTTCCACGCCATAGAGCTCCTGTCCTAATTTTGGTCTCGTCAACATGGATGATTAATATATTTCTAATATATTATCGTGACATAATATATTTGTTTAACATTCTCATCGAAAAAAATAAAACTTTACATACATCTAATTAGATTTAAAATAGATTTGATATTCTTTCACAAATTCTTTCCATTCTTTACTTATTTCTATGTTTTGCATAATGTTTATTTTATTCTGATAATTTTTTTTCTGAGTTATTATCCAATTACCGAGTTGTTTAATTTTGACATCTTTATTATGTTGTGATGGTCTCTTTTTATTTTCATTCATGTATTTTTTCACTTGCTTTTTCATCTCTTTCCATTGTTCTTCATTGGAATATATGTGATATTCTTTAACGAATTTAGTCCATTCTGCATATATAACTTCATTTTGCATAATCCATGTTCTATTTTGATACTTTTTTCGTTGATCTGATATCCATTGCGCAAGTTGTTTAATTTTGGCATCTTTATCATACTGCGACGGTTTCTTTTTATATTCATCCATATATTTCTTTACTTTTTCCTTCATCTCTTTCCATTGTTCTTCATTGGAATATATTTGATATTCTTTAACGAATCTAGTCCACTCATCATATATTTCTTTGTTTTTCATAATGTAAGTTTTATTCTGATAATGATTTTGTTGACGTGATATCCATTGCGCAAGTTGTTTAATCTTGACATCTTTGTTATGTCGTGATGGTCTCTTTTTATTTTCATCCATATATTTTTCCACTTTCTTCTTTATCGTTTTCCATTGTTCTTTATCGGAAAGAAAATATATTTTATATTCTTTAACGAATTTAGTCCATTCTTCATAAATTTCATCGTTTTTCATAATCCATGTTTTATTCTGATAATTCATTTGTTGATGTGATATCCATTTTGCTAGTTGTCTAATCTTGACATCTTTGTTATTATCTGATGGTCTCTTTTTATTTTCATCCATGTATTTTTTAACCTTTTTCTGCATCTCCCGCCATTGTTCTTCATTTGAGAGAAAATATTTATTATATTCTCCTACAAATTCTTTCCATTCTTCATATATTTCTTCGTTCCGCATAATGTTTATTTTATTCTGATAATTTTTTTGTTGATCTGATATCCATTGCGCAAGTTGTTTAATTTTAACATATTTGTCATCCGTTGATGGTCTCTTTTTATTTTCATCCATGTATTCTTTTACTTGTGCTAACTTTTCTCTCCACGATATTTGTCGAAATTCTTTAATTCCCACAACATACTTTTTTACAATTTTCATATCTCCATCAATATTTTCATTGTTTTTCTTTCTGAACCAATCATTCGCATTGACCCCGATTTTTTCTTTAAAATTCATGTCATACTCTTTGATTCCTGATAAAGTATTTATTATTTGATCATACTCATCACACCAAATATAAATATTTCCTATTTTAAATTTATTATTTTTATCAATTCGAATACATCTGCACAATCTCTGAATTGTTCTAATTTTACTTTGCGTTGGATAAGTAATGAAGATAGAGTCGCAACTCGGAATATCCACACATTCATCTAAAATTCGAACACTAAATAATAATCGTATCTTCTCTGACTCTTCGAAAAATTTCAACCGCTTCTTTCGCTCTTCAGCACTATCTATGCTCGTAATCTGCGACATTTTGATATCTAAGCAATAAAAATCATTTAATTTTTTCATTGACTCTCTCATTGATTCTATTTCGCTCGTGTTCTGACAATAAACGATACATTTTCTGGAACCATTATTAACCAAACAACTGAATAAAAATTTACATTTCGCTTGAATAGTTTTATCAATTTCGTAAATGCTTAGTTCCTTATCTAATTCAGAATTATCCTCATGAATCAATGGAAGCCAAATTTTGTAATCTGTAATATATTTTTTATCAATGGCTTCCGTAAAACTCATGTGATAAATAGTTTCCCCGAACATATCACTGAAATAATCATCATCATCTTCCATTTCATAAACTCTCGGTGTCGCGGACATAAATAGTATTTTATTTTCACTCACCAAAAGTTTATTGAAATCATCATTTTCATCGGTAACATTAGATTTTGATAAATTATGAAATTCATCAATGATGAAAAATGGTTTTTTCATATATTTAGTTGCTTTCCAAATTACATCGATACTATCATAAGTTGCCGAAATTAAAAATGATTTATTATTTTCGATAAACTTTCTGATTTCTTTAACATCTCTTTCACCATCCGAATCAACGAGTAATGTTTGGCTAGAATAACCATATTCACCAAATCGATCCAAATTTTGTTTCGCAAATTGTTTGAGCGGACTTAATATGATAATTTGCTTGTATCCTTGCGAGATTAAATAGGAAACATAAGTCTTTCCAGTTCCACAAGGCATTGATAATATTCCGTGATCATTATCTTTATAATATTTGGTTGCTAATTTCTTGGCTTTATTTTGGTAAAGTAATTTTTCTCTATCAGGTTCGAAATCATTATTTATTTCTGTTTCTTCTGGTTCGATATATTCTTTCTTCACATAATTTATTCTTTTATTTGGTGGTAAACATTTCACATTTTCAGATAATTTATTGGTGTAATAAACATACCCACATAAATCAACGAGTGATGCTATCCAACACATAAATCCCGCTAAATCTTTCATGGTCACACCACTTTTATAGCCATTCTTACACTGAACCAGTGAGCATTTATTATTTTTTTCTACTTGAATAATATCAATTCCTGTATCTTGTAATGAATTTTCTAAATTTTCTTTTCTTCTTAATCGATGATCATTATGAGAACCAATAATTTCATTATCGATTAGAATTGTTTCAGGAGTATGACTCCATAAATAAGCAGGTTTTCCTAACTCATTAATGATATAATCTCTGATTTGAATTTCGTATTTATCTCCTTTTTCTTTGTTCATCTATAATTTCTAATATAAAAATACCAATTAAATATTTTATATATCATTTTTTTGTTGTATAAAAAAATTTGGTATCATAATTGAATTACTTTTGACGACATAAATATTTTTCTAGGAACATATCAGATGTTTCTTTGGAAGTCATTTACGTTCCAACTTTTCTTCTGAAAGTTGTTTTATTTTTGTTGCATTCCCGATTTTTCGAATATGCTCTTTCTTATCCTTAAATATCGTATAATCTGTGATCAATTTATATTTAATATTAAACATTGTAAATATTTTTTCAATGTCATTCAAATTTGGTAAAATGTAATGTTCGTCACCACCATCCAATTTGTAATGTTTAATTTCTACATCGATATTCAATGAATTTATTGTTTTCAGAAATTCATTTACATCATAAGCGGTACAATTTAATATTTTAAATATTCGAACTACTTTTAATTTAACCAGGAGTGCTGTTTGGAAATCTTCTCGCAGATTCATTGGATTATTGCTCGCTCCAATTTGGACGGTTTTAATACCCTTGTAGTCAAACATCGGACAATCCATTATGTAAATATATGTGCTTTGCATTGATTATTATAAATATATATAATTTACATCATTTGTACTATTAATTTCATTTTTTTGTTTAAAAAATGAATTGTATAAAAAAATGTTATGGTCTAAATAATTCATCGACAACATAAAATTGCGACTCATTGTATTTTTCTGTAATCATTTTTATTAGAATTATCGATTGCTCGTGATATGCTTTGTAATACGTTTCGAATTCTTCGGCTGGTATACGACGAATTTCACCAAATAGGTAACCACCAACATTTGGATGTGTGCGCTGATAATGCACATATGTATTATTATTATGTTTGTCTTTCGCTTTCCAATAACGCACTAATTGTTTCCCGTCATCACTGTTAAAATCATCGATCCAAATTAATCCTTGGCTGGTTCTTCCTCTGTGAGTGATTAATGCTGAAAATTCTGTAACAACACTGTTCTGCAACCATTGTTCTGGCGGTCTGGAATAAACCAGTTGGAGTTTTTTGTGCGTGTCACATGCATTACCCATTTTGATGTTTGATAATTAGACATACCATCAATGTATTTAAATTTTCATTTTTTAGCCCCATATAAATAAAATTAATCAAAAATATTTTTATTATTATCAACTTGCCCACATAAATTTTCAATTACCATTGATGTTATTCCATATGATTTAAGAATCGAATTATCACAATCATTCAGCAATGACTTTATTTTTTCCAATGATTCACCAACTGGTTTAATCTTCGGATGAAATGTTTCCTTCAGTTTCAAATATACTTCACATAAATCCTTTGGAAATTTAATATCACTGACATCATACACAATTGCTAAAGCAAATTTACTGCCATTATCACGATCAATTATATTTTTTCTCTTCATGTAAATTGTTTGTTCTGCAAGTTTATTGTAATCAACATTGTTTAGTATATTTTCGTATTTCCTCCACATTTCTGGAAATAAAACATTTATTATCTGTCTTAATTTCATTATCGTGTTCATCGTCTGTGGTATCTTTTCACGTTCTTGACTCATACTATCACAACGTTTTTCGACCTCCAATATTTTATGTTGTGCTTCAACTAATATCTTATTAGTTTCTATTAATGTATCATGTAAGCATTTACATTGAACTCTGATTTGATTTGTCATGTATTCATGTAAATTTGTAACTTCATTGTAAATATCTTCTTTTTTATCATCATCCAATTCAGTTTCGAAAATATCAACATATATTTTACCTAATTGTGTTGTATCGTACATTTTAATATCATAACAGATATTATTTTTATACATTCTATTCTTCAATTTTTAAAGTATTGTATTCTTTGGTGCACAATATATGCAAAACTTTGAATCTTCTTCCAATGCATCATTGACACACTCGTGACAATATTCACGTTCGCATCCATTACATTTGAACACTCCTCCAAATTCATCGTTATTTCCACAATGTGAACATATGAAAATCATATCCATCAAATAATCAAATAATTCTCCTTCTACAGCAGTCACAAGACATGTGTCAAGTATTAGCACCAAATAATTCTGTAAAATAAATTCAGCATTCCATTTTACCGGTTTATTTGGTTCTAATAATTCAATATACATTTGATTTAGAATTTCAATAATTTTCTGGATATTTACGTTATCTCCCTTAATGTCATCCGCATAATCCAAAACTGATTCAATATTAAAACGGTATGGATTCCAAATATCATCCTTTGCATTAGATTGGCAATGAAATTTGTGATAATTATTAATTTTATGAATAATTTTACTTTTTGTCCACTTTGTATTTTTTGGCATGTTTATACTAAATTTTTAAGTTACTATATTTTTATATGTCAATTGGAAAAATGAAAAATTAACTGTATGTAATGATTAATACCATTATTAATTAATAATTCAAATGAAAACTATTGAACAATTCATTGATTATGTCATAACAAATTACGACAGAATTAAAGACGTTTATTCAGAACTTTTGGACGATTTAACAGAACTTGACTAATTTTATAACTCAATTCGCTTATAATGGCACTCTGTTTTTCTTGTTGATCAATCACATTCATCATTAACTTACTCATTTCGGAAAATGCTTTTATATCATCACTATGTTCTTTTATATCATCACTATGTTCTTTTAATTTATCCGTCATGTTCATAATTCGTTTATTTGTTGATTCTTCCAAATCAGCAATTATACTTTTAACTTCTGGCATAAAATGTTCAAATCGATAATCAATGTGATCAGTAACTTGTTTCGGTGTAATATGTTTTTCGATAATTGGTAGTTTGAGTTGTAATATATCTTTCAGATAGACAGCATCTACAGTAATTGTAATTCCAAAAAATACAACATTGATGAGTCTAACTGTATTATTTGCATCAAATTCCAATTTAACATTTGATTTATCGCTAAAACCATCTCTGAGTACTTCCCGAAGAATATTTATATTTTTGAGTATAGGATGATTATCAAATAATGCTGATCCATCTTCAATTTGTATGGTATATTCTTCACACACTAATCTATTGATAACAGTTATGACGAAAATATCCTTTGCTATTCCGAATTGATATACCAACTCACCAATCGTAAATGTATCCATTTTATTATTAATAATATCATTAATTAAACGATATTATGTTTAATTTTCATTTTTTCCTATCTTATGTGATGTATTATTTATAATTTTGAATTCTTTGATTTTGTTTTTATATTTTTGAGTCGTTTCCGATAATAATAAACTAAATTTTTGTGCAATTTCATCGTACTCTTGCGTCATTTCTTCGATTGTTTTAGTTAAAAGTATTTCATAATCTTCTTCATTAATCATTAATATATACACCACAATATTTTTTCTATTTATCGTGCGTTTAAAAATAAAAAAAATAATATAGGAGTATTTTGGTAATGGACCGAGTTGGAAAACGGGGTAGTCTCAAGAGCTACTGCCAAAAGCTAAGTGGGTTCGATTCCCACCGTTACCATTTAATTTTGTTTATAGAATATTTAACTTATTCTATAAAATTAACAAATTATTTTAAGTGCGTTTAAAAAATAAAAAAATAATATAGGAGTATTTTGGTAATGGACCGAGTTGGAAAACGGGGTAGTTTTAAGCACTACTGCCAAAAGCTAAGTGAGTTCGATTCTCACCGTTACCAATAACTATACCATATTTATTTCAAATTAATATTATCAATAATATTAATATATACATAATGACTATTCCAGATTACGCTATAGCCTTTTCGATCGCCGCGTTATCGGGCTGTTTGGTTTGGTGACTGTTATACTTTAAAGTAAACAGCCGGTAAACTACTAAAAATCCCGAAAATTGTACTGTATCACACAGCATGAGAACGATTTACTCCAACGTATCGGATCGTCTCTCTCTTATCGACTTTAAGTCAACCCATTTTAAAATTTAAATGATCCATATTCATTTTTTGTATTTTAGATACGAGAAACTTCACATTTAAATTTGTAATGGTTATTAGACTTAATGAATGCTAAATTTTATTTCATGAACTTACATAATTAAATTCCATATTATCTATAATAATTAAATCTTTATATATGTTTAATTTAATCATTCTATGAAATTAAAAAAGATATTATATAGCCCAAATCAAACAACACATATATCCTTTGTTTTTTAGAAAAGTTGTTGATGTTACAACGAATAAAAGTGCAATAGATAAAATGTGTCATGGTCGAACAAATATTTTTATAAATCCAATATTTGAAGATGTTAAACAAACTCCCGAAGATGAAGCATGCATGAGGGAAAAAAATATCAAATTAAAGAAAAGTAACACCATACGATTTGCATCTTTATTGTGTGCAGGTATTTTCGCTATCATCCTCAGTTATGTTCTTAAACAACCAGCATTGGTTTTAGGTTTAGGATTGGCGGGTGTGTTTACAATTCTGGATGCCACTTATGGCTACTGGAATGACATGGATGATAAAGTTAAAATGTCCATGGTAGGATTAGCGCTGGTTATTCTGATGAGTTCTCCTGCATTGTTCAAAAAATATATTGGAACAATTAGACAAAATATGTAAATAAAAAAATTATAATGTTTTTAATTTCGTGTAGAACATATCAAATTTTATTCCACTTTCTTTTCGAAGTTCTTTTAACTTACTTTTATCATCGGAATATTTTTTCATTTTCTTTAACAATGTCTCACTGAATTCATCATTTGCATTCGGAATTTTATTATATATTTCATCCAATAATTTATTGTAATCTAAATTATTTTTCTTAATTTGAATCATTGCCAACAATTGAACTGATTCACTGATCTTTTTAATTTCATCAGTTAATTCATCTGGTAAATATTTTTTCTTTTCTGATTTTGGAATTGATGAAACTTTGAATTTATGGATAAGATCTTTTAATCGACTAAAAATACTATATTGTGGTGCTCTTTGACAGCCTAATAGTTCTTTGTTTTCCATGGTTTTATTTACTTTCTTACAATAAACATAACTTAATATATTTATTTCATTTTTTTAGATCAACCGATAATTTAGAAATCTTCTTCCATTCTCTTGCAGAATCAATTCAGTATTTTCTCTCTTGACCAACTTTTCTAAATCTATTCATCATATTCATTTTCATTTTCATTTTGTTTTTCAATTCCAAATTTCGTTTTCTCTCAAAATTATACACACAACCATTTCTAAATTTCATATGATTTGTTCCACCACATACCTTACATATGTCTATGTCATTGCGGTAAAATGCGAGACACATGTCATATAATTTTTCTTCTATTTCCTGTAACATCATAGGTTCTTTATCAATGAAATCAGAACTATACAAACATAAATCAAACTCATTATGTATACGATCAGTCCACTGATAATCTTTCACATAAGGTGATATATTTCTTTTATGGCATTCCTCAAAGAAAATATTTTGAAATACGATGTTTGTATCTAAATCATATTCAATATCTTTGCTTCTATAGCATCCACGCACTCGTGCCATTTTAACATCCGAATCACTCCCAGACGAATAACTGTCGTAATTGTCCGTATGCAACATTATTTTTGGTTCTGGGAATTCTTCATCTAATTTGGCATACATCACTTGATTTAATTTGCGCATACACTTACAACAAATTCGAAAGGTTGCTGGGCTTTTTTTAATATATTTATCAATTTCTATCTTTAAATTTTGTCGTTTTGTGACATGAAAAACATTTATCATATCGCCAATTTTAATTTCTCGTACAATCTTCATTAACAAATAATCATCCAATTTATCCAAATATGTCTGCATTATTTTCAAAGAATAATTAATACATGTTAGTTATATTTATATTATTTAGTGTCTTTCATATGGCGCCTCCTAATGCATCTCCATACATGGTTCCATAAATCATACCTTTTATTTTGTTCATTGAATATATTTGTTAAATATATTTAATATTATAAGATTCTTTTTATTCATTTTTTTCTAAATACCAATTGCCATCCAAGTAAAATTAACAGTCGTCGTCACATTATCTCCAAATGTATTACTCGTGACACATGCCACCGTCGTCGTAGATATCAAATTAACTGCGACATTAAAGTGACTTTCTGTTCCAGCACCGGTATCAATTAACGTAACAAAAACCATCGGAATATATGTAAACGCCGCCGGAAATGTAACCGTGGTTGTATTTTGCGCACCATTCTTATAATTAAATGATGCTGCTTGTCTGGCTCCAACATAACATTTCGTAACTCCTGAAATTGGATAATTAGTTGTGCCAATGGTATTCCAAGCAGTTGCGGAACCACCTTGTCTTTGCAACACTGGTATATAAGTTCCATTATTAATTGTTCCATCAACATTTATATTTCCACCCACACCCATACCACCAATGACTTGGACGGCTCCGGATGATAAACTTGTTGATTCAGTCGAACTAAAGAACATTGAATTACCAGCGGTCGATATACCTCCACTGACAACTAAAGCACCCACGGTCGATGCCGTATTTACTGCTGCTGTCGTGCTCGTGATTGATAATGAATTGCCGACTCCACGCGTAAAACTAATGTCTCCGCCAATATTGACATTCCCACCAACACCGATACCTCCTACTACTTGTAAGGCTCCTGTTGTCGTCGATGTCGAATTAAATGTACTCGCTACGATAGCACCTCCAACCACTTGTAATGCACCAGTGGCAGTATTGGTTGCGATAGTGGTATTTTGTATTGTGACCACTCCATTCGGTATCACCGTTAAATTATTTCCGAATGTTGCCGCGCCAGTATATGTAGATGCTCCAGCGACGGCTAATGTTCCGTTTAATGTCACATTTCCAGTTAGAGTTGACGCCCCCACAATAGTCACTGTACTCCCAAAATAAGATGCGCCCGTATGTGTCGATATGCCAGTAATTGCCACGGTACTTCCAAAGACCGCTGCTCCAGACGTAGTAGAAGTTCCAATATAACTATGATTGGCTGCTATTCCTCCCACAACTTGTAATGCTCCGGATGTCATACTCGTCGCTACGATTGTACTCGAAATCAGTGCGGCTTTCCCAATGGATATACCTCCAGAAACGATAAATGCGCCGACTGTTGTGGCGGTATTCTGCATGTCAAAAGTATTCTGCACATATAATGCTCCAGTACTCGCAACTGTTAAATTTCCAATAAATAATGATGACTGCGAAAAAGTAGATTGTCCAGCGACTGTTAAATTATTTCCCATATTTGCAACTCCATTTAGTGTTGATACACCCGCGACATATAATGTATTACTAAATGTTGCCGCTCCTGTATGTGTTGATGTTCCGACACAAATGTGATTTGCCCCAATACCACCAACAACTTGTAATGCACCAGATAATGTACTTGTTGCCAGACCCGTACTGGAAATAATCACTGATTTTCCAACTGACACACCACCAGAAATAATTAAAGCACCCACAGTCGTATTCAGAGTTTGTATCTCCGTCAAATTTTGCAAATATGTCGTTCCAGTGTTCGCAATGGTCACATTTCCATTAAAGATGGACGCACTATTGAATGTCGATAAACTCGCCACATACATCGTATTTCCAAAAGTAGCCGAACCAGACATAGTGGATTGTCCTGTCACTGCCAATGTACTTCCAAATGTTGCGGCTCCCGTATGTGTTGACGATCCAGTTATCACTACTGTACTCCCAAATATCGCGGCACCGGTTAAAGTCGATGCTCCCGCAACACTTAAATTATTTCCAAAATATGCCACTCCCGTACATGTTGATGAACCAGCCACATTCAAATTATTCCCAATAAATACATTTTGTCCAATTCCCGCACCACCAGCGACTTGAATTGCACCAGAATTCGTATTTGATGATCCATTGGCGGAAGTCACTACTAATGTTTGCATACTGATATTTCCAAATGTACCTGTGATTGATCCACCGACATTCAAATTACCTCCCACTCCGACGCCACCAATAACTTGCAATGCTCCGCTCGTTGTACTATTGGATACGGAATTACCATTAATCACAACAGATTTTCCAATTGATATTCCTCCCGCTACCAATAATGAACCGATGGTTGTTCCATTCGCATCATGTGTGTCTGCGATAGATATACCACCAATCACCGATAATGCTCCAGTCAAGTAATTAGTTGGATATCCCGTATTATTCAGAGTTACACTAGCCGTCGATGCGACAGTCACATTACCAATAAATTGTGTTGTGCCACTGAAAGTCGATTGTCCTGTCACACTTAAATTATTCCCAAAATATGCTACTCCCGTCAATGTCGATGTACCCGCAATATTTAAATTACTACCAACGAATAAATTATCACCAATTCCCACTCCGCCAATCACTTGCATTGCACCTGAATTCGTACTTGTCGAACTATTGGCAGAAGTCACTGATAATGTTTGCATACTCAAATTCTCAAATGTACCTGTAATTGTTCCTCCCACATGCAAATTACCACCGATACCAACACCACCTGTTACTTGTAATGTTCCTGTACTTGTGCTGGTCGAATTAATTGTTCCCAAAACAAATTCGGATTTGTTAATTATCACACCACCAGTCACGACTAACGCACCAGTTTCTGTTCCGATTGCATCAATCGTACTTGCAATTGACATTCCTCCAATAATTGAAAGAGCACCAGTCGATGAATTAGTCGGGTAACTTGGATTTTGTACCACAATCGTTCCCATGTTATTCATGATGATATTTCCCGCAAAAAATGCATGACCATTAAAAGTTGATTGTCCGGAAACAGATAAATTATTATTCAAATTGGTCACTCCGGTTACGGTCAATGTATTTCCCATGGTGGCTGTTCCTGTTAATGTTGATGCACCCGCGACAGTTAAATTTCCGCCAAATGCTGCCGAACCCGTGCAAGTTTCCGACCCAACATAAATACTGTTCGCTCCAATACCACCTGTAACACGTAATGCACCAGTCGTTGTACTGGTCGAATTTGTGGAATTTGTAGTCGAGATGATTCCGGTCGAAGTAACATTCGCAACGGATGAAATATTATTTGTGCCCAACAATAAATTTCCTCCCATGTTAGTGACTCCACCAATTCCAACTCCACCAATCACAACTAAAGCTCCTGTCGTGGTCGAATTACTAGTTGTACTATTGACAACATAAATATTTCCGATTCCCATACCACCATTCACGCGAATTGCTCCTGTGGTTGTACTCGTTGAAATATTTGTATTGGTGATCGTCATTATTCCCGTTGATGTTATGTTGTCAACTGATGTAATATCATTCGAATTCATTTCCAAATTACCACCCAAAATCATATTTCCACCAATTCCAACTCCTCCCACGACAACTAAAGCACCAGTCGTCGTGGTCGAACTCGTGTCTGTGTTATTTAAAAATAAATTGTTGGCGCCAATTCCTCCATTGATTTGCAATGCTCCTGTTGTCGTACTGGTTGATAAATCTGTTGCGATTATTTTATTGATGCCAGAAGAAGTTATTGTACCAACAGATAAAATATTATTCGTTCCAAGTGTCAAATTTCCTCCCATAAAAGTCGCTCCACCAATCCCGACACCTCCTGTGACCATTAATGTTCCGGTGGAAGTTGAAATACTTTGATTATTGGATGCTAAGAATAAATTACCCGCCCCAATACCACCATTAACTTGAATTGCTCCCGTTTCTGTACTCGTCGATAAATTGACATATGTGGATGAAATTATTCCCGTGGAGGTTACATTCGCAACCGATAAAATATTATTGGTGCTCAATGATAAATTTCCTCCCATATTCGTCGCGCCACCAATTCCGACACCGCCAATCACGACTAATGCACCAGCGGATGTTGAATTACTGGTCGTACTATTTGCCACAAAAATATTTCCGATTCCCATACCACCATTGACACGAATAGCTCCGGTGGTCGTACTCGTAGAGATTAATGTATTTGTCGTCGATATTATTCCAGTTGAAATAACATTCGCCACAGATGAAATATTATTGGTACTCAATGATAAATTTCCACCCATATTCGTTGCGCCGCCAATTCCGAGACCACCAATCACAACTAATGCTCCCGATGTCGTCGAATTACTGGTTGTATTATTCGCCACAAAAATATTTCCAACTCCCAGACCACCAATAATTTGTAAGGCTCCAGTTGTTGTACTGAATGAAATTTCGGTTGCACTGACTGTAATAATTCCAGATGCCATAATCGCTCCCACGGATGCAATATCATTGGTGTCTAATTCTAAATTTCCTCCAATATTCACAGTTCCTCCAATACCCATTCCACCCGTCACCACAACCGAACCTGTATTCGTCGATGTACTTTCTGTCCCGCTGGCAACAAAAATATTTCCAATACCCAGACCACCATTGACTTGTAGTGCTCCCGTGGATGTACTTGATGAACTATTGGTCACATTGATTTGATGAATCCCAGACGAAGTAATCGCACCAACAGATAAAATATTATTCGTTCCCAAGGATAAATTTCCTCCCATATTCGTCACACCACCAATTCCCACGCCGCCAATCACGACGAGAGCACCACTGGTTGTTGAATTACTGGTTGTATTATTTGCCACAAAAATATTTCCAATTCCCATACCTCCGTTGACCTGAATAGATCCAGTTGTGGTGCTGGTGGAGATAACAGTATTGGATGTCAAAAATACTCCGGTCGAAGTAATATTCGCAACAGATGTAATATTATTCGTCCCCAAAATTAAATGACCGCCAATTGTCGTTTGTCCATTTATTCCAGCACCTCCCGAAATGACCAGCGCGCCTGTCGATATAGAATTACTAATTGTTGTGGAACTTAAAAATAAATTTCCCGCACCGATTCCACCATTCACTTGAATTGCTCCCGTTGTTGTACTCGTTGATAAATTGGTATAAATTGATTTGTAGATGCCAGAAGAAGTTATATTTGCAATAGATGTAATATTATTTGTTCCTAAGACCATCTCCCCTCCTAAATGCATTCCTCCACTAATTCCAATTCCACCTAAAACAACTACGGCACCAGTCGTCACTGAATTACTTGCTGTCGTATTTTCAACATAAATATTTCCGATACTCATACCACCAACAATCATAATCGCTCCTGTTCCCGTACTGGTTGATATCGTTGAATTACTTAACACCACAGTTCCACCAACATACAAATTCTTCGCAATTGATTCACCTCCCAATAATTGTAAAGAACCGGAATTGATAGAGACAGCATCGACTGTATTTTGGATGAATAATTGCGAATTTGAATTAACTGTAATACCACTACCAATTCCAGTATTCTTCGCTAAATTATCCGTTGTCAATGAATTAAAGACACAACATGAATTTACCGATAATGTTCTGGATATTCCGACACCACCAACAACCGTTAATACTCCCGTACTCACACTCGTAGAATCATCCGAAATAGTAATAAATAATTGTCCCATAGTCGCACCACCACTGATTTGTAAGGCTCCTGAATCATTACTGGTGGATAAATTCGTGTTGGTTATGATAATTGTCCCATTTGAATTAATATCGGCGACAGATGTAATATTATTATCATCCAAGATCAAATTATTTCCTAATGTCATCTGTCCACTCACTCCAATTCCACCAGAAACAATTAATGCACCCGTGGAAACTGATGTACTTCCAGTTGATGAATTAATGAATATACTTCCGGCACCGATTCCTCCATTGACTTGTAATGCACCAGTATCTGTGCTTGTCGCCAATGTCGTATTTATAATTTGAATGACATTATTGGTTTTTAACGCGCCGGCTAATGTTACATCCCCACCAATGCCAACTCCACCAATTACCACCAAGGAACCTGTGGTCGTGGAAGTACTTTGGGTGGTATTCGCAATGAATAAATTACTCGCGCCAATCCCTCCCGCGACTTGGAATGCACCAGTCGTTGTGCTTGTCGATAATTCGGTTTCTGTAATGACAAATTGACCACTCGGAATGAAACTTCCAAGAATTGTTAATGACCCACCAATATTCACATCTGAAATAATACCAACACCACCTGAAATTAAAACTGCACCAGTGGAAATAGAAGTACTTTGAGTCACATTCTCAATAAATAAATTTCCGCAACCAATTCCACCATTAACTTGCATGGCTCCGGTTGATGTACTGGTTGAGACTAATGTAATGCTGGATTGAATTATTCCAGTGGTCAAAGTATTGGATCCCATGTCCAAATTACCTCCTAAGGTCAATGAATTATTCACGCCTAAACCTCCGGAAATCACAACTGCTCCTGTCGAGACTGATACACTTGGGGTTGTCGAACTAATAAATAAATTTTCGGCTCCAATTCCGCCATTGACTTGCACCGCGCCAGTAGATTTACTGGTGGATAAATTAGTGATGCTGGATTGTATGATTCCTGTAGTTAATGTATTGGTACTCATATCTAAATTACCACCCAATGTCAGAGAATTACTAACTCCTAAACCACCGGAAATTACAACTGCTCCCGTGGAAACAGAATTACTCAGAGTTGTCGAATTAATAAATAAATTTTCGGCTCCAATTCCACCATTGACTCGCACTGCGCCAGTAGATTTACTGGTGGATAAATTGGTGATACTGGTTTGGATTATTCCTGTGGTTAATGTATTCGAATCCATATTTAAGTTCCCGCCGAGCGTCAGAGAATTACTAACTCCTAAACCACCGGAAATGACAACTGCTCCCGTGGAGACAGAATTACTCAGAGTTGTCGAATTGATAAATAAATTTTCGGCTCCGATTCCACCATTGACTCGTACCGCACCCGTGGATTTACTAGTCGATAAATCAGTGATACTGGTTTGAAGGATTCCAGTGGTTAATGTATTGGTACTCATATTTAAGTTCCCGCCGAGTGTCAAAGAATTACCAACTCCTAAACCACCAGAGATCACAACCGCTCCCGTGGAGACAGATGCACTTGGGGTCGTCGAATTGATAAATAAATTTTCGGCTCCAATTCCTCCATTGACTCGGATGGCACCTGTTGATGTACTGGTCGATAAATTTGTATTAATCGTCGAAATGATACCGGTTGATGTAATATCGGCAACAGATGTAATATTATTGGCATTCATGACTAAATTATTTCCCAATGTCATATTTCCTCCGATACCCACACCACCTGAAATAACGAGCGCGCCCGTAGATGTCGATGCACTTGAAGTATTGGATGCAATAAATATATTACTCGCACTGATGCCACCGACGACTTGTAATGCTCCAGTATTCGAACTTGTCGATAATTCAGTTGTGTTAATGTAATTAATTCCTGTGGATGTAATTGAACCGACGGATATGTGACCACCAATATTCACATCATCTGTAATTCCAATACCACCAATAACCACGATCGAACCCGTTAATGATGATGTACTATTGATGCTCCCGGACACATTTAAATTATTGGTGCCAATTCCACCTGCGACTTGTAATGCTCCTGTGGTGGTGCTTGATGAACCTATTGTATTAGTTAAGATGACTGTTCCAGAATTGGTAATGTCAACGGAAGTCAAACTAGCGACATCTTTAATGTCATTATTATTTATTTCCAATATTCCATTAAAATCTACCTCTCCATTGAAATAGGCGATTGTATCGACATAAATTTCCGTTATTCCCATACCACCAACAATTCTTAATGCACCAGTTGATGTACTCGTCGATAAGGATGTATTTGTATTGGTAATAATACCCGATGATGAAATATTCGCAACATCATCAATATCATCATTGCTCATAATTAAATCTCCACCAATTGCCAAATTACCACTAATACCAACACCACCAATGATACGTAATGTTCCTGTTGATGATGAAGTACTTTCAATGTTTCCTCCAATGAATTCATTATTAGTGCTAATTCCTCCAATGACTCTGAGTGCACCGGTTAATGTATCCGTGGCGTATGCATTGTTGGCGATTGAAACAATAGCATTATTTCCAACTGTCATGTTTCCATTGAGTCCAAATCCGCCTGAGACAACCATCGCTCCGGTTGATATTGATGTACTTTGGATCGTGGATGCTAAAAATAAATTAATTGCACCAATCCCACCATTAACTTGCACGGAACCGGTCGATGTACTCGTTGATAAATCCGTCTTTGTCGTCTTAATGATTCCAGAACTATTTATGTTACTGACAGAATTAATATTTGCCACGTTTAAATCTCCTCCTAAATGCATTGTACCGTTAACACCCACACCACCAGAAACAACAAATGATCCTGTTGATGTACTCGTACTTGCAGTTGAATCACCAATAAAAATAGAACTAATTCCCATTCCACCAATAACTTGGATGGCTCCTGTCGATGTACTGGATGATTTGTCAACATTGGAAATAACTAGATGTCCAGCCTGATTTAATTCTCCCGTCAAATTCATGGAACCACCAATTTGGACATTCTTACTGATTCCGACGCCACCTAATACTTCTAGTGAACCCGTGGAAGTTGACGTGCTTTGTGTTGAATCCCCAATATAAATATTACCAACATTCAATCCACCTGTTATTTGGACGGAACCAGTCGTGCCATCAATTGCAGTTTCGGTGTTGAGAACGATAATGTATCCGGATGAATTAATTGTATGCGCAGTCATATTTAAATCATCATTTAAAGTTGTTTGTCCGTCAACCTGTAAATTTCCGCCAATATTTTCATTACCATTAATTCCAACACCACCCAGAACTACTAATGTTCCTGTCGATGTAGATACACTTGCAGTATCATCGACTAAAAATAAATTTCCTGCGCCAATTCCTCCATTGATTTGTAATGATCCAGTGGTCGTACTTGATGATTGTTGTGTACTCAAAATTTTAACTATGCCATAAGAATTAATATCCTGAACAGATGATAGATTATTCTCATTCAAATCCAAATTTCCATCCAAATTCGTATCACCACCAATGTGTAGATCACCACCAATTCCAACACCACCATTCGTGTATAATGCTCCAGTATCCGTTGATGTACTTTGAATGGTACTGTAAACATAAATAGAATTAATGGCTGCCCCGCCAGATATTCGTAAAGCACCGGTGGATGAACTTGTTGTATTTTCTGTATTGACTGTCGATATTATTCCATTCGAAGATATATTTGCCACAGAATTAATGTGATTGTTATTCATTCCTAAATTACCATTAACTTGTAATGATTTTGTAATCCATACTCCACCCGCTATTTGTAATGAACCAGTCGATGAAGATGTCGTATCATCTGAATTGGCTATAATTAAATCACCAACAATATATCCTACACCATTGATGGTCATACTTCCAGAAACACTACCATTAATCACATCCAATGAATTGGCATTAATTTGTCCTCCAACAAAGAAATCTTTTCTAACACTCGCTCCACCCGTTACTTGTAATGCACCAGTCAACGAATCTACCGCATTGATAGTTGAAGAAATTAATTCTGTCCCAGTTGTTAATTTATTGGTAATATTGACATCTCCTCCGATACCGACACCACCAACGACCATTAATGCTCCTGTCGAACTGGATGTCGAATTGGTGGATGCTCGAACAATGGCGACATTTTCCGTAATGGATTGCGCAACATTCATGGAACCACCAATATACATATCCCCTCCAATTCCAATACCTCCAATCAATGTAACTGATCCAGTGGATGTGGAAGTCGAATTACTAGTCGAACTAAATGTTATAGCGTTGACAGAAAAATTTCCAGAGGCATCTCTCATGACAATCGTATTTTGGGTCGAATTTTCTGTTGCACTGTCCAATTTTAATTTATCTGTTGCGGTCATAAAACCATTAACTGCTTGTGTAACAGCGTTATGTAATGTCCCACCACTTAAATCACCATGTGAATGCACGTGATCGGCTCGAATAAATAAATTGGAAACACCATTACTATTTGCCGTTCCAATACTGACTGGTGAACCAACTGATAATGGATCAGAACCATTCAAAGCGTGTCTAGATGCATGCGCGAAAACATTTATCACACTGGGTGTTGGGGTAGAATTATCATAGACATTATTTAATCCCGTGATGTCATTCCCGCCTAGTTGTAAATTCCCTGTCATCACTCTCGTACCATCGGTTCTGACATATTGTGTATGTGCATCTCCCACCGTCAAATTTGATAAACTATTATGGTCAGCTGTCGCGGTTGTTCCGAGTGGACGATATAGCAATGATGGTCGGATGTCCAGAATGTTATCGATTGTCGCTACGGATAATAAATCGACCGCAACTATAATGGCAGCGACGGGAATAACCGATTCTGTTAGGAAACTGGGAATGTTCGGCATATTTCCACTGATGGCTGCAGCGGAAGATGTAAATACTTCTTGTCCGAAAATTAAAAAGTAGGTGGTTGTTCCATCCGTGTAAGTATTGAGGTAAAATGCATGTTTGACATAGTGTAGCGCCGACACCGTCTGTAATGTTCCACTACCATTATCCCATTGTTTTGTTACCGTGTCAGTCGATATTCTATTCCATCCTGTTGTCGCTTTCCGGTAAAAGGCATAGAAAGTTATTCTCGCCCCGGAATCATTGACCAACAATTTATTGCCAAAATAATACGATCCAGATGTAATATCTAATTTCATGGCTGTCGCATTTTCGGTCACCACCATACCACTCTTCGCGATCGGACCTAATGCATCTTCTAATGTATATAGTGTTTGCGTGGATGTATAATTCGCGTTACTATTTGCATACTGTAAAAATAATATGTCAGAACTATCACTATACGCTGAGCACAAAATAATGTTACTAAATTTGTTTGGGATTGATGTATTGGATTGTAATGTACTCGAATTATCAATATAAATATACGATAAATCATTAGCGGCTATGTCTACATCTTGTTCGACCCACTCAAGATAATGTAACGCATCTGTTGGTATAGTTCCCGTAGAGACATAGCCTGTCCCGGATGTGACATTGATGTTCAAACCTGTATCAGATATTGTACCACCGGACATAATACCAATGTTCGTCGAATATTTAATTGATTCTGTCACATTCACAATCGAATTAATAGTTTCGCCCATGTATAAATTTCCAGTAAATGTCAGTCCATTGACATCGGAAATACTCATTGACAAACCATCTGCAGAATTAACTATTTTTGATAACATCGCTGAAACTTCCAAAAATCCAGTCGTATCCGTATTATCGACTTCAATATCGTATGTCCCGGTATTTTGGATGATCGCGTTCCCAGTGATGTTCGCTCCACTACCAGAATTCGAATTATAAATTCCAATGTCAAAACCAGTGATGCTCACAGACAGCAATGATACATGTGCACCATCCTCAATGTCAAAACATTTACCAACCTGTTGCTCATTGATAATGATACTATTCGCAATAATGACATTTGTATTTGCACCACTAATTTTGCGATAGGCAATGAGTACAGAACTATTTATGGTCACAAACATATTCGTGACATGACAGGTGGCTGTGTATGGATCAGTTGATGAGATTTGAATACCATATTCAGAAGCAACATTTCCGGGCGAAACACCACTGTTGGAGATAGATAAATTAGATGAACCTTGGGATGTATCTTGAATAATGGAACATAATACATTCCCGAAAATACATGAACTAATTACTGGACTCTTGGTTGGAACGGATCCGGGACAATAAATATGAGCATAATTGGACGAACCGATTGTTCCATAGATATTCAAATACGAAATCGTACAATTAGACGTGTGTGTAATAAAATGCTGGTTTTGGGTGGTGGGAATGACAATAATTCCGTTGGCGGTTCCTCCCACACCCTGGATGTGCACATAATCCTTAGTACTAAATGATGGTTCCTGATATGTTCCAGGAAATACCCTCACCACATATTGTTTATCGATAGTCGCATCTGTGATGGCATTGACCGCCGCAGCAATCGACGAAAAATCACCACCTTTATTGGAAACTTCGAACATGGTTGGATATTTGGAATAAATATAAAATGGTGATGCATCCGGAATAATACTCGTTATTCTATTAATGACACCAAAGTAATATCCTGTCACGTTGGTATTGACGATATTTAGACCCGTCGTCACATTCATTAAATTTCCAGATGATATTTGCAGAATACTTGCGGTCACACTGGTGGGAGCAGATATTCCGGTACTAAAATAATAAACAGCAATCGTCTCAAATATACATGTCGATCCGCCACGCACTTCGATTGCCGTATTTCCAGATGGTTGACCGATAAAATTCATGGATGATGAAATTAAATAACATTTATCTCCCAACACAACACTTTGTTCGGTCGAACCGTCCGTGAGAACCGTAAAATCAACTAGTGATACATTCATCACTTGCGCCGAATCATCTATTTCCAAATCATGTTCTGTACTATTAACAAAGAAACAATGATCGGATGATAATTGACTCATAATGGTTGGTGCATGAGCATAAATACATATAGCACATCCAGAGAAAAATACATCATTGACACCAACACTTTGTCCAACGTCTATGACAGAAACGGCTTTAACGGGAACATTAAATATTGTCATATTGTTTAATGATGAATTGGTAGACATATTAAATAAACTGTGATTGCCATTGACTGTCACATAAGTCGTTTGGAGTGATGAACCAACAATGGATGTGTATGTTGGTACAGTTAATTCATCCTCGGCATACACTCCTGGTGTTATTTGAATGACATATGAATTGCTTATGCTCGGATTTGTGCACGCGGTGATCGCACTTTTGATCGATGCATATTCACCTATTTTTGGATTGGTTGAAACGACTTTCACATTGGATGAAATATATTCCTGGTTATTCCATGATAAATTTCCACTCACATCTGACACTAAATTATAAACAGAACTTGCGGGGGTTAAATTTGGTAAACTTTGTGGTAATGTAATTGTGTAACTTTGGCTATTATTCGCTTGTATTGTTGTTGTGTATGTTTGATATTTTAATTTAATATCAGTGGAAGTGACACCATTCGCGGTTACTCTGTTTCCAACTCGTAAATCTTTATTCAATGAAATACCACCCGCTACTTGTAGGACGCCCGTATGTGTATCTGTGGCGTCATCTGTTGCTGTAATAAATAAAGTATTTGTTGTTGTCTGATTGGTAATGTTTAAATCATTGCCAATGGACACATCTCTTGCAATTCCCAGACCACCAGTTGTGATAATCGAACCAGTTGTGGCGGATGTCGAATTAGTGTCGTTTTGGACATTCAATATTCCTGAAATATTTTCATTCCCGCCAACATGCAAATTACTTTTAATCGCAACTCCTCCAGTAATAATGACGGCTCCGGTTTGTGTATTCGTCGCGTTCGTCGTATTTTTCACCATCAGAATACCCGTAATATTTTCATTGCCACCAACATTTAAATTATTCGCGACACCCACACCACCTAAAACTCGCAAGGCTCCATCATTCGTGGTAGTTGAATCAATCGAACTTTGAATTATAACGGCTCCACCAACAAACAAATCATTAGCAATACCAACACCACCATCAATTTGCACGGAACCAGTATTAGTGGATGTGGCGTTTAATGTACTGTTACAATTAACAATTCCATTCAAATTTGCTTGTTTATTGACCAGTAAACCGCCCGCGATCATTAAGGCTCCAGTGGACACACTTGTGCTATCAGAAGTATTATTAATTGTTATAATTCCATTAATATTTTCATTACCATTGACAAATAAATCTCTCGCAATCCCAATTCCTCCAGATGTATTGATCGAGCCAGTCGTCGCAGAAGTTGTATTGGTCGAATTTTGAATATTTAATGTTCCGATAATACTTTCATTCCCCCCTAAATTTATATTTCCTGTCACACCCAATCCACCCATTAATGTTACGGAACCGGTTCCTATATTTGTCGATTCCGTGGTGTTTGGAACTTTAACGACTCCATATAATGTTGTACTTCCACCCACATAAAAATCTTTCTGTGTTGATAATCCACCATAAATATTCATGGCTCCTGTGATTGAATTTGTCGCATTGGTCGTATTTAAAATCGTTATCACTCCATAAACCGTTTCATCACCATTGATATGTATATTTTTTTGAATTGCCATACCACCACTCACAATAACGGATCCGGTCGTTGTGCTGGTTGTGTCAGAAATATCAAATAGAGTTAATCGACCACCAATATTAACGTTATTCGCAATTCCGGCACCCCCCGCAAGAATTAGTGAACCAGTTAGTATATCCGTTGAATTTTCATTGGAAAAAATATTTAATGTTGCTGTTAATTTTTCATTTCCACCAACATGTAAATCTTTTGCCATACCTAAACCACCAGCAAGAATTAATGCTCCTGTCGTGGTAGTCGTCGCATCGACTGTGTTTGAAATACTCAGTTCACCAAAAATTTTTTCATTTCCACCAACACATAATGATCTGGCAATACCAACACCACCACTAATTTTGACTGAGCCTGTTATGCTATCGGTTGAATTAATTGTATTACTTACTCCTAAAGTACTTGCCACCCACAAACTTTTTTGGATCGAGACTCCTCCGGTAATTTGTACATTTCCCGTCAGGGCGTTGGTCGAATCTGCCGTCCCTAAAATGGTCAAATTATTTTCGATGGTCGCTAAGCCCCCAATATATAAATCTTTTGCGGTTGATAATCCTCCGCTCACAATCAATGAACCAGTGGTAGCATCACTTGTGTTGGTCGTATTTAAAATGTATGTCACTCCAGTAATTTTTCCAATTCCACCAACATTTAAGTTCCTCTGAATGGCAACACCTCCTGATAAAATAATCGAACCTGTTGTCGTTGTTGTGGATTCTGTCGATTCAGTACATGTCATTTTCCCTCCAACATTTAAATTATTTTGGATTGCAGCACCACCCAATAAAATTAATGAACCGGTCGTCGTTGTCGTCGATTGTGTGGTATTCGTCATGGTTGCGACACCATTGATATTTAAGTTATTTTGAATTGCTACGCCACCTGAAATAATGACGGCTCCGGTCGTCGTTGATGTACTTTGGGTCGTATTGACCATAGTCATAATTCCATTGACCTGTAAGTTATTTTGAATTGCCACACCACCGGAAACAACAAGTGCACCGGTCGTAATAGAAGTACTTTGGGTCGTGTTCAGAATATTAATCGCACCCAGAACATTTATGGTTTTCTGGACGACCATTCCACCTGAAATTTGGACGGCTCCGGTCGTCGTCGATGTCGAATCATTCGTACTGACAACGTAAATATCTCCGCCAACATATAAATCTTTCTGAATACCCACACCACCGAATGAAATAATCGAACCTGTTGTTACGGATGTCGTATTGGTCGTGTTCAATTCTGATAAAATTCCAGAAATTCTCACATTTTTATTAATCACCGCACCTCCAATAATAATCATAGCACCACTCGTATTAGATGTCGAATCGGATGAGTTATTGATCGTTAATATGCCATTAATATTTTCATTCCCACCTAAATTTATATCTTTCTGGATGGCTAATCCACCGGATAATATTAATGCACCAGTCAATGTATCGATTGAATTTGTAGTGTTGAGTATTTGTGCGATGCCGACCACATTTAAATTTCGACTCAGATTGACTCCGCCTGACACAAATAAGGCTCCGCTATTGGTGTCGATGGATTCCGTGGTGTTGTGAAATGTCACGATCCCGGAAATATTTTCATCACCTTCCACATTTAACGTATTATTAACATACGCTCCTCCATTTACAATTAAGGCTCCTGTTGAATCGGATGTTGAATCTGCAATATTATCAGCATAAATAGTTCCTCCAATATGTACGTCTTTTTCCACGGATGCACCACCATTGACATTTAATGCTCCGGTTAATATATCCGTCGCATTTGTTGTATTCATTAAATTCATTAATCCTCCCACTGTAACAGATTGTTGTATTCCAATACCCCCAGTAGTAATGATAGAACCTGTCGTGACAGATGTTGATTCGATCGAATTATTAATTGTTAAAATACCAGCAATATTTTCATCACCACCAACATACAAATTTTCTTGAATCCCGACTCCACCCGGAACGATAAATGCACCCGTAGATGTTGATGTCGAATTTTCGGTATTCGTAATCATGATGCCATTGGCGGTTAAACTTTCTCCAATAAATAAATTCTTGGCAATACTCACTCCACCATCAATGATGATTGAACCAGTGGTCG